>Ga0182792_1000864_pt1 | contig 26822 bp, 25 predicted proteins | sample Passage237B_FD_130497 | JGI IMG/M metagenome (GOLD analysis project Ga0182792, IMG submission 130497) | Cellulose adapted compost microbial communities from Newby Island Compost Facility, Milpitas, CA, USA - Passage2 37B (version 2) (version 2) ...
CCGCCCGCGCCGCTCGCCCGCATAGGAAAAGGGGCTTCCGCTACCGCTCCAGCCCCTTTTCCTATGCCCGCAAACCACCCAAATCCTCACTTATTGCATGGACTCTAAATTGGGGGTTGACCAACCAGTATATGGGCTTTTTATTGCTGTGCAGATTGATAGCAATACAGCTCATACCTTCCGCTCAGGAGATTGGTATTTACGAGATGATAGTAAGCTGTCCTTGGATATTGTTCCGCTTAGTTTAGATGATTTTAGCTCATTTCTTGTATCGGGACATGGCCGCTTGCAACAGATGCCTGCATTGTTGAGGCAGTTGATGGTCGAATGTCGAGCAAAAGCAAATCAGGAGGCTCCCCAATGGAAGCAATCTATCAGCTCAATTGTTCAACGTGTTTCAGGAAGGTAGTTTTAATAAATAAGCTGCTTTGGACCGCCCTCCCATAAATTTAGTCCAAAATAAAGTAGAGTCTACTAAATATAACCAGCTCCGAGAGGGGCTGGATGCCAGAAGTCATATGCTACTTTCCCTTTATATAACTTCACGCGGCCTTTATTCTGACTGCCTTGTCTTTGGGATTTAAATTTGAAATCTCTTCGTGCAGCTTAATGAGATGATCAATTGTTAAATCAAGTAAGGGCAGTATGTCTTCGATGGAATTGCGCGAGATCGAAAAAACCAAGATCGAGTGCGCCAGGAAGTTCTTCGAGAAGATCAACCTAAAAATCGAAAAAGACAAAGTGAAGTACGACGTGATCGATAGCTTCAGCCGGTTGATGGATGTAGTTGGGTTTAAAGAGGCAGCGTAAATAGGCCGCACAAACTCAAAGTTTTCTAAGTATGGAAATTGAAGTGTGTAATTTATTGTGCCTCAAAGGGAGTTTCGCATCTCTAAATACCAGTTTTCAATTGCTTGAATTGTATGCTCCGAATGTGACGATTTGCGAAGGTCGTTAAGTTCTTGTTCTGCAAGATCTATCGTTCGCCACAGAGTTTTGTCCGAGTGCGTGTCTAGCAGCCTATCCTTAATCCCCTGCCAGACGCGGTCTTGATCGACTTCAGAAAGAGTATTAGGTGCCATCAGAAAAATAAGGCGTTGTGCAATTTGCTGAAGCCTTGGATCTTCTAGTTCTCTTGTTAACGACGCTCTTTGATGCCAAGGAAGCGAAGAAAATTTCTTTATCACTTTTTCATCATTCTCACTTGGAAATCCTTCAAAAATTCTCTGTTCTAACGCCTTTGGTTCTGCTCTGGGAACATTCGCCTGAGCGGCGAGAGACTCAAGATGTCTCTTCCTTTCAGGAAAGCCCAGAAACTCAGCCTCCTCTATCTCTCGCTTGGATGGAGTAATTCCAAGCAATTCCTTAGCATCGGACTGACTAAAAGCAACTGGAAACATATTCTCTTTTATACGCCGCATTTGAAATGCCGGCGTGGCGATCAACGCCCCCTGCACCGAGTTTTCTTTAGTGAAAAAGTCTTTCCAGTCAGCAGTCAATTTAGCCACCAGTTTTGTAGACCTTTGATAAGTATCCGAACCGATCGGGATACCCCACCAGCCTGGTCGCCCCCCCTTGAGAGGCTCGGCAAAAAAGATGGGCTCCGCTGCCTGCATTAGATTCGATACAAGCTTCCTGTCTGCGCCGTTTAGAAGAGAAGTCCACAGAGCGGGGGCCCTGGAGGCGATTCGCTTACTTATGTGGATCACGGCCAGCACATCCCCCTGGGCATCGTGTGCGTTAGCATGAGAGAACCCATTTAATGGGGCGAGCCGGTCTAGTCGAAAAACTGGACGTCCAGAGCTTATATTTGGTATTGAAAGCGCATGAGGCGTAACTCTTGATACTGCTCTTACTAGCGGTAAAATGTCTCCTCTTGCGTTACCGTTAGTCACCGTCAAATACGGAGGATTTAGAGTTTGCCAGAACGCGCGCTGAAGGAAAGGTTCATCAAACTGAAATGAGTTATAGCCAATAAAAATGGCAGGAGACCAAGATTCAAGTTTATCTCGGATGGTCTCCATCATCTCAGGAAATAGCTGTAAATTTTCATCATCAATCTGACCAGGGGTTACACCAGTAATAACCATTGCTCCAGGCGAAGGAACGACCCAAGGTAATCTACGACATCTAACATTTATGCGGTCAAGCTCATTAAAATTACAATCAGTCAATATCGCGGCAAATTGAATTATCTGGTCAAAATCTATATTCGTCCCAGTAGTTTCAGTGTCGTAGAATATAAAATTTTTTTCATCAAGCATAACACATATCTCAATAATATGAGTACGGCGGTGGCTCAACCCCCTCAAGGCCAAAGGTGTAATAGTACTTACGCGCAGCCCTCCACCCCCTGACAAAACTCGGAAGTCTGGGGTTCGGGCAATTCTCGCCATCCCAAGTACTCTTATCAAGCCAGTTGCCAAGAATAAGCTCCTCAGCCGAGGGGGCCAGGCCCTTTCGTTTATATTTTTCCTTCAATATCAGCTGCCTTTTTCTCATCGCAAGACGCAAATTTACGACTAGCCAACGATCCAATTCCTTTAGTGTTTCAGCATCATCTAGAAGAGCGTAAAACCCCATCAGGCCACGCATTTTTTTTAGTTTTCCCTCACCACTGAGGAAACTTGATATTTCTTCTTCTTCTAATCCGCCATATAGATATCCACGCAACTCAAGTATCAATCCAAGCAGATCCCAATCGTAGGGCTTGCCTGATACACGGCAGCGTTTTTTATTGAAGCCAAATTTCTTAGGATACTGAATAAGGTATAATTGTATAAGACGCGACATTTTTGCAATTATACGCGAGCGAACATGATCGGGTATTTTAAGGCCGCTTTTGGTAAATCTGTATCCTAAATAATCATAACCAGTGTAGCTCCGTATTTCAGCCTCATCTTTACCTATGAGTGCAATCCCAGGCGATTTCTTTTCGTTGATAATAAGTCCACTATTTTGGCAGTGCGCAATAAAAGTTTCCTCAATCTCTTCAGCCTCCGCATAAGTGGAGCAAAGAGCCACGACATCGTCGGCATACCTAACAAATCGTCCAGCTTTCCTCTCCAGAGCACGATCAAGCTCATGGTTCGCGAGGTTAGCGAGCAACAGTGAGACAGACGACCCCTGCGGCGTTCCAATATGCCTCCTTGTAAACTTTCCAAGCAAATAATCCTTTGTAAGGGCGTACTGATGTCTCATAAATCTTTTCAAAACATAACGCTCGTGAGGCGTAAGAGCCACTAACTCACGGTCATCAACACAACGATTCATATATTTGGTCGGAATTGTATCGAAGTATTTTTTGAAATCAATTTGAACAGCGAACAACCGTTGATCGGTCATGAATCCCTTCAAAGCTAAGATCGCATCGAAGACATTTCGATCGGGATGATAGGCGTATGAAAAAGGCGATAGCCTTTTAAGGTTTCGCTCTCTTGCCTTTCGGAGTATGATATTAGCCAGCGCCGCATCGGGAATAGGGAACGCCATAATCTCTCTTGTTCCGCCTTGGGGCTTAGGAATTTCATATTTAATTGCCGGTGCTGGATCGTAGCTACCGTCCAAAACTTTCTTCCAAATTGTTTTTGCGATAATGTTAGCGTTTCTTGCGCAATGCGCTGGATCAAAATGCTTATGAACCTGAGCAACAGTAGGCGGAGCTGGCGGTATCCCTGCCGACAATCCCGTACGTTTTTCGAACTTATCCCTGTCTTTACGAGCCTTAATTTCACGCCCATCGCTGCGCTGTTTTGCGCGACGGCAAAGTCTTTTGATTTCCTGTTTGAGAGCGTTTTCCATTTAAGTGCGACGAGGGGCCTCGGATAAAGGGGTTCCACTGACGAAGTGTACCTTGGAGCCTAGCGTTGCCCCGCAGCGCTTTGGTGCCTGAGCACCAGGTACCTTGGCCCCCCGTCTAGGCTACTGCGCCATGAAGCTATTTTATTGATATTAAATTTAAGCATCAAGTATTTTGACAATCTCTGATCTTATGTTTATTGAATAATTTTAAGCAGTATTTGCCCCCCTAGTTTGAGCCACCAGTTCAAATCCCGCTCCGGCAACCAAATCCAATGAATTTTTTTGAGGGTATATTTGGGGGTATAATTTGGGCAGGTTTTCCTTGACTTACACACGAGTTACGCACTATTAATAAGCCTGATTTTTCGCGAGTAAAATCATACGCTTGCGTAAAATTCGTTGCCGCTCATAACCTGAAGGCCGCAGGTTCAAATCCTGCCCCCGCAACCAAGACATAGTCCGAGGAACACCGAGGACATCCGATAAGCCCCTGATTTCTTAAGTGAAACAGGGGTTTTTCTTTCCGGTAACGTCCGATAACTTCTCGTGACTTCCGGTATTTTTTAGGGTACGGGATAGGGTACATCAGTTCAATTTGAGTTCTGTACCCTGAAACGAGCCTAACATGCCGAAAATAAAAGCCAAACTCACTGAAACCCAGATCAAGAACGCGAAGCCAAAAGCGTCCGCGTACAAATTGTACGATGAGGGTGGTTTGCTCCTTCTCGTCCGCCCGACGGGTACAAAGGTCTGGCAGTACCCATACAGGGTGGGCGGCAAATACAATATCTGCACGATTGGCCAGTATCCTGAGGTTGGCGCGGCGGAAGCACGCCGCCTGCGTGACGACATCAAGAAACAGGTCAAGGCAGGGGATGACCCGAACAGGATCAAGAAAGCCTCACAGGGGCAGCCTGACACTACTTTTGAAGCTGTTGGTCGGGATTGGTACAGCAAACAGGTTTGGGCAGAAAAACACGCCAAAAGCATCCTGCGTACGCTTGAAGCGGATGTTTTTCCTGCCATCGGCCATAGGCAGATATCAAAGGTGACGGCACAGGACATCATCGGTCTTCTGCAAGACATTGAGGGACGCGGCGCAATTGATGTTGCAAAGCGTGTTAACCAGCGTTGCGTCGCCATATTTGACCATGCGATCGCCAAGAACCTATGCGAATTTAACCCCGCCTTGGGGCGCAGTAAGATTTTGAAGAAGCAGGAAGTGAAACACCGCCCGAGTTTGACGGCAGACCAGCTACCAGAATACCTGCAAAGGCTTGAAATCTATCGGGGTGGTAAGGTCGTGCAACTGGCGTTGAAGTTGTTGTCTCTGACCTTTGTCAGGCCAGGAGAGCTACGCGGCGCACGATGGACAGAATTCGACGAAGAAAAGTCCGAGTGGCGTATTCCGGCAGATCGCATGAAAATGGATCGCCCGCATAGCAGAGCCTATCAAGGGCGAAATGAACTCTATGAAGCCAAGACGGCGCAAGCGGCAAACTAATTGACCTAAAAGAATTGGAGGATGATCTAAAGGCCACGTGCTGGAAGCAGAAGGTTAAGCACGATGTCAAGTTGCAAGGCGCATTTACTGGTGTACGCAATAAAGCGGATAGCTTTAAAGACAGGGTTCTTCAGGAATTGCAGTCTAAACGTCGTGCAAAAACTGGAATGTTCGCTTCTGGCGTTGAAACCGGGTGGGTTCGTTTCTCCGGTAAAGGCATATTAACAATGGAGGGTGAGCATGCAGACGACGCAAGCGGAGGTGGTGCAACAAGCATGGCATAACCAGTCAACTGACCTGGTATTGCAAACGATACAAACGAAGCAGGAAGGCCTGAGCGCCGAAGAAGCCGAAAGGCGACTGGCGGAGCATGGCCATAACCGTTTGCCGCAGGCGGAAGGCCGTACTTGGTACGCTCGCCTTTGGGCGCATATCAACAACATGCTAATCTGGATAATGGTGGTATCGTCGGTGATTGCGGCACTGCTGGGGCATGGCGTTGATGCAATGGTGATCGTGCTGGTGATTATTGTCAACACCATCATCGGCTATGTGCAGGAAGGCAAGGCGGAAAAAGCGCTGGAGGCAATTCAGAACATGGTTGCGCCCCGTGCCTCGGTGCTGCGCGACGGAAAACGCCTGACGCTCGATGCCGAACAGATCGTTCCCGGTGATCTGGTGGTGCTGGAAGCAGGCGACCGCGTGCCTGCCGATTTACGTCTTATCCATGCTAAATCCCTGCGTATTGAGGAAGCGGCACTGACCGGTGAATCCGTGCCGGTGGAAAAATCCACGCAAGGAGTGGAAGAAAATACCCCACTGGCGGAACGCTCCTGCATGGCGTTTTCCGGCACATTCGTTTCTGCCGGTCAGGGAACCGGCGTAGTTATTGGCACGGGCGGGAATACCGAGCTTGGTCGCATCAGCGCCATGCTGGGGGATGTCGAGTTGCTGAAAACCCCGCTGCTCAAACAAATGGATAAACTCGCCAAGCAGCTGACCGTGATTATTCTCGCAGTGGCGGCGGTGCTGTTTGGCGCGGCGTATGGTTTACGCGGCTATGAACTGGCCGACGCCTTCATGATCGTAGTGGGCTTCGCCGTGGCAGTGGTGCCGGAAGGCCTGCCCGCCGTGATGACCATTGCGCTGGCTATCGGTGTGCATCGCATGGCCAAGCGCAATGCCATTATCCGCCGCCTGCCTGCCGTGGAAACGCTGGGCGCAGTTTCCGTTATCTGCTCCGATAAAACAGGCACGCTGACACGCAACGAGATGACCGTGCGGCAAGTGGTGACCGCCGGGGGCATTTTTGGCGTGACCGGCGTGGGCTACGAGCCGGGTGGCGGTTTCGGCTTCCAGCGCGATGGGAACGACATCAGCGTTGAGAACGAGCCAGTGATTCGGGAGCTTTGCCGTGCTGCGCTGCTATGCAACGATGCGTCCCTTAACCGCAAGAACGACAACTGGTGCGTGGAAGGCGACCCGATGGAAGGGGCGCTGGTCGTGCTGGCACTAAAAGCTGGGTATGAGCAGAATAAATTACGGAAGCAATTACCGCGCAGGGATGAAATCCCCTTCGATGCAGAGCACCGCTTCATGGCCACGCTGCACCATGACCATGAGCGCGGCGAAAAACACATGATGCTCAAAGGCGCACCGGAACAGGTGATCGCTATGTGTAAAACCGAACGTCATGCGGATGGAGATAAACCAATCAATGCGGACTGGTGGCTGAAGCAGATCGAGGAACTGGCCTCACAGGGCGAGCGGGTGTTGGCGCTTGCGATAAAGCCTTTGCCACAAGAGAAGGATGATCTGGTATTCGACGATGCTAAAACCGGCCTGATACTACTGGGGCTGGTGGGACTCATCGACCCGCCGCGTGAGGAAGCCATTGAAGCCGTCCATAACTGCCGCACGGCTGGCATCCGCGTGGTCATGATTACCGGCGATCACGCCGCCACCGCGCAGGCGATTGCGCGGCAACTAGGTATTGCCGATGATCCCAAAACGCTCACCGGCTCAGCGTTGGATTCACTCGATGATGAGGCATTGCGCCGGACTGTCAAGGAAGTCACCGTATTCGCCCGTGCCAATCCGGAACATAAGTTGAGGCTTGTTCGCGCATTGCAGGCCGAAGGCAGTGTGATTGCCATGACGGGCGACGGAGTAAACGATGCGCCTGCGCTGAAACAGGCAGATGTCGGCGTGGCAATGGGACAAAAAGGCACAGCCGTGGCCAAGGAAGCCTCGGAAATCGTGCTGGCGGATGATAACTTCGCTTCTATCGCGGCAGCAGTGCGCGAAGGTCGCACGGTCTATGACAACCTCCGCAAGGTGATTGCATGGACATTGCCCACCAACGTCGGCGAAGTGCTGGCAATTATCGTCGCGGTGATGTTCGCGCTACCTCTGCCGATTACGCCGGTTCAGACCTTGTGGGTGAATATGGTGACTTCCGTGGCGCTGGGGCTGGTGCTGGCCTTCGAGCCGACGGAACCGGGAACCATGCAACGTCCGCCGCGCCATGCCAGTGATCCGATAATTTCAGGCTTTATGCTCTGGCGGATACTCTTCGTGGCCACACTCTTCATGCTCGGAGCCTTCGGCATGTTCTACTACGCACTGGCGCGTGAAATGCCGGTGGAAGTGGGGCACACGCTGGTGGTCAATGTCATTGTGGTATTTGAAATCTTCTACCTGTTTAGCGTACGCTATGTACACGGCACCTCTCTAACTTTAAAAGGCGTGATCGGTACCCCGCCGGTCCTGATCGGCGTGGCCGTTATTACGCTGGCTCAATTTGCAGTCACTTATATTCCCTTCCTAAATCAAGTGTTCGGCACCAGCCCGGTGACATTCTGGGATGGGGCAATGGTAGTGGGCGCTGGTGTGCTGTTCCTGTTCATCATCGAAATAGAGAAGCGTGTGCGGACATGGCTTCGTTTGAAGGAGGCTTAATATGAGTAATGCTCAGGATTTGGAAAACACCACCTTTGACGAGCTAAAAGTTGGCCAGACAGCCAGCCTCACTCGCACGCTGATGGAAAAAGATATCGAACTGTTTGCTATTATTTCCGGTGACGTTAATCCTGCGCATTTGGATGCGGTGTATGCAAAAGACAGCGCCTTTGGCGGTGTGATCGGCCATGGTATGTGGTCGGGTGCGCTAATTTCAGCGCTACTGGGTACAACACTGCCGGGGCCGGGCACAATTTATTTAAACCAAAATCTGGATTTTAAAAAGCCGGTGCGCCCCGGTGAGACTATTGGCGTAACCGTCACGGTTAAAGAAAAGCGTGAGCACAAACATGTGGTCATCTTTGATTGCCTGTGCACGAACGCCCTGGGCGATACCGTAGCCAGTGGCACAGCAGCAGTCATTGCACCCACGCAGAAGATTCGCCGTGCGCGTCCTGATCTTCCCGATGTCCATTTGCATCGTCATGACCGGTTTCGCGCCTTGATTGATTCGTGCGAGGCTATATCGCCGATGCGAACCGCGATTGTCCATCCGGTGACTGCGATTGCCTTGCAGGCGGCTCTGGAAGCGGTACAGGAAAAGCTGCTTGAGCCAGTGCTAATTGGGCCTGAAGCCCGCATCCGTCAGGCTGCTGAGGAAGCCGGGATCGTGATCGATGGCTATGAAATTATCCCCACTCTGCATAGCCATGCGGCGGCGGCGAAAGCGGTAGAGCTTGCAGTTAACGGCAATGTGGCCGCAATCATGAAGGGAAGCCTTTCTACCGATGAATTAATGGGTGCGATCCTGCCCAGCGCGGCGGGACTGCGCACCGAACGGCGCATCAGCCATGCCTACGTCATCGATGTGCCTACCTATCATAAGCTTCTACTGATAACGGACGCCGCTATCAATATTGCTCCCACGCTCGATGAAAAAGCCGATATATGCCGTAATGCGATTGATCTGTGGCGGATTATTACCAATGAGGCGGCAATGCCAAAACTAGCAATTCTCGCTGCTACGGAGAAGGTAAAATCCAGCGTTCAGGCGACTGTGGATGCCGCCTGTCTATGCAAAATGGCAGACCGTAAGCAGATAGAACATGCGCTGCTGGATGGACCACTGGCGCTCGATCTGGCAATTAACCAACAGGCCGTGCAGGATAAGGGTATTGAATCGGAAGTAGCGGGCGATGCTGATATCCTTCTCGCGCCCGATATTCATTCCGCCAACATGATTTCCAAGCAACTGACATTTCTGGGTAGCGCTAATGCAGCAGGCATCGTACTTGGCGCGCGCGTCCCGGTGATTCTTACCAGCCGGGCGGATAGCCTGCGCACCCGCCTTATGTCTTGCGCGCTGGCGGTGCGCATGGCCGAGGCGCGGCAGGAGGGGGAGATTAAATGACGGATGCGATTTTTGTCCTTAACGCTGGCTCCTCCAGCCTGAAATTCCGCATTTTCGGCGCGGAAGATAGCCTGCCACTTCTAGCCAGTGGCCGTATTATAGGCATCGGCTCCAGGCCGGAATTCAGCGTGGATGGAAAAATATACAAACAATTCCCCGTCGATCTGAGTCAGTTGGGAGCTTTGCAGGAAATCATTGAATGGCTTAAGCACGCTGGCAAGGAATTGAATATCATCGCTATGGGACATCGCATCGTGCATGGCGGAGAGAGCTTCGCCGCACCTGTGATGCTGACCGGGCATGTATTGGAGAAATTGGGCGAACTGATTCCCTTAGCCCCTCTGCATCAACCGCATGCGCTATCGGCGGTGAAGATATTAAAGGCGCTGTACCCCGAGCCGGTGCAGATCGGCTGCTTCGATACGGCTTTCCATGCGGGTCATACGCCGGTATTCCGGCATTACGCTTTGCCGAAGCATTTGCGCGACCGTGGTGTACGCCGCTACGGGTTCCATGGACTTTCTTATGAATGGACGGCGCATCTGCTGTCGGGAAAGCATCCGGAACTGGCGCAAGGCCGGGTGGTGGCTGCGCATCTGGGCAACGGCGCGAGTCTGTGCGCCATGAAAGCGGGTAAAAGCATTGATACCACCATGGGTATGACGGCGCTTGACGGCCTGCCGATGGGTACGCGTTGCGGCAGCATCGATCCCGGCGTCACGCTGCATATGATGCGCGAACTAGGCATGAGTGCCAATGAGATCGACCGCACCTTATCCTATGAATCCGGCCTGAAAGGCTTATCCGGTATCAGCGGCGACATGCGCGAGCTGGTGGCAAGCGCAAAGCCGGAAGCGAGATTCGCGGTGGACTACTTCACGATGATGACCGCACAGCATGTGGCTCGCATGGCCGTAGCGCTTGGCGGATTGGATGCGCTGATCTTCACGGGTGGTATCGGCGAACATCAGGAGAGCGTGCGGCAGGCGATTGTTCAGCATTTGGCGTTCCTGCCGTCATTCACTACATTGGTGGTGGAGGCCGATGAAGAACGGATGATCGCCCGCCACTGTATCACACTGCTTAAGGAGGGAAAACAATGAGCAAGCTATTGGAAGGAAAGAAAGGGCTGGTGGTCGGTATTGCCAACGATGCCTCCATTGCATGGGGCTGCGCTAAAGTGTTCCGAGATCAGGGAGCGGAACTGGCGGTCACCTATCTCAATGACAAGGCAAAAACCTATGTTGAGCCACTCGCGCAGAAGCTAAACGCACCAATTTGCATGAAACTGGATGTGACGCAGCCACAGGAGCAAGACGCGCTGTTTGCTGCGATTGCCGAACAGTGGGGAAAGCTCGATTTCCTGCTGCATTCCATCGCCTTTGCGCCGAAGGCAGATTTGCAGGGGCGTGTGGTGGATAGCTCCAGCGCGGGATTCTGTCAGGCAATGGATGTTTCCTGCCATTCGCTGATGCGCCTTGCCAAATCCGCCGAGCCACTGATGAAAGACGGCGGTTCCATCCTCACCATGAGCTATTACGGGGCGGAGAAAGTGGTCACGCATTACAATTTGATGGGACCCGTCAAGGCGGCGCTGGAAGCCAGTGTAAAATATCTATCGACGGAACTTGGCGCTCAGCACATCCGGGTGAATACACTATCTCCGGGACCAGTCAAAACCCGCGCCGCCTCTGGCCTCACGGATTTTGACAAGCTGATGGAGGAAGCCGCCAGCAAAGCCCCACTGCATCAGCTGGTCACGCTGGAACAGATCGGCGAAATGGCCGCATTCCTCGTTTCCGACAACGCCAAACAGGTCACCGGCCAGACCATTTACGTCGATGCCGGATACAATGTGAGAGGTTCATGATGGCAGAAAGCTATAGCACACTGATAGAACAATTCCCTTGGGTAGCTACCTTAGTGGGCATCACTTGCCTTGTACTGGCAGCATGGCTGACTAATTCTGTTTTTAAGCGCCTCATTCTGCGTGGTATCCAACGTGTACTCTCTTCTACATCGTATGGCCGGGATGAAGAATTAAAGCGTCACGGCGTCATACAGCGGTTGGCAAATGTCATGCCCGCTATAGTCATTATGGGCGGCATCACCCTTATCCCCGGCCTTCCTGAAGCGGCGTTGGTCGTTGTTAAAAATGTCTGCACTGCCTTTATTGTTCTGACGCTTGCGCTTGCTATCAGCGCCACATTGAACATTGTGAATGTCATTTATTGCAGAAGGCCGGATGCACACCTCCGCCCTATCAAAGGCTATTTGCAGCTCGCGAAGCTGGTGATGTTTATCATCACCACGGTGCTAATCATCGCTGTGCTGATTGACCGCTCGCCGCTGATTCTGCTTTCCGGCCTTGGTGCTATGGCGGCGGTACTCATGCTGGTGTTTCAGGATACATTGCTTTCTCTCGTCGCCAGCGTGCAGATTTCTTCCAGCGATATGGTGCGTGTGGGAGACTGGATCGAAATGCCACAACTGAATGCGGACGGTGATGTGATCGACATTGCCCTGCATACCGTGAAGGTGCAGAACTGGGATAAAACCATTACCACCCTGCCAACGCGAAGGCTGATTACCGATCCTTTTAAGAATTGGCGAGGCATGCAGGAATCCGGTGGAAGACGTATTAAGCGTTCGCTCTATCTGGATCAGAACAGCATTTATTTTCTCTCAGGCGATGAACAGAAACGCCTTGGGCGCTTCAAACTGCTGGAAGGCTACCTGAACAGAAAGAATCAGGAGATAAGTAGTTGGAACAGTACGCTGGGGGAAAAAGCAAAGGAAACAGTGAATACAAGGCGCATTACCAACATCGGCACGTTTCGCGCCTATGTAGAGCATTATCTTCGCGCTCATCCCGGCATTCATCAGGATATGACTCTGCTGGTGCGTCAGTTAAGCCCTACGCCGGAGGGCTTGCCGCTGGAAATTTATTGCTTCACCAACACCACAAAATGGGCGGAGTACGAAAGCATCCAGTCAGATATTTTTGACCATTTGCTGGCAATATTGCCTGAATTTGGGTTGCAGGTATTCCAGAATCCCAGCGGGACAGATATGCGAGGTTTTCTTGCACAATCCCCCGCACAACAAACTTTAAGGAACTGAGGTTATTATGGCGCTAATCGAGGAAACTCCACTTATTTCAACGGTAGTACTCCACTTATTTCAACGGTAGTAATGGGCATTAGTGCCGCCTTTGTCGGCGGCATGATTACCTCGAAGCTGCGCCTTTCCCCGATTGTGGGCTATCTGCTGGCGGGTATTATTATTGGTCCGCACACACCGGGTTTTGTGGGGGATTCCATCCTGCCAGCGCAGCACGCGCATGTATTCGCCGCCGTCGCGCATAATCAGGCCGAAGGGAACCCACGCAGAGCCGTCATAGGCCATGCGGGAATCCAGCGACTCCACCACCGCATCCATCCATTTGAAGGGCGCGTAAAACACCCAGCCACCAGTCTGGTATTGCGCCAGCTGGTTGGCATGGCCGGTGAAATCCCCAGTCGGGCTGCTACCAACGATATACAGGTCACCCGCCGCCGGGCTCCCGATCCACAAATTCCAGCTATCGCCAGTCTTGTGGTTTTGGTTAGAAGAATAATCGCCGGAACGCTTCTTTTTTGCGGCTGCTGTAAGACTGATACTCTAAAGTTGCGCTGTAACTAATGAGTTGCAATGAAATGATTTTAAAGCCCTTTAAATCAAAGTGTTGCATAAATAAATGTCAAGTTTTTTAACAAAAAAACTTGACAAACATCCCATAAAAAGCCATCCTGAAGATGGAGGAACGGGCTATGCAGAGCGAAACGCAACAAACGGCAAAGAGTATTTCCCGCCGTATTGAGTATGGAGGTGAAAGGCTGTGGCGGTTTACGGATTTTGAAGGGTTACCATCCGCCGCTGTCGCGCAAACTTTGTCGCGTCTTGCACGGGCGGGGAAGTTGCAGAGATTGAGCAAGGGTATTTACTACCGTCCGCGTCAAACATCCTTTGGCAAAAGTATGGCAAGCCCTGCCGCTCTTCAAAAACTCTTGCCGAAAGGACGCGCCTTTCCATCCGGCATTTCTGCCGCGAACTTGCTTGGCTTCACAACGCAGATGCCCAAACAAAAAGAAATCGCCACCAGTGCGGGCAGTTTGCCGCGCAAGTTAGTTGGAGAGAATACCATCATTCATACGCGCAGACCCGCGCATTGGGAAAATCTTACGGACGAAGAGGCTGCATGGCTGGACTTCTTGCGGAACGCAGGGAAGACCAGTGAACTGTCGCCAGAAGAAACAGCAAAAAAAGCGAGTACACTTTTAAAAGAAAAAGGCCGTTTTGAGCGCCTTTTGAAAATCGCCATTTCCGAGCCGCCGCGCTCCCGCGCCATTCTGGGGGCATTGGGGGAGGAAATGGGAAAAAAACCTGCTATGCTTGCCAAGCTGCGCGATTCACTCAATCCTCTTTCGCGCTACGACTTCGGGCAATTCGCAGGGCTTTCGACCGCGCATAACTGGTATGCAAAGAAAAAATGAAGCTATTTGAACATCCAGATTTCGAGCAAGCGATTTTACAAGCCGAACGGCATTTCAAAAATGTCGGGCTTCGCGCCGCCATCATCGAGAAAGATTACTATGTCACCGAAGCCTTGCGCTTGGTTTCCGCGCTTGGCGACAAAGTGATTTTCAAAGGCGGCACAAGCCTGTCAAAAGGCTGGAATCTTATCAATCGGTTCTCCGAAGATATTGACATTTTCTACGCCACAGATTTATCCGGCAGACCGTTGGACAGGGAACTGAAAGACTTGCGCGATATTGTCGCCGAGCATCCGGCCTTGACGCATCTTCCTGACGAAAGCCAGACCATCGGCGGCTTTGGCAGGAACGACCGTTTTGAATACCGCCAGATTTTCGGCGGCGCGGGCGAAGTCGCCAACCGTGTTTTGCTGGAAGCGGGAACGGCAAGCGGACGCCAGCCCACGGAAATCTGTGAATTGCGCTCATTCCTCGCGCAATTCTTGCAAGAAACGGATGTATCATTGGGGGCGGATGATGAAAGCGCCTTTCCCATGCGCCTGTTGCATTTCCGGAGAACCTTTGTAGAAAAGCTGTTTGCCATTCACAGCAAAATCGAACTGATGAAATCCAAAGGCCAGCCGCTTGGCTCTTATGCAAGGCACTATTACGACCTTTACCAGCTTTCGCAAAGGCCGGAGGTGACGGCTATGCTGGCCTCGCCTGAATACGCGGAAATCAAAGAAGACTATGACCGTATCAGCCGCGAACACTTCGCCAAAAGCTACTTTTTCCCCGAAGGGATGAGCTTTGCCAAAAGCGAAGCCTTGTTTCCGTCCATCGCGCTTGCTGCGACCATAGAGAAAGAATACGAAGCGCAGTGTAAGCTGCTGTGCTATGGCGCGTATCCGTCATGGGCGGACGTGCGGACAAGATTTGAAGAATTGAAGCCTAAATTGTGAAAACTATCTTTCCATTTTGATTCTTGTAGATTAGAAAAATCTTTTTTAACTAATGCCTTATCTAAGGTCGCAAGATGGGAAAAGGCTTTCAGAGTGATCCTAACCAATCCACTAAATCTGGTGCTGTATAATGGACGTGCTTCGGAACATCTGGAAGGTTATCTTTTCTGTATATTCGCAAGGACACCCCATTGCCCAAACACCTCCAGCCCAAGTTTAAAAAATGAACAATAAAAAGCTCATCTACCTCACAAAAAATCAAGGCAAAGTGGAAGAGGCGAACCGTTTCTTCCGCGATAAATACGGCTTCGATGTTCAAATACTCGATCCGGGGTTTGAAGTTCTGGAGATTCAGGCGAAAACTTCTGACGAAGTGGTCAAGTTCAGCGTCAAGTATGCCGCAGATCGCCTTGGTTTCGGTTGTCTGAAATCCGACACCGCCGTTTACATGGAATGCCTTGGCGGATTGCCTGGGCCGTATAACGCTTATTTTGACAAGCAGATTGGCGCGGAAAAGTTCCTTGAACTCATCAAGAATGAAACAAACCGCAAGGCACGGTTGCAGCATTCTTTTGCTTATTGCGAGCCGGGTGGTGAGCCTGTTCTTTTCGACGGAGGCTCGACAGGCGCTCTTGCCACGGAGTGCAGGGGGACACGGGGACGCTGGCACGATCTTTTCTTTGTTCCAGACGGGGAAACGAAAACCTTAAGCGAGTTGAGGGAGATCGACCCGCATTACGAGGCAAAATTCTGGGGTACGGCGATTGACGATTTTGCGGCATGGTACGCAAAAAAGATCGCGGCGTAATGCGCCCATGAGCGGCAATGTTGACGAAATAATATCTCACCTTTTGGAGAGGACACGCGAAGACAAAGCGGTTGCGCAAGCTTCCACATGGCGAACCGTTGCTGACAGAATGCGTAGTTTTTCGCCAGATAATAGTCCATCAAAGACCGTTCTATATTCTGGACCGCTGGATCGGGTCATTCTTAAAAGTTGTAGGCTGTAAATATCAACAAACCGCTGTTCTTCGACTGTGGAAAATGTTTTTAAGGTATCTTTAACTGCTTGCCGCAAGACTGGAGCTATATCATAGGATGAATAGCCATGTTGCGCCCAACGAAGACAAGGTTCTTCTTCTCGGTGATGCCCACGACGCGCGCTGGCTGACCTTGCACGGGGTTCAGCACCGTATAAAGTATGCTTTCATCCGGACAAGCTTCCGCGATCAGCCTGTTCAGGAATGCCCCATTCACAAGGGACATTTCCGCAATACCGACAACTGGCTCTATGCAAGAGGCCAGATCTTTGTTTTCAAGATGCTTGATGATCGAATAGCGGATTTCATGAGAAGCAACATCCGTACAGTCGGTCAGAATATTCAGAAAACGTCTTGTGGTCACAGTACCCTCTTTTTTTGATTTTACGGTTTAGGCTGCATCGTTACTTTTTTTTTTAAGTTCACGCTCTACGCGACGGCGCAGCTGGTTAGTCACCGCCGTAAAGCCCATCTGCTTGCGAATATCAAAAACGGTTTGTTTAACGATAGCTCTGGTTTTCTCCGTGCCTTCGAGGATGATGTTCTCGATCAAGCCTGGCTGGCTTTCGTATTCTGCACGACGTTCACGCATAGGATTAAGCGCACTTTCAATAGCGTGATACAGCTTTTCCTTGACTTCGCCATCACCGACTTTTCCGGCCCGATAGCGTGTCTTCAAGTCTTCGACCTCGGCTTTATTGGCATTGAAAGCATCATGGTAAATGAATACGGGGTTGCCTTCAACCGTGCCAGGAATATCCGCATGAACGCGGTTTGGGTCGGTGTACATGGACTGTACTTTTTTCCGTACCGTAGCCGAGTCATCACTTAAGAAGATCGCGTTACTCAAGCTCTTGCTCATTTTAGCCTTGCCATCCGTACCAACCAAGGTCGGAACTTCACCAACAAGAGAATCCGGCTCTTGGAAATATTCACCATACAAATGGTTAAACCGACGCGCGATCTCTCTCGTGATCTCAACGTGGGCTAAGTTATCTTTACCGACTGGAACCATCGTTGCGCGGAGCGACAGAATATCCGCCGATTGCAGCACGGGATATCCCAAAAGCCCATAAGGCATTTCATCTTTATTGCTGTCACGCACCATGTCTTTCAGGCTTGGCAAGCGTTCCAGACGCGGGACCGTGACAAGGTTCTGAAAGAGCGTGTTGATCTCGCACACTTCCGGAATAGCGGATTGCAGATAAAAAGTAGAAATTGTCGGATCGATACCAGCCGCAATTGAATCCAAAACCATATCAATGGCGTTCTGGGTGGTATTAGCGATGTCCTCGCGGGTATTTTTAGTCGTCAACATATGCAGATCAGCAATGATGAGATATGTCTCAAAATCATGCTGCAATTTGACTCTGTTCTTCAATGTGCCGACATAATGGCCAAGATGCAGTTTTCCTGTTGGTCGATCACCCGTCAGCATTACCCGTTTATTAGACATCCTCGTTCTCCAGTTCTTGTTCTTTTTGTTTTAGTTTTTGAATTTCTTCTTGTGGCAGATCATCGCCCATCGTTTCAAGAAAGGCGTGTATCCAGCCAATTTTTAAATGTGCAGGCGCACCCGTTGTCAGCATAAACCTTATATCCGTATCAATGGCGTAGCGGAAGGCAAGAATGGGATATGGGCTAAGGCCAGGTCTGAAATTGGCATTGTTGAGAGCCGTTGTGCGCAATTCAGAATGAAATTTGCCAAGCAAGATGCCTTTCTTAAGGCTTCTTTCCTTGAAAGCTCTTTGCACCTTTTCTACGCTCTGGCGCGCCGCTTCTGTATTTTGCGGCATGACCAGCAAGAGGGCTTTTAATAAGGAGTGCGGCCTATCGACAGGCTTTAACGAAAGAAAAAGATCATCCAAGCTGTCCACGAGGGCATCTGCCTGTGCCTCGTCAATTTGTTCTTGATGGTAAAGCCCCCAATAAAGACCATCCGCTTTCAATGAAAGCGGAACACGAGGACAAATCACGCCAGGACGGCCAATATCTGGATGTGGCTTTGCTATATAATTTGTCGTCCAGTCCATGCAAGCATAGATGGGCGCATATTGCTCTGCATGCTTCGAGTCTTGTCGTATCCCACTGAGGGCATCAAAAGACTGAAACAGCGGCAAGGCTATTTCTTGCGATACCTCGCCTTTCTTATTGTCCATTAATAGCTGCCCCCTCGTTATTTTTTTGCGCCTTTTGTCATAAGGCAAAATTCTTTAGCTAAAGTAAATAAATACCACATCAAGCCTTGTAAATATACAAAGCTATGTAATTGAAAATTAAGAATTAATGGCCTCTTTGTTCCTTGTTAAGTCTACGCGCAGGCATGAAACATCCATGAATCCTGCCATTAGACCCGTGCCGCCTTGGGCTTGGACAATCGCCTCAAAAACTTTCTTAAACCACGTACCTGGATAAATATCGACCGCGCGTGTTTCTTTGAACATGACGGCAAAGGCCGCAACTTTTTTCTAGAATATAAGTAGCGGAGATTTCAAAATCCCTGCACTGCGCAATAGATTGTTCCGAGGCTAAACGCATGCAAAAGCTTTGTGCTTTCTCATTTACCGTCCGGCGCACGATATCCGAAGCCTCATAAACGCTGCGAACCGCTTTCAGGGTTTCCGCATATTGCGGCGGGTGCATCATCCACTCGTCCCACATCGTAATGACACGCTGCGAGGGTGCAAGGTTATCCATCATGGGTAGACGTGCGGGCGAGGTTTGAAGAATTGAAGCCGAAATTGTGAAAGCTTTCCTTCAAAATTGATTCTCGACCATCATAAAAAATCTTGTTTTTAACCAATGACTTAGATGCTCTATGAACGAGAGGACTGATGGAGGCTTACACAAACACGTTTTTTAGCGCAAAAATTAGCACAAATAATAAAACACGCTAAAAAATCAAATTAAATCAATAAATTAGAATGTGGCTAATCCGTCTCATAACCTGAAGGCCGCAGGTTCAAATCCTGCCCCCGCAACCAATTTTTCAAGCACTTAGCAACCATTCCTTAAGTATCATCTGTCATAATAGACTTACCCAGTACTTACCCAGTTCTGGTCATAAGTCTCGATTTGGAGATGATTCTATGGAACGAGAAAAGCACGAGATTCTGGGCGGTCGCGCCTATATCTTTAAACGCAATGAAACCCCCTATTGGTATGCCGCCGCCTACATGGACGGCAAGAACTACCGCCACAGCACAAAACTGACCGACCTTCCAGGCGCGATCCATGATGCCGAGGAATGGTATATCTCCCTGCGCGGCAAAGCCAAGGCAGGAATACTCCCTCAGGCGACCGAGAAGAGTGCAGAGATCACCTTCCGCGAGGTTGCCGCCCTCTTTATGCAAGAATATAGCGTCCTCACAGAAGGCCAGCGCAGCCCCCGCTGGGTGCAAGGCCATGAAATCCGCCTGCGGATCCATTTACTGCCCTTTTTCGGGGATCTGCCCGTCTCCAAAGTTGATTCGGGCAAGATCCAGGAATACCGCGTCCATAGGATGACCCCCAAGGAAGAGAAAAACCCCCATGCCGAAGACAATCGCCCGCACAAGGCGGGCAAGGTTCCGGCGGCAAAGACCCTGCATAACGAGATTGTGACCTTGAGGCTGGTGCTCAAGGCCGCTTTGCGCCGCCGCCTGATTGAGGGCCTGCCGGATCTATCCGCGCCTTTCCGCAAAAGCGGCAAGGTATCCCACAGGCCGTGGTTCAGTCCGAACGAGTATAAAGAGCTCTATAAAGCAACCCGCGCCTATGCGAAGGCCGCCCAGCCGCATATCCGCTGGAGCGCCGAGCAGGTGCATGACTACGTTCTATTCATGGCCAATACAGGATTGCGGCCAGATGAAGCCAGCAATCTGCAGCATCGTGACGTGGAAATTGTCCATGACGATGATACCGATGAAACAATTTTGGTGATCGAGGTACGCGGCAAGCGCGGCGTGGGATATTGCAAAAGCACCCCCAACGCTGTGAAGCCTTACTTGCGCCTGAGAGAACGTGAAAAGCCAAAACGTTTTATCAAGCCTGGAGACAGTATAAAGCCGACTTCCCATGATCCTGTATTCCCGGGAAGTCACATCAAACTATTCAATAACCTTCTGGATAGAGAAAAACTCAAATATGACCGCGATGGGCAAGCGCGGACAGCCTATAGTCTGCGTCATACCTATATCTGTTTGCGTCTGATGGAGGGGGCTGATGTGTATCAGCTCGCCAAGAACTGCCGTACTTCCGTCGAAATGATCGAGAAGCACTATGCCGCGCATATTAAAAACATGCTGGATGCGGGGCTTATCAATGTCAGAAAATCCAGGAAATCTTCTAAAACAAAAGACGACGAAGGCGAAGAAGCGGATTTGTAAAAGCAGGGGGCAGATGTCCCCCTGACAAATTCCGCCCTTAAAGGGAGCGGTTCAGCCGCTCCCAAAAAAGCGCAGGCCTGCCCGGAGCAAACGGCGGGGTTTAGCCCCGCAAAGAGAATAGTCATGAGAAAAAACAAGTCCTATCAAGAAGAATACGAACTTATAAAAGCATTTGAAAGATTACCTGAAAACCGCATTAAGGTTTCTGCCAAGCTGGAAAATCCTCATCCAATTGTCGCAGATACTTTGAAAGTACTGACGCATAATGGCTTGAAAGGCCTCTGCTCAACGCCGGAGCAAGCGCCTGTTATATCTCTGTCTGTAGATGCAGAGATTATCGACCGCACTTTGTGTGTATCAGATGCTTTATTCAAAGCATTGGAGAGGCGCGGGATTAAGATAACGACGCAGAAGATGAGCTGGGATAAAAAAGAAATCATCAATGCGACGTTTATCGTACACGGGTTCGAAATTCTCTACCGTGTCGAGGAAATCTGGAAGCGTTGCCCCATTCCTATGGAGGAGCGGGAGAGGCTGCGCTTGGGGATTGGAGCACTTCCGAATTACCAGTACCGCAGAACAGGTTTATTGCGTCTGCAGGGGATTTGGGGTGCTTGCAATAACAGCATTATCATCGAGAGAAGCAAACTCAGGCGCATTGAAGATCGCTTGAATACATTTGTTTTGGGTCTTTATAGGCAAGTTTATAAAATTCTGGAGGATCAACGTCGCCAGAAAATTTATGAGCGCAGAAGAGAAGTAAAGTCATGCCGTCGCCGGTATTTGCGGGAGAGGGAGGTAAAGAAGCAGCAGCGGATTGACGATCTTTTACAAATGGTAGCTGATTACCAGCAGGCGCAACAAATACGCCAATTTGTTGATGCGGTAGAAGCCGCAGGAAAAGCAGATCCTCGCTGGATCAAGTGGGCATTGGGATATGCGGATGAGATAGATCCGGCAATAACAGGATAAATGAGGCGAATGCCTACCAGGCCTATCAAAAATTTGCTGGATACAAACCTCATCAATACCAGAAAGCCGCGTGGCAGGACGCGGCCTGTTATTGAGGACGAGGAAGTGTGAAGGCAATTCCCGCTTAAAAAAGGGGGAAGCCCATTTGAAAGATTATCTCAGCTCGGGATAGGCAGTCCCGCCATGCCGAGAGTTGCATTTAGATCTTGGTTATCTCTCCAAATAAGAAAGCCTCGATCAACCACGTTTAGTCTAAGGTTTGTTTGATCATAATCTAATACGATAGGCGTGATACCCTTCTGTACTTGCAAGGAAGCTATATTTAAGAGAGCTTGTGTTATATTTCCGGGGTTGAGATCTTTTCCCTTTGGATGATTTTCCTTGAGTATTTTGGTGATGTTATTATATCTCAAACCGCTTTCTAAGTCCTGAGAAGTGGAAGTTAAGACGGGATATAGGAGCCATTTATACATCTCAAGTTCAGAGCTTTGAAAGCCAACAGAGAAATTTGTAATGAAAGAATTATACCTGCCTGTTTGTTGACTGACTACTTTTAAAATTATGTCTTTGACATCGGCATTAGCTCCAACATCTTCTTGGTACTTTATATTCGTGCTGTTTATGTTCTCGTTTTTGCAAGCTATGTAACATGCCTCTTGCACTATCGAAACGCTATCAAAGCAGCTTCCTAACAAAGATTCCTTAAAGCTAGTCGCAAACGATATATTTAATAAAGCTTCACCGGCACTGATAACGTTGTTTAGTTGTTCATCAGACCACTGATCTGCATTAATACCTATTACCCTTCCAGTCAGGTCTCCATTATAGACGGTTAATCTGTTTTCTTCGAGCCATACACCAATGATTATAAAGCATAAGCTAGACTGCTCATGAAATGCTTTCAAAGCGATTGCAAAGTCTTTTTGTGTTTCTAGGGGTAGATAGTGAAAATCCTCGAGAACTATAAACTGCTTAAATTGGTTTAATGCTTTGATAATATCGTTTACATCGGTAGGATCGAGCTCTAAAGGCTCAATTACTGTTTCTGTGCTTTTTCCACCCTCAGCCTCCATACCTCCCTTGGTAGAAGCGAGGCCAAATAAGCTCCCCTTAGCTTCGGCGGTAATTTTAAAGTCGCCCGATGTGGTTTTTGTTTTTGAAGCGGTTACTTCATAACCAGCAGCTTTAAGGATAGAGGCGTGAAGAGCTGCCAAGTTCCATTTATTTGAACAATGTACTGATATATAATCTGTCTCACTTAAGCAGTGCTTTCTGAGGGATGTCTTGCCCTGTTTTGAGCTGCCGTAAATTACTATATGCTTTTTTCTCGAAAGACTATCAATGAACAATTCATCTACTTCTTTTCTATCCACGTAATTTAAAGGAAGGTCTCTTTGTATGCCGAACACATCGCCAACTGTATGAGATATTTCCATTTAATTCCCCTGCGATAAGTAGTCACTTATTTGTTCTGATTATAGCATAAACGCTACGTTCATGGCTTATATTTTAACAAGCCACGAACTATAAAAAGTCAACTTTTTAGCTAATGTTTCGTTCTTTAATAATCGCGATGATGGTATCGAAGATCGGGGAGGTTATCCCGTCTTTCTTGAGATCTGACTTTAGTTTTTCAGCCTCTTTCAAAACCGTCGCGCTCATATTCGACAAGGTTTTTTCGAGGTTGTTTCTAGCTACCGCCGTGTCTGGCACAAGTCTATGCCAATGGCGCATGAAAAGTTTTTCCGGCTCATTTTTACCGCCGATTTTCATGGCCATTTTTGTATCCAGTTCGGGATACGCGACGGTGCTTAGTAAGTCGTAGGCAGGGGCAAGGCGAGGCTTGCCTTTTTCGTGCAGGAACGAAAAGTTCTTGCCGTGCGCATCATTATTACCGATCAGGTAATTGAATATCACGATATTCAAAAATGAAATGCGGTCTGGAACGGGTTGAACGCTGTGCTCTTGTAATGCAGCGAGGCAAGTGGAAATACCCGGCCCTCCTTCGCGCTCGTATTTGTTTTCGGGCGGGATGGAGAGCGCTTGGCAAAAATCTTCCTGATGAAGGCGCGTAACAGTTCCTCCTATCCATTTACGGTCATAGCGCTCGACCAGCAAGAAGGGCTCTTTCGCCGTATGGCGGATTTCTGCATTTGGTGCGTCAAGGCCTGATCTGGCCGCCAGCAGCAGGCAGAAAAGCTCGTTATGAACACTGTCTTTAATATCATTACGGCCGACAATAAGCGTTTTCAAAATATGCGTTGTCGGCGCACCGCCTGTCATGAGGGCAAGTTTACCATCCGCGATGCGAACGGCAATTTTATCCTGTGCGCCCGCCAGAGAAAGGCGAACGCCATTTTCTCCGGCCAGCAGGGGGCGGCGCTTTATTTTCTCAAAAATCTCGTCGAGCTGCGCATCGTCAAGGAAATGCACATCATCCGCATCTTCCTTGTGCGGAGGTGTGCCCTCCGGATAGAGAGAAAGTGCGCCTGCGCATTCGCCCCCGACAATTTCCAGCAGCGAAAATGGGTTTTTCTCCGAAACGCCTAGGTTTTTCGCCATGCGCTGGCGCACAAGGTCGTCTGGCAGCAAGCCGGAGAAATAAGGCCGCGCGATGCGGTCGTCAAACTCTCCGGACTGTAGCGGCATAGAGATGGAGATAGGATAGGCCTCGGCAGATTTCAGGTAATCCGCATCATAGGCAAACAGCAAGCGTCCGCTGTCGTCCTGCGTCAGCTGGCCAGCTTTGTTGTTCAGAAACCAGACGTCGAGAATACGTGACATTACAGGTCACCCTTGCGGTCGGCAGCGTGAAGGCTGATCCCCAGTGTTTCGAGCACCAGTAAGGTTTTGCCAAGGTGGCTAGAGGCCTTGCCGCCTTCAAGCTCGACAATAAAGCGGCGACCCAGCCCGCACATGGCGGCCAGCTGCTCCTGCGTTACGCCCTGCGCTTTACGCACCTTTTTTACGATACTGCCGAGAGTTTCAATGTCTTTGACGTGTTTCATGGCGTTTTGTTCCCGTTCGGTATCATTATATCCGATTTAGATCAAAAAGCAATAAAATGTTCTCGAACGGTATCTTTTGATGGGTTTGGGGCTGGTTTAGGGCGAAATGTTCCCGATCGGGAATATTTTAGGGCGCGGGTTCTATGTGGGGCATGGCATGAGCGCCGAGAATTACATTTCAATCGCCAAGGCCTTAAGCGCAACAGCAACGTGCGACGTGCAGGAATTGGTTAAATTGGATGCTTGGGGGGTAAATTTAAACATACTCGCTATTGGATGAATATTGAATATGAAGGTGCTTATATTAGAGGGGAAGGATAGGGCTATGTATACTGTGTATACTGTATTTTTTCTGTGTTTGGCGTTTAAACACAAAATAGTTGAGGCTTGTAATGGGTAAGAGGTTAAAGTTAACGGGTATTTATATACTGGTTTTTATTCTATCATTTTTTATAGGGTATTTTATTTATTCAAACAAAGCTCCTATGGCGTCGCCTTTTTTTATTTCATCTGCGAGCGCATTTTTTGGCACGTTCGCTGCTGCGCTCATGGTGTGGTTGATTGAATATCAACGTGAGCGGCTGAAATTTCGACGGAGCTGCAATCTTGCATTGGCTCGCATATATAGCAATTTGTATTCTCTGATTAATTTTAAGAGGATTCACTTGTTGCCATTAATTTCTGAAATAGAGAAAGTGCAAAAAATTTATGATGAATTTATTTTGACTTTTAAAAATAAGGACAAGGGCGAAGCAATCTGTGCTTCAGATTTCCCAAAAATTAAGACCGAAATGCTACTAGCAAAAATCCCAGCGCCAAGAATTAACAGAGATATTTCGATAGAAAACCTAGTAACTGATCATGTTAATTTTCATCAAGCCGCTATAATAGCGGAACAAGCAAGCATGGTGATCGCTGAATTAGTTGATCTCTGTGAAAAATGGGAAAGAATGCGTGATAGCTACGCTCAGAATGGTATGTCTGAAAGAGCAAAAGCAGCAGTTTTTTTTGGAGCTTATCCTTCCTCTTCGGGGTATGAAGGTAGTATAAAAAATTTAGCTAAAGATATTCTTTTTCATACGGAAGCTTCTCTGGCATTTCTGGATATTTTGGGCGAAAAAATTAGAGAACATGCTGTAGAGACACAGGGCAGCAAAAAGCAGGTATTGAAAATCATGCTTACGGATGAATTTCAAAAACTCATGCCGTCCAGAGAACTTATGAAGCATTGGCAAGATTTTTGAAATATTCTCAAGGATCAATAGAAATTCTGAGGTTTCTCTTGATAGAGGGAGGCTGTTATGATTCCTTGGAGGCTTCCTGCATTCGCGTAAGAAGTTTATCTATCTTTGTTGTAATTTGTGTATGGAGCCTATTCAAATCTTCATCTTTGAAGGCTTGGGGGTATGAAAGCTTAGCGCCGTTTTCTAGGCGCTGTGTGATATAGTCCAATTGTTTATCTAACGCTTCAAGCTGTCTTTCAAGAGTTTCTAATTCACTTGTGGGCATGTGTTCCGTCCTAGAAGTTTATGATTAGCTGTTGCTTTGATTTATATTTGTAAATTGGGATTTTGTCTATCTTTTAGAAGACTATCTCTCACATCCTCCTCGCTCCAGTACAATCTCTGAGGCTCGCCCTTGAGGATTGTGCCCTTTTTCTTGGTAATGACTGAGCCGACTTTGTGAGGCTTCAGCTCTAAACCTATAGTATTTTCCGTGATTTCAGACTTTAAAATCATCAGCTTGATATAATCCGCCTCAATCTCCGTGATCTGCGCCGTTACTTTCTGCTTACCCCAGGGCCCCGGCTTTTTGCGGCTGCGCGGGTTGCGCGGTGGCCAGATGGTTTCTGTCCATTCAATGACGTCGGAGACGACGAACTCTTTCGTAGATTTTTCCCATGTCATTGCGGCCTCCGCTGGGCATTGAACGCGCCAAGGGCTTTGGCATCACTCATCTTGATACGAATAGGCGCGTTCTTGCGCGTGGCTGTGTCTATGGGCGGCAGTCCTCCGCCGCGTATCAGCAGCTCTTTGACTTCTAGGACGCTGGCGCGGAGAATGGGCGCAGCGGCTGGAGGATCAAGCGGCGGACGGCTCCAAGCCGCAAGGACGGGCTTGGAGAGGGTGCGGGTATTCTGCTGGCGCCGGGGGCGGAGAGTGGGCGAGGCGGCTGGGGAATAAAGCGGGGGCCGGCCAAAAGCCGCAAGGACGGGCTTGGAGAGGGTGCGGTTATCCTGCTGGCGCAGGGTGGAGGTGAAGGCCTTTTCATCCAGCCTGCGC
>Ga0182792_1000865_pt1 | contig 26818 bp, 17 predicted proteins | sample Passage237B_FD_130497 | JGI IMG/M metagenome (GOLD analysis project Ga0182792, IMG submission 130497) | Cellulose adapted compost microbial communities from Newby Island Compost Facility, Milpitas, CA, USA - Passage2 37B (version 2) (version 2) ...
AGCATGAGGTGAACCCGTACCTTTGGCTGAAACATACGCTACTGAAAATAGCATCAATAAACCACAAGAGTCTAAAAGATCTTTACCCGCAGAACTTCAAGAAATCAAACTGACCTGTAGTTCCTCGGGCGGATACGATCTACCCAGGAATATCGTGTGGTTATCGGTAAATAGAACACCGGTAACTGAATGCAAAACAAAATGGCTGGCCCGACGGGTCAGCCATTTTGTTTATATCGGGTCAACGATTAATTCTGTCTAAAAAGGATGGAAGCAATGATCAGCGTAATGAGAATGTTAAACCCTTGGGCAAGCAGAAAAGCGTAAAGGGGTTTCTTATTGTTTTGCGAAAACAGGTCAGAAAACTTGGTTTCAAGTCCGATACTGGTAAATGCCAGCGCGAACCAAAGCCCCTGCACGCTTTTGATACCACCTTTCACCGAACCGACCGTTTCTTCGCTGAGAAAAAAGGAAAAAAGCAGCGAAGCAATCAGAAAGCCAATTACAAACTTGGGGAAACGCTCCCAGATGACGCCCAGGGTGGGCTTCTGTACATGACCGTTGGCGTCTGCGGCTGTTTTGGAATAAGTCCAGTAAATACTGATCGCGAAGGCAGCTACACCGAGCAGTACATTTTGCGAGAATTTTACGATGGTGCTGATTTTCAGCGCCTCCTCACCTACCAAGGTTCCTGAGGCTACCACAGCTCCGCTGGTATCGATACTGCCCCCCAGCCAGGCACCCGTAACCGCCTGTGACAACCCCATATAATTGGCGATCATGGGCATGAAAATCATCATGGGTATGGCCGTGATAAGGACCATCGAAATAACGTACGAAAGTTTTTTGGAGTCTCCTTCGATCGCTCCGGAGGTCGCTATTGCCGCCGAAACCCCGCAGATCGACACCGCACTGGAAATCATAAGACCCATTTCCTCGTCGACCTTCATCTTTTTGCATAACCAGAAAGCGAAATACCAAACCGAAAAGACGACGACCAGCGACTGTATGAGGCCCAGGGTGCCTGCTTTCAGTATGTCTCCGAAAATAATGGATGAACCCAGGAGAATGAGCCCTATTTTCACGAACAACTCGGTTGCGAGGGCTGACTTCAGCCACTCGGGAACATTCATGAAATTCCGGATGACCAGCCCGAGAACCAGGCAGATAATGACTGCTTCAAGGTTAAGGTCGTTCAACGCTTTACTTCCGGCAATAATGAGAGCGAGGGTAGTCAGAGCGTAGATAATCGGAAGTCCACGGGCGATGGACTTCACCGATTCACCCTTCAGCCAGTAACCCAGGACGGACAACACATAAACCAAACCGAATTGGGCAAGTATCTTCAGAAAATTTTCGGAGGTAAGCACCTTGCCGGTCAGGTCGGCCATGGTAGCCCATTTGAAAGAAGGAGCAGCAAAATTAACGCCGCCCAAAAACAGAAAAATGATCAGGAAGCCCAGTACCAGCGAGGCCCAGTCTTCCGTAAGCTTAAATGATCTTGATTGAGACATGTACTATGTGGGTTTTCATAATAGGTACGAAGTATTTTCACAAATGTAAAATTTTCAGGGGTTAACAGAAACCGGAAATATTTAAAAAAAACAGTCAATAGTACCCGAGTTTTCGTATTAAACAGGCTGATAAAGTGTTACCACCCAACGGTATCCGGTCGCCGTACGAAAAATCATGGGTACCTCCTCGCCTACTACATATCCGGTCAGTCTGCCTGAAGTCGCCATGGGGAAGGGTTTGATGTATAAATTTTCCTTCATGGACAACCCGGTACAGTCGGCATATTTGTATAGGGCTTCCTTTGCCGACCAGTAAATATGCAGCTGTTCAAGAGAAGCATCTTCCCCAATTTCCTGCAATTCTCTGTCCGACAGAAAGTAAGTCCGTGCTTTCTCCAGGTTAGGACGAAGTCCCTTTTCGATATCAATCCCTACTTTTGGGCCCTGACTGACAGCTACCGCTACGAGGTTATTAGCATGTGAAATGGAAATATCCACTTGACTTGCGGGTACAAAGGGTCTTCCCGACTCCCGGTAATGAACATGGATCGCTGCGCCCATCATTTCCTGCAGGGCTGCCCGGGCTGCCAGAAACTGCATCCGCTTCAGTCGCGCCGATCGGCGGTTACACGATTGCAGCTCTTCAGGGCTCAGTTCCAGCAAACCCGATAAATGGGATTCTGACTCGGTAATTTCCCAAATCCCGACTCTCGTCTGATCTTCCAAGGTTTCCTGATGAATGAAGGGCATGTTGCTGACAATTTTTTAATCACGAACTTACCCAAAATTTCTGCCTCCGCAACCCGCCGGAATGTAGGTCGGCAGTCCGTTCAGTTAAAATTTAACCTGCCAGACAGTTCCAGCACTCAATATTGGAGAAATGTCTCTAATTTAGGATCAGCATTATTGCCTGCCGTTGTACATGAAATCACGATTTCTGAGAGTTATTTTCAGCCTGACCATTGCCGTTCTGCTATTGACTTTCGGCTTCACTGCGTGGTTCAGTTACCGTATCCGAATTCCTGACCCTGTCAGTCCTGACTCACTCCCCCACTATGAAAGAATCCAAACGGGCCCTGACGAATACCGTATTGGCAACAACTGGCTTCGAAAAAATGAATTCGGGCTTTGGGAAATGTATCTGGAAGGTTCGCCACTTGAGCGGGGGGCTATCTACGGACAACTTGCCGAAGAACTGATCCGTGAACAGGAGGAGGTGTTCGTAGCCCAGCTCCGTAACATGATCCCTTCCGAAGCCCTGCTTAAATGGCTCAAATATTTTGTCAGTTGGTTTAACCGTGATATTGCAGACTACATTCAGGAGGAAAATCTGATAGAAATCTACGGAATCTCCTGGTCCTTCTCGAACGACTTCGACTATATTGGCACCCCTTATTACCGGGTACTCAACTACCATGCAGCCCACGATATCGGTCATGCACTGACCGACCTGAACATGGTGGGTTGTACCTCCTTTGCGGTCACGGGTGAATATTCGGCCGACTCCTCCCTGCTCATTGGCCGGAATTTTGATTTCGATATGGGGGAACAGTTCGCGCAGAACAAAATCATCCTTTTTCTAAAACCCGATCGGGGCTACGCATTTGCGTCCGTCTCCTGGGCAGGTTTTACCGGAGTGGTCTCAGGTATGAATGAAAAGGGACTGACCGTCACCCTGAATGCCGCCAAGTCAGACATACCCACCAAAGCCAAAACCCCTATTTCCCTGCTGGCCCGTGAGATTCTGCAATATGCCGCGAATATCGAAGAAGCCGTTGCTATCGCCCGTCAGCGGGAAACTTTCGTGAGCGAATCGCTGCTGATCGGTTCAGCCGCCGATCAAAAGGCGATAGTGATCGAGAAAACGCCCACCAAAACAGATGTTTACGACTCAGGGACGGCACTTACCGTCTGCTCCAATCACTATCAGGGTAGAGCCCTGGCCAAGGATCCTGCCAATCTGGATAACATTGAAAACAGTGACTCCTGGTACCGGTTCACCCGTATGAACCAGCTGATCGGCCGACACCAGCCCCTGGATCCGAAAGACGGGGTAGCGATATTGCGTAATTATCTGGGGATGGACGACAAGTTTATAGGCTACGGTAACCCTAAACTCATCAACCAGTTCCTGGCTCATCACAGTATCCTCTTTCAGCCGGAAAAACGTCTTTTCTGGGTATCAGCAAACCCCTATGCACTGGGTGCTTACGTAGGTTATGACCTGGCTCGTTTGGATGGAAATTTCAGGGCAGATTCTTCCCTGACATTTGCTCCCGACCCCTTCCTGAACACCACGGAGTTCCTGGATTTCGGGTATTTCCGGCAGATGCAGCGGAACATTACAGCGCATCTGATGACGGGCCGTCCGCTTGAAATTACTGAGGATGAGATAGCGCGGTTTGTGGCCAGCAATCCGGAAAGTTACCAGCCCTACTACCTGTTGGGTGAATATTTTTTCAAACAAAAGAACAATGCAAAAGCAGCTGCCTACTACGAAATGGCGCTGAGCAGGGAATTACCCTCCAAAAAGGATGAAACACAGATACGGCAGAAACTGAAGGAAGTTCAGCCTTAATAGAAGAGCCTGTCAGGCCAGCAGATCCTGTACGACATGGCCTTCGGTATCGGTAAGCCGGAAATTCCGCCCCTGAAAAGGATAGGTAAATTTCTCATGATCGAAGCCCAGCAAATGGAGGATGGTCGCCTGGAGATCGTGCACGTGCACGCGGTTCTTGACCCCGTAGTAACCGATTTCGTCAGTTTCGCCATATGAATAACCTCTTTTCACCCCACCCCCTGCCATCCATACGGTAAAGGCTTCCAGATGATGATCACGGCCCATAAAGGGCAAAACGAGACCATTACGGTTTTCCTGCATGGGCGTACGGCCAAATTCCCCACCCCAAACAACCAGGGTATCTTCCAGCAAGCCCCTCATTTTAAGATCCTTGATAAGCGCAGCAGTAGCCTGATCCGATTCCCGGCATTTGTCCTTGAGCCCTATATCGATGGCACCGTCCCTGGAGGTACCGTGCGAATCCCAGCCCCAGTCGAACAGCTGCACGAAGCGTACATCGTTCTCGATCAGCTTTCTGGCCAGAAGACAGTTAAGGGCAAAGGTTCCCTCACCGGGTTTTACACCATACATATCCAGAATGTATTGTGGTTCCTTCGAAATATCCATCACTTCAGGAACCGACATCTGCATGCGGAAGGCCATTTCGTACTGGCTGATGCGCGTGAGAATTTCCGGATCACCTACTTCCTCGTAGGTTTTACGGTTGATTTCATTGATCGCGTCGATGGTCTGTTTACGCATGGATCGCTTCAGACCGGAAGGGTCGGAAACATATAAGACCGGATCACCTCCCGTGCGGCATTGTACGCCCTGGTATACGGTTGGCAGAAAGCCGCTGCCCCAGATACTTTTGCCGGCATCGGGTTCTTTTCCGCCCGACGTCAGTACGATGAAAGATGGAAGATTTTGGTTTTCCGAACCTAAACCATAGGCTGCCCAGGCACCCAGACTGGGCCGGCCGAGCCGGGCGCTCCCCGTGTGCATCAAAAGCTGGGCGGGCGCATGGTTAAACTGGTCGGTGTGCATCGCCTTCACGAAGGTAATTTCGTCGGCAACGGTACTGAGATGCGGCAGGTAGTCCGAAATCCAGGCACCTGATTCACCCCACTGCTTAAACTTCCCCTGCGGCCCCAGCATTTTGGGCACACCCTGAATAAAGGCAAATTTCTTTCCTTCCAGTAGTTCGGCCGGACAATCCACGCCATGATACTTCTGCAGTTCAGGCTTATAGTCGAACAGCTCGAGCTGCGACGGTGCTCCTGCCATATGGATATAGATTACCCGCTTGGCTCTGGGGGTAAAATGCGGCTTGACGGCTCCCAGCGACTGACCAGAATCTCCTGTAGCCCCGGCATTTCCACAGGCCGCAAACAGCTGACCCAAGCCTATTGCCCCCAAACTGGTGGCTCCCATCCACTGCAGGAAGTTTCTTCGGGTTTGCAGTTCGGCCTGTTTCAGTGCAAGTTCCTTTATCAGCTTGTCCATGATCCTATTCTTTCGTTACAACCTCGTCGAGGTTCAGTAAAACGTTGGCTGCCAGGGTAAGGGCTGCCTTTTCAGGCTTCTTCTCCTCACTGAACCGCAAAAATTCCTTCACCCCCGTGGTATCCGATTTGAATTCGGCCAATGCATTCTGATATACCTTTTTCAACACCTCCAGCTTTTCGTCCGTCACCTGTTTGTAGGTGAGCAGATAGTAGCCTTTTGATAACTGATCCTCCACCGTCTTGCCCAGAGTGCTCATGCGGGCGGCCAGCTTTTCAGCCGCCTCAAGGTATACCGGATCGTTAAGGGTCACCAAGGCCTGGAGCGGTGTATTTGTACGAATGCGTCGGGACTGGCAGAACTCCCGGCTAGGGGCATCAAAGGTGACCATCGACGGGTAGGGTGAGGTTCTTTTCCAGTAGGTATAAACTCCGCGCCGGTACTTGTCCTCCCCTTTACTTTCGATCCACCTTTCGCCGCTGTAGGGGCGTAGCCAGATTCCTTCGGGCTGCGGAGGCATCACGCTCGGTCCATGCATTTTTTTGGAAAGCAGGCCACTGGCAGCCAGTGCCTGATCACGTACCTGTTCAGCCCCCAGTCTTACCCTCGGTCCCCTCGACAACCAGCGGTTATCAGGGTCCGCCTCTTTTTTCTCAGGCGTCACTTCGGAAGCCTGGCGATAGGCCGCCGACATGACGATGGTTTTCAAAAGTTTCTTGGTACTCCACCCGTAATCTTCCATAAACCGGACAGCGAGCCAGTCGAGCAGTTCCTGATGGGTCGGCGCCGCCCCCTGGGAACCGAAATCTTCCAGGGTTTCGACGATCCCCCGTCCAAACAGTTGCTCCCAGAAGCGGTTGACAATAACGCGTGAGGTGAGCGGGTGATCGCGGTGAACCATCCATTTCGCCAGTCCCAGCCGGTTGGCGGGGAGGTCGGAAGGCAGCTGCATGAACAGATCCGGCACTTTCGGACGAACCTCCTCTCCCTTCACCATCCAGTTGCCGCGTACAAACACGTGGGTTTTACGGGCGAAATCCCCCGTACCTTCCCACAGTACAGGTGTCTGCAACACTTTTCGTGTCAGCAACTGGGTGTACAGTTTTTCCTTTTCCTCTCCTTCCCTATCCTCTGGAAATGCATGCTGGAAGGCAAACCAGGTCACTGCTACCCATTCCTCTGGCGCTTTGGGATGTTCCGATTCTACGAAAAAGGCATAAGGCCCGGTGAGTTTCGGCATTTTTACCACCACCAGTGAATCCCGCCAGGGGCTGCCCGTTTCAGGCACGGACACTTCCGCAATTTTATAGGTGCGCGTGCTATCGGTATAGAAATGCAGTTTGGCACCCCGCGTTCTGGTACCCAGGGAAATCAGCATGCGGCTTTCCCCATTGAAGGTAAATACAGGCGCTGTAACATATCCCTTATGCAGCAGACCCATGTATTTGGAATCCAGGAAGGTCGAACGGTCTCCCAGTTTAAATTTGTGGGAGTTGATTTTGGGCTCCGTTACCTTGAGGAACCGGTAAACGTCATGCGACAGCCGTTCATCTTTACCCTTCAGCCAGTCCCGGAGTTCGGCGACCTTCAGGGAATCTTCCGGACTGTAGTGACGCAGATTCGGCGTTTCGGAAGGCACGTCTTCATCCCGGGTATTGTTGAAGAAAGCCATGTAACGGTAATATTCTTCATGAGAAAACGGATCGTAGGAATGACTGTGGCATTGCACGCAGCCGAAAGTGGTTCCGTGCCACACTTCCCAGGTGGTATTGATGCGGTCGATGATGGCCGCCACCCGGAATTCCTCGTCGTCCGTCCCCCCTTCGTCGTTGTTCATCGTGTTCCGGTGGAATGCGGTGGCTATCAGCTGTTCATCGGTGGGAAAGCCATCGGGGCCCTCGAGCAGGTCGCCTGCAATCTGCTCGACCGTAAACTGGTCAAAAGGTTTGTCCTGGTTAAAGGAATTGATCACATAGTCGCGGAATTTCCAGATCACGCGGGAGCCGTCCTTTTCATAGCCCTTGGTATCGGCATAACGGGACAGGTCCATCCACATGGTTGCCCAGCGCTCGCCGAAGGCCGGGGACGCCAGCAGTCGGTCAACGAGTCTTTCGTAGGCGTTTTCAGCGGAGTCGGCCAAAAAAGTGGCTACTTCTTCGTCGGACGGAGGAAGGCCGGTCAGGTCGAGACTTACCCTTCTGATGAGGGTTTTCCGGTCGGCTTCCGGACTGTAGCTCAGCTTCTGTTCGCGGAGTTTACGCAGGACAAAATGGTCTATTTCGTTTTTGGCCCATTCGGCGTCCTTCCCATTCAGGCCGAACCAGCTCTTCAGGGCAGGCACCTCCGGATCCTCGACCCTCTTATAAGCCCAGTGTACGCCCCATTCGGCACCCTGTTCTATCCATTTTTTTAATATGTCAACCTCTTTGCTGCTCAGGGGCGGGCCTTCCTTCGGCATCCGCTCATCGGGGTCATCCGACAGTATCCGTCTGATCATTTCGGAGTTTTTCCAGTCCCCCTTTACTACGGCAATCTTTCCCGACTTTCCGGGCTGGTAAATATCCTCCTCAAACAGGAAACTGAGATTCCCTGCTTTTTTCACCCCCCCGTGGCATCCGATACAGTGTTTGTTGAGTATGGGCTTTACATCGGCATTGTAGTCAACTTTGTCATTGCCCCAATGCCAGCTGCCCCAAATTCCCAGAAAAGCAGCTCCTGAAAAGGCCAGGATAATATTCTTATAGAATTTCATTCAGGTTAAATTCTTAATACGGTTGCATTAAGTGGTTTAGAAATGGAGCTCAGAACCCGATAGCGGTTATAAAAATAAGAAAAATATTCATATTACACCAGTAAAAGCAACAATCCCGGGCGAGAATGAGTTGCTCTTTCTCGTCCGGGAAATCGCTGCATAATGTGGATATAGTCTTGAAATTCCTTGTTCGGTGGAGGAAGGAGAAGAAGTCACCGGGGCTGCTTTTCACAACCCCGGTTCACTCCTTTTAATACCACGCTCTCAGCGCATGAGAGACTTTAAGATTTCATAACGTCGAGCAAATGCTATTGGAAGCTATTTCTCTTTTGTCTTTTAATCTATTCTCGGGGTAGAGAAGTAACGCAAAAGTCCATCTTTTTTCTAAGCGCCACTTCATTTAACCTGAAAGTCACCGGGTTAACCTTCCAAAAAAAACTGAAAATTTTATCAAACACGCTTAAAAATTGTTTGTGACTTATCTTTCTATGAAAAAACAGCTATATTTGCACTCGTTTTTCCCAGGAGTGTTGAATGAGGGGGCGCCACCCTTTCCGCTGGGCACCGGGGTTATCCATCATTATTTAACTTTATTTTATCATGAGTGAGTTAATCAAACTCGTAGAGGCACTTTCCGAAGACCGTAAGAAAAATTATCCTGACTTTTCGGCAGGTGATACCATTGTGGTTCACGTTAAAATCAAGGAAGGAAACAAGGAACGTATCCAGCAGTTTCAGGGAACAGTGATCCAACGCCGTAACCCTAACTCTCCTGGTGAAACTTTTACCGTTCGTAAAATTTCTAACGGAATTGGGGTAGAAAGAATTTTCCCAATCCAGTCTCCAAGCATCGACAAAATTGAGTTGATCAGAAGAGGTAAAGTACGCCGCGCCCGTATTTTCTATCTCCGCGGCCGTCATGGTAAAGCTGCCCGGATTAAAGAACTTAAGTAAGCGGACCGTAAGCTTAAACGGCATTGAGGAGGGCTGTTCCGACAACGGAACGGCCTTTTTTGTTCCCCCTCTGGCGAAAAAGGCTTATCTTTAACTCTCCGCAGGCCCCGACGGTCTGTGACTTTTTGTCAATCGTACAGTCAACACTACAAGTCTATCCGCCACGTTTCAATGACCATCCGAACATTATTTGCCGTCACTCTGTTAGCCTTAGTCATTTGTTCCTGTTATGACCGGGAAAGAGAAGAACGACTCACCACGCGTGAACGTAATCTACTGGTCAGGGAAAAGGAATTCGCGATGAAGGAGGCGGAATACAGGGCACTGCTGAGAATGCGCGACAGCCTGATGACCCTGAAAGACACGCTCCATACGATCACTATGTGGCCCGAATATATTTCCGGTGAGTGGAGTGCTAAGGTGACCTGTACCGAATCGAACTGTGCGGATTACGTGGTCGGCGACCAGCGCAAGGACATCTGGCTGTTCAGCCAGGATTCCACCCAGATCGTTACCAAAGTCATCAACAACAATCAGCTGGTAAGGGTCTACAAGGCCTCTTACACCCCGGACCTGATCAATCTGAACTTCAGGACTGACTCTGCTGCAAGTAAACAGGTAGTCATGAACGTAATACTGAACGACATCTCTGACCAAAAAATGCGGGGTACCCGGATCATAACCGTCGACAACCGATGTACGGCTAAATTCAATGTCGAACTTAACCGCATCTCGAAATAATGCCTTTACTGAATATACATCTGTCTCTCCCCATTGAAGATCCGGTACTCAAGTTCCTGATTCTGCTTATTATCATACTGGGTGCCCCACTCCTGCTGAACAAGATCAAGGTTCCGCATCTGCTGGGGCTGATCATTGCCGGAGCGATTATCGGACCGAACGGACTGAACGTCCTGGCCCGTGACAGCGCGATTGTGGTGACGGGGACCACCGGCCTGCTCTATATCATGTTCCTGGCAGGGATCGAAATTGATATGGGTGAATTCAAAAGGAACAAATGGAAGAGTCTGGCCTTCGGTCTTTTCACCTTCAGTATTCCCATTTCTCTGGGGTATCTGGCCGGCTATTACATCCTGGGCTTTACCCCGCTGACCGCCTTTCTGTTTGCGAGTTTGTTTTCTTCCCATACCCTGATCACTTATCCGCTCGTAAGCCGGTTGGGACTGGCCAAACGGATGGCGGTAAACATTACTGTCGGGGGCACCATGATTACCGACATCCTCGCCCTGATGGTACTTGCCGTCTGTGTGGGCATCGCCCGGGGAGAGGTTGGCAATGAATTCTGGATCCGGCTTTCGGTATCGGTACTCATCTTCGGACTGATTGTACTGCTGCTGTTTCCGGTCATCGGCCGCTGGTTTTTCAAGAATGTGAACGACAAGGTGTCGCAGTACATCTTCGTACTCGTGATGATCTATCTGGCGGCGCTGCTGGCGGAACTGGCCGGCATCGAATCCATCATCGGAGCCTTCCTCGCGGGTCTGGCACTGAACCGCCTCATTCCGCATACCTCCTCCCTGATGAACCGGGTAGAATTTGTGGGAAATGCCATTTTCATCCCCTTTTTTCTGATCAGTGTGGGTATGATCATCGATTTCAGGGCGTTTTTCCAGGGCCCTGAGACGATCAAGGTAGCACTCATCATGACGGTCATGGCCATTGGTACCAAGTATCTGGCTGCCAAACTGACCCAGAAAACCTTCGGTTTCAGCCAGGAAGAGGGCGGACTGATATTCGGACTGAGCACTGCCTCGGCGGCTGCCACCCTGGCGGCCGTAATGGTGGGTTATAACATTATCATTTCGGAGAATGAACTGGGAGAGCCTGTCCGTCTGCTCAATGACCACATCCTCAACGGCAGCATTCTGGTGATACTGGTATCCTGTACGGTCTCCTCGTTCGTAACGATGTCTAATGCGAACAAACTCGCCGAAGCCGATCATGAAGAGACCGTGGCCGGAAACAGCACCGAAGAGGAGAACATCCTGCTGGCGGTCAATCACCTCAATACCGTTGAGAATATGGTAAATCTGGCCCTGATGATCAAGGCCAAGACCAATCAGAACCGCGTATATGCGCTGAACATCATCAACGAAGAAAAGAACGAATCGTCGGTTAAAAATGCGGAGAAAGTACTGTATCATTCGGTGAAACTGGCCGCGGCATCGGATGTACAGCTGCAGCCCCTGACCCGTTTCGACAACGACGTGACGAACGGGATCAACAACGTGATCAAGGAGAAAAAGGTATCTGATCTGATCATCGGTCTGGATCCCGGGAAAGGGTTTTCGCCATCTTTTGTGTACAACCTCAACGGTTACCTGCAAAACCCCAGCACTACGGTACTGATTTCCCGAGCCGTGCAGCCGCTGGCGACCATCAAGCACCATATTGTACTGCTGCCGTTTAAAGCCCACACCGAACCCGGCTTTTTCTTTGCCCTGCTGCGGATCTGGAACATAGGCAGAAATTCGGGGGCGATACTCAAATTTTACGGAGGTGCGGCTACCCTCGAAGTCCTGAAAAACATTGCGAAGAAGTCGGCCATTGAAGCCGAATACAATCTGGTCGTCAGCCAGCGCGAATTTGACCAGATCGTCGATTCTGTAGGGGAAAATGAAAGCCTTATTCTGATGATGGCCAAAGCGGGAATGAAGTCATACACCCCGCAGATGCGGATCATTCCCGACATGCTAAACCGCAGTTTTATGGACAAAAACTATCTGCTGGTGTATCCATATGCTGGGGAATCCTACGATCATATGGGAAGCTCGGATTATCTGCACGAAGATTTCGTGGAGATCAGCAACATGTTCGGGAAGATTTTTAAATAAAGGTTAAAAGCAAAAATTCGGAGTCTCTATTCTGATTATAGGATAAACGTGCTGGGGCTGGCCACTTGGCCAGCCCCAGCACGTTTAACATCAAAATGATTATATCCCCCTGCTCAACTCGAGCATACGGGCTACGGATTCATAGGCTTTCACACGGATATCCTCGGGAACCGTAATCTCCGGCTCTTCGTACAACAGGGCGTTGTAAACCTTCTCCAGCGTATTCATTTTCATGTAAGGGCATTCAGAACAGGCGCAGGTGTTGTTGTCGTTGCCGGGAGCCGGGATGATCTTCTTGTCCGGGGCAGCCTGCTTCATCTTATGAAGAATACCGGCTTCGGTGGCCACAATAAATTTCTGATGCGGCGATTCCTTCACGAACTTGAGCAGCCCGGTGGTGGAACTTACGAAATCGGCCTTCATCAGGATGTCCTGCTTGCATTCGGGATGGGCAATCAGGAGGGCATCCGGATTTTCCTGCATCAGTTTTTCCAGCTTTTCGCGGGAAATATCAATATGCACGATGCAGGCTCCGTCCCAGAGCACCATGTCGCGGCCGGTTTTATGGGAGATGTATCGTCCCAGGTTGGCATCGGGTGCGAAAATAATCTTCTGATCCTTCGGCAGGCTGTTCACGATGTGAAGCGCATTGGAAGAGGTACAGACGATGTCGGTCAACGCTTTGATCTCGGCCGAGCAGTTGATATAACTGATCACCAGGTGATCGGGATGCTGCGCTTTAAAAGCCGCAAAACGATCGGCAGGCGCCGAGTCGGCCAGCGAACAGCCCGCGTTGAGGTCGGGGATGACCACTTTTTTCTGCGGACTTAATATCTTGGCGGTTTCCCCCATAAAATGTACACCGCAGAATACGATCATATCGGCGTCGGTGGAAGCAGCCTGCTGGGATAATCCAAGGCTGTCCCCAATAAAGTCGGCCAAGTCCTGGATGGCCCCGTCTACATAAAAATGCGCGAGAATCACGGCATTCTTTTCCTTTTTAAGGCGGGTAATTTCGGCAGCCAGGTCCATATCCTCGGCAACTGCCTCATTCACATAACCGTAACGGGCTACCTGCTTTTTAATTTCTTCCTGAGTGGTCATCAACAAGGTTAATTAGAACAGAAGTAACTGGGTATTGCCGTCGTTTAAACGACATTTACCTGACTAAGTAACAAAAAAACGGGTGTAATTTCTTCAGCCTGCACCAATTTTATACTTTTTCTACGTAACAGCTACGTAAAGTACCATTTCATTTATTAACCTAAATCAATGCCGGGGACGTAAGAAGATTGTACTTTTGTTTGAAAATAAAAACGCTTAACATATGGAAATGGGAGTTAGCATGTTTGCGGATCTGTCGACCGATCGGCAAACAGGAGTTAAAAAAACAGCCGGACAACGGCTGAGAGAGCTTTTGGAAGAGATCCGGCTGGCTGATGAAGTAGGTTTGGACTTTTTCGGGCTGGGTGAACATCACCGCGACGACTATGCCGTATCGAACCCTGAAATTGTACTATCTGCTGCTGCCCCTATCACCAAAAACATCAAGCTTGGCAGCGCCGTAACTGTTCTGAGTTCCACCGATCCGGTAAGGGTATTTCAGAATTTTACTACGCTGGACCTGCTTTCCAACGGAAGGGCAGAACTAATGGCCGGCCGGGGCAGTTTCATTGAGTCGTTTCCCCTGTTCGGCTATAACCTGCAGGATTACGACCGGCTGTTTTCCGAGAAGCTGGACCTGCTGCTTAAGCTCAATGACAACGAAGAAGTCACCTGGTCTGGCACCGTTCGTCCTGCGCTGAAAAACCAGAAAATTTATCCTCGTCCGGAGAAAAAGCTGGATATCTGGATTGCCGTAGGCGGTACCCCTGAGTCCATCGTACGGGCAGCCCGCCTTGGTTTACCGCTGATGGTAGCCATTATCGGCGGAAGTCCCGCCCACTTCAAGTCTCGTTTTGAACTTTATAAAAGCGAATACCTCAAAGCCGGGCACGATCCTGCCCAGATGCGGATGGGAGTTCATGCGCATACCCTCGTAGGGGAAGATTCGGAGGATATCGCCAACCGGCTGTATCCCTATTACGCGGCTCAAATGAACCGTATCGGCCGGGAAAGAGGCTGGCCACCACTGAGTCGGGACCAGTTTGAAATGAGCCGAAGCCCCTATGGAGCGTTGCTCGTAGGCGATCCGTCCGAAGTTACTGACCGCATTCTGGCACAACAGGAAATGTTCGGACTTACGCGTTTCGCTGCCCATATGGACATTGGAGGGCCTCCTCACGAGGACATCATGAAAGCAATCGAGCTGTTCGGCACGAAAGTCGCCCCGGCTGTGAAAAAAGCGGTAACTGTTTAATTAACTTCATCAACATACAGCTGCCCCGGAATTTTCTGAGGCAGCTTTTTTTGTGGCAATTGGCCGAAAACGGGAGGGATTCTGACTAAAGGCCTCTGGAATATCATTTCACATCCAGCCCTATCTGCAAAAAAAATCCCTCGTGGTTGACGTCACGGGGGATTTTTTTATCTCAAAATGTGCTTTATATAAGCCTACAATGCTGAAATATTATTGTTTTTCAGGAATTGCATCACTGTCTTCATTTCTTCGAAAGGAATAATATCCTGCTGCTTAAATCCGGTCAGCTGCCTGATTTTTTCATACACCTTAAGGGTACCGGCCGACAGTTCCGATTTTTCTTCTTCCTCCAGCAGGTCGATAGCCTGGCATATTGCCATGAGGTGAATGGCCGTCACCTGATAGGCATTGTCCAGCACCGTACGGGTTATCAGCGCACTGTTGGTTCCCATGCTCACGATATCCTGGTTATCGTTGTTATTCGGAATACTGTGCACGTACATGGGGTTACTCAGCGTCTGGTTTTCAGCTGTAGTAGATGTCGCCGTAAACTGCATGCCCTGGAAGCCGAAATTGAGGCCGAGTGTACCGGCATTCAGGAAGGGAGGGAACTTGCTGTTGAGCTTGTTATTCAGCAGGAAGTTAAGCTGCCTCTCCATCAGCATCGTGAGTTTGGTAATGACCAGTTTCAGCTTGTCCATTTCCAGGGAAATATAATCGCCGTGGAAATTTCCGCCGTGGTAAACATTACCGTTTTCCATGTCCACAACCGGGTTGTCGTTGGTCGAATTGAACTCGTTTTCAACCACCTTAACCGCCGCTTCAATGGTATCGTACACCGGTCCCAGTACCTGCGGCACGCAGCGGACCGAGTAATATTCCTGGATTTTCTTCTTGAATTCCTTCCGTTTCAACTCACTGGCATCGCGATAGAGATCATCCCTTTTGCGGAGCATGCGGCTTCCATCGAGAAACTTCCGCATGAGCGCTGCTACAGTCTGCTGACCGGCATGATGTTTAACTGCGTTGAGTTCTTCCGAAAACGAGTCGTCGAATGACCGGACGACCTCATTGATGATGGACGACGCCCCGATAGCCCAGTGCAGTAACCGGCGGGCATACACCAGGTTCACTGCTGCTATGCCTGTCATACAGGAAGTACCGTTGATCAGTCCCAGGCCGTCTCTCAAACTCAGTTTCAGGGGTTCGATACCCTTGCTACGAAGCGCTTGTGCTGCCGGCATCCTTTGCCCGTCAAGATATACATAACCTTCCCCGATCAGATTCAGGGCCAGGTGCGAAAGCTGAACCAGATCGCCGCTCGCGCCTACCCCGCCGTGTTCGAATATCTCGGGGACAATCCCTTGGTTGAGGAACTGTACCAGCTTTTCAATGACCGCCGGACTAACGCCTGAATTTCCCTGCAGAAGGGAATAAAGTCTTGCCAGCACCACGCAACGTGCATAGATCTCTTCCAGGGGTTTTCCCATCCCGGAAGAATGGCTCCGGATGAGGTTATACTGCAGGTATTGCAGATCTTCGGCTTCAATACGGTACTGGGCCATGGGTCCGAACCCGGTATTGATGCCATAAATGATGGTACTTTCCGAAAACTGCTTTAAGAAGTCAAAAGATTTATGGATCCGGTCAGATACCCCTTCCTCCAACGTAAACTCCTGACCTGAGAAGATATATCGCTCTATCCCTTCGAGGGAAATAAAATTCATCGACACCCGCTGTGTTTATTTAAATAGTCATGGATAATCCGGCGGCAAAAATAGCAATTTTGCAAAAGCTATATCATGAATTATAGGAGGTTTGCCTAAAAACTGTCCCGATATACGAAAAATAACGTCTTCCCTACTCCTGCATCGGTTTCATTTACGGGGTGAAAGTTGTCAAACTTGCAACATGTGGCTAATTTTGGCGGACTTCTACCAGCGTTTATTCAATGATTTCCAATTTACTGACCAGAGTCACACGTTTCCTTTCCGTTAACAAAGCGCTGTTTTTCCTCATACTGACTGGTTTAGGAATCTTTCTGGTTTATGGAATTCTGAGAATTGACGCCTCCGAGAGCATATTTGATACCCTGCCTAAAGGCAGTTCCTTCAACAATTTTCAGAAGCTTATCACCGACGCCCGTCTCGACAGCCGGGTCGCGATTTCATTGGATATTCCCGATAATCAGGACCAGGACATCCTCTACGAAATCGTCTCGGAATTTAAGGAGGAACTGGAGCATACTACGGGAGAGTATCTGGTCAATATCCAGGCATTCCGGGAGAATATACAGCCTGAAGTGGTCGAGTACGTATTGACCCATCTTCCCCTTTTGGTGGATACGGGATACTATGCCGGATTCAGGGAAAAAATCACCCCCGAGGCCGTGGAAAAAGCAGTAGCAGAAGCCCGTCACAGACTCAGCACGCCGGAAGCCCCCTGGATCAGGGAACTTGTACTGAAAGATCCGCTCGGTTTCAGCTATCAATTTTTCCGCGACCTGTCTGCCGGAGTCAATGCGCTCGAAAGCCGGATCGAGAATGAAATGCTCCTGATCAACAACGGCCGGCAGGTGCTGATCACCGGCCAAACCAGTTTCCAGCAGGGTGATTCCCGGAGTGAGACTGCTCTTTTCGAACGGATGGAATCGTTTCAGCAGCGTTGGAACGAAGAACACCCGGAATACAGGATGCATTATTTCGGGGGTTTCGCCATGGCCGCTGCCAATGCCAGCCAGATCAAAATGGACGGCCTGCGAACCCTGGCACTGGCGCTGTTGATCATATTCGGCCTGTTATGGATTTATTACCGTAACCTCAGAACCTCCCTGATTATCCTGTTGCCGGCAGCCTTCGGCGGGTTATTTGCACTTGGGGTACTCGGTTATATCAAACCCGACATCTCCGGCATATCCCTGGCTCTGGGCGCCGTATTGCTCGGGATTGCCCTGGACTACTCCATTCATTTTGTCAGCCATTATAAACATACCGGCTCCATACCGGAAACGATCCGGGACATTTCAACGCCTCTGATCACGGGAAGCCTTACGACCATTCTGGCCTATTCCGCCCTGATATTTGCCAACTCCGAACTTCTGAACGACTTCGGGATTTTCGCCGGACTCGCCCTGTCGAGCGCCTTGGTATTTACGCTGGTCGGTTTACCCGTGATCCTGAAAATCAGCGGAGTCCGCTCTGATCCGGAAAATACCCCGCGCCCCCTCTTTGCCTTACCTGAAATTCCGCGAAAGCTGGGACTGCCTGTTTTGGTACTCATAGGACTGATTACCGTCTATTTCTTCGGCCTGGCCGACGAAGTAAGGTTTGACGGTGACCCCCGAAACATGAGCATCCAGTCAGAATCCCTGCAGAACGCCGAGCGTCTGCTGACGCCTATAGACCCTGAACAGGATATTCAGCTCTATGTTTTCGCTTCAGACCCTGACAAAGAAAAAGCCGCGGATGCAAACTACAGGGTATACCGTGAACTCCTTACGCTCAAAGCTGACAGCCTGATCAAGACTTTCAATTCTGCTGCGCCCTTTACGCCTGGGGAAGGGATTCTCCAGCACCGTAAGAAGCAATGGAACAGCTTCTGGAACACCGAATCACGCAACAGGGTGGTGATCTCCCAACTGCGCAGGGCCGCCGACCAAAATGGCTTCACGACGGATGCGTTTTCGTTTTTTGAGCAAAGTATTATGTCCGAACCCGACGGAATCGAAGGGGCGGAAGAAATCATACAGGGACTGGGCCTCGACAATCTGATCCAGCAAAACGACGGTAAAGTCACCTATATAACGACGATCGTCATTCCGAAAGAAAACATAGAAGCGGTTAAGGCCGCGCTGGGAAACTTAAAGGATATCCAGCTTTTTTACCGGGTCGAAATGATCGAGTCGCTCCTCGATATGGTTCAGGAGGACTTCAATTACATCCTGTTTGTTTCGGCAGCCATCGTGTTCCTGGCCCTGCTGCTGCTTTACGGACGTTTGGAACTGGCACTGCTGTCTTTTCTGCCCATGGCCATCAGCTGGATCTGGATCCTGGGTATCACGGTACTCTTCGACATCCATTTTAATTTTGTCAATGTCGTTTTTGCGACGTTCATTTTCGGCCTGGGGGACGACTTCAGCATCTTTATGACCGACGGTCTCCTGCAACGCTACCGGCAGGGACGCAACAAACTGTCGTCCTATACTTCGGCGATTTCATTATCAGGCCTGACCGTGCTAATAGGAACCGGTGTGCTCCTGTTGGCCTCCCACCCTGCCCTCCGTTCGATAGCAGTGGTGAGCGTGCCGGGTATTCTCTGTATCGTACTGGTCTCCCTGATTTTCCAGCCCATTGTATTTGGCTTGTTTGTCCAGAACCGGGTGGATGCCGGCCGAACCCCCATCAGCATCTGGACCTTCATCAAGACGTGGATCTGCTTTATTTTCTTCGCGGCCATGTGCTACCTGGCCTTTCTGATCATGGTCGTCCTTATTTTGCTTCCTTTCCCGGGTCGTAAAAAGAAAAAAGAATGGCTGGCACGCATTATGTCGGTTCTCGCCCATGCGGTCATGATTTCTGGAACACAGATTCGGAAAAGAAGCTACGGAAAGGAAAATCTGGATTTCAGTAAGCCGGCCATACTGATCGCCAACCACGCTTCTTTCCTCGATATCATGATCATGCTGATGCATCATCCCAAAGCGGTCCTGATGGTGAAGGAATGGGTTTACCGGTCGCCTCTGTACGGGTGGCTGATCCGTTACATGAACTATATCTTCATCGAAGAAGGCCCGGAAGCCAATCTGGAGCAGGCAAAACAACTGGTGGCCGACGGGTATTCCATCATCATTTTCCCGGAAGGTACGCGCTCGGAGGACGGCCGTATGGGACGTTTCCACAAAGGAGCCTTTCTGCTGGCCGAACGCCTCCAGCTCCCTATCCAGCCGGTTTTCATCCATGGTGCGGGCTACGTATCGCCCAAAAATGAGCTGGCCATCAAACATGGGCCAGTGAATGTAATGGTTATGCCCCGCATCGAGCCTGACGATGTGAGCTGGGGAACGGGGTACCGGGAAAGAGCCCGGAATATCACCCGCTATTTCAAGACCGAATTCGCGCGCTTCAGCAAAACGATGGATGATACCCGGTTTATGAAACAGCGCATATTCAACAATTTCATCTTCAAGGGCCCCGTACTGGAATGGTACTTCCGGGTAAAATGGGAACTGGAAAAACGAAATTATGAATATTATGATCAGCTACTGGGCGATCGGAAATACATCCTCGACCTCGGCTGCGGCTACGGTTTCCTGGATTTTTACCTGCATTACAGGGACGAAACGCGGGTCATTGTCGGTGTGGACTACGATGAGGAAAAAATCGGGATCGCCGCCAATTCCTACGGTAAAACCGGAAATCTCCGTTTTCTGCAGGCAGATGTGACCGGGTTTGATTTTGAAGCCCAGGATGCCATTTTTCTTACCGACGTATTGCATTACCTGCCCTTGGGCGAGCAGAAGCAGCTGCTGCAACGCTGTATCAACCGGTTGAATCCGGGCGGAATCATTTTCATCCGCGACGGTATAACCGACAACGGTGATGCCCACCGCTATACCCGCCTGACCGAATGGTTATCAACCAGGGTATTTGTGTTCAATAAAACCAAAGGTGATTTCCATTTCTTTACCAAGGAAGAAATCCATAGAATTGCGTCGGAGGCCGGTCTGGAAATGGAAACCCAAGCCCATTCGAAGACAACTTCCAATACCCTTTTCATACTACGTAAACCGCTCTAACCTGACCCATGACCTCAAAGGAAGAAGCTTATGACTTTGTTATTATCGGTAGCGGACTCGGTGGCTTACTCTGCGGCTGTCTGCTGTCGTCGGGTGGGTACAAGGTCCTGATCCTGGAAAAAAATCACCAGATCGGGGGTATGCTTCAGGTATTCAGTCGGGATAAAACCATTCTGGATACGGGCGTCCATTACATAGGTGGGCTTAACCCGGGCGAAAATTTGTACAAGATTTTTAAATACCTGGGCATCATCGACCAGTTGAAACTGCAAAAGCTGGGTCCTGATTGTGTGGACCTCATCCGTTTCCCCGACGGCTCGGAGTACCGGATTCCGGAGGGCTATGACCGGTTTATTGCCAGCCTGACCGAGTGTTTTCCAGAGGAAGAAGCTGCCATACTGGCGTACTGTGACAAGGTTCGGGAGGTCTGCTCACGTTTTCCGCTTTACCAGCTCGATTCGTCGGAGGCAAGCTATCTGGAAGATCCTGAGTTTATGGGCCTGAAGGTTTATGACTATCTGCAGTCAATCACCGATAATGTACGCCTGCAACATGTGCTGGCGGGCACCAACAGCTTTCTCTATGCGGGTAACAGGGAAACAACCCCCTTTTACGTACATGCGCTGATCATCAACAGCTATCTCAGTGGTGCCTACCGTCTGATCGACGGCGGCTCGCAGCTGGCCATCCTGCTCAGCCGCAAAATCCGGGAAGCGGGCGGAACTATCCTGCGGCGGAAAAAAGTCGTAGGCGGCGTATTCGGCGACAATCGTCAGCTCGAAGGGGTAAGGACAGAGGACGGAGATATTTACTACGGCAAAACCTTTATTTCCAATATTCATCCCTCGGTTACCGTGGATCTATTCGGAGAAGAGCGTTTCCTTAACGTTTACAAAAGAAGGATTCGTTCGCTGCCCAACAGTCTGTCTTCGTTTACGACGCACCTGATTTTTAAACCCGACTGTTTCCCATACCTCAACTATAACGTATACCAGTACCATGAGGAAGATGTATGGGCTGGTCCGGAGTACGATCCGGATAACTGGCCTCTACAGTACTTCCTCTATACCCCCGCTCATTCACGGTCGAAAGAATATGCTTCTTCCATGTCGGTGATGGCCTTTATGCGATTTGAAGAGGTGGCTGAATGGTCCGACAGCTGCAGAACGGTGGCCGAACCCGCGGAAAGACCGGCAGCCTATGAAGCATTCAAACGGAAAAAGGAAGAACAGGTCATTCGGAAGCTGGAGGAGATCTATCCGAACATACGGCAGTGTATCCGGGCGGTATACAGTTCCACACCCCTTACGTTCAGGGACTATACCGCCAGTCCCGACGGATCGATGTATGGCATTGCCAAAAGTGCAGTCAATCCACTCAGCACGGTAATCAAGGTGAAGACGCATATCCCCAATCTCTATCTGACCGGCCAGAACATTGTCATGCACGGCATTCTGGGAGTAGCGCTGGGTAGTATTGCCACCTGTTCGGCTTTCCTCGATCGGGAGGAATTACTGAAGGAAATAGCCAGTGCCTGAGTTCCCCCGCAATCCGCTAAAAACTATTTCGACCGGAGAATATCAATGGTGATCGTCTGAATATTGCTTTTATTTCCTAAGTTTCACTTTCATTTTAATAATTGATAACTTTTTGAAATGGAGAATTTTGATGTGGTGGTCATAGGCGCAGGTCCTTCGGGATCAGTCGCTGCTTCCTGGCTGAAACTGAACGGCTATCGGGTGCTGGTGCTTGAGCGGGAGACTTTTCCCCGTTTCCAGATTGGCGAAAGCCTGCTGCCCTGCTGCATGACCCATCTGGAAGCCTCCGAACTGCTGGATGCCGTCAAAGCCCAGCATTTTCAGGTCAAATCGGGCGCTGCATTCGTGAAAGACGGCAAGCGCTTCGAATTCTATTTTAACGACCAGTACACCGAAAATGCCTGGACCTACACCTGGCAGGTAAAAAGGGCCGATTTCGACCTGGCGCTGATTACGGAAACCGAGCGCAAGGGCGTTCCCGTGCGTTTTCGTTCCGAAGTAGTAGCCGTGCGGAACAGTGACGATTATCAGGAAATCGATTACAAGGATGAACATAACAATACCTATACCGTAGGCTGCCGGTATATCATCGATGCCAGCGGATACGGCCGGGTGCTTCCACGATTATTCGACCTCAACCAGCCTTCCCGGTTCACGGCACGCGGAGCGGTGTTTTCCCACGTCCGCGACGTTAACCGCAACGATCTCACCAGTGCCAACATTTTCGTCCACTCCTTCGACAATAACCGTTCGTGGATCTGGGCCATTCCTTTTTCAGACGGCACCACCTCGGTCGGCATCGTGGGGGATCAGGAGTACATTCGCGGTATGGCCGACGACGGCGGCATCCGTTACAAGGAATTCATTCAAAACTTTGAAGGACTGGAAGGACGGTTCTCCCAATCCGAATTCCTGTTCGAACCACGCGCCATACTGGGGTACTCGATCGGAATCAAACAGATGTACGGCCCGGGATTTGTGCTGGCAGGCAACAGTACCGAGTTCCTCGACCCCATCTTTTCATCGGGAGTAACCTTTGCCACGGCTTCCGGACTACTTTCTGCCCGGCTGGTGCATAAACATCTGTCCGGAGAGAAAGTCGACTGGAAAAAAGAATATGAAGATGTGGTCCAGAAGGGTATCGACGTTTTCCGAAGCTATGTCAGCGGCTGGTACAATGGTGATTTTCAGACCATCATTTTCACCGACGGCATTGATCCCATGATAAAAAGGCAGATCTGTTCGGTCCTGGCAGGTTATGTGTGGGACGAATCGAATCCCTTCGTAAAAAAACACGATACCATCCTGGCCACGCTTGCCCAGGTGATTCGGCTCAGAGACAAGGCACGGATGCAGGCAGGAGGTCAATAGGCATAAAAAAACCGGAACTAACAGTGAGCTCCGGTTTTTATGTGGTTAAGTGTATTGATTAAGCTATTTCTCCAGGATGTTTTTCAGGTTAGTCAACCCTTCTTCAAAATCCTTATTCATATCCATTACGAGATTCATGAAGTTGAAAGGATACGGAGATTTTCCCTCGATTCCCCAGGTGACCCGGGTCTGACTGGGACCGGCGTCGGCCACGGTAAAGTATGACTGGGCAGGATCCCCGAAACCGAAATCCAGCTCGGACTCCATACGCTCATTCTCCCGAATGGCCGTAATGACCTGTGTACCCTTCCCGGTTTTTTCCCCTTCCCAGCGGTACACAAAACCAACGGTTCCATCTACCCCTTCCGTAGTAGTTTTGATTGACGGGTCGGAGAGTTGCCAGGTGCCGAAGTTATTCTGGTTCTGAATGAGCCGGATATAGCTGAATACTTCTTCCTTAGGCCGGTTAATGACAATTTCACTGCCTGCCTTAAATTCCTTCGGGGCGAAAAGAGCAATGATAAAGGGGATCGCCAGGATGATCAGAAGAGCGATGACGATTTTTTTGAACGTTTTCATCTGGATGGGGGGGAAATTCAGTATTTATCAGATGTACCCGCGAGTTGGAGGGTACGGATGTCTATTTTGCGCATTTTCATCATTTCTTCCCAGGCTGCTCTGCCGGTTTCAGGGTGATTGAGTAGTCGGTCGAGATGGCGCGGAATGATCTGCCACGAAACTCCGAAACGATCCTGCAGCCAGCCACACATGTCTTCCCTGCCACCATCTGTTAGTCTATCCCAGTAATGATCTATTTCTTCCTGGTTTCTACACTCGACGACAACAGAGTTTCCAACCGAAAAATCGAAGTCATGAGGTAGGGTACTGCTGGTAGCGTTAAACAGATAGCCCATAAGGCTGAAGCGTGCAAACAGGAGTGTGCCCTCGGGGACATTGGGCTCGGTTTCGGGATAGGGCGCTTCGAAGACGATATGGCTATCAGGGAATATATCAGTGTAGAAATCTATCGCCGACTTTACAAGATCCCTTTTATCGTTGGAAAACAGCAGGGTCGGTATAATACGTTGGTCGGAGTCGAGCGGCGCGATGTCGAGCTGCCAGTTCACCCCAAACCGGTCCTGCACCCAGGCATACCCTTTGCTCCAGATATATTCATCGAGCGACATTTTGATCTGTCCGCCTTCGGTCAGCCGTTCATAAATTCGCTTCTGGTACTCTGCATCCCGGCAGTAAACATAGTAAGAGACGGCAGGACTCACCTTATAATGAGGACCTCCATCGAGAAACATAAATTTTACCCCTTCGATTTCCAGGGTTATCACTATATCCGATGTTTCCAGAATCCGGACCTCATCGAAAACCGTGCTGTAAAAATCAGCAACCTCACTTGCCTGGCCGTCGAACCATAGGCAGGGGTAAATAGGATGTTTCATGATTCTGCGTGTTTTGATCCCGACTGAGGAAAATGGGCTTTCCCTTTTCTTAGACCAAAGCTAGGACAAGTTAAACAATTTCTTCTTGCCATATGTCAATAATCGAAAAAGGGACTCATTTCTTGACAAATGACAAAAAACAGGCACATCATACTGTATTTCAAACCTTTACACACTTATAAATCTGCCAAATCGTCTGACATTTACGAGTATAGGCATCCATCACCAGCCGCCGGAGTGTTTGACTTATTTCCCAAAGGTCGTTACCTTGATCCCTCTCATTTTTCCTAACCCTGACTTATGCGATACCTGTTTATCATTCCTTTATTCATCACCGCCTGTACGGCCAGGGAGCCCGATCTCCCCTTACCCAACATTTTATGGATTACCAGCGAGGATAACAGTCCGTTTCTGGGTTGCTACGGCGATACTTTTGCAACCACTCCCCATCTCGATGCGTTGGCAGCCCGGGGCTTTCTCTATACCCATGCCTATGCCAATGCGCCGGTATGTGCGCCGTCACGCAATACGATCTTAACCGGGGTATATGCCAGTGCCGGCGGGCATGAAAACATGCGCAGTACCTTCCGAAGGTCCGACACGGTGATACCTTACCCCCTTTATCTCAGGGAGTTGGGTTATTACTGTACCAACCGTCAGAAAGAAGATTTCAACATCAATCCGGAGCAGACCCGTGATCTTTGGGATGAGCTGGGCAAGGATGCTCACTACAGGAACCGTCCTGCTGGCAAGCCTTTCTTCGCCATATTTAATTCGAACCTTACACACGAAAGTTCTTTGCATAAAAGAGACAGTGTCCTGCGGCATGATCCGGCCAGGGTTAACCTCCCACCCTATCATCCCGACACGCCTGAACTGAGGAAAGACTGGGCTCAGTTTTACGATAAAATCGAGGATATGGATAACTGGGTTGGCGGATTGCTGAAGGAACTGGAAGAAAGCGGAGAAGCTGAAAACACCATCATTTTCTATTATGGCGATCATGGCGGCGTGCTTGGAAGAAGTAAACGCTATGTCTATGAATCGGGCACGCGAGTTCCCTTCATCGTCTATATTCCGGAGAAGTACAAGCACCTCTACCCTGCGGAGAAACCCGGAAGCCGGATCGATCGTCTGGTGGGTTTTGTGGATCTCGTGTCGACGCTGCTGAGTATCACCGGTCGCTCAATACCCGACTACCTCCAGGGCAACGCATTTCTCGGCAAACAGAAAACTCCTGACCCGGAATATGTGTACATGTTCCGTGGACGCATGGATGAGCGCTATGACCTCAGCCGGGCTATCCGGGACTCCCGGTACCGCTATATCCGCAACTACATGCCCCACCGGATCTATGCACAACCGGTAGAATATCTTTTCAGGGCGCCTTCGGTACGTTCCTGGCAGGAAGCTTGCCTTCAGGGTAACTGCAACGAAATTCAGCAGAAATTCTGGCAGACCAAGCCTGCGGAAGAACTCTATGACACGGAAAATGATCCCTGGGAAGTGAACAACCTGGCAGAGGACCCTGCCTATCGGGAGGTACTCGAACGTATGCGCAAAGCCTACCGTGAGAAGGTCCTGGCCATCCGGGATGCAGGCTTTATTCCCGAAGCCGAACTGGCAGACTTGTCGGCGCAGCAACCGGTTTACGACTTTATGCGTAGCGGCAAGGCTGATCCTGAAAAACTTCTTTCGGCTGCCGAAACGGCCACCCGCGATGCCCGGCCTGAGGTGCTGGCCGGAATGCTCGATGACCCCTCCCCCGCTGTACGGTATTGGGCAGTTACGGGCATGGTCATAGCCGGGGAGGCGTCAAGGACACAGCTGGAGCGGATCGTTGCGGCTACCCGCGACAGCGCGGAAAATGTAAAAATCACGGCAGCGGAAGCCCTCTACCAACTGGGAGAAACATCAGGAGGGAGAAAAGCCCTGCTAGAAGCGCTGGGATCGTCCAATCTCTTCGCCCGCACCCACGCCATGAACGTGATCGATTACGTCGATGATAACAGTCCGGAAATACGGGAGGCTGTTCTTCGTATCGGCAAGGCTGCCAAAACCTACAAAGGGTCGGATTATGACCTGCGTATGGTGAGGTATCTTCTGAAGAAATGGAAAATCGATCCAAAGAAGCAGGGGATTAACCTGGACTGGGACTAAT
>Ga0182792_1000870_pt1 | contig 26695 bp, 39 predicted proteins | sample Passage237B_FD_130497 | JGI IMG/M metagenome (GOLD analysis project Ga0182792, IMG submission 130497) | Cellulose adapted compost microbial communities from Newby Island Compost Facility, Milpitas, CA, USA - Passage2 37B (version 2) (version 2) ...
CCTGAGCAAGACCTGTCCAAAGCCAGTCGGCGTGATCGTGACGCTTTGACTCGTTCCACCTGCGGTAATGTTCAGCGCGCCACTGCCGGTGACTGTCGAGGGCAGCGTCACCGTCTCAGTGAACGTCGGGTTCGCCAGCGGGGCCTTGGCGTTGAGCTGCGTCTGAATCGCCGAAGTCACGCCGTCGAGGTATCCAAGCTCGGTGCCGGATACGCTACCGATACTGGTCGTGGAGGGGAGAGTAACCGTGCCGGTGAACGTCTTGTTTCCGGTGATCGTCTGCGTGGTGGTCGTGTTGACGACGGTCTTCGGCCCGGTGTCCGTGTAATACGCCAAGACATCACCCTCGAGCCATAGACGACCAGCGGTAGTCTGGGCTGTAGTCGGCAAGCTGAGATAACCAGTGCTGTCAATCGACACGCTTGGCGCGGTAATTCCTCCCGTGAACGCCGCGCCGGAGAGATCGGCCTTGGCGTCGAGCGCGGGCTGGAGGCCGGAGATCTTGGCGATGGAGATCGCGCCGTCGTTGAAGGCGCCGTCCACCGCCTCCGCGATCGCGGTCGCGTTGGCGGTCCAGATGTTGGCCGGCGTGCGGATGGTCCCGTCTGCGGCGGTGGTGACGGGCGTGTATGCCGGCGTCGGCAGGATCTGCGCCGGGGCGAGCGCGGGCGCGCAGACGAGGCCGAGGAGGGCGAGGGCTGGCCAGGGGAGGCGATGGAGTTTCATGGCAGGAAAATCAGGCCCAGGTGGCGCCGGGCGTGGCGGGGAGGATGCGGGCGAGCTGGCCGGGGAGCTGGCGGATGTCGTTGGCGACGCGCTCGGTCGCCGTCGCGGTGCGCCGCGCGTAGTCGAGGGCCGGACCTCCCGCGCCGCCGATAAAGCCGCCGATCTTCGCGAGTCGGTCGGCCATGAGATCGCCGAGGCCCTTCGTGCTCGAGGCGGCGTCGCTCGCGCCACCGCCAGTTGCCGGGGCGTCCTCCGATTTTTCGCGGGTCGCGGCCATCGCCTCGCGCGCGCCGGCGAAGGCCTCGGCGAGGCGCTCGCGCATCGCCGACACATCGAAGATGTCGCCAGTGCGGAAGCCCTCCTTGAAGGTCTCCGCCGCCTCCTGGAAGGTGGCCGTCAACTTCGCCGGATCGAAGCCCGTCAACGCGATCGCGTCGGCCGTGGCGCTCTCCGCGGCGTCGCGGAGGAAGAATCCGTTCTTTTCTCGGTCGGCGAGATTCTCCTCGAAGCTGGCACCCTTGAAGCCCTCGAGCCCCATCTTCTCGCCGACGACGGGGATCTTGCCGATCGCCTCGAAGAGTTTGCCCACGATCGTGTCCATGCCGGCCTGGAGGTAGGTCAGCGGGCGCATGAAGGCCTGGAGGAGCGCGGCACCGAGGGCGGTGATGCCGACCGCCGCGCCTTTCCAGAACTCGCCCGAGGTGAAGAGCGAGAGCGCGCCGGCGATCGCTCCGACGAGGGCGCCGGAGAAGGTGTTGACGGCGCCGCCAAGTGCGACGGCGACCACGTCACCGAGGAGCTGCGGCCAGGTGCCGTTCGCCATCGCGACGCCCGCGAGATTGAGCGCGGCGCCGATCTGCTCGCCCACGCGCTGCGCCATCGGGACGAGGCCCTCGAGCTGCTTGGTGCTGCGCTCGAGGAAGGGCTTGAGCGCGTCGCGGATAGGGGTGCCGAGCTCACGATAGAGCGCGCCGAGGGTGTCCTGGAGTGTGGAGAGGCGACCGTTAAAAGTCTGGCTGAGGCGCTCCATCGCGCCGGTGTTGCGACCGAAGGCCTGCTGGAGCGCGTCCATCACCGCGGCGGAGTCGAGCGCGGTGCCCTGCAGCGCCATGAGTTGCTTGCGCACGTCGCCCGACACGAGGCCGAGCTGAGTGAGGTTTTGCAGCGGCTCGCCGAGCGGCTGGCCTTCGCGGAGCGCGGCGTAGAGTCGGCCGAACCACATGCTCACGGCCTCGAGCGGCTGGCCCACGGCCGCCGCGGCGTCGCCGACCAGGCGCAGGCCTTCGCCGGTGGCGAGCGCGTCGCCGGTGAAAGACTGGAGCAACTTCGACGTGGCGGCGATGCCGGGCATGTCGAAGGGAGTTTGCGCGGCGAAGTCCGCGAGCTCCTTCATGCGGGCCTGGGCGGCGGCGGCCGAGCCGAGGAGCGTGGTGAAGCTGCCCTCGAGGTCCTCCATCTGCGCGGCCTCGCCCACCGCACGCTTGAGCGCGCCGGCGGCGCTGCTCACGCCGAGGAAGGCGGCCGTCATGCCCGCGAGCGGCGCGACCACCGAGCTCAGGAGTGTGCGAAATCCGGCCAGCCCCGCACCTGCCTGGCCGAGGCCACGCAGGAAGGGCAGCGAGTTGAGGCCGAGGGTGGCGAAGAGGTTCACGGGTGAGATTTGGCCGAGGCCAGAGCGGCGAGGACGGCGCGGTCGGCGTAGGTGGGGCCGGCGGGCTTGGCGCCGTAGCGGGCCTTGATGGCCTCGTAGAGGGCGAAGGCTTGGGCGAGCGGTCGGCCGAGAGTGTATTCCACCTCCCAGCCGTATTCGCTCATGAGCGTATCAAGGAGCGTCAGCCCCCAGCCGAGCCCGTTGCCGGCGGGATCGATGGGGAGTCCGTCATCCTTTTTTTTTCGGACGCAATGACGGTGGCGAAGGCGCGCGTGAAGGTCTCGCGGAGCTTGAGGCCGAGCGCGGCTATGTCGGCCGGCTCGAAGCGCGAGGCGAGCGCGAGGCAGGCGCGATCCCACTCGTCTTGTCCGCGCCCGAGGATGGCCAACGAGTCCGCCGGCGGGCGCGTGAGCACGAGCACGACAGCCATCAGGTCTTGCGTGGTGACCTCGGTGTCGGGTCCGAAGTTTTCGTCGGCGAGCGGGCTGCCGATGCGCTCGAGCACCATGAGCGATCCGAGCGTGAGAGGTTGGAAGACCACGTCGCGCACGGAGAGAAGCGAGGGCGCGAACGCGTCGATGACCTCGGGCGGCGTGCGCACCTTCGCGGCCTTACGCGCGCGGGAGGCTGCGGCGACCTCGGCCGGCGAGAAGGAGACGTCCGCGGACGGCGCGGCGGTGCGAGAGCGGGTTTTGCGGCGGGCGGGCATGGCGAGCTGTAGCGGTCGGCTCATTACGAGCCGCCGAGCGTGAGGCCGGAGTAGTAGGTGGCCGTGACCTGGTATTTGCGCACGTCGTTGTTGCGCCACAGCTCTCGGGTGGTGTCGACGAGCGCACCGATGACGCCGGCGATCGCGATGTCGTCGCCACGTTTGAGCGTGGGCGCGGCGGTCTTCACGATCATCTCGAAGGTGATCTGCTTCTTGTCGTTGTAGTAGATGACCGCGACGACGTAGCCAGTCTCGTCCTGCACCTCGAGCTTGTCGCCCTCGAGGGCGACTTCGCAGGACTGGAGAATGCCGGTGATGCTCGTGGTGCCGGACACGCCGAAGAGCACTGTGCTGTCGCCTGTGATGACGGGATTGTTGGCCATGGGATTGAGCGGGGAGCTGGGAGCGAGGAGCGGAGATCAGATCTGGCGGTAGGCCTCGATGGGTTCGGGATGAGCGATCAGCTCGAAGCGCAGGCGGTAGCCGGACAGCGGCGTGCCGTCGGGCAGCACGATCGGCTCGCAGCCGCGGTAGAGCACGTGGCGCGGCGAGCCTTCGACGACGAACTCCAGCGAGCGGATGCGCTGGCGCGTGAGAGCCACCAGGCGGAGCAGAGCGGGTGCGTGGCCCGGCCGGGGTTTGTAGAGGCCTTCCTCGGGGTCGAGGCTGAGGCCCTTCTGGCAGGTCACGCCGACTTCGAAGCGGTAGTTGCACCAGCAACCGGCGTCGGGATCGTCCATGCGGTTGTCGTCGCCGGAGAAGTGCAGGACCGCGCGCCAGCCTTGCGGCGCCTCGGCGAGCAGCTCGAGGAAGTGCCAGGGATCGGCGGCGACGGAGAGCAGGCCCTTCTGCTCGCGCACCCAGGGCTCGAGGTCGGAGACTAGCTTGGCGAGAAGCAGATCAGGCTCGAGGTAATGAGACATGGCGGTGCGGCGAGGTCAGGCCATCGTGCGGCCGCGGGAGCTGGTGGTCTTGCTCGTCTCGGCGACGATCGATGCGCTCGGTTGAGCGCGGGTCTTGCTGGGGCTGAGCGGGAGCTCGCCCTTCGCGATCTGGAGGAGCAGCGCACGCTGCTGTTTGGCCTGGCTGGCCCACGGGTTCTTGTCGTCGCCCTGGAAGCCGCGGCGTGCGTAGAGTGCTTCGGCGGCGAGGACCTGCGCGGCGGTGACGACGGGGCCGGGCAGCGGATTGGAGAACGGCACGGCGAAGCGCACGCCGAGGACACCGTCGATCTCCTGGGCGACGGCGGCGGCCACGGCATCCCACACGCCGGGATCGGCGGCGCCATCGCGGTCGTCGTCGAGAGCTTGGACGAGAAACACCGCGGGGAGGCGGGCGGACATGTCGGACAGAGTGACGTAGGGAGTGGGCATGGGTGGGAGCCGGGTCGTGGGCTGAAGGGAGCCCCGCTTCCGACCAGGAGCGGGGCTCGATTAACTAACGACCATGTTCCCCGACGGATGAGCGCGCCGGAAAGGGTGGATCAGGCGGCGTCTTCGCCGGTGGAGCCGTAGATGAGCTCGGGCAGACCGAAACCGCAGGCGTAGCGGCCCTCGGCCTGGTGGAGGAAGCGCTTCTTGAGCATGACCTCGGCGCTGTTCGGATCGTCGAGCGAGTGGAACTGCGTCTCCTTCTCCACCTGGTGGATGAGGGGCTTCACCTTGCGGCCGTTCTCGAAGAGGAACCACATGTGCTCGTGGGAAGAGAGCCACGAAGCGACTTCGAGGCGGGCGGTGCCCTTGTTCACGTTGTCGTTTCCGCCGCCGACCTTCTCCGCGATGAGGATCTCGCGACCGACCTTCTCGTAGGTGGGCGAGACCAGGAGCACGAGATCGCGACCGAGGCCGAGCGGGCGGCCTTCGGGATTGCGACGATTCTTCAGGTTCGCACGGGCGGCCTCGTAGTTCGCGACGGAGAGCTTCTTCGTGCCCTTGTTGCTGAACTTGAGCTTACCTTTCACCGGCTCGTGGTCGGTGGCGAAGAAGGTCTTGCCGGTGTAGCAGGTCTTGGTGAAGCCCGCGACGAGCGTCTCGAAGAAGAGCTGGTCGGGATGCTGCGCGGCGGAGGTGCCCAGCTCGGTGAGGATCGGCGCGTAGACGCCGAGGTTGTCGCGCTCGATGTCCACACGGTCGACGCCGATGGTGACCTCGAACTCCTTGTTCGGGATCTTGTATTCGTGAGTGCGGAGGTTGTGGATGACGGCATCGCCGAGCCATTCGCGCATGCTCGGGATGGCGCCGAGCCAGCCGTAAACACCTTCCGCCGTGGTGGCGGTGGTGCGCATGGCGTATTTGGTGACGAACTCGGGGCCGGCCGCGAAGCCTTCGTCGTAGAGGCTGCGGAACTGCTTGTTGATCGCGCGGAGCGTCGCGGGAGTGATTTGCATGGGAGGGAGGAGCTAGGTGCGTGGTGCTTGGTGGCTGATCGTGGGGGCGGCTCAGCCGTTGAGTGCGGAGATCAGCGCGCGCAGGTCGTCGCCGATCTTCTCCGTCTCGGTCTTGAGCTCGCCCAGGTCCGAGGCGGCCGCGGCGGCGCCGTCGGTGCTGGTGGGCGTCACGAGCGTGCGGAGGCCGAAGTAGGCGTAGCGCGTGTCGATCCACACGCCGTCGGCGTCGACCTCGACGATGCGGCCGGCGATCACGCCGTGCGTGGAGCTCTCGGCCACCGTCTGGTCATCCTCGACGAGGGCGTGCTTGCCGACGTCGTCGGCGTCGATCGCGTTGCTCTCCGAGTTGGCGTATTTGAACACGCCAGGCTCGATGTTGATCGACGCGGCGCCGGCGGCGCCGGTGGAGTTGTCCACGGTGTGAGCGGCGCGGCCGACGACGCGGAGGCCCGCGGTGTCGGCCGCCGGGACGGCGCGGCCGGCGGCGTCGCGCGCGACGAGGGTGCCGGCGTAGATGAGGGTGGCGGCGGCAAGCGGGAGGTGGATGTAGGTCCCGGTGCGCGTCGGCGTGTCGATTTCGGAGGTGGCGGCGGCCATGGTAGGAAGGGTTGGGTATCAGGCTTTCTCACCGGGAAACCCCGCGGCGCCGTAGCGACCGCGGGGGTTAGGAGCCCGGTATGGGAGGGGGGGAGAATCGGTCTACTGCTTGGGCTTGATGCCGAGCTGGCGGGCGACCTCGGCCTCGGCGGCGGCGTCGCCGGTGACCACGTGGCTCGAATGGGTCTTGATGCCCTCGGGGGTGCGGCGATCCATCGGCACGACGCCGGCGGGCAGCTCGGCGAGCACCTTCTTCAGGCTCTCGATCGGGAGCTCGGCGATGGATTGCGGCACGAGCTTGCCCGCCTGGATGGCATCGTTGACCAGGCGCTCGCGCTCGCTGCCGGTGACGAGTTCGCGCAGGGCCTTCAGATCGGCGGACATGGTCTGCACCTGGGTGGTGGCGGCATCTGCGGCGGTCTTGGCGGCATCGACTTTGGAGGCGAGGCCTTTGGCGGCGGTTTCGATCGCGGCGTCGTCGGCGGTGTCGGGCAGGCCGAGCAGCGCGAGCAGGAGGGCTTTGTATTTATCCATGGATACGGAGGGTTGGGCGGAAGGTTCGGGCGAGAGGGAGCCGAGGCCGGCGCTGTGAAGATCGAGCCGCAGGTCTTCGGTCGCGCCCTGGCGGCAGAGGGCGACGGAGTGGACGAAGACGACCTCGCCCGCATCGTTGGTCACGATCGCGGGCGACAAATCGGGATAGTGGCCGCCATGCACGGCGGTCTTGCCCTCGGGGGTCCAGGTGGTGGGCTCGAAGTAGAGGCCCTCGCCGGGCACGACGGAGAGGGTGCCGTGAGCGGCGACTTTGCGCGGCTCGGCCTCGGCACGATAGGCGGGCGAGCCAGGCACGGTGTTGTGCTCAAAGTCGAGCGCGACGGTGTCGAAGTTTACCTTCTTGAGCGCGAGCGGCAGGGTGCGCGCGGTCGTCTCGTTTACCAGATAGTCGCCCTTCACGGAAGGGTTGCGGCCCCACTTGCCGACGAGGATGCGCGTCGGCAGCTCGGCCTGTGGGCCGGTGGCGAAGTGGAGACGGACGGCGCGCAAATGCATGCGCCCACCGTGCCCGAATTACCACTACACTCGCCACGCGCCGTGGCACGGCTGGGCGCGGTGGCGGGGATTGCGCGCTACCCTTACCCTTGGGCCTGCTGCTTCAGCAGGCTATCGAGCTTCGCCTGGCCGATCTTGCGGAGCTTCTCCCGCGCCCAAGGCGCGAGCTCGGCGCGCTCGGGCGTGCCGGTGAACGGGAGCATGGGGCGCGCGGGGATGCCGCGCTTCGGCGCGCCAAACTGGTGGTAGGGCGCGTAAGGCCGATCGGTGCCCACCGTGACGGTGGAGGGAGTGACGGCGCCCACGCGCCACGATCGCGCGAGCACGACATTGCGCTTCAGGATGGCGGAGGATTTGCCGGCCTTGAGCTTCTGCGCGAGCGTCGCCGGCTTGAGCGGCGCCCAAGCCGCCGCGCGCTGCGACTCGTCGTTGAAGCTGCGCTGCGTGATGCTCACAAGCTGCAGACCCATCGCCTCGAGGATGGGCCGCTTGTCGACGCCGCCGGCGAGCTTGCGGAGGGCTTCGGAGAGCTTGTCGCGGACGGAGAGGGACATCGGACGGAGAGAGGAGCAGAGCGATAGATCAGGATGAGGGGCCCACGGAAGACACGGACGACACGGAAAAACTCACGCGCTGTTCGGCCCGCCGCCGAAATCGAGGCCGATCTCCGGCGGCACGGGGCCCGTAGATCCGCCCCACTTCCTGGACGTCCTTGATGGTGTAGCGACCGCACATTCGCCGTCCGGGAACTTCACCAGTCCGTTTGCGTGGCTCATAGGGAAGAAAAGGATAATCGCTGACCTCCGTTGTTCTGCCAGTGCTCCAGAGCGTGGTGGAAGGCGGAGTAGATGGCGAGCTTGTCGCGCTGGTCGGGCCGGCTCGCGATCACGCCCTTGAAGTTGGAGTAGTCGAGATCCATGGCGAGCGCGTGCAGCACGACCGTCAGCTCCTCCGGTCGAATGACGATGCGCCACCGATAATCCGCCGGCGACGTGCGGTGGATCTTCCACCGTGACGCGGTCACGTCGTTGCGCAGGTAAACCAGGCGGCGGAGGTTGTGGAGATCCTTTTCCGCACGCGCGCGGATGTGGACCTCGGCGGGCGTCTTCGCGACGATCGAGAAAAAGCCGAGTTTGGTGCAGAGCCACATGGTTCAGTCCTCCCCTTTCTCGATCTCCATGCCGGCGCGGGCGTGACCATCTTCCATCGCCTGACGCAGGCGGCGGAGCGCGGCGGCGGCACGTGGGTCTGCGGTGGCGCAGTCGCACAGTTGCTCCACGCCATCGGCTTCCACTCGCACTTGCATGGGCCATTCGAGCGCGAGCTCCGGGTCGAGCGGGATGCAGCCCACCAGGCCGGCTGCGAGCGCGGAGGGTTTGGCGTCAAGCAGGCACTCGGTGCCTCCGAACCAGCCGTGCAGCTCGAGCCCGTCCTCGCCGCGGACGACGGCGAGGCGGTCGAGCGTGTAGTCTTCCAGACGTTCCAGGATCTTCATGGTCGGATAAAATGGGCGGAGCATCAGATTTCCCAGTCTTCCCGGCGGAGGCCGGGAGCGGGGTTGGTGCGCTTGTTGCGGCCGAGGTATTTCACCGGCACCTTCCAGCCAATCGCAGTGAACTCGTTTTCGCTGTCGCCGAGGAAGAAGCCGCCGCCCTTCCCTGGCTGGCGCTCGAACCAGTAGAGCGCGGTGACGCGCGCGTGCGGCATGGCGGAAACGGTGACGGCGCCGGAGCCGCCGGCGAAGTTGGTGATGGTGCTGAAGCTCTCGTTGACGCCGCGTTTGTATTCGCCGACCTCGCCTGGCTTGAGGCTCTGCTCGACGGCCGTGGCCGTGGTCTCGGTGCGGAGCAGCCGCACGAGGCGGCGCGCGGTGTCGTTGCCCGGCGCCTCGACACGCGCGAGGACTTCCTGCGTCAGAGCGTGCAGCGTCTCGAAGGCGATGTCCACCTTCTCCGCGCCATATTTCTTGCGCATCGCGGCGAGGTGAGCGGAGCTCGGCGGCGCGTGGAAGTCGGTAGCCTTGGCGCCCGGCAGGCGCTCCAGATACCACTGTTTGACGGCCATGGAGAGCGTGCTGCGCGAGCTGTGCGCCTGTTCCGCAGCCCAGTCCGCGATGATCTGCCAATCGCTGCCCTGCGTTTTGAGGTAGCCGGCCGCGCGGGAGATCACGGAGGCCTGATCGCCGGCGGAGAGGGCGAACTTCGAGAGGTGCGGCACGGTGGCGCCGGGTTTGCCTTGGGCGGCCTCGATGGCGACGATCGCTTGAAGGTAGTGATCGGCCATCGCCTTTTGCTCGTCGGTGCCAGTCTTTAGGAGGGCGGCGAGCTGGGGCTTTTGCGCGAGTGCGGCCTGGATCTTCGCTTGGTTGTAGGCGGTGTCGCCCTTCGCGTGGTGGGCGTTGACCGACTTGGCGGCGGGCACGATGGCGTCGAAGAAACCTTGGCTGGGATCGCTTGTGGCGCCGCGCTGCGAGCGCAGGTTGTCGAAGGCGCGACCGGCGCTGTCGTAGAGGGTGACGTCGCCGGTGCCGCGCTGGACGAGCGAGGGCGCGATGCGGTCGAAGACGCCGGCCTGGCGGAGGCCGAGCATGTGGCGGGCGACTCCGTCGGCGTGGCGGGCGGCGAAGTCGGCGCGCTCAAACTCGCGAGCCTTGCGCGAGAGATCGCGCATGTGCTCCAGGCGGGCTCGCACCGTCGGCGCGAGTTCGTCGCCGATGGCGGCGAGCAGTTCGGCCTCCGGGATGCGCTCGATCTGCGCGGCGATGCGGTAGAAATCAAGTGAGCCGAAGACGGACGCTGTGGCTGGGTTTTTCTGTGCGTCGCGCAGCGTCCAGAGCTCCTGCGGAAAGGCGTGCCACTCGGCGTCGGTCTTGCGCGCGCCCTGGGCGCGGAAGCGGAGAGAGCCGCCGTTGTCGATGCGCCAAGGCGTGCCGTCGGCAGACACGACGATGTTGTCCTGCGCGAGGCCGATGACGTCCCAGTTGCCGAGGAGGGCGTCGGCGGCGAAGCCCGACTCGAGGCGGGCGAGCACCGCTTGGCGCTCGGTGGGCGTGGCCGAGGCGAGATAGTCGCGGAGCGTCTTGCCCTCGATGAACTCCGCGACCTTCACCGGGCGACCGTCGCGCTGGCCGATGACGGAGGGCGGCACCGACTGACCGAGCGCGCGGTAGGCGGCGTCGGCGCGGTCCTCCTCGAGGAGGTGCTCCGGGCTCGCGCCGGCTTTGAGCACGTAGCGGCGCCCGGTCTGCGGGTCTTCGACGAGCATGGCTCCGGTGCTGCCGCCGAGTCGACGCACAGTGCGCAGGCGGGCGAAAAAGGCGGGATCGCTTGGGATCTCTCCGGCGCCGGGATCGGGCGCGGGCCTTGGTGCGCCCGGCGTGGCTCGGGGCTGGGGCGAAAGCCACGCCCACACGGTGCCGCGGCCGGGACCGAGCTTGGTGTTGCGCGCCCACTGCTCGAAGGTTCCGAAGGCGGCGGCGCCTTCGGGGGTCTTGCTGTAGCTGGCGCGGAGGGCATCGAGGTCGACGTGGAGATCGCCGGGGTTGTGGTAAAAGCCGCTGCCGCCGCTCCTCTCGCGCGGGCTGCGCACGTCGATCTGCGCGGGCACGCCGCCGGCGCCGCCGCGCGTGGTGATGAGCATGCCCTGCTTCTCCGCGAGCGAGAGGCGGTCGCCCTCCACCACGCGGCGCGCCTCGGGCACCTTCTTCGCGTCCTCCGCGCGGATCTCCTCCACGTCGTCCTCGCTGAGCGGCACGACCTGGCAACGACAGCCAAACTCCCAGGGCGGGAAGTGGGTCTTCCAAAACTCCGAGTTGGCGGGGAACACGAGGCCATCGAGCGCCGCGTGCGAGGCGCGCACGTGCTCGTCGCCCGCGGCCTGGTATTGCCAATACGGAAACACGTCGCGCTGGCGGTCCATCACTTGGTATTGGGCGGCCGAATACGCGGCGTAGCCGTGCACGCGGAGGAGCAGCTCGGCGCGCTTGGCGCCGCCCTCCTCGCCCAGGTAGGGCACGAGATCGGCGGCGAGACCCTGCTTGATGGCGTCCCAATCGCCGCCGGCCGGGAGCGCGGCGAGGCGTTCGCGCGCCTTCTTGAGGATGGCCATGTTCTCCACGCCCGTGATGGTGAAGGCGAGGCCGCGCAGCTCGGGGAGGAGCTGGTCAAACACCTCGCGCGCCACCGGCGCCTTGTCCTTCAGGAAGCGGACGGCGTCTTTGTTGGGCGATGGAGTGAAGAGGAAGTTGGGCATCGAAAACCAGAGCGTCAGAGCGACGGAGGGACAGAGGACGGAGCGGCGGAACGGAGGCGGCGGACCTCGGCGGCCAGGATGCGCATGCAGGCATCCGGACGCGTCTCAGTTTCGCGGCGGCCGAGGAAGTCGTCGCCCTTGGCGCGGGAGCCGAATTTAGCGGACCACAGCTCTTCGCGCGCGGTGGCGAGCGTCCAGTTGGCCGCGTAGTCGGCGTAGTCGAGGGCGGCTTCGACGGGTGTCATCGGCGCGCCCTCCCGCCGCGATACGGCGCGACGCGGCGCGCGAGACGCACCAGCCCGGCCTCGATCGCCTGGACTACGCGGAATGCCAGGTAACCGCCGAGGCAGGCGCAAAAGCCGAAGATCGCGCCGGCCTGGACGATCAGCGTGAAGAGTTTGGCGCTCATGGTCGGATGGGTGTCGGAATTTTTGTTTTAACGGGGACCGAGTTGGCGGGCTGCCCTGGGGTGCGGGGAGCGTGCGATCGCACGTCCTACGCAATGCACGGGCTATGCACGGCGGTTTTAGTCAGGAGGTCTGGTCGACGGCGGCGCTGTAGCGTTGGCGGTTGGTGAAGCGCTGGCCCGGTGCCTTGCGGTCCCAGAACTCGGGGTCTCGCGTGGCTTGCTCGTGCTCCAGGTAGCTGTAGTAGTTAAATTGATACACGCCGGGAGTCACCTGCTGCCCCTCCACGAAGCCGGCGACGATGAGGCGCTTCAGCCCGGCGCGACTTATGCCGATGCCGAGGCGACGGAGGTTGGCCTGGCTGAGGCTGAACCACTGCGGGCAGATGCGCGCGACCGGGCGGAAGGTGCCGTCGCCGGCGGGCACCAGCTCGGCCACGGCCACGGGTTGGATGGCGTTGGCCGGCATCGGCACGTAGCGCCGGCCCGGCAACACCTCGACAGTGGTGCCGGGCACGGCGCCAACCACCGGAACCGTCGGCGCGGGCGCGCCGGAATGAGCGATGCTGGACGTTGTGGACATAGAGATCAGCGGGTGCGGCGGCGGACGGTGAAGGGCAGTTCGGTCTGGATCTCGGCGCCGGGGCGGCCGAGGCGCGTGCGCTGGCGTTCGAGAGTTTCCTGGACCGTGGCGACGCGGTAGAGGCCGCCGTCGGGCCCCTTGCCGTCGAGCACAACGAGGCCGGCCTGGTAGAGCTCAGTCACGCGCGGGCGGACCGAGAGCACGTCCCAGCCCATCTGCTCGGCGAGTTGCCGGGTGGAGACGGGAGTGGCGGCTTCGTGGAGGGCGGCGAGCACCTTGGCGCGGTTCTCCGCATGCGAGGCACGCTTGGCCTCGTGCTGTGCGTTGCGAATGTCGGCGGGCGTGGTCATGGGAGCTTGGGGCGGTGGAATGAATAATTCAGAAGGGGGCGATGAGATCGCGTAGACGGGCGGCGTCTTCGTAGCGCTCATCACGGACAGCTTCGGCCATCCCCTGCTCAAGATCGCGGGTGCTCACGGAGAGCGTGCCGAGCGAGGCAGCGATGCGGCGCGGGGCGGGTTTGCGTTCCTTCACCTGGGCTACCTTGCGGCGGTTGCGGATGGTGAAGACGAGGCTCCAGAGCTGCTTCTCGGAAGCGTCGCCGAGCTCGCACTTGTATTGGCGGCGGCAGATCGCCGCGGCATAGGCTTCGTCCAGGCCGCGCTCAGCGAGCGCCTGCTGCAGTTTGAAAAACGGGGTGATGCGGCGCTCCTCTTGGTGACGGAGGAGAGCACGCAGGGCGGCGCCTCCCTTGCCGGCAAGGTCGTTAAAGTGAGCGACGAGCGGCAGGTAGTGGACTTCGGATACACAATCGCGCAGCGAGGCGATGCCGCCGGTCACTTTCGCCGTCTCGGCGTGACGCCAGATCTCAAAACATTTGGTGCGCGAAAATTCACCGTTGCTCTCCTCCCACTGCTCGCGGCCTTCCCAAGATTCGTAGGCGGCGCGCGCGAGTTTCGCGACGTGAGTCTTCTGATCGTTTGTGAAGTAGTGCATAGGATCTCAGGTGAGCGGCTCGATCTGGAGCGCGGCGCGGACGCGCGCGACGCGCGCGCGGTAGACGGGGGCGGAATCACAGAGGCGGCGCACCGCGGCCTGCGCGTGGAGGATGGTGCCGTGATTGCGGCCGAACCATTGGCCGAGCCGCTCTAGCGTGTGGTGGGGGCAGGCAGCGCGAGCCAGGGCGAGCAGAGCGATGCGAGGCTCGGCGTGCTCGCGGCGCTTGGATCGGCCAAGGAGATCTACGATCTCCACATCCCACTCGGCCGCCACCGCCTCGGCGAGGCTTTGCAGATCGCCGGGCAGGCCGCCGAGCAGCGCGGCCGCCTCGGCCTCCACCGCCGCGCGCAGATCCTCCGCGGCGCGCACGAAGGCGGCGCGGGCGGTCTGATAAGCGGCGGTGGCTTCGGCGACGGTCATGGCGGAGCTAGGGCTGGGCGCCGATCAGGCGGCCTTGGCTTCGGTCTTGGGCTCGATGAAAAACGCCTCGTCCTGCACCACCTTCACGCCGACCTCGCGCAGGTCGCGGTCGTCGAGTTCTCCGCGTTGGTAGGCGGCGAGCATGCCCTCCTTGTCCGGTTCGATCTTGGTGCGGACGTAGCCGGAGAGCGTGCGCACGAGCGCCTCCTTCACGCGGTCCCAGGTCCAACCCGAGAGCGTCTTGAGTTTCGGGTTACCGGTGCGGAAGCCAAGGCGGCCGTGGAGCATCTCCAGGCTCTTCTTGCCGGCGAACTCGTCCGGATTCGCCTCGGCCCAAGCCTGCAGGAGGCCGGTGGCGCCCTCGATTCGTTTGTCGAGCTCGTCGATGCGGCCCTCGTATTTCTTGCGGATGGTCGTGAGCTCGGCGTCGAGCTCGGCCTGGAGGCGGGCCTGCTCGGCGCTGTCGGCGGCGAGCTCGCCCAGGATGCGCTCGGCGTCGGCGCGGGTGGCGACGACGGGGGCGATGCGGCGGATGCGGGTGGATGGTGCGGGCATGATTCGTAGTGATTTTGTGGTTACGCAGGAAGGATTCATTCGAGCGGGCCGCGGGTGGAGCGCCGGTCGGTCTTCTCCATCGGGATCTGGTTGTCCGTGGTGACCACGAACACGGGGGTCTTGGTCTTCACCCACACCTGCTGCTCCTTGAAGTGCTTGGCGGGGATGTTCTCGATCGCGTCGGCCATGGTCTTGGCCGGGATCAGGCGACCCTTCTTGGTCGTGTTGAACTCGTAGGCGGCCTTGTGGATGCGTTCCGGCGCGCTCAGCACGGAGGCGTCCTCGGGGATCTGCAGGACCCAGCCGGTGAACTCGCCCGACGGCAGCTTGCCCTCCGGGTCGGAGATGAGGATGGAATACTGCTTTTTGACCTCGGGGGCCTTCTCCTCCTCGCTCTCGGGCTGCACGGCGAGATTGAGCTCCTCTATGATCTGCCGCAGGAGGGCGGGATCGAGATCGTTGCGTTTGAGGATCTCGGCTACTTGGTTAACGTCGATTTTGGGCATGGTGATCGGGTTGAAAGTTGCGGGATCAGGCGGGGCGGACGGGGCAATCCGGGCAGTAGACGCAGCCCGGCACGGACGGCACCGCGGGCTGCTCCGGAGGGAGCGGGCGCGCGCCCTCGGCGGGCGAACTGTCGAGGACGGACCAGCGCCCGGCGGGCATGACCGGCACGCCGATGCTTTGGAGCGTGGCGCGGCAGTAGGCGCCGATGAGCATGGCGTCGCCGGGGCGCGGGCTCAGATTGAGCGAGAGGGATTGGTCGTGTGTATCCACTGTGCCATGACCGAGGAAGCGCACGAAGCCGGCGGACATCGCGACGTGGCGATCTTGCGAGAAGAGCGCCGCGACATCGGCGTGAGAGATGAAGCCGCCGAAGATCACGGGGAACTCCACCCCGTCGGTGCGGCGAAAGATGACGTATTTCATTGGAGCGAGGGATCGGAAGCTTCGTCCGCGTCGGCCTCGGCGTTGCCGCTCTCGCCGGCGCCGCTGAGGGCGCAGAGAACGAAGTAGTAGATCGCGCCGGCGGAGAGGATGAGGGCGCAGACGATGAGCGTGCCGAGGGCGATGACCCCGAGCAGACGGAAGGCGGACAGGAGATAGTCGCTCACGACGCACCTCCATGCGCTTGGCGGTCGTTGCTCTTGCGGACGCAGCCCACGAGGCCCTTGTCGCGGAGCTGGATCTCGGCGATCTTGCCCCACTTCGCACAGTCGTTGCAGACGTGGCCGCCGAGGTCGTAGTCGTAGAGATCGCCGCGCTCGCTCGTCTTGCAGCACGGGCACGGGTTTTTCGGCTGATGTTTCACCGCGGCCATGGCTCAGGCGGCCTCCTTGATCGGTTCCGGATCGCCCGGCATGGTTTCCATCTGCTCGAAGATGTGCCAGGCGTGGATGACGAAGCCCCACGTGATGGTCCTGCGCTTCTCCTTCGCAATGTCGCTCGCCTCTTGGAGGATCATCAGCCAGCGGCCGAGGCCGTGCTCGCGCACGATCTTGTTTTGTAGCTCGAGCGGGTTTTTCTGGATCTCCTCGCGGCGCTCGTGGCCGTCGTCGTCGACCACGGCGACGCGGATGCCGCGGACCTCATCGGGCGCAGGGGGCAGGCCGAAGTGCGTGGCGAAAGTGGCGAGGTCCGCCTGCCCCGGCACCTTTGGGAGCTGAAGCGGCGGCATGCCACGCAGGACCAGACGGCGCATGCTGAGGCTGTGAGCTCCGTAGTAGAGACGCTGGCGGAAAATATTGGCGCCGGCGAGGACGACGCCGCACTTCCGCTTGTCGTGGATCTCGCGGATGAAGTTGAGCGTATCGAGCCCACGCACGCCGTAGCGGCTCTCGCGGAGGCACTCCTCGCACTCGTCCACGATGAGGAGCATGCGGCTGTCGAAGCTCTGGAGGATGCGACGCTTCAGGTCCTGGATCGAGTTGCCGGAGGGGATGCCGAGGACGTCGGCGAGTTCGCGGAGGAAATCGCAGAGCGTGCCGCCGGTGCTCATGCGGACATACTTCGTCTCGCCGTGATTGTGGCGGCGGGCGTATTCCTCGAGCGCGGTGGTCTTGCCGATCTGCGAATCGCCAAAGAGGAAGACCATTTTCTGGCGCAGGAAGGCACGACGGCAGAGCTGGAAGATGCGCTTGGCGAGGCGGGTCTCGACAAACGAGGCGCGCGTCTGCTCGGCCCGTTCCTCCTCGATGCGGCGGAGGCGCTGGATGGCCTCCACCATGGGTTCGAGGGCGGACTCGGTGCGGCCCCCCGTGAACATGTGGTAGACGGAATCCTTGGAGTAAGGCGTGCCGTCCGGCTTTTTGAGCAACGCGGCGAACTCGGCATGGTGGATGTTTTTGGCGCGGCAATAGCCGGCCGCCCAGCGGATCGCCTCGCGTTGATCGTCGGGCAGATCGACGGTGGCGCGGTTCACCTTGTCGCCCGGGATGATGAAACGGCCGACATAGGAGATTGCGCCGGCGTTGGTGTTGTTGGCGCGCACGGCTTCCGCGGCGGGAAGCGGCAGGGTTTCGGTATCGGTCGGATTGATCATGGTCGAAACTAGGGCTAGATTTCTTCGTATTCGATTTCTGGAGACGCGGCTGGTGCGACGGGCGCGGAATGACGATTATCGCACGTCGTATGCCGGAAGGCTTGGCGTGCAGGCGCCTCGAAGACGGGCTCGGCGTCGAGATCCTCGACGACGACCGGGCGCGCACGCTCGGCGCGAGGAGCACGCACGGCCGGCGCGGCTTCCGTGCGCGGCGCGGGCGAGCGCGGGGCGGAACCGCTCTCGATGCGGGAGACGTTGCCCTGCGCGTCGCTGGTGTGCTGCACGCGCCGCGCGCCCTGGCCGAAGACGCCGATCGAGGTGCCGGCGGCGCGCACCTGCGCGGTGCGCACTTTCTTCGCCGCGACGTCGGCATCGGCCCCGCGCTCGCCGGCGGGCCGCAGGTCGAGCTGCGGACGCTCGAGGCTGAGCGGCGCGGTGAAGAGGCGCTCGAGGGGGCGGTAGCCGCCGCGGTTGCGCGACGAATCGCTCGCTTCGGCGTTGTAGATCACCGCGCCGGTGGCGGCGGCCTCGTGCGGATCGAAGGCCACCCACACCTTGTGGAGACGCTCGAGGTAGGGCAGCTCTTTGCCCGCGGCATCGTAGCCCGCCACACGGAAGACGAAGGGCGCGGCAAAATCGGGGAGCGACACCTGCACGTGCCCGGCCTGCACGGCGCCGACGGAGACGAGGCGCTTGACCGGGAGGAAGTGGTCGAAGAGCTCGGGCGGGCACACGGGCAGGCGCTTGCCAGGACGCTGCTGCATGTCGCCCCACCAGAGGTCGTCAGGCGTGGTGTGCTGGGCGGTGGTCTTGTCGTAGGTGGCGCGACCGTTGATTTTGGTGAAGGTGGCCTCGAGGGCCTTGAGCACCTGCTCCCAAGGCACGAAACCGCAGGCGGCGGGATCTTTGCGGCCGGCGTTGACCGCGAGCATGTCGGCGCTCGGCTGCTCATACTCGCCGCGGGTCTTGCCGATGCGCACGCCGTGCAGACCCATGACCTGATGGAAGAGGCGGAAGCCGCCCTCGATCGTCTTGCCGTTCGAGCTGTAGGCGTGGTGGACGGGGATGAGCTGCGCGATGCCGCCCCACTTGGCGCCGGAGACGGGGCACTCGTAGCCATCGATCGCCTGGCTCGCCCACGAGCCGCGCTCGAAGCGGAAGCGGCCGGGCAGCCCGTGCGCCTCGACGAGCCAGCGGCAGGCGCGCACGATGTCCTCGGCGCGGTAGCTATCCTGCGTGCGGGCGATGGCGGCGGCGTAGAGGTATTTGCGCGAGCGCACGTCGCGAAAGACGAGCACCTGACGGCCCACGCGCACGGAGCCATCGGGCATGCGCACGTAGTAGGGCACGTCGGTCGAGACGTCGTCGGCCTCCACGAGATCGCCGGCGAAGAGTTCGCGGCGGGTGCCGTCGGCATCGACGATCCACATGCCGCGGCGGGTGGTGTAGGCGGTGCCCTGCGCGGCCTTCTTGCCGCGAAACTCCGCCCACTCCTCCTCGGTGAAGCGCACGGCGGCGACGATCGAGGGGGGGTATTCGCGCGTGTCGCGGTAGCGGTTGAGCAGCTCGCGCGTGGCGTGGCTGCACACCTCGCTGTCGGCCAGGTGTTCGAGGGCGAGCGGGAGCGACTCGGTCTTGAGGAGCGCGCGGCGGGCCTCGGCGATCTCCTCCGGCTGGAGCGTGGCGGCGAGCTTTGGACGGCCGGCGCGATCGGTGCCGGGGAGCAGCGCCTCGAGCGTGCGCCCGCCGGCCTCGTAGGCCGCGCGGTAGCGGCAGAGATTGGCCACCGACTCGCCGAGCGCCTCGGCGGCCTTGCGGAGAGACGGAAAGCGACCGATCGCTTCGACGAGATCGAGACGGCGGCGGGCTTCGGCGAGCTGGTGGGGAGTGGGCATTGCTAGCAAGGATCCAGGAGCGGGGCTCAGCTGATCAGCCCGGCCTTGCGCCAGGCGGCGGCGGTGGCGGCGGCGACATCGGCGGGCCACTCGACGGCGGCGGCGGCGATCTGAGCCTTGACCTCATCGCGCTTGTCGTCGGGCAGCTTGGCGTAGCCGTCCCAGCGATTGCGGAGGTCGGTAATGGCCCGGACGATGAGCACGTCCGCCGGGCTCACGACGCGCGGCTTGTCTTCGGTGGCGAGCTTGCCGGCGATGGCCTGGAGAGCCCCGCTGAGGCCGAGCTCGCCGGCGAGGATGCGCTCCTCGAACTGCTTTTTCAGTTCGGGAGTCTCGGCGAATTTCTTGTGGATCTTGAGCGCTTGGAAAAAGACGGTGCGGCCAAAACCCAACCCATCCGCCATCGCCTCGACGGTCTTGTTCTTCGAAAGTTCACTCAGCGCACTATCGGCGGCGAGCTGCTTGAGGTTGTTCTGGCGATAGGCGCGGCTCTCCTCGATCGCCGGCTTCATGAGCGGGGCGAGGAGGTAGGCCATGGCGCCCTTGGAGAGATGGCGGCGATTGCCGAGCGCCGAGATGATGGTGTTGGCGACTTGATTGTCTGGGACGACGCGCGTCGGGACGGAGAGGCCGGCGGCAGCGCAGGCGTTGCGGCGGTTGCGCCCGTCGACGACGCGGCCGGCGCTATCGACGAGGACGGGGTAATCGACTCCGCGCTCGAGGATGCTGACTTTGAGAGCCTGGAACTCCGGCTCGTGTGGCGCCCACACCGGGATGTGGGCGAGCAGCGGGTGGTCGGGCAGCTCGGAGGGCTGGCGGAAGGTGACGACGGCTTGTTCGTGGGTGGTGGTTTCCATGGCTGGGGGAAAGGCGGTTGCGCGTGGATGCGGGGCGGCTCAGCGTCGGCGGGATGAGCGACGAGACTTCCGAACTGCGGGCGCGGATTGAGGCGCTGGAGCTGGAGGTGTCGCGGCTTCGCGCTGGCACAGCGGACATGCGCAGCAGTTCGGAAATTCAACGCGCTTTGGAGGAGGCACGACGGGCCCGGTCTCCAGATAGCCACTAAGCCAGGCGAGTTGTTGCAGGGCGGTGTGCAATGCCGCCTCCGCCGCAATAACGCGCTCGATTAGCTTGAGATTTTCGTTGGCCATGGCGGATCAGGCGGCGGCGGGCACGTGGAGGACAAAGGTGGCCCAGTCGGGGGAGCCGGGGGCGGGGCAAGCCACGCGGTTGTGCCTCGCCACGCTGGCGACGTAGTCTTGCCAGCGGCGCTCGGTGCCCTTCGCGGTGAAGATCTGGTCGAGATAGTGCTTCAGATAGCCGCGGAAGACCTTGTGCGGCGGCCACGCCGGGAAGACCTCTGCGCCGTGACGCAGACCGCGGATAAAGCGACGGAGGGCGGCGACCCGGTGGCGCTCCAATTCGATGATGTGCGGCGAGGACGCGGTGCCCGTCCGGCGCAGGTGGCGCGAGACAAGTAGGGCGTGAACGTCGCGGGCGGCTTGCTCCGCGAGCGCGAGGAGCATGTCGGTGGACAGCTCGGCGATATAGGTGTCGGTCTTCATGGTCGGTGGTCGGAAAGTCAGGCGGACTTGCGGGCCTGAAAGGCCTGCCAAGCGGCGAGTAGACGGGCGCTCTCGCGGCGTCCGGTGATGACGCGCCAAGCGTGGTTGATCGTGACCCCCCGCTCCCGGGCGAAGGCCGACAGGCCCCGGTTAACGACTATTCGTTTGCACGGGGTTTTTTCTTGTGCCTGCATAGATGCACAAGAAGCCCAAGACGCACAAATGCGTCAAGGGTGAATGTGCATCCTGTGCAACTTTCCCAGAAACTCATCCGCCTCATGGCTCGCCGTAACCTCACACAAGAGGAACTCGGCGCAGCGCTGAACCTGTCGCACACAACTGTCGGCCGTTGGCTGGCAGGGAAATCGCGGCCTTATCCGAGAATAGCCCAGCAATTGGCCGAATATTTTGGCCTACCGGTGGAAGCGATTATCGATGACTCCAAGCCGCTGCCGCCCCCTAGCGATGTCGAAATCCTGGCCGCCTCGGATACACCGGTAGATCCAGAAACCGCGCAGCGGCTAAGCGAACGTATTGGCGGTGTTGCAGAGCGGATCAGGGCTTTTGCCGAGTCACACCCGAAAGCGGAAACGGTGGCGCAGGTAATCGTGATAGAGGAGTTGGAGTCGCTCCTCGGGCATGCGCAGGGGCTCGTAGAGAGCTTGGAGCGGATCAAATCTCGGTTGACCGCCACCGCGGGGCGGGAGCCGAAGCCGAAAAAGCCGCTGATCGTGCCCGCGCCCCCGCACCACCGCAACCCGCGTCAGCCTGGAGAAGGGGGCGGCTCAGCCGCGTCGGCATGAGCGTCGCGCGCCCATTTATCCTCGGCCTCGGCCGCCGTGGCGTTGAAGCGCGGCGGAATGAGCCCCTGCTCGCGCACCCATGCCTTGAGCAGCTCGAGCTCGGTGCAGAGGGTGAGGCCGACCGCCACCGCCTCGTCGCGGGTGGTGGACTCCCGGAGAGACTTGCGCCAGTAGTAGGCGCTGGGCCGATAACTGAGGGGGCGAGCGGCGGAACTCTCTGGCATGGGGCGGCCACGTTCTCAGCCACGCATTTTCACCTCGTCAACACCCCGTCCACGCTTCGCACATGAAAGAATACATCGTCGTCCAGAACAATACCGGCTTCTTCTCCGGTTCGCTCGATCCCAACCGCCTGCAGAACCAACTGAACAAACACGCCGCCCAAGGCTGGCGCTTCGTGCGCAGCATCCACGAAACGCGCCGCGTCTTCTTCATCTTCAGCCGCGAGTGCCACTTCCTCGTCTTCGAACGCGACAAGACGCCACCCCGCCCAATCAACGGATGAAATCCGCCCTCCGCCTCCTCCTCGCCGGCGCCGTGCTCGCCACGGTGGCCGCGGCCGCGCCCACGCGCACCGACCCGACGCGGCCGAACCTGCCCTACAACCCGGCGCGCTACGATCACGAGGGGAAAGTGCGGTCATTCACCACGAAGAAGGAGCGAGACGCGAATCCACCCTTCTTCGTGGAGCGGCCCATCGTCTTCCGAGTGTCGAAGGTGGCGGAGGGCGGGATCGGCCGCGTCGAGACGCGCGAGCGGCTGCTCGTGCTCTTCGCCGAGATCGCGCGGACCCACAGCTACGACGTCGCCACCAATCAGGCGGTAGCCAAGGCCAAGAACGAGGGTAAGGAAGGCGGCCCGCGCGTGCTCGACCAGGAGGCCTTTCTCGACGCGATCAAAGCCGGGCAGACCTTCACCGTCACCCTCGTGGAGAAACGCCGCTGCCCTGCCTGCCAGGGCGAAGGCGTGCTGCGGCCGCGCATCGAGTTTCATGAAAACCGCGACCTGCCGCGGAAGGACTGGCCCAAATGCCCGTGGAGCGAGGGCGAGCCCGATGCGGATTTCGCGGTGACGTATGAGGTGAAGTGGTGAACCACACTCCGCTCCGGGGGGCTTGAGTAGGGTTGACGGCGGGCAATTGGAGCGGAAAATCCACTAATGCTCTTCCCCGACGACGCCACCCCTCCTTCTGAGGAAAATCCTTTCGCCTTGGAGCCTACCCAAGCGGGGTTCGAGCTACTTGGTCACGATAACGGCTTTCGTTATTGGTGGGGCAGTGACCTAGCGCGGATGCTGGGCTACGACAGCCTCCATAGCTTCCGAAAGGCGATTGAGAAGGCGATGATCACGCTAACAACGCTGAACATCCCGATCATGGAGAACATCGTTCAGGTTGCCCGTCAGATTGAGGGGAAAGAGGTATTGGACTACAAGTTATCACGTTTCGCTTCCTATCTGGCTGCGATGAACGGCGATCCTAAGAAACCTCAGGTCGCCCGTGCCCAAGCGTATTTTGTAGCTTGGGCACAAGCTTGTGAATGCGCACTCGCGGAAGCTGACGGTGTGGAACGCGTGGCGATTCGTGCTGAAATTTCCGACCATGAGCGCACTTTGTCGGGGACAGCTAAGGCGGCAGGCGTGCAAAGTTTCCCGCTCTTCCAAAACGCGGGTTACCGTGGCCTCTACAATATGGATATGTGGCAAATCCGTCAGCGCAAGGGAGTGCCAGGCGGGCGCTCGCCACTCGATTTCATGGGAAAGACCGAACTTGCTGCGAATCTGTTTCGTGTCACCCAAACCGAAGAGAAGATTCGAGCCGAAAATACCCAGGGCCAAAAACAATTAGAGAAAGCTGCGGAATCAGTAGGGAAAGAGGTGCGCGCAACAATGATTAAGATAAGCGGGCGCACACCAGAATCACTGCCTCCGGCAGAAGATATTCGTCGAGTGCACAAGCAGTTGAAGAATAATCATAAGGATCTTAAACGGATCGACGACGGGAATAAAACCGCTCGGTAAGGTAAGCCCCGCCCACCCGGCGGGGTTTCAAGTTAAGTGACTGGTCGCGTTGCCAGCGCGCCCAGCCGTGCCACGGCGCGTGGGCGGAGGATGGGTCACTCTGGCATCGTGCGCGGCGCATGCCCTCCGCCGCGCTCCCGCTCGCCCTCGCCTCCACCGCGCCCGACGCACTCTCGGCGCAGAACCCCACATTCGCCTACGCGGTGTGGGGAGTCGTCCTCGGCGGCATCGTCTCCGCCGTGATGGTGGCCGATCGCATCGACTCGATGCTTGAGCGGCGTCGCCGCAAGCCCTCGGTGGACGTGGATCTGGTCGGACTTCAGGCCTCGATCGTCACGCTCAATAAGACCGTCGAGAAAATCGAAAAAGCCCAGGCCGAGCACAACGGGCACAAGGAGCGGTTGGCGGCGTTGGAGAAGAAAACCGAAGAGCTGGACAAGGAAGCCGCGGAGACGGCCGCGGCTCAACGGCGCCACCTCCAGAAGCTCACGCAGGAGATTTTCCAGCGCATCGAAGGCGTGGAGTCCACGCTGGCCTCGAACTTCAAGGAGCTGGAACGCGGTCTCGGACGCGTCGAAGGCCAGCTCACGCAGCTCAACGCGAGCAAAGGATAACCTTCCCCGATCCGACCATGATCCTCACCCAATCGCAACTCGGCGATCTGCGTGTCGCCACTTTGGAAGAGCTCGTCGCGGCGAAGTCCGTGGCGTTCAACGCCGAAACTCTCATGCGCCGCGTGATCCGCGCCAAGGTGCTCGATTTCGAGTTCACGCAGGCGCAGCTCGAGCACGAGCTCGCGCAGCTCGTGAGCCTCGGCCTCGCCAGCGTCGTGCCCGATCCGGTGACGCGCCAGCCCCACTACCAGGCCACCCCGAAGGGCATTGTAGCGCGTTCTTGAATACACCCTTTCGCCGGAAGCACCGGCGGATCTAAACCATGAAAACCAAATCGCTCCCCCTCGCCATCGTGGCGATGTTCCTCACCACGGTTGCCCACGCCCAGGACGCACTCACCGCCGAGGCCGCCGACGCGAGCCTCGTGGCCGACACCGTGGCCAGCCTCACCTGGCAGCAGTCGCTGATCGTGGTGCTCACGCCGCTCATCATCGCCGGCCTCAAGAAGCTCATCCCCTCGGTGCCCAAGGGCGTGCTGCCCTTTCTCGCTCCGATCTGCGGTGTGCTCCTCGAAGTCGTCTCGCACCTCGCCACCGGCTCCACGCTCAACCCGTGGGCGGCTCTCGCGCTCGGCGCCGCCGGCGTGGGTCTCCGCGAGGCCGTGAAGCAGCTGAAGAACGCTACGGCTCCGGCCGACGCTTGATCCGTCACCATGTGGGCCGCCATCGCAGCATTTTTCAACGCGGCGGCGGCCTACCTCCAACTCCAGGCAATCGCCTACCCGGAAAAGCTCCAAAATGAATGCGACGACCTCGAAGACCAAATCGCTGCGCTGCGTCGCTCTGCTCATTCTGCCGATCAGCAACGCGCTGACCGGCTGCAACAGCGCCTCCTCCGCAAGCGCGGCGTCATCGCGGATGCTCTATCAGCCACCCGTCCTCGTGCTGAAAGCCAATCAGCCCGTCCAGTCGGCGGAGGGAATCTACCTCCCGCAAGTTGACGAGGTGTGGCACTCGCCTGCGCGCTTCGCGGCGCTCGAACGCGAAACCCAAAATCTCGCCGCCGCCCTCGCTCAAGAACGCGCCCGCCGATGATCGGGTATCCAATCGCCCATTACGGGCTCGGTGCCGGCGGAGCACAATTAAGCAAGGCCCTTAGCTAGCAGCGGCCATCCGCCAATTTTCGTCTTCTTCGCTCCGCCCTTCGCGTCACAAACAACATGTCCGACACTCCCGACACGCACACCGGCAAGATCGGCCGTTGCCCGCTCCACATCCGCGAGGAGGTGAACCGTCGCCTCCTCGACGGCGAGCCGGCCGCGCAGATCCTCGCCTGGCTCAACTGTCAGGAGGAAGTGCTCCGCGTGCTCGACGAGTATTTCAACGAGCAACCCATCACGCCGCAAAACCTCTCCGAGTGGCGGAAGGGCGGCTACGCGAAATGGCTCCGCCGCCGCGAGCGCGTGGAGAACCTGAAGCACCTCTCCGACTACGCCGCGAAGCTCGGCGAGGCCGCCGGCGGCAGCACCACCGACGGCTCGGCCGCCATCCTTGGCGGACGTATCCTCGAGCGCATTGAGACCGCGCTCGAGGAGGGCGACGACAAGACGCTCGCCGCGCTCGTCGAGCCACTCGTGGCCCTGCGCCGCACCGACATCGAGGCGCGCCGCGCCCGCCAGCGCGAGCGGCTGCTCGACCAGCGGGAGCGCCAGGTGGCGCTCTCCGAAAAGCAGTTCCAGGTGCGCACCTGCGAGCTCTTCATCGAGTGGGCTAAGAACAAACAGGCGCTCGAGATCGCCCAAGGCCCGGCCCCGCAGGCGGTGAAAATGGACCAACTGCACCTGCTCTTCTTCGGCGCGCCGCCCTCGGCGCGCTCCAACGCTCAACAGGAGACGTAACTCATGGCCAATACCCCCCGCTGGCGCGGATCGAAAGACATCAAATTACAGCCGGGCTTCCCCAAGTTTTTTAGTCGGGGCGACGTCGAGGGCTACAGGCTTTGCTACCGCGGGCCGTTCCTCACGCTCAAGTCGCAACGGCCCGCACGGGGCTCACAATTGCAGGGCTACGCCGGTTACTACGTGGAAGAGGTAACCATCGAGCCCGATGGCGCCGGCACCGCGGGGCCCGGCACGATGCTCGTGACGATCGCCAGCGCCGTGCCCGGAGGCACGACGAGCCCTGCCGACGAGACCGTGATCGAGATCGACGCCGGCAGCTTGGAGAAGAGCATCTACGCGCACCCGGAGTTTAAGGACATCGAAAAAGCCGACATCGCGAAGCTGAAGAAGGCGCTGGAGAACAAGGAGCCGGTGCCTGGGCCCACGCTGCCCGGCCCGCTCGAGGGTCCATTGCAAAAGCTCGCGGATCTGCTGCAACGCGGAACGGAGAGCTACCTCGTGGCGGCGCCGATCGTGCGCAAAACGACCACCAGCCACGCGCGCCCGACGATCGGCGCGATCGGCAAGGGCACGCGCACGACGACGAAACCGCACCCGGCCGCGCCCGATGGCTACCAGTGGCTGAAGACGGCCGACAAGGCCACGCAGACCGGCGCCAAGGGCAAATGGGAGCGTATCGAGCAGTGGACCGGCGCCGACGTGTGGGACGAGACGCTCTACTCTTAAGATGAACCTGATCTTCCCCCGAGAGCCGAAGCGCGGCGAGCCGCTCGAGGCCGCATGGGGCGCACAAGTGGTGCGCTGCCTGCGTGCGCTCGCGCTCGCGCCCGGCCTAGGCTACCTCATCCGCCGCAACCTCGAGGGCACGCAGCTGGAGATCACGGCGCGGGGCGGCGGGGGGGCGGCGCCGATCGTCCGAGCCCTCACCCTCACCCTCGCCGAGCCCGTCGGATGGGAGCGCCCCGAAGGGCAGGAGGGCACTCCGGTCTTCGTCACCCCCGGCACCGTCGGCGGCATCATGCCC
>Ga0182792_1000871_pt1 | contig 26675 bp, 23 predicted proteins | sample Passage237B_FD_130497 | JGI IMG/M metagenome (GOLD analysis project Ga0182792, IMG submission 130497) | Cellulose adapted compost microbial communities from Newby Island Compost Facility, Milpitas, CA, USA - Passage2 37B (version 2) (version 2) ...
CGCCTCGGCGGCGGAGATCTCGAAGCTGAGCAGCTCGATCCACTTCCACATCAGCTCGTCGCCGATCTTCATCGTCTTGTTGACGATGTCGATCGCGGCTTCGGCGATACCGATGTAGTTGCCCAGGGACTTGGACATCTTGTTGACCCCGTCCAGGCCCTCCAGCAGCGGCATGGTCAGAACCACCTGTGGCGCCTGGCCGTAGTGCTCCTGCAGGCCGCGGCCCATCAGCAGGTTGAACTTCTGGTCGGTGCCGCCCAGCTCCACGTCCGCCTGCAGGGCCACCGAGTCATAGCCCTGGACCAGGGGGTAGAGGAATTCGTGGATGGCGATGGACTGCTGGGCGGCGAAGCGCTTGGAGAAGTCGTCGCGCTCGAGCATGCGCGCCACGGTGTGCTGGCCGGCCAGGCGGATCATGTCCGCCGCGCTCATCTTGCCGAACCACTCGCTGTTGAAGCGGACCTCGGTGCGCTCCCGGTCCAGGACCTTGAACACCTGCTCGGCATAGGTCTGGGCGTTGGCCAGCACGTCCTCGCGGGTCAGCGGCTTGCGGGTGGCGCTCTTGCCGGTGGGGTCGCCGATCATCCCGGTGAAGTCGCCGATCAGGAAGATCACCTGGTGCCCCAGGTCCTGGAACTGGCGCATCTTGTTCAGCAGCACCGTATGGCCCAGGTGCAGGTCCGGGGCGGTGGGGTCGAAACCGGCCTTTACCCGCAGCGGCCGGCCCAGCTTCAGCCGCGCCTCCAGCTCGTCGCGCTTGAGGATCTCGTCGGCGCCACGGCCGATCAGGGCAAGGGACTGTTCCACGGACTTCTCGGCAGGCACGACCGGCTCCACACTTTTGGGGGCACAAACTTGAACGCAATGTTAAGTGCGGGTTAACCGGAAGGCCAGAGAAAAACGCTGATCCTTCAATGGTTTGACGCACAGATTTCAGGTCACTATGGTACCGCACGAGGACCGCACCCCGGGGTCCGCGTGAAGGAAGGCAGTCCAATGACCCTGAGCGACCACGGCCGCGCCCGAAAACAGCAGTTCAAACGGCGGCTCGGAATCCTCCACGCAACCCTGCTCCGACGCACCCTCAAGAAACGTTTCCCGGCGGCCTTCAACACCCGCTGGGGCCGCAGCCAGTGGATCCACGCCAGCCTGTTCGCGACCATCGGCGCGCTGCTGGCCACCATCATTCCCGGTTTCTCCGCCCAGCTGGAGCCCTCCAGCCAGGTCCGCACCATCCTTCCCCTGAGCCTCCCCCCGCTGACCCTGCAGGCCCCGGCCGCCGAGGGTCCGCACTGGGAGATCGTGCAGATCCAGCCGGGCCAGACCCTGGGCGGGCTGTTCGCGCAGATGGGCCTGTCGGCCCAGGTCATGCACCAGATCCTGGAGTCGGCCGCCAACCGCGAGGCCCTGACCCGGCTGCGCCCGGGCGCCGAGCTGGGCTTTGCCCGCGGCGAGGACGGCAGCCTGCTGGGCTTCCGCTTCGACCGCAGCCCCAGCCAGCGGGTGGAGCTGAGCCTGGCCGGCGGCAAGATCCACGAGAAGGTGCTCGAGCGCGCCACCACCACCCGCATCGCCGTGGCCAGCGCCGAGATCACCCATTCGCTGTACGCGGCCGGGCGCAAGGCGGGGCTGAGCCCGGCCTCGATCGCGGTGATGACCGACGAGATCTTCAAGTACGACATCGACTTCAAGGACGTCCAGCCCGGCGACCGCTTCAGCGCGGTGGTCGAGGAGACCTGGCGCGAGGGCGAGCGGATCGGCGCCGGCAAGATCCTGGCCGCCACCTTCACCACCAATGGCAAGACCTACTCGGGCATCCGCTTCGAGCACAACGGCAAGACCGAGTACTACACCGCCGACGGCCGGCCGCTGAAGAAGAGCTTCATCCGCATGCCGATCCCCTACGCGCGCCTGTCCTCGAAGTTCGGCGCGCGCCACCATCCGGTGCTGGGCAAGATGCGCATGCACAAGGGCGTGGACTACGCCGCCGGCACCGGCACCCCGATCATGGCCGCCGGCGACGCCAAGGTGCAGTTCGTCGGCCAGCAGCGTGGCTATGGCAACGTGGTGATCCTGGACCACGGCCGCGGCCATACCACCCTGTATGCGCACATGTCGCGCTTCGGCAAGATCCGCCCCGGCCAGCATGTGGCCCAGGGCACGGTGATCGGCTACGTCGGCTCCACCGGCCTGGCCACCGGCCCGCACCTGCACTACGAATTCCGGGTCAACGGCCAGCACCGCAACCCGCTGTCGGTGACCATGCCGCCGCCCGAGCCACTCAAGGGCGCCGAGCTGGCCGCGTTCAAGGCCCAGGCCGCCCCGGCCCTGGCCCGGATCGAATCGATGGAGCAGCTGATGTACGCCAGCGCCGCGGGCAATGGCGGCAAGTCCGGCGGCAAGCGCGGCTGAGCCCCTCCGCCCTTCGCTGTCACCCCGACAGGCCGGCGCAAGCCGGCCTGTCGCGTTCCGGGCACCGGCCACGGCCGGCCCCTACAATGCGCCCATGTCGCAACTCTTCCTTGGCCTGATCTCCGGCACCAGCGCCGACGGCATCGACGCCGCCCTGGTCGAATTCCCCGAGCCTGGCGCCGGCACTGCGCCGCGGCTGCGTGCGGCGGCGCTGCTGCCCTGGCAGCCGGCCCTGCGCCGGCGCCTGGTGGCCCTGGGCCAGGGCGGGGAGCCGGAGTCGCTGGACGAGCTGGGCCGGCTGGACGTGCAGGTCGGCCAGGCATTTGCCGCCGCCGCCCTGGCCCTGCTGGAGCAGGCCGGGATCGCCCCGGCCCGGGTCGCGGCCATCGGCTCGCACGGCCAGACCATCCGCCACCGCCCCCATGGCGATGCGCCCTTCACCCTGCAGATTGGCGATGGCAGCGTGATCGCCGAGCGTACCGGCATCACCACCGTGTGCGATTTCCGCCGCCGCGACGTGGCCGCCGGCGGCCATGGCGCGCCGCTGGTCCCGGCCTTCCACGCCGCCCTGCTGCATGATCCGGGCGAGGACCGCGCGGTGCTCAACCTCGGCGGGATCGGCAACTACACCCTGCTGCCGGCCCGGGGCCAGGTGCGCGGCTTCGATACCGGCCCGGCCAATGCCCTGCTCGATGCCTGGTGCCAGCGCCACACCGGCGCGGCCTTCGACGCCGACGGCGCCTTTGCCGCCTCCGGCACGGTGGATGCGGCGCTGCTGGCGCGACTGCAGGACGAGCCCTGGTTCGCCCTGCCGCCGCCCAAGAGCACCGGACGCGAGCAGTTCCACCTGGACTGGGTGCAGGCGCGCCTGGCCGGCGGCGAATCACCCGCCGATGTCCAGGCCACCCTGCTGGAGCTGAGCGCGCGCACCGCGGCCGAGGCCCTGCTGGCCCAGCAGCCGCGCACCCGGCGGGTGCTGGTCTGCGGTGGCGGCGTGCGCAACCCGGTGCTGCTGGCGCGCCTCGGCGCGCACCTGCCGGGCATGCGGCTCGAGTCCACCGCGGTCCACGGCCTGGATCCGGACTACGTGGAGGCCATGGCCTTCGCCTGGCTGGCGCGGCAGACCCTGGCCGGCCTGCCCGGCAACCTGCCGGCGGTCACCGGCGCGGCCGGGCCGCGGGTGCTGGGCGTGGTCCACCCGGCCTGAGCCGGGCAAAAGACAAGGGCCCCGCGAGGGGCCCTTGCGCTGTCCGCGCCGGCCAGGCTTACAGCGCCTTGCCGCCGAACTTGTGGGTGAACTGCAGGTTGACCTGGCGGCCGACCGAGTCGAACCAGGAGATGTCGTAGTAGGGGTACGAGGTATAGGTCTCGTCCTTGGGCGGCATCTTGTTGGCCAGGTTCACTACCGACAGGCTCAGCCGGGTGTGCTCGTCGAAGCGGTACTGCAGCGAGGCGTTGTAGCGGGTGGTGGCCGGGATGTAGGGACCCGGGTCGCCCTCCTCCCACACCTGGTCGTAGTTCCAGCCATTGGGCAGCTTGCCCAGGCGGCTGCCATACACGGTCACCGCCCAGTGGCGGTTGTCCCAGCCGATGCTGGCGCCGGTCTTGGTGCGCGGGATGTCGAAGCCGCTGTTGACCGCGAACTGGTCCTTGACGATGTCGCCGGCGTACTGCTGGAAGTCGTGCTCCTTCACCCAGGTGTGGTTGAAGCCGAGGGTGAAGTTGCCGATGCCGGTCTCGAAGCGGTAGCGCGCGGCGGCGTCCACGCCGCGGGTGCGCTCGCGGGCCACGTTGATCGGGTTGACGTGCACGCCATACAGGGCGCCGCCGCTGCGGGTCACCCGCGCCAGCGCGTCCACGCAGGTGGGCGAGTTGGCGTCGAGCCGGCCCAGGCGGCAGGCTCCCTCGTCACGCAGGATCTGGTCCACGCTCATGTCCTGGACCTGGTCGCGCATGTCGATGTCGAACCAGTCGGCCGACAGGTCCAGGCCCACCAGCGGCGACCACACGAAACCGGCGCTCCAGGAGGTGCTGGTCTCCGGGTCCAGTTCGCGGTTGCCCTCGCGGCTGCGGATCAGGCCGTAGGTGTAGTCGTCGATGTCCGCGTCCGGATCGCTGTCCTGCAGGTAGGCGTAGTAGTCCACGCCGCTGGTCTCGTCGTTGCCGGGGCCGGCGTAGACGTAGTGCAGGTCGGGGGCGCGGAAGGCGGTGCCGTAGGAGCCGCGCAGCAGCAGGCTTTCCAGCGGGCGCCACTCCAGGCCCGCGCTCCAGGTGGCCTTGCCGATGCTGTTGCCCGAGTAGCGGTACTGGTCGTAGCGGCCGGCCACGCTCAGCGCCAGCGATTCGAGCAGCGGCATGCGCAGCTCGCCGGCGGTGGCCCAGCGGTTGCGGCTGCCATGGCCGTCGGAGTCCTTCCAGCTGTAGTAGTAGTACTGGGTGGCCAGGGCATCGGGGTTGAGCGCGTAGGACTGGTGGCCCAGCTCGATGGTGGCGGCGAAGCCGGCGTCGCCGCCGGGCAGCGCGAACAGGTTGGCCTTGCTGACCGTGGCCGCCAGGGTCGCGGTCTCCGACTGCGGGTGGTAGACCGTGCGTGCGGCGATGGAGTCGTACTCGGCGCGGCTGAGCGGGGTGTACAGGCGCGCCGGGTCGGCGTAGTAGCTCGGCAGGGTGATGTCGGCGCCGTAGTAGTCGGTGTAGCTGAAGGTGCCGGTCTGCGGCCCCAGGAACAGGGCGTTGGCCCTGGCCGCCACGATCTGCGGCCAGCTGATGGTGGCCTTGTACTGCGAGTAGCCCAGCGAGGCCTCGTAGTCCCAGTCGCTGGCGAAGCTGCCCTTGAAGCCGGTGGTCACGCCGAAGGTCTTCTGCGTGGTCTGGATCATGTTGCGGTCCAGGCCGCCGATTTCCTCGGGCGAGAACAGCCGGTACCAGTCCTCGACCATGCCCGAGGCCTCGTTGTAGAACCAGCCCTCCTCGTTGCCGTCCGGGGTCATCAGGCCCCAGGCGGTCACGTCGCGGAAGATCTCCACGTTGTGGTAGCCGGCCTGGATGTCGGCGAACCACTCGGCGCCGCCATCGAACAGGTAGGACAGCGAGGCGTAGGCGTTGGCGCCGCGGCGCTTGCTGATGATGGTGCCGTAGCCGATGGCCTCGTCGCTGCCGCAGTAGTAGCCGTAGCCGGAGCGGCGGGCGTAGTAGGTCGTGCCCTGGTTCTGCCCGGCCAGCGCGGCGCAGGTGGCCTCGCCCGGGTCGATGTAGTAGACGTCGTAGTCGCCGACGCGGTCGTAATCCGGACCGGCCAGCTCGCGGCGGAGGTAGTTGCTGCGCGCGCGGCGGGTGCGCTCGGTGGGCGCGTCCTTGGTCGAGTCCTGGATCGCGCGCTCATAGGCCCACAGCGGCACCTGCGAAGTCAGCTCCAGGCTGTAGATGCCGCCCAGGCGGCCCCTCTCGAAGCCATTGACGAAGCTGGCGTTGAACGACTCGCCGCCGCCCTCGGTGGTGGTGCCGAAGCGCACGTCCACGGTCGGGGCATCGGTGCTGCGCTTGAGGATGAAGTTGACCACGCCGGAGATCGCGTCCGAGCCGTAGATGGCCGAGGCGCTGCCGGTGAGCACCTCGATCCGCTCGATCATCCCGATCGGGATGTTGGAGATGTCGGTGAAGTTGCTGCGGCCCTTGAACGGCAGCGGGAAGTCGGCGATGCGGCGGCCGTTGACCAGCACCAGGGTGTGGTTGGGGCCCAGGCCGCGCAGGTCCACCTGCTGCGCGCCGGGGGAGAAGTCGGCGCCGCTGGCCGACTGTTGGCTCTGGGTCTCGCCGCCGTTCTGGGTCAGGCTGCGCAGCACGTCCGGCACCGAGGTGAAGCCATTGGCCTGGATCTGCTCGGCGGTGACCACGGTGATCGGCGCCGGGCCCTCGATCTGGGCGCGCGGGATGCGCGAACCGGTGACCTGGATGGCGTCGATCGAGGTCACCGGCTCATCGGCGGCGGCTGCGCCACCGGCCGGGGCCGGCGCGGGGGCCGGGGCCGGGCGCGCGGCCGGGGCGTCCTGGCGCACCACCAGCACCGCGCCGGTGGCCGGGTCGCGGCGGGCGGCAAAACCGCTACCCTCGAGCAACTGCTCCAGCGCCTGCTCGGCCGAGGCCGCGCCACGCACGCCGGCGGTGCGCTGGCCGCGCAGCTCGTCGGCGCGGTAGACCAGCTGGGTGCCCGACTGCCGGGCCAGGGCATTGAGGGCGGCCGCCAGGTCGCCGGCAGGGACATCGATGCGCGCGGGCGCATTCTGGGCCTGGGCCGCCAGGGCGGTGCCGCAGGCCAGGCTCAACAGCAGGAGACGCAAGGGACGTCGACGCATTGGGGAGCTTCCTCGCAGTGCACGGATTGCACCTTCAAACCACCACGACGAACGGGCGGGCGTTTCCCCCCATGCCGGCCGCACCCCGCCTGGCGTGACCCCAGGAGCTAACGGGCCCGCGCCCCCGCGTCGCCGTCCAGGTGCAGGACGATGCGCCCGGGCTGGCGCTCGGCGCGGACCCCGAAGCCCTGCTCGAGCAGGCCGACGAAGCCGTCCAGGTTGTCCCAGCGGAAGTTGCCGCCAATGCGCAGCCCGGCCACCGCCGGATCGGCCAGCTCCAGGCGGCGGGCATTGAAACGGTTGAACTCGGCCGCGGCCTCGGCCAGCGGCACGTCGTCGAAGGCCAGGAACCCGTCGGTCCACTCCAGCAGTCGCTGGGCCGAGCCTTCCGGCAACACCTGCAGGCGCAGCCCGTCCGGGCCGGCGGTGGCCACGCTGCCGGCGCCCAGCAGGGCCGGGGCGTGGCCGGGCACCTGGTCCTCCAGCCGCACCCGGCCCTCGGTCACCACCACCCGCACTTCCTGGCCGCTGCGCCGCACCGCGTAGCGGGTGCCCACCGCCACCGCGCGGCGCTGCCCGGCCTGGACCACGAACGGCCGCGCCGGGTCCGGGGCGACTTCGAAGATGGCCTCGCCGCGCAGCAGTTCCACCTGGCGCTGGCGCCGCTCCAGGCGCACCCGCACCTGGCTGTCGCTGGCCAGGACCAGGCGCGAGCCGTCCTCCAGCCGATGGCTGTGGACCTGGCCCAGGACGGTGGCGTAGACCTGCGCTGGCGGCGCCGGGCGCAGCAGCGGCAGCGCCGCCACCAGGCCGGCCGCCAGCACCAGCAGCGCGGCCACGGCCGGCAGCCAGGCGGGGCGCGGGCGGGGCGCCGGGCGCGGGCTGAAGCGCAGGCCGGCCCAGTCCCGCGGCGGCGCCGTCTCGGCCACGGCGGCCGGCGGCAGTTCGCCGGCCAGCCACTCGTCCCAGTGTCCGCGCGGCGGCACCTGGCCACGCGGCAGGCCCGCGGCCAGCGCGCGCAGGCGCGCGGCCTCGGCCCAGGCCGACTCCACCCGCAGCCAGGCCACCCGGTGCTCGGTCCGCTCGGCCAGCCAGGCCTCCAGTGCGGCCTGGTCCTGCGGCCCCCAGTCCGGGCCCTCGCGGCGGGCCAGCCAGGCCGCCGCCTGCTGGTCAGTCCGGGTGGCGCCTTCCACTGCCCTGGCCTCCCGCCATCCCATCCTCCGGCCGCGCGCGCGCGGGCACCGGACCGTCCGTGCCGCCGCCATACAGCTGCCCGGCAATCAGGCGCATGCCCTTGGCCAGCTGCTTCTCCACGGTTTTCTCGCTGATGCCCATGCGCGCGGCCACCTCCTTCTGTGACAGCTCCTCCACCCGCCGCAGCCACACCACCTCGCGGCAGCGGTCCGGCAGCCGCTCCAGCGCCTGCACCAGGCGGCGCAGCACCTGGCGGGTGCCGAACCAGCGCTCCGGCGAAACCTCGTCGATCAGGTAGACGTTCGAGGGCTCGAAATCACCCACCGGCTCGATCGATACCACCCGGCTGCGGCGCAGGCGGTCGGTCATCAGGTGCCGGGCAGTGGCGAACAGGAAGGCCCGCGGCGCGGTCGGCCGCGAACGCGCGGCCGCCTCGTAGACCCTGGCGTAGACCTCCTGGCGCAGGTCGTGGATCTCGTCGCGGCGCGGCCAGCAACGGCCCAGGTACTGGACCAGGGCACGTTCGTGCACCAGCACCTCGCGTACGAACCAGTCGTCGAATTCCAGGGACATGCCCGCACTGTAGCCGATCCGCGTCCGCCGGCATGGGGGAAGCACGGCCGCCATTCGTCTAGTCTGGAACGGGGCCGCCACCGCGGCCCGTGCACGCAACCGGAGTACGCGATGAAAAAGTCTGCTGGCAGGTCGCTGTGGGGCCTGGCCCTGGGTCTGCTCCTGGCCCTCCCCGCGCAGGCGGCCAGCTATGGCCACTACCTGCTGGGTGATCCTTCCGCACCCACCCCCGGCCAGGTCCGCCCCGGCCTGCTGCTGATGGGCGGCGGCGAGCGCAACTTCGACGCCTTGCGCTGGTTCATGGAGCGCGCCGGGCATGGCCACATCGTGGTCCTGCGTGCCTCGCTGGGCGGCGAGATCGGCGAGGAATTCTTCCACGAGGTCGGCGGCATCGCCTCGGTGGAGACCTTCGTGTTCAACAACCGCGAGGATGCCTCCGACCGCGCCGTGCTGCGCGCGCTCAAGCGCGCCGACGGCATCTTCATCGCCGGTGGCGACCAGTCCCGCTACATCCGCTACTGGCGCCACACCCCGCTGGCCGAGGCGCTGCAGGCCCATGTCCGCGCCGGCAAGCCGCTGGGCGGCACCAGCGCCGGGCTGGCCGTGCTTGGCGAATACCTGTACGGGGCCATGGACGGCGGCAGCATCACCAGCCCTCGCGCCCTGTCCGATCCGCTGGGCCCGGACAACACCATCGAGACTGGCTTCCTGCAGCTGGACCTGCTCAAGGGCGTGGTCACCGACACCCACTTCAGCGAGCGCAACCGCCTGGGCCGGCTGGTGGCCTTCGTGGCCAAGGCCGAATCCATGTCGGGGCGGCCGATGATCGGCCTGGGCGTGGACGAGGACGCGGCCATCGCGGTCGAAGCCGACGGGCGCGGCCGGATCTACGCCACCGCGCCGGGCGCCGGCGCCACCGTGGTGCGCGGTGGCTTCGCCGCCCAGGCCGAGGACCAGCCGATGCGCCAGGAGCGCCTGGAGGTGGTGGTCGCCGGCCCGGACTCGGTGCTGCACCTGCCCTCGGGCGAGGTCGAGCGGCCGCTGGCGCGGCGCAGCCATGCCGTGCGCGAGGGCGTGCTGGTGGCGCTGGAACAGCCGCTGCTGCTGATCCACGGCGGCGCCGGCGTGGAGCCGGGCGACCTCACCCCCGCAGAGGAGGAAGCCGCGCGCGCGGCCCTGGCCGCCGCCCTGCGCGCCGGCCATGCCCGCCTGCAGGCCGGGGAACCGGCGCTGGAGGCGGTGACCGCGGCGGTAATGGCGCTGGAGGATGCGCCGATGTTCAACGCCGGACGCGGCGCGGTGTTCACCCACGACGGCCGCAACGAGCTGGACACCTCGATCATGGATGGCGCCAGCGGCCGTGCCGGCGCCGCGGCCGGCCTGCACCGGGTGCGCAACCCGATCACCCTGGCGCGCGCGATCATGGAGAAGTCACGCCACGTGATGATGATCGGCGACGGCGCGGAGATCTTCGCCAGGGAACAGGGCATCACCCTGGTCGATCCGGCCTATTTCCGCACCGAGAAGCGCTGGAAGCAGCTGCAGCAGGCGCTGCTGGACGACAGCAAGCCGCACGCCGGCCTCGCCCCGCGCCAGCTGCCGGCCAAGGCCTACTTCGGCACCGTCGGCGCGGTGGCGCTGGACGCTCGTGGCCACCTGGCCGCCGGCACCTCCACCGGCGGCATGACCAACAAGCGCTACGGCCGGGTCGGCGACGCCCCGATCATCGGCGCCGGCACCTGGGCCGACGACCGCTGCGCGGTGTCGGGCACCGGCTGGGGCGAGTTCTACATCCGCACCGCCGCCGCCCACGAGATCTGCGCGCGGGTGCGCCTGGCCGGCGAAGGCATCGCCCGCGCCGGCGAGGAGGTGATCAACGGCATCATCCCCAGGGCCGGCGGCGACGGCGGTGCGATCGTCATCGACGCCCAGGGCAAGGGCGTGTTCCCGTTCAATACCGGCGGCATGTACCGCGGCTGGATCGGCGCCGACGGCGTGCCGCACGTGGCCATCTACCGCGACGACCCGCTGCCGCTGCCCTGAGCACTCACGACCGCCCGGCCACGGCGCCGGGCGGCGCGGCCAGCAGGGCCTGGTAGCGGGCCAGGTCGGCCGCCGAGAAGCAGCAGAACACCACCTCCCGCACCCTCCGCGCCGGATAGGCCGCCACCGTGGCCACCGCCAGCGGCGCGGCCAGTTGCGGCGGGTAGCCGTACACGCCGGTGCTGATCGAGGGGAAGGCCACGCTGGTGCACGCCTGGGCCTCGGCCAGGTCCAGGCTGTTGCGGTAGCAGGCGGCCAGAAGTTCCGGTTCGCCGCGCCCCCCGCCCTGCCAGACCGGGCCGACGGTGTGGATCACATGCCGGGCCGGCAGGCGGTAGCCGGCGGTGATCCGCGCCTGCCCGGTGGGGCAGCCGCCCAGGCCAATGCACTCGGCCAACAGCTGCGGTCCGGCGGCGCGGTGGATCGCACCATCCACGCCGCCGCCACCACGCAGGGCCGGGTTGGCGGCGTTGACGATGGCATCCACCGCCAGGGTGGTGATGTCGGCCTGCACGGCCCGCATCCGCAACGCCATCGCGGCCCTCCTTCCGCTTCGCAGCTGCCATCCTAGCGCCGGCCGGCGCCGGCGGCCCATGGCTGAAGCGGAGGTGACGCAATGTTCCAGGCGCGGCACACCCGGGGCGCGGGACGGCATTAAAATTCCGCTAAAAACACGGCGCGCCTGCCCTCCCCCCGGGCTTCCCCCCTTCCCCTGCCGCGCGCCCCGATTGGCGGAAAGCTGTCGTGGACAAACAACTGCACATCCTGCTGGCCCACCTGGGCCGTACCGTCCTATTGGCCCTGGTCATGGCCACCCCGGTGGCCCTGCTGTATGCCGACATCCACTGGCTGGGCAATGGCGTGGGCGAGTGGTCGCTGGTTGAGCTGACCCAGCTCGGCTTCCTGGCCACCACCGTGCTGGCCTTCGTCAGGGTGGCGCGGGCCCGGCCGGACGAACGCGGCTTCGCGGTGCTGGCCGCCGGCTTCTTCGCCTGCATGCTGATCCGCGAGCTGGACGCGGTCTGGGACCTGCTGTTCCACGGCCTGTGGTCGATCCTGGTGGCCGCGGTGGCCTCGGCCAGCCTGGCCCATGCCCTGCGCCAGCGCCAGGCCACCCTGGCCGCCTGCGCGCGCTTCCTGGTCTCGCGCGCGGCCGCGGTGATGACCGTGGGCCTGGTCCTGCTGCTGGTCTATTCGCGCCTGTTTGGCGCCACCGCGCTGTGGCGCGGCCTGCTGGCCGAGCACTACGTGCGCGTGTTCAAGAACGCGGCCGAGGAATGCACCGAGCTGCTGGGCTACACCCTGGTGATGGCCGCGGCCCTGACCTACGCCGCGCAGCGCCTGCGCGAGCGGCGCAAGGCCCGCGCCGCCAGCCCCCTGGCACCCGGCGCGCAGTCCCTGGCCCGGCGCTGAGCCGGGCTCAGTAGCTGGAGCCCACCGGCAGCCCCTTCAGCGCGGCGATCGCCTCGGCCAGGGCATCCACTTCCTGGGCGCCGAAACCGCCGCGGATCTCCTGCTCGCTCAGCAGCAGGCCCTGCTCGAGCAGGCGCAGGGTGGCCTCCTCCAGGCTCCAGCCGCGGGCCGTGGCCACGCGGGCGATGCGCTCGGACAACAGCGGGTCGATCTGGCCTGGCAGCAGCCCGTCCATGAGTCACTCTCCCCCGGGATTGAGCGCACAGCCTGCCATGCCCGCGGCCGCCGCGGGCCCCCGCGCCGACAAGCGTAGCCTCAGCCCGGCGGAGCGGCCTCGGCCTCGCGGATCCGCGGCCACAGCCAGGCCAGCAGGAGCAGGGTCGGGACCACGGTGGCCGCGCTGAGCACGAAGAAGGTCGAGTACGACGTGGCCTGGACCAGGTAGCCGGACACGCCGCCGGCGAACTTGCCCGGCAGGTTGGCCAGGGACACCATCAGCGCGAACTGGGTGGCGGTGAAGTTGCGGTCGGTCAGCGAGGAGATGAAGGCCACCAGCACCGTGCCGGCGAAGCCCTGGGCCACGTTGTCGGCGGTGATGGCCGCATAGAAGGCCCAGATCTGCGCCGGGTACTGCGCCATCAGCAGGAAGGCCAGGTTGGACAGGGCCACGCCGAGGGCGGCCACGAACAGCATCCTGCGGTAGCCGAAGGCGGCCACGCACAGGCCGCCGAGGAAGGCGCCGCCGATCCCGGCCCAGATCCCGTAGAGCTTGGACACGGTGGCGATGTCGGCCTTGCTGTAGCCGCTGTCCAGGTAGAACGGGCCGGCCATCACCCCGATCACCTGGTCGGGGAACTTGAACAGGCCCACGAACAGCAGCAGCACCAGGCCCAGGGCCAGGCCGTTGCTGGCGAAGAAGCTGGCGAAGGGCTGCCAGAAGGCGCCGAGGAAATCGATCCGGCGCTGCACCGTGGCCTCCGGCGCGTCCGGTTCGCGCGACAGCACGGTGGCCAGCACCGGCAGCAGCATCAGCACGGCCATGCCCAGGTAGGCGACCGACCAGCCGGCGAACTCGGCCAGGTACAGCGCCCCCGCCCCGCCCAGGATCAGGCCGATGCGGTAGCCCAGGGTGTAGGTGGCCGCCAGCGCGGCCTGGGCCTGGGCCGGGGCGATCTCGATCCGGTAGGCGTCCACCACCGCGTCCTGGGTGGCGCCGGCGAAGGAGGTGAACAGCACCCAGCCCACCAGCGGCCCCACGCCCAGTTCCGGCCGCACCAGGGCCAGGCCGGCCAGGCCGGCGGCCACCGCCAGCTGCGCGGCCAGCAACCAGGAGCGGCGGCGGCCGAGCAGGCCCAGCGGCACGAACACGTAACGGTCGATCAGCGGCGCCCACAGGAACTTGAGCAGGTAGAAGAAGCTGGCCAGGCTGATCAGGCCGATGCTGCCCAGGTCCAGGCCCGAATCGCGCAGGCGGGTGGACAGGGTCATCGAGGCGATCGGCAGGAACGGCAGGCCGCAGCCGAAGCCCAGCAGGGCCATGGTCAGCGCCGAAGGCGTGCCGAAGGCGCGGCGGATGCCGGCCCAGCCCTTGTACCCGCCTGGCGCGGCCACGCGCTTGTCCGGGGCAGCCATCAGCCGGCGTCCGCGTAGTCGACGGTGAACGGGGCGTGGTCGGAAAAGCGGTCGGCGCGGTGGATGGAGCAGCCGCGCAGGCGCGGCGCCAGCGACGGGGTGACGAACTGGTAGTCGATGCGCCAACCCACGTTGTTGGCGCGCGCCGCGCCGCGGTTGCTCCACCAGGTGTAGTCCTCGCCCTGCGGGTGCAGGCTGCGGTAGGCGTCCACCCAGCCACCCGGCCGCGGCGGGGTGCCGTCGCTGCCCTCGTCGGCGCCGATCATGCCGTTGAGCCAGGCCCGCTCCGGCGGCAGGCAGCCGGAGTTCTTCTGGTTGGAGGTCCAGTTCCGGATGTCCTTGCGGCAACGCACGATGTTCCAGTCGCCGCACAGCACGTAGTCGCGGCCGCTGGCCAGCCACTGGTCCAGGATCGGCCCCAGCCACTCCATGATCCTGAACTTGTAGTCCTGGCGGACCTCGCCGGAGGAACCGGAGGGGATGTAGAAGCTGACCACACTCAGGTTGCCGAAACGGGCCTCGATGTAGCGGCCTTCCTCGTCGAAGTCCGGCCGGCCCAGCGCGGTCAGCACCGCGTCCGGCTCGCGCCGGGCGTAGATGGCCACGCCGCTGTAGCCCTTCTTGGTGGTGGCGTCGCGGAACCAGGCCTTGTAGCCGTCCGGGAGGAAGGCCGGGCCGGCGAGCTGGTGTTCCTGGGCCTTGGTCTCCTGCACGCACAGCACGTCCGCGTCCTGCTGGCCGAACCAGTCGAAAAAGCCCTTGCTGGCGGCCGAACGCAGGCCATTGGCGTTGAAACTGATGATGCGCATGCGGGAAACGGGGGACAGGACCAGCGCCTAGCCTAGCGAATCGGCGCCGCATGCGCCCGGGCGCGTGCCCGCCTGGCGGACCGCAGGCGGGCACGGCGCTATCCTATGGGCCCCGTAGGCCACCCCCGCCCCGATGTCCGACCACCGCACCCGATTCCTGCAGCTGGCGCTGGATGCCGATGCCCTGCGCTTTGGCGAGTTCACCCTCAAGTCCGGGCGCGTTTCCCCGTATTTCTTCAACGCCGGGCGCTTCGATTCCGGTGCCAGCCTGGCCGCGCTGGCGGCCTGCTACGCCGACGCGGTGGACGCGGCGGGGCTGGAGTTCGACCTGCTGTTCGGCCCGGCCTACAAGGGCATCCCGCTGGCCCCCGCGCTGGCCTGTGAATACGCCCGCCGCCGCCGCGACCTGCCGCTGGCCTTCAACCGCAAGGAGGCCAAGGCCCATGGCGAGGGCGGCACCCTGATCGGCGCGCCGCTGGCCGGGCGCCGGGTGCTGATCGTGGACGACGTGATCACCGCCGGCACCGCCATCCGCGAGGCCCTGGCCACCATCGGCGCCGCCGGGGGCCAGGTTTCGGGCATCGTGGTGGCGCTGGACCGCCAGGAGATCGCCTCCGACGGCGACCGCCGCTCGGCCGCCCAGGCGGTGGCGGCCGAGGCCGGGGTCCGTGTGCAGGCCGTGGCCGGGTTGGCCGACCTGCTTGCATTCGCCGATGGAAACGACACACTGGCGCGGTACCGCGCACCGCTGCAGGCCTACCGCGCCCGCTACGGCTGCGATTCCACAGGCTGAAGGACAGCGCAGGGGGCTGCCGCGATGCCGTACATGTCCGACCTGAGCAGTACCCGAACCGGCCTCCCGGCCCTGGCTGCGGCCAGCCTCGTCCCCGCCCTGCTGCTGGCGGGCGCCAGCCTGGCGCAGGCCCCCAAGGCCACCCAGAAGAAGCTCTACTGCTGGGAGCAGAACGGCGTGCGCGTGTGTGCCGATGCGCTGCCGCCCGAGGCGCTGGGCGTGGCCCGCGAGGAGATCAGCGCCAGGAGCGGCATGCGCACCCGCGAGATCGGCCGGGCGCTGACCGCCGAGGAACGCGCCGCCCAGGCCGACGAGGAAGCGCGCCAGCGCACCGAGGCGGCGGCCGCCGAGACCCGGCGCCGCACCGACCAGGCCATGCTGGTCACCTTCCAGAACGAGGACGAGCTGCGCCGGGTGTTCTCCGAGCGCATCGCCCTGGTGGAGAACAGCATCCAGACCGCGCGCTACAACGTGACCAGCCTGCGCGAGGGCCTGGTGACCCTGCTGCAGACCGCGGCCCAGGCCGAACTGGGCGGCCGCCCGGTGCCGGAGGACCTGGCCGCCGACATCCGCCAGCGCCACAGCCAGCTACTGTACAACCAGCGCCTGCAGCTGAATTTCGAGAACCAGCGGGTGGCCCTGGACGGCGAGATCGAGGACACCCTGCAGCGCTACCGCACGCTCAAGTCCAGCGAGCCCCCCGGCCACGGCGGCAGCCTGGCCAGCCGCTGAGGGTTTCCCGGCAGGCAGGAACGCCGCAGGCGGGCGCGGCGGCCTTGCCCGGCACCGGCCCGCGGGCCGGTCCAATCTCAGAACTCCAGCGCCGTCCCTTCGGGCAGCAGGCCGGCCAGCTGCTCGCGGTAGAGGCCCTTGATCCGCTCCAGCGCGGCCTCGTCGTCGGCCTCGAAGCGCAGCACCAGCACCGGGGTGGTGTTGGAGGCACGCAGCAGGCCCCAGCCGTCGTTGAAGTCCGCGCGCAGGCCGTCGATGGTGGTCAGGCGGGCGCCGGCGAAGGGCGAGTCGTCGGCATGGGCGGCAGTGGCGAAGCGCGCCACGATCGCGTGCGGGCTTTCCTCCACCGCAACCTTGATCTCGGGGGTGGAGACGCTGTCGGGCAGCTCGTCCAGCACCTCCGAAGGCGACTCCATGCGCCCGGCCAGGATCTCCAGCAGGCGCGCGGCCGAGTAGATGCCGTCGTCGAAGCCGTACCAGCGCTCCTTGAAGAAGAAGTGGCCGCTCATCTCGCCGGCCAGCTCGGCCTCGGTCTCGCGCATCTTGGACTTGATCAGCGAGTGGCCGGTCTTCCACATCAGCGGGCTGCCGCCGTGGCGCAGGATGTAGTCGGACAGCTTGCCGGTGCACTTGACGTCGTAGATCACCAGCGCGCCCGGGTTGCGCTGCAGCACGTCGGCCGCGTACAGCATCAGCAGGCGGTCGGGGAACACGACCTTGCCTTCCTTGGTGACCACGCCCAGGCGGTCGCCATCGCCGTCGAAGGCCAGGCCGACGTCGGCGTCGAAGCGCTTGACCGTCGCCATCAGGTCCTCGAGGTTGTGCGGCTCGCTCGGATCGGGGTGATGGTTGGGGAAGGTGCCGTCCACATCGCAGTACAGCGGGATCACCTCGGCGCCGATGGCCTCCAGCAGGCGCGGGCCGATCTCGCCAGCCACGCCGTTGCCGGCGTCGACCACCACCTTGAGCGGGCGCTCGATCTGGATGTCGTCGGCGATGCGCTGGATGTAGTCGTCGGCCACGTCGTGCTGGGTCAGCACGCCCGGCTCGGCCTGGTGCAGGCGACCCTCGGCAATGCGCGCGTACAGGTCGGCGATCGCCTCGCCGGACAGGGTCTCCCCGCCGATCACGATCTTGAAGCCGTTGTAGTCGGGCGGGTTGTGGCTGCCGGTCACCGCCACGCCGCTGCCGGCGCGCAGGTGGTAGGCGGCGAAGTACACCACCGGGGTCGGGACCATGCCCACGTCGATGACGTTGCGGCCGGCCTTGCGCAGGCCCTCGATCAGGCCGCCGGCCAGCTCCGGCCCGGACAGGCGGCCGTCGCGGCCGACCACGATGTCGGTCAGGCCCTGCTCGGCCATCACGCTGCCAATGGCCTGGCCGATGCGCGCGGCCACCTGCGGGGTCAGCTGCTTGCCGACCACGCCGCGGATGTCATAGGCGCGGAAGATGCCCGGGTCCAGCTCGACTTCCGCCGGCGGCGGCGGCGCGGACGGGCGCGCCGGCGCCGGCGCCGGGCTGGCGTCGGCTTCCTTGACCAGGGCCTGGGCGAAGGTCTGCTGCTCGTCGGCTGCGCCGGCGCGGGGGGCACGCCGCTGCAGCAGGCTGCGGAAGCGGGCCATGTTGAGCAGCAGGGCCAGGCCGGCCAGCACCAGCAGCAGGGCCGCCACCACCATGCAGCCGATCGCGCCCAGGCCCATCGGCGTGGACGGGGGATCGGGCACCGCGGCCACCGCGCGCAGGCCGGTGGCGCCGACCGGGCGCGAAAGCGCGTCGGCGCTGCCGGAGAGGTTGGCGTTGCCGGCCTGGGCCACGGTGTAGCCACCCTGGCGCAGGCCCAGATAGGTGTCGGACGGGGTGCCGGCCTGTTCGATCGCCGCGGTCAGGCCCTGCAGCGGCAGGCGCCCGTAGGCCACGGCGGGCCTGTCGCCCAGCTGCACCGGGGCGGCCACGCCCAGGCGCACGTCCTTGCCGTCGCGGACCACGCCGGCCACGGCCTGGCCCTGGACCAGCGCGCGCTCCAGCAGGGCCAGGCGGGCATACCCGAAGCCGGGGGCGTCGGCATAAGCCTGGCCCAGGTCGGCGGTCCAGACCATGCTGTCCTCCAGGTCGGCCCAGCCGCTGCGCAGGGCCAGCGCCGCGGCCGCGGCGTCGCCGGCCTCCAGCGCGGCCACCACCTCCGGCGCCTGCACCCGCTGCGCGATGGCCTTTTCCTGGGCGCCGACCAGCGCCGCGACCGCATCCACGGCACGGTCGCGAGCCTCGGTCAGGCGCACCTCGCGGGTATCACTGCGCCAGCGTTCCACCCCGCTCCAGGCAAACCAGCCGCCCAGCAGCACCAGCACCACGGCCAGCAAAGGCAGGGTGCGCGAAGTCGGACTCCCGGCATTCAAGAGCTTGGCTTCCATATGGGTCATGCATCCTGTCCCGTTCAGCGTACGCCGGTATGGCCAAAGCCGCCTTGCCCACGCTGGCTGTCGGCAAAACTTTCCACCACTTCCAGTTCAGCACGCACGATTGGTGCCAACACCAGCTGGGCAATGCGATCACCCGGCTCAATCGTGAATGGTTCACACCCACGATTCCAGGCACTGATCAGCAGCGGCCCCTGGTAATCGGCATCGATCAGGCCGGTGCCGTTGCCCAGCACGATACCGTGCTTGTGCCCCAGGCCCGAACGCGGCAGCACCAGGGCGCACAGCCCCGGGTCGGCGATATGGATGGCCAGGCCGCTGGGGATCAGCTGGGCATCACCCGGTTGCAGCACCAGCGGCTGCTCCAGGGCCGCGCGCAGGTCCAGCCCGGCGCTGGCCGCGGTGGCGTATTCGGGCAGCGGCCAGAGCGCGCCAAAGCGCGGGTCCAGCAGCTTGACCTCCAGCCGGTGGCGCTGCGGCCAGGCCCCGGCGCTCATGCGTGCAACCTCTCGGCGATCAGCTCGACCAGGCCCTCGGCCAGGCGCACCTTGGGGCCGGGCGGGAAGTCGCGCTCGCCGCCGGGCCAGAACGCGGTCATGGCGTTGTCATCGCTCTCGAAGCCCGAGCCGGGCACGCCGACGCGGTTGGCCACGATCAGGTCCAGGTGCTTGGCGGTCAGTTTCTGACGCGCATAGTCGGCCACGTTGTCGGTTTCTGCCGCGAAACCGACCACCAGCTTCAGCCCGGCGTCCTCGCGCTGGGCGACCTCGGCCAGGATGTCGGGAGTGCGCACCAGGTCCAGGGCCAGGGTCTGGCCGGTGCCGGTCTTCTTGATCTTGCTGGGCGAGAACGCGCGCGGGGTGTAGTCGGCCACCGCCGCCGCGCCCACGTAGATGTCCGCCGGCAGCGCCGCGAACACCGCCTGGCGCATCTGCTCGGCCGAGCGCACGTCCACCCGCTGCACGCCGGGCGGGGTCGCCAGCTGCACCGGGCCGGCCACCAGCACCACCTCCGCGCCCTGGCGGGCGGCGGCGGCGGCCACGGCAAAGCCCATCTTGCCGCTGCTGCGGTTGCCCAGGTAGCGCACCGGGTCCAGGTCCTCGTAGGTGGGCCCGGCACTGACGACCAGGCGCAGGCCCTTGAGCAGGTCCCCGGCGGCCGCGGGTCCAGCGCCCTTGCCAGCAAGTCCGGCGACGATGGCTTCCGGTTCGCGCAGGCGGCCAGGCCCGGACTCGCCCTCCGCCAGGGGGCCGTCGTCCGGCCCCAGGATCTGCACGCCACGGCCCTTGAGCACGCTCACGTTGGCCTGGGTAGCCGGGTGGTTCCACATCCGGTGGTTCATGGCCGGGGCCACGGTCAGCGGGGCCTCGGTGGCCAGGCACAGGGTGCTGACCAGGTCATCGGCCAGGCCGTGGGCCAGGCGCGCCAGCAGGTCGGCGGTGGCCGGGGCGACCAGCACCCGGTCGGCCCAGCGCGCCAGCTCCAGGTGGCCCATGGCCTGTTCGGCGGCACTGTCCCACAGGCTGGTGCGCACCGGCTGCCCGGACAGGGCCTGGAAGCTGAGCGGGGTCACGAACTGCTGGGCGCCGGCGGTCATGGCCACCTGCACCTGGGCGCCGGCCTCGCGCAGGCGTCGCACCAGTTCCAGCGCCTTGTAGGCGGCAATTCCACCGCCGACGCACAGCAGGATCTTCTGTCCCGCCAGCGCGGCCAGGGTCGGGGAGCTCACGTGCGATCTTTCCTACCGGGATGAAGGCGCCAAGCTTACTCCAAGGCCCGCAGGCCGCCGATCCGCGCCGCACCAGGGCCGGCCCCAGATTCAGCCCATGCACATCCGCGACTGGCCCGCCGGCGAACGCCCGCGCGAGAAGCTGCTGGCCCATGGCGCCGGCGCCCTCTCCGACGCCGAGCTGCTGGCCATCTTCCTGGGCTCGGGCCTGCACGGCCGCGACGCGGTCCAGACCGCGCGCGAGCTGCTGGCCCGGCATGGCCCGCTGCGCCTCCTGCTGGACCTGCCGCCGCCGGCCCTGGCCCGCCTGCCCGGGCTGGGCCCGGCCCGCGCCTGCCTGCTGGCCGCCGCCCTGGAGCTGGGCAACCGGCACATGGCCGCCGGCCTGGAACGCGGCGAGGCCCTGACCGACCCGGCCAGCGCCGGACGCTACTTCGCCCGCCGCCTGCGCCCCCGCCCGCGCGAGGTCTTCGCCGCCCTGTTCCTGGACACCCGCCACCGCGCCCTGGCCTTCGAGGAGATGTTCAGCGGCACCCTGGACGGGGCCGAGGTCCACCCCCGGGAGGTGGTCCGGCGCGCCCTGGCACACAACGCCGCGGCGGTGATCGTCGGCCACAACCACCCCTCCGGCTGCCCCGACCCCTCGGCGGCCGACCGCGCCATCACCAGCCGGCTCAAGCAGGCCCTGGCCCTGGTCGAGGTGCGGCTGCTGGACCATTTCGTGGTCGGCGACGGCGAGCCGGTGTCCATGGCCGCCCGCGGCCTGCTCTAGCCGGGGGCCGTTTGCCGCGCATACGGCCCGGGGCGGGCGGAGCGGGTAAAATGCGCGGCCAGACCGCAAGAAACCGGCCCCCCGAGTGAAGACCCTCCTCAGCGCCCTGGTTGCCCAGGGCATCGAAGCATTGCGCGCCGCCGGCACCCTGCCGGCCGAGACCGCCACCCCCGACTTCGTCATCGAGCGGCCCAAGACCCGCGAGCACGGCGACTTCGCCACCAACGCCGCCATGCTCCTGGCCAAGGCCGCGCGCAGCAATCCGCGCGCCCTGGCCCAGGCCCTGGTCGCGGCCCTGCCGGCCAGCGACGACGTGGCCCGGGTGGAGATCGCCGGCCCCGGCTTCATCAACTTCCACCTGGCCCCCGGAGCCTGGCAGCGCGAGGTCGCCGCCGCGCTCAAGCAGGGCCACGACTACGGCCGCAACCACAGCGGCGCCGGCCGTACCGCCGGCGTGGAATACGTCTCGGCCAATCCCACCGGCCCGCTGCACGTGGGCCATGGCCGCGCCGCGGCGATCGGCGACTGCATCGCCCGCGTGCTCGACGCCAACGGCTGGAAGGTCAAGCGCGAGTTCTATTACAACGACGCCGGCGTGCAGATCGAGAACCTGGCCCGTTCGGTCCAGGCCCGCCTGCGCGGGCTCAAGCCCGGCGACGCCGCCTGGCCGGCCGAGGCCTACAACGGCGACTACATCCAGGACGTGGCCGACGCCTACCTGCGCGGCGACGCGGTGCAGATCGAGGGGCACACCGTGGCCGGTGGCCGCGACCCGGAGGACCTGGAGGCGATCCGCCGCTTCGCCGTGGCCTACCTGCGCAACGAGCAGAACCAGGACCTGGCCGCCTTCGGCGTGGATTTCGACATCTACTTCCTGGAGAGCTCGCTGTACACCGACGGCAAGGTCGAGGAGACCGTGCGCGAGCTCACCGCCAAGGGCCACACCTACGAGGAAGGCGGCGCCCTGTGGCTGCGCACCACCACCTTCGGTGACGACAAGGACCGGGTGATGCGCAAGTCCGATGGCACCTACACCTACTTCGTGCCGGACGTGGCCTACCACCTGAGCAAGTGGCAGCGCGGCTACGAGCGCGCCATCACCGAGCTGGGCGCCGACCACCACGGCTCGCTGGCGCGCGTGCGCGCCGGCCTGCAGGCGCTGGACGTGGGCATCCCCAAGGGCTGGCCGGAGTACGTGCTGCACCAGATGGTCACGGTGATGCGTGGCGGCGAGGAGGTGAAGCTGTCCAAGCGCGCCGGCTCCTACCTGACCCTGCGCGACCTGATCGAGGAAGCCGGCCGCGACGCTACCCGCTGGTTCCTGATCGCGCGCAAGCCCGACTCGCAACTGGTGTTCGACATCGACCTGGCCCGCCAGCAGAGCAATGACAACCCGGTGTTCTACGTGCAGTACGCCCACGCCCGCGTGTGCGCCCTGCTGCGCCAGGCCACGGAAAAGGGCTACAGCTACGACCAGGCCAACGGCCTGGCCAACCTGTCGCGGCTCGACGACGCCGGCTCGCTGGAGCTGATCATGGAGCTGTCGCGCTGGCCGGAGACCGTGGAAGCGGCCGGGCAGTCGCTGGAGCCGCACCTGATCGCCCAGTACCTGCGCGAACTGGCCTATGCTTTCCACACCTGGTATGCGAACACCCCGGTCCTGGTGGAAGACGCGGCCCTGCGCGACGCCCGTCTGGCCCTGGCCCTGGCCGTGCGCCAGGGGCTGGCCAATGGCCTGGACCTGCTCGGCGTGAGCGCGCCGGAGCGGATGTAAGACGGAGAGGCAGTACACATGGCGGCACGACGTGGCAGGAGCCAGGCCCGGCGCAACGGCAGCGCAAGCGAGCGGCCGGCGTGGGTCTGGCTGGTGGTGATCGCGGCCATTGCCGCGGTGGTGTTCCTGGCCATGCCCGGCGCGTTCAAGGGCAAGGGCGACGGCTTCGCCCGCTTCGGCCCGCGCGCCGATCCGGACGCCCAGCCTGCCCCGGTGGCCGACGAGGCCCTGGTCGAGGCGCCGGAGGAACCCGCCCCGGCCCCGGCGACCCAGTACGACTTCTACACCGTGCTGCCGGGCAACGAGGTGCGCATGTCCGACGCCGAGCTGGCCGCCAGCGCGCGCGCCGAGCAGGCGCGCCGCGAGCAGGCGGAGGCACGCCGCGCCCGGGATGCGCTGGAAGGCCGCGCTCCGACCCCGGTACCGGTTCCCGACACCGCCGCTGCCGCGCAGCCGGCCCAGGCCAGCGAGGCCCCGGTGGCGCCCGCTCCGGCCCGGTCCGCGACCCAGGAACCGGCCCCGGCGCCGGCGGCCGCGGCCGTCTCCACCCCGGCCGAGGCCCGCTACATCCTCCAGGCTGGCGCCTTTGGCGCCTCCGGCGATGCCGAGCAGCTCAAGGCGCGGCTGGCCATGCTCGGGCTCAGCGCCCGGGTCGAGTCCGGCCAGGCCAATGGCCGCACCGTGTACCGGGTGCGGATGGGCCCCTACGGCACCGCCGGCGAGCTGGCCGAGGCCAAGGCCAAGCTGGCCAGCAACGGCCTGCAGGCGATGGCCATCAAGGCGCAATGACCCGCGGCCGGCCGGGCCGGCCCCACCCCGCAGCATACGGAGCGTTCCGACCATGACCCGTACCGCCTTCATCACCGGCGCCACCTCCGGCTTCGGCCTGGCCGCCGCGCGCCGCTTCGTGGCCGCCGGCTGGAACGTGGTGGCCACCGGCCGCCGCGCCGAACGCCTGCAGGCCCTGGTCGCCGAGCTGGGCGCCGACCGGGTCCACCCGGCCGCGTTCGACGTGCGCGACGCGGCGGCGATGGATGCGGCCCTGGCCGGCCTGCCGGAGGCTTTCTCCGGGATCGACGTGCTGGTCAACAACGCCGGCCTGGCCCTGGGCACCGCCCCGGCGCAGCAGGCCAGCCTCGAGGACTGGAAGGTGATGATCGACACCAACATCACCGCCCTGGTCACCCTGACCCACCGCCTGCTGCCGCGTCTGATCGAGCGCCGTGGCGCGATCATCAACGTCAGCTCGGTGGCCGGCATCTATCCCTATCCGGGCGGCAACGTGTACGGCGGCACCAAGGCCTTCGTCAGCCAGTTCTCGCTGAACCTGCGCAGCGACCTGCATGGCACCGGGGTGCGCGTGACCACGATCGAGCCGGGCATGGCCCAGACCGAGTTCACCCTGGTCCGCACCCACGGCAACCAGGCCGCCTCCGACGCCCTGTACAGGGACGCCGCCCCGATCACCGGCGAGGACATCGCCGAGCAGATCTACTACGTGGCCACCCTGCCGCCGCACCTGAACATCAACCGGCTGGAGATCATGCCGGTCACCCAGAGCTTCGCCGGGTTCCAGGTGTTCCGCGGCTGAGCCTGCGCGCCGGGGCAAACACACGGCTGCACCGGAAAATCTCCTATACCGCCAAACGGCGTTCTCCGACTTTCAAGGTAATGACACCTTGATGTACTGGGCCCGCCTGCGGCACGGGCCACCCGGTACCCAGGCACCACGCGCAAGGATTGCGTGATTTTTGCCCACAAGGAGAGCCATCATGCGTGAGCTGGAACCTCTGGAGGTGTCGGCCGTTAGCGGCGGCCGCATCCTCGAAGACTTCTTTTTCGTCCTAGGCGTTGCGGTGGGAGCCGGCGCCGCGATGCAGAAGTACATCGCCGATACGGGCAACCCCATGCTCGGCGCCATGTCCTACGGAGCTTGAGGAGGCCATCATGAGAATCCTGGATCTCAACGAACTGGAACTCGTCGCCGGCGGCAGCCTGTACAGCGAGCTGAATTCACTTTACGAGGACTTCAAAGCGGGGCTGCGCGCCTTCTGGAAAGGCGCCAAGGTCGGTTACGGCCTCGAATAGTGGTCAAATCCGCGTGGCCCGGACGGGGGCCGGGCCACGTATCTACTTCGGACGAGGTAGCCGCCTTGGAAGTCCGCTCCCATGACCGCAGTGCGAAAGTCACTTCGCCCCGTGGGCTAGCCTCTCACTCCTGTACGCCCTTTCACAAGGCGATGCTGCTGGCCACGGGCCTGGGCCTGGGCAGTTTCCTGGTGGCCACGCCGCTGGAGCACCTGTGCGACTGGGCCGCCACCGCGCTGGGGATCCCCAGCCGCCTGGACCGGATCATCGCTGCGCAGGCGACGCGCCACTGGTTCTCGCCCCTGGTGCTGGCGCCGCTGGTGGAGAACGCGTTCTGCCTGCTGTGGCTGCGTGCCGGCTGCATCCGCCGGCTGCGGCCGTGGTGGGCCCCGCCGCTGGCGGTAGCGGTCATCGCCGCCCTGTTCCACGTCGCCGGATACGGCGAGCCCCGCTACATCACCACCGCCGCGACCTTCTTCCCGCTGTGCTGGCTGATTGCCCACGTCCGGCCGCGCGCGACCGGCTACTGGGCATCGGTGCTGGCGCACGCCCAGTTCAACGCGCTGAGCATGATCCAGCTGCGCTGGTCCTGAAGCAGGCCGCGGCCTTCAGTCGAGCGCGGCGTCGGCCAGGTAGGTGTAGCCGGTCAGGCCCGCCTCCAGCGCGGCGGCGATGTCCAGCGCCTCGTCCTGCGGCAGGCCGGCGTCGTGCACGCGCTGGGCGTAGGCCTCGCGCAGGTCGTCCAGGCGGTAGCCCACATAGTCGAGCATGACGTCGGCGGTGTCGCCGCGGCGCTGCTGGGTCAGCTCGTAGCCGCCGTCGGCGGTCAACCGCACCTCGACCGCGTCGGTGTCGCCGAACAGGTTGTGGATGTCGCCCAGGATCTCCTGGTAGGCGCCGACCAGGAAGAATCCGATCCGGTAGCCCTCGCCGTGCCGCACCGGGTGCAGCGGCAGCGAGGTGTCCAGGCCGCCGTTCTCCACGTAGGTCTTGACCATGCCGTCGGAGTCGCAGGTCATGTCGGCGATCACGCCGCGCCGGGTCGGTTCCTCGTCCAGGCGCTCGATCGGCATGATCGGGAACACCTGGTCGATGGCCCAGGCGTCGGGGATGGACTCGAACACGCTGAAGTTGACGAAGTACTTGTCCACCAGGCGGTCGTTGAGCTCGTCCAGCACCGCGCGGTGGCTGCGCTCGTTGCCATCCAGGCGCGCACGCACGCCATGGGCCACGGCGTAGAACAGGTCGTCCACCCGCGCCCGCTGCGGCAGGTCGATCTGGCCCAGGGCGTAGGCGGCCAGGCCCTCGGCATGGAAATGCTGGGCCTCGTGGTACAGCTCCAGCGGCGGGCGCCGGTCCAGGTCCTCGTGCAGCTCGCGCAGGTGGCGGATGGCCGCCGGCTCGTCCCCGTGCGCGTCCGGCACCCGTCCCTCCGGGGCCTGCTCGACCTCGGTGGTGTTGGCCACCAGCACCGCGTGGTGGGCGGTCATGGCGCGGCCGCACTCGGTGACGATCCGCGGCTGCGGCAGGCCCTGCCGGGCGCAGGCCTCGGCCAGCGGCTGGACGATGTTGGCCGCGTACTGGCTGATGCCGTAGTTGATCGAGCAGTAGCTGCGCGAGCGGGTGCCCTCGTAGTCGATGCCCAGGCCTCCGCCCACGTCCATGTAGCGGATCCGCGCGCCCAGGCGCGAGAGCTCGCTGAAGTAGCGCACCGCCTCGCGCATGCCGTTGGCGATGTCGCGCACGTTGGAGATCTGCGAGCCCATGTGGAAGTGCAGCAGCTGCAGGCAGTCGCCCATGCCGGTGTCGCGCAGGCGCTTCCACAGGTCCAGCAGCTGGCGCGGGGACAGGCCGAACTTGGCCTTGTCGCCGCCGCTGTTCTGCCACTTGCCCGCGCCCAGCGAGGCCAGGCGCATGCGCACGCCCAGGCCGGGGCGCACGCCCA
>Ga0182792_1000872_pt1 | contig 26660 bp, 28 predicted proteins | sample Passage237B_FD_130497 | JGI IMG/M metagenome (GOLD analysis project Ga0182792, IMG submission 130497) | Cellulose adapted compost microbial communities from Newby Island Compost Facility, Milpitas, CA, USA - Passage2 37B (version 2) (version 2) ...
CCGCGCCGCTGGGCGCCCGGGCCGCCGGTGCCCCCCCCCATCCCCCCCGGGGCGGGCTCCCAAAGCCTCCTTCCACGGGCGCAGGTCCATCTCGAAGGTCCAGGCCGAGCACTTCTGGCGATGAAGCTGCCAGTAGACCTCGGCGATGTCGTCCGGCGCCAGCACGGCGTCGGGGCCGGCGTCATAGCGCTGCGGGAAGTTCGTCCGGATCCACTCGGTATCGATCGCGCCGTCGATCACGACATGAGCGACATGGATGTTCTGCGGCCCGAGCTCGCGCGCCATCGACTGGGCCAGGGCACGGACGGCATGCTTGCCGCCGGCGAAGGCCGAGAAGCCGCGGCCGCCGCGCAGGCTCGCGGTGGCGCCGGTGAACAGCATGGTGCCGCGCTGCCGCGGCACCATCGCCTTCGCCGCCTCGCGCGCCGTGAGGAAGCCGGCGAAGGCCGTCATCTCCCACACCTTGCGATAGACGCGGCTGGTCGTCTCGCGGATGTCGAAGCGGACGTTGCCGCCGATGTTGAAGACGAAGACCTCGATCTCGCCGATCTCCGTTTCGACCCGGCGGAACAGCTCGACGACCTGCTCCTCGTCGCGGGCGTCGGAGCCGAACGGATGGACCTTGCCGCCCGCCTCGGTGATCGCCGCGACCAGAGCGTTGAGCTTGTCGGCCTGGCGCCGCGTCACCACCGCGGTGTAGCCTTCGCGGGCGAAGCGGCGCGCCACGGCACCTCCGGTCGCGTCGCCGGCGCCGATCACGACGCACACCTTGTCCTTCGCCATGGCCGCTCTCCTTCGCGGCCAATCTGCCGCCGCCGCGAAGCGGGCTCAAGCGCAGTGCCGCGAGATTACCTCATGGCCCCGTGAGCGTCGCCGCACCGCACGCCGCTTCCGAGAGCGTCACGCGGTCCGCGGCAGCGGCACGTTGAGCAGCACGCCGTGCTCGTTGGCGAGGTCGCAGCTCACGCGCGCATGCACCCTGCCCTGCCTGTCGAAGAAGCGGCCGCCCGGCATCACCGGGAACACGCCCTCGTGCCAGATGCCGGGATGGATGTAGATGCCGAAGCTGCCGTCCGACCACAGCGCGACGAAGTCCTCGGGCTTGAGATCGTCGCCCGGCTTCGCGACGGGCACCACGAACGGCTGGCCGTCGAGCGGGAAGAAGAGCTGGCCGCCATCGGGATGGTAGTTGCAGTGCCACAACAACACGCGGTCGCCGGCCAACGCCGCGGCCGCGGCCGCCTGCTCGGGCCGCTCGCGGAAGCCGATCACATAGTGGCCGTCCACCGCCTCGTTGCGGCCGAGCAGCCGGTTGCCGTGCCATTCGCAGGCGAAGATGCCTTCGGTCGTGCCGCCCTCGATGCCGGTGCCGGCATCGAGCCGGCGCCAGCCGGCGAGCGGCCATGGCACGATCTCGATGCGATGGTCACGCGTGCACGCGATCTCGCCGTAGCCGCGGATCGACTCCTCGGTGGCGCGCACCAGCGGGACGTCGACCAGGTGCAGTCCCGGCGGGACGGCAGGATTGAGGTAGTCAAAGACGACCTGGTCCATGGCCGGCCCCTTCCTCAGGCGGCCTTCCCGAGATCCTCGCCGGCCAGCGCACGCTCGATCAGCTTCACGACATTGTCGCGGCCATAGAGCTTGATGAAGGCGCCCATGCGCGGCCCCTGCTCGCTGCCCAGCAGCACCTCGTAGAGCGTCTTGAACCACTGGCGCAGCTCGGCCTGTGCGAAGTGGCGCTTGCCGGCCTCGTAGACCTCGTTCTGGATGAACTCCGCGGTCGAGTCGTCCGGAAGCCCGCGCAGCGTGCCGGCGAGGTCCTGCAGCGCCTCGCGCTCCTTCGGGGTGGGGAGACGGAACTTCTTCGAGGCCTTCACGAAGTCCTGGTAGTAGGCCACCGCGCCCGTCAGCAGCCGGTCGATGTAGGGTGCATTCTGCGGCGTCGCGCCGGGCACGTAGCGGCGCAGATACTGCCAGAGCACGTCCTTGTCCTCGGTATGGGCGACGCCCGCGAGGTTGAGCAGCATGCCGAAGGTGACGCCGGCCGCGTTGTTGTCGGGCACCTTGCCGTCGTGGATGTGCCAGGCCGGATTCTCCAGTGCCTTGGCCGGTTCCTCCTTCGGCAGCTTCTCGACGGCGGCGAGATAGTCGTCGACGGCGCGCGGGATCACATCGAAGTAGAGGCGCTTGGCGCGCCGCGGCTGCTGCTGCATGTAAAGCGCCAGGGATTCCGGCGGCGCGTAGCGCAGCCACTCCTCGACCGAGAGCCCGTTGCCCTTCGACTTGGAGATCTTCTTGCCCTCCTCGTCGAGGAAGAGCTCGTAGTTGAAGCCTTCCGGCGGCTGGCCGCCCAGGATCCTCACGATCTTCGCCGACAGCTCGGCCGACGGGATGAGATCCTTGCCGTACATCTCGTAGTCGACCTCGAGCGCGAACCAGCGGCCGGCCCAGTCGGCCTTCCACTGCAGCTTGACGTTGCCGCCGGTCACCGGCGTCTCGACCATCGACCCGTCCTCGTCGCGATAGACGATCGTGCCGGCATCGGCGTCGGTCTTGATCACCGGCACCTGCAGCACGCGGCCGGTCCTGGGCGAGATCGGCAGGAAGATCGAGTAGGTCGCGCGGCGCTCCTCGCCCAGCGTCGGCAGCATGACCGCCTGCACCTCGTCGTAGTGGCGCAGCATGGCCAGCAGCATCCTGTCGAAGCGGCCGGACTTGTACCATTCGGTTGCCGACTGGAACTCGTACTCGAAGCCGAACGAATCGAGGAAGGCGCGCAGGCGCGCATTGTTGGCGGCGCCGAAGCTCGGATATTCGTTGCTGAACGGATCGGGCACGGTCGTCAGCGGCTTGCCGAGATGCGCCGCCAGCATCTCCTTGTTCGGCACGTTGTCGGGCACCTTGCGCAGCCCGTCCATGTCGTCGGAGAAGCAGAACAGCCGCGTCGGCACGTCGCTCAGCCGCCGGAAGGCCTGCCGCACCATCGTGGTGCGCACGACCTCGCCGAACGTGCCGATATGCGGCAGGCCCGACGGGCCGTACCCGGTCTCGAACAGCACGTAGCCCTTCGCCGGCGCTTTGCCGCCGCTGCGGGCGACGAGCTTGCGGGCTTCTTCAAAAGGCCACGCGCGCGCGGCCTCGGCGAGGGAACGGTCGATCTGGGACATGAGATCGGCGAAACTAGGTGCGGCGACCATTTGCGTCAATGCAGCGACGCGCCCAAAGTGCCGCCCCTGCAATGAACCGGAACCCTTTCCTGCTGGCATCAGGCGGCCTCCTGGCGATGGCCGCCGCCATCGGCGTCGGCCGTTTCGTCTACACGCCCATCCTGCCGCCGATGGCCGAGGCGCTGTCGCTCAGCAAGGCCCAGGCCGGCCTGATCGCCTCGGCCAACTTCGTGGGCTACCTCGCGGGCGCGCTGCTGGCTGCCCTGCGCCTGCCCGGCTCGCGCCGCGCCTGGCTGCTGGGCGCCTTGGGAATCAACGCGATCTGCCTCGCCGCCATGGCGATGACGACGGCGCTGCCGGCCTTCCTGCTGCTGCGCCTGCTGGCAGGCATCGCCAGCGCCTTCGCGCTGATCTTCAGCTCGGCGCTGGTCCTGGACCGGCTGGCCGCGGCGGGCCGCGCCGGCCTGTCCGCGGTGCACTTCGCCGGCGTCGGGGCCGGCATCGCGATCTCGGCCATCGTGGTCGCCCTGCTGGCGGACTGGCGTGCCATGTGGCTGGCGAGCGCCGGCCTTGCAGTGCTCGCAGGGCTGGCGGCAGCGATCCTGGTGCCGCCCGACAGTCCCGCCGTGACCGTCCCCGGACGCGCCACGGGCGTCAGGCTGTCGGCCCGCTTCGCCGCGCTGGCCGCCGCCTACTTCCTGTTCGGCTTCGGCTACATCATCACCGCGACCTTCCTGGTCGACATCGTTCGCGGTTCGCCGCGCATCGCCCATCTCGAACCTTATGTCTGGGTCATCGTCGGGCTGAGCGCGGCGCCCTCGGTGCTGCTCTGGACGGTGCTCGGCCGGCGCATCGGTGTCCTGAACGCCTACGCCGTCGCCAGCCTGATCGAGGCGGCGGGCGTCGTCGCGAGCGTCCTGTGGCTGCAGACGGCGGGAGTCATCATCGCCGCGCTGTTCCTTGGCGGCACCTTCATGGGCCTGACGGCGCTCGGCCTGATCGCTGCACGCGAGGATGCCGCCGACGACCCGCGCAGCCGCATCGCCCTGATGACGGCGGCCTTCAGCTTCGGCCAGATTCTCGGACCGGTCCTTGCGGGCATGATGCACGATGCACTCGGCAGCTATTCGGTGCCGTCGCTCGCTGCGGCGGCGGCGCTCGCCGCGGCTGCCCTTCTGGCCGTCGTGGCGGGCCGGAGGGCGCACGCCGCGGCGTGAGGCGTCTTTCCGCCGACTTTGTGTGCTATCGAAACCGCAATGGCGCCGTTCAGCCCCGCCCCCTCCCTCATCGCCCCCTCCCTCATCGCCACCGTGCGCGGCGCGTTGTGGCGCGGCGCGGATGGCGCGGTCGAGAGGCTGTCCGCGGCCGACGCCGCGTTGCGGGCCGCCGCCGAGGTGCCGCTGGTCTGCCACGCCCCCGCGACGGCCGCGCGCCTGGGGCTGGAGGACCTGCGGGCGCGCGACCTGCTCGAGCTGTTCGCCTTCGTGCGGCCGGCGACCTTCTGCCTGCCGACGCCACGCGGCCTCGCGGAAGCGCTCGACCTCGCCCTGCCGACGACACCCGATGAGGAACTCGCCTGCCTCGCCCACGCGGCCGCCGCGCTGCTCGACGAGCTGGAGGACATGGCCGCCCTGGCCTCGCGCGAGCTCGCCGACGCGGCACGGGCGATGGCGCACGGCCAGTGGTCGTGGGGCGACGCCGTGCTGGCAGCGCTCGGCATCGAACCTGAAACGAAGCGGCTGCGGCCGGGCGGCGGCCTCGACGTCTGGAAGAGCCTGCCGCAATGGGAGGAACCGCCGCCGGCGCCGCCCCCTTCGAGCCTGCTGATCGAACCGCGTGAGGCCAGGCTGCGGCTGGCACAGATGATCGCCGCCGGCCCCAACCTCGCCGAGGCGCGGCCGACCCAGAGCGACTACGCCTCCGCGGCCAGCCAGGCCTTCGCGCCACGCGTCGAGGAGGATCGGCCCAACGTCGTGCTGGTGGAAGCCGGCACCGGTGTCGGCAAGACGCTGGGCTACGTCGCGCCGGCGTCGCTGTGGGCGGAGAAGAACGGTGCGCCGGTCTGGATCGCCACCTACACTCGCAACCTGCAGCGTCAGATCGACCACGAGCTCGATCGCCTGTATCGGGATTCGACGGAGAAGCGCCGCCGCGTGGTGGTCCGCAAGGGCCGCGAGAACTACCTCTGCCTGCTGAACTTCCAGGAGGCGGTGCTGCGCACCGGCCTGATGCCCGAGAATGCCGTTGGGCTCGGCCTGCTGGCGCGCTGGGCGCTGGCCAGCCGCGACGGCGACATGGTGGGCGGCGACCTGCCGGCCTGGCTGATCGACGTGCTGGGCCGCGGCCGCATCACGCGGCTGGCCGACCGTCGCGGCGAATGCATCTACTCGGCCTGCGAGCACTACCGGAAGTGCTTCGTCGAACGCACGATCCGGCGTGCCCGGCAGGCCGACATCGTGATCGCCAACCATGCGCTGGTGATGGTGCAGGCCGCGATGGGCGGGCTCGACGACGGCACGCGGCCGCTGCGCTACGTGTTCGACGAGGGCCATCACCTGTTCGATGCCGCCGACGGCGCGTTCGGCGCCCATCTCAGCGGCGTCGAAGCGTCCGACCTGCGGCGCTGGCTGCTCGGCGCCGAGGGCCGTCGCGGCAGCCGCGCGCGCGGCCTGGAGCGGCGGCTGAGCGACCTGCTGGCCGACGACACCGAGGCACAGCAGGCGCTGCGCCGCCTGCTGCATCTCTCGCAGCAACTGCCCTCGCCCAACTGGCAGACGCGGCTGGCCGACGGCACCGTGCTCGGGCCGGCCGAGGAGTTCCTCGCGCTGGTGCGCCAGCAGGTGCGCGCGCGAGCCAGCGGCGACGACCAGGGCTTCGGCCAGCAGTGCGACGTGCGCCCGATCAACCCGGGACTCGTGGAGGCGGCCGACCGGTTGGCCGAGACGCTGGAGCAGATGCTGGCTCCGGTGCGCCGCCTGCGCCAGGCGCTGCGCAGCAGGCTGGAGACGGATGCCGAGCGTCTCGATTCCGGCCAGCGCGCGCGCATCGAGGGTGTGGCGCGTTCGCTCGCCAACCGCTGCGAGTTCACGCTGGAGGCCTGGCGCGCCATGCTGCGCGGCCTGCACGACGAAGCCGACGAGGCGTTCGTCGACTGGTTCGCGATCGAGCGCAGCCAGAATCGCGAGATCGACGTCGGCATGTACCGCCACTATCTCGACCCGACCGAGCCTTTCGTGAACGCGGTGCTGGTGCCGGCCCATGGCGCGGTCATCACCTCGGCGACGCTGCGCGATTCGCTGGGCGTGCCCGCGCCCGCCAACGACGAGCAACCCGAGGCCCTGGCCGACTGGACGGTGGCCGAGGCGCGCACCGGCACGCGCCACCTGCCGGCGCCGGCGATGCGCGCCGCCATGGCCTCGCCATTCGACTATGTCGGCGCGACGCGCGTGCTGATCGTGCGCGACGTCAAGCGCGACGATGCCGACCAGGTGGCGGCCGCCTATCGTGAGCTGTTCCTGGCGGCAGGTGGCGGCGCGCTCGGCCTGTTCACTGCCATCGGCCGGCTGCGCGCGGTGTACCAGCGCATCGCGCCCGCGCTCGAGGAGGCCGGGCTGCCCCTGCACGCCCAGCATGTCGGGGGCATGGATGCCGCGACCCTGGTCGACATCTTCCGCGCCGAGGAGCATTCCTGCCTGCTCGGCACCGACGCGGTGCGCGACGGCGTCGACGTACCCGGCCGCTCGCTGCGCCTGATCGTGTTCGACCGCGTGCCCTGGCCACGGCCGGACATCCTCCATCGTGCCCGCAAGGAGGCGTGGAAGAAGGCCGGCGCCGGCGCCAATGCCTATGACGACATGCTGGCGCGGCTCAGGCTCAAGCAGGCCTACGGACGGCTGATCCGCCGCGCCGACGATCGCGGCGTCTTCGTGATGCTCGATTCGCGCCTGCCTAGCCGCCTGCTGACAGCCTTTCCAGCCGGCGTGTCGGTCGAGCGCACCGGGCTGGCGGAAGCCATCGCGGCGGTGAAGGCCTTCATCGGCCCCTGCTGACCTGTTCAGTCGGCCGTGCAACGGACGTCGCCGGAGGGCGTTCGCCTCCTCAGTCCAGACCACAACCGACGACAGGAGGCCCCCATGAGCGCCACCGGACTGGATGTCTTCGACAAGACCGTGCAGACCACCAATATATGGCTCGACGAGATGATGGCCGATATCGGGCCGGACCGCCGGGTCGCCTGGCACGTGATGGGCGCGGTGCTGCGCTGCCTGCGCGACCGCCTGCCGGCACCGCTGGCGGCCCATCTCTCGGCACAGTTGCCGCTGCTGGTGCGCGGCGCCTTCTATGACCAGTACCGGCCCGATGACGGGCCGCTCAAGATCCGCGACATGGATGCCTTCCTGCAGCATGTGGCCCAAGGGCTGGCGGACACGAGGCCGGTCAACGCCCGCGACGCCACGGTGGCCGTATTCGATGTGCTCAGCCGCCATATCCCGCGCGGTCAATGCGTGAAGGTGCGCGATGCACTGCCCGACGAACTGAAGACCTTGTGGCAGATCGACAAGGGCGACGGGACGCCCGACAAGGCCGCAGCAGGCCGCGCCGCCCAGCATGCGCAGGAGGCTCGCACCTACCAGTCGCGACCGGACGGCCAGCGCCGCGCCTAGTATCCCGCAACGTCTGCGACATCGCGGACGTTGATCCTCGACTTCACCACGTCGACCGAGGTGCGCCATGTCGAAACGACCTCCTGTCCCTCCGGCAAACCGCAGCCCCAAGGGCACCGGTTCCGATCCAAAGCCCGACAAGGGCGAGGTCGTCCACGAGGGACCGCCCGAGAACCCGCGCGAACAGGGGCATACCGGTAACATCGCCCAGAACACCACCCATCAGGGCTACCAGCAGGATCGCTGACCATGCCGCGCAAGCACCCCGATACGGAGCGCATCGGCGGCCCCGGCGCCGCACACGAGAACCGGCAGCATCCGGAGAAGTCGCGCGGTCCCAACGTGCGACCGGAGGACACCAAGGAGACGAGCCACTCCAAAGTCTCCGGCGGTGGCGGCGAGGCGGATTCGCACCACACCCATGATCCACGCCTGAAGGGCGGACACGCCAGAAGATAGGCGAGACCCGCACCCGAGTCAATAACAATCGTGCTACGAAAGTTACGGGAGTAACCTGCCTGTACGATAGTTAATTTGTTTTTTGCGCTCCGGAGGGGCCATGGGCGACGCACTCCGGCGTCGTCCGCGAGGTCGAGGTAGACGCTGCAACCGTTCGTTTAGGCTGCTAGGCTGCAGCCATAAGAAGCTGAACGGAGGCAACGCCAAAAATGAGTAGAGTCATCCTGCCACGCCGTCGCGCGCTGGTCCTGTCCGCCAGCGCATTCGCGGCGCCGCTGGCCGCCCCGATGATCGCGTCGGGCATTGCGCGCGCGGCCAACGACTGGCCCAACCGGGCGGTGAAGTACATCGTCGTGTTCCCTGCCGGCGGCCCGACCGACACGCTGTCCCGGATCGTCTGCCACGAGCTCGAGAAGCTCACCAACCAGCAGTTCATCATCGAGAACAGGAGCGGCTCGGGCGGCGTGGTCGGCGCCGAGGCGATCGCCAAGTCGCCGCCCGACGGGTACACGATCGGCCTCTACACCGTGGCCGCCCACGCCATCGCCCCGACGCTCTACGCCAAGCTGCCGTTCGATGCCGGCAAGGACTTCACCGGCATCGCCATGCTGTGGGCCGTGCCCAACCTGCTGATGACGCGGCTCGACTTCCCGGCCGACAACCTGCAGCAGCTCATCGCGCTCACCAAGGCGAACCCGGGCAAGTACTCGTTCGCCTCCTCGGGGGCCGGCACCAGCCCGCACATCAGCGGCGAGCTGTTCAAGCAGATGGCCGGCGTCAACATCCTGCACGTGCCCTATCGCGGCAGCGCGCCGGCGCACCAGGACATCCTGGCGGGCCAGGTCGACATGATGTTCGACAACATCCCCGGTCCGCTCGGCCTGATGCGAAGCGGCAAAGTGAAGGGCTTCGCCGTGACGTCGAAGGAGCGCCATCCCTCGGTGCCCGACATGCCCGCCATCGGCGAGCTGCTGCCTGGCTACGAGATCACCTCGTGGGGTGGCGTGTGCGGCCCGGCCAACCTGCCGCCGGCGATGGTCGAGAAGCTCTCGGCGCTGACCAAGCAGGCGCTCCAGAGCCCGACGGTGAAGGAGGCCTTCGACAAGCAGGGCGCCACCCAGATCTGGATGAGCCACGCCGACACGGAAGCCTACCGGGCCGACAACGAGAAGCGGCTGGCTCCGGTGATCAAGGCGTCCGGCGCGAAGGTCGAGTAGCATTCGGCACGACGAGCCACCGCATTTTGTACACTACGGCGCGATATTGCACGCGAGCGTGCTATTTTTGCAGAGTTCGCCGCGAAGCTTCAACAGATCAACGCAGCGCCCGATTCTTCAACGGGCCGGAGGCGCTGCGCGATGTGGGGGCCTCGCGCCGCGGCTCGTTGCAATACCGTCCCTGAAGGCACAACCGAATAAGCAGGAGATGCCGGTTTTCTCAACTTCGCCGTAGTCCGAAGAAGCGGAGCAGGTCACGAACAACGCGAACATCGTTGCTTGACCGACCCGTCCTTCCATCGCGGAGATTAGCTGCTCACCGTTCTCGAAGCCTGCGTGGATAGAAAGGCGTCACGGACCCGTTTATGAAACAGGTCACTCATCGAGTTGACGAAGATCTTGCGTGGCTTTCGCCACCGGTGCGGAATCGACAGCGCCTCACGATCCTCGCGCACGACTCCATTCCAGACGGTGCGCCGACCAGTTTTTCGGGTCAGCCCCGCATATTTCTCGATGCCCATCGCTTCCAGACGTCTGGCCATCTCCATCGCGTAGCAATGGGTGCACCCAGCGGTGACAATCGAACATCCCGGACGGGATTCCAGGTGGCATCCGTCCACTCGATTTGGGTTTCAGCCATCTTGCCCTCCCGAGGCTTCTTCATCAGTCGCGGCATCAGGCTGCCCCGCGCATGGGGTTTACGAACCGAACCCCGGCGAATTCCTTCTCATTGTCCGTCACCACCATGCAATCGTTCGCGCCAGCGACGGCGGCGACGATCATGTCGAGACCGCTCCTTGGCCTGCCGGCGGCCTTGCCCTCCGCCATTAGCTGCGCCCAGATGAGCCCGGCCTTGTCATCGAAGGGCAGGATGCGGCCGGCGAACAGCGACCGCGGCCCCTCAGGTCCCGCAAACCAGGCGTCGAGGGCTGCGCGCTTCTTGCTGCGCGGTTTCTCCAGAATGCCTCGACGGATTTCGGCAACCGTCAGCGAGGAGATGAACAGACTCTCGTCTCGCTGCTCTGCCCACCAGGCCAGCAATGGTTCGGAGGGCTGCGGCTTGACGACGTTGCTGATGATGCTGGTGTCGAGAAGGTAGCGCGTCACAGGTTGACCTTGCGCCCCTCTTCACGCGGGCGAGCAAACTCGAGGTCCGCGCCGACAAGGGGCGACCTGCGAAGAGCGGCCAGGATGCCGCCTTTCTTGGACGGCCCGGAGACAGCCTGGCCGACCATTGCGCGCAGTTTGGAAGCATCGGCGCTGTCCTCAGCGAGACGGCGCGCTAGCGAACGGATGAGATCGCGATCCGTATCGCGCCCGAGCACCTCGAAGCGCGCCAAGCCTTTCTCGCTCAAGCGAGACCGATAGTTCTGAATGGCACGCCTTTGCCGCGGACGCCCGTCGAGGAAGCGGCCGAGATTGTCAGCGAGGCGGAACGAGCGATATCCTCGATGGCCCCTTGCACAACCAGAGTCTCATAGTCGCACCATAGCGAACTCAGAGGGCTATGGCGTAAACGTAATGATCATCGCTATCGGTCGTGGCCCGCCAATTCCACCCGCTGCCTTATCCTCCGTCCCGCCCGTCGGGCTACCGGACGGACCGCCCATTGTATTCGGGATCGTAACGCGTTACACGTCATGGACACTAACGAACCAAGCAGGATGAAGGAATGCCGGCACCGGCGGAGCGAATGAGGATGATGCGCGACAGGCGGCGCAGGCGGGGGCTGCGTGAGCTGCGTCTCGTTGTTCCCGATACGCGCTTGCGATCTGTCCGGCGACGCGTAGCCGCTCAGGTTTCGCGTCTCGTGCCGAGCGACGAGGACGAGGCGCTGAACTGGATCGAAGCCGTGTCCGAGTTCGACGCCCCTGATCATTCCAACGGGCAATGAAACGCGGTGACGTCGTGATCGTGGCGGCGACGGGCGATTATGCGAAGCCTCGTCCCGCGGTCATAGTCCAGACCGACGCGTTTCCGGAAACTCACGCATCGGTCATCATATGCCAAATGACGTCGGAGGCGGTCGAGGCGCCGGACTTTCGCGTCACCATTGACCCAAGTGAGGAAAACGGCTTGCGGGTTCGCTCTCAAATCATGGTGGACAAGCCTGTCACGGTGCGGCGAGGGCGCATTGGGCAGTCAATCGGCCGTCTCGACGCCAGCGACATAGGGCGTCTCAATATAGCATTGGCCTTCGTCATGGGCTTGGCAGACTAGCGACTATCGCTGGTGCGTAGGGCAATGGCGTAGACGTAGTTCTCATCTTCATCGCTCGTGGCCCGGAGGGGATTCGAATCGCAACTGCGTGTTCAAGCGCATTGAGGAAGTCTGCTTTCCCAGCCTCGCTCTCAGGAGCCGGGAAGCAAACAACCGCTTCCTCGCGAGGAACGCCACTACAAGGCCTGGCGCCCGGTCAGTACCCTGCCTGACGATCGACGACCTCCCGCAGCGGACGCCCGTCGAGGAAGCGGCCGAGGTTGTCGACGAACAGCTTGGCCACGAAGCGGTCGCGCTGCGGATGCGGGCCGCCGATATGCGGCAGCACGATGATGCCTTCGGCATGCCAAAAGGGATGATCGGCCGGCAGCGGCTCCTGGCGGTAAACGTCGAGGACGGCGCCGGCGATCCTCTTCTCCTTCGCCGCGGCGATCAGGTCCTCGTCGTTGATCAGATGGCCGCGGCCGAAATTGAGCAGCCAGGCCGTGGGCTTCATCTTCGCCAGGCGCCGCGCGTCGATCAGGTTTTCCGTGTCCGGAGTCGCCGGCAGCAGCAGCAGCACGAAATCCGACTGTGCCAGCACCTCGTCGGTGCGCTCCGGCGGCAGGACTTCGGCGACGTTCGGCTCGGGCTCCGGTCGCCGCCGCGTGCCGATGACGCGCATGCCGAGGGCCGTCGCGATGCGCGCGACCTCGCGGCCGACCGCGCCCAGGCCCAGGATGCCCAGCGTCTTGCCCGTGAGCGGCTGCGCCACCGTATGCACCCACTTGCCCGCCTTCTGGTTCTCGACCGCCGTGGCATAGGGCTTGGCGACATGGAACAGTGCGCCGATGATGTTCTCCGGCATGGACTCCGTATGCGTGCCGCGGGCGCAGGTCAGCGTCAGCCCGGCCGGCAGGTCGGGCATCGCGAGCCAGTGCTCGACCCCTGCGGTCACCGACTGGGCCCAGCGCAGCCGCGGCATGGCCGGCAGCACGCCGGGCGGCACGGCCATCGCCATCATCGCCTCGGTGCGCGCGAGCTGCTCGGCGGAAGGCTTCTCCTTGCGTGGCAGGGTGTCGACGGCGACGCGCTCGGCCAGCCCCGCCTCCTCGATGGCAGCGACGTAGAAGGCGGGTGAGTCGGTCCACAACAGGACATGGGCGCGGTTGGTCACGGTCTCTCCGGAAGAACAATGCCGTACCGTAGCGGATCGGGCGCCGCCAAGGCCAGCGCAGCAGATCATGCCCTACCGCACGAACGTGTTGCGAACCCGGACCGAGGCGGCCGAATAGGCGAAGCCCAACGCGGCGATCACCGACGCCAGCGTGAAGCGCGCCAGCACCGCCAGCCAGGCCTTGGGCTCCGTCACGTAGCTCGACCCGAAGATCGAAACGTCCATCGTCGACAGCACGACCAGCAGCACGAGCTCGATCCGCAGCAGGACGAGAAACAGGCGTCGTCGCCGCATCATGGCGACGGCTGTCCAGGTCACGAAGGCGAGGATGGCGAGGTAGCCGGTCAGCAGCGGCGGCGTGCCGGCCGCGCCCGGGCGTTCGAGGGCGCCCATCTCGCGCGACAGCCAGGCGAGCAGCCCGAACACGGCCAGCCATTGCAGGGCGGCCAGCACCAGCAGCCATCCGCCGAAGCCCTCGACAGGTGTACCGGGCCGCGGCGCCGGCAGCATGCCGCGGCGGCGCAGGACAAGCGCGATGCCGTGGCCCACGAGCCCGGCCGCAAAGGCTGCAATGAGAATGACGAGCAACCTGGCGATGGTGGCCTCCTGTTTCGTTGCGTGTACCGCGCGGATGGCGGGCGCGGAACAGTTGGGGCAGTCTGCAGACCATGACCGACACCGCATCCATGCGCCACGCCCACGCGCCCCAGCCTCGACGCCGAGGTGTTCCGTCACGTGCCCGATGCTCTCTGGTGTGGACGCGAGCGCCGGCATGACGAAGACGGTCCTCGTTGCCGGCGCCACCGGCCTGGTCGGCTACGCCGCGATGAAGCGCTTCGGCGGGCAGAAGGACACGGAGGTGATCGCGCTGTCGCGCCGCCGCCCGGACGAGACGTTCGGTGCGCACTGGTTCCCGCTTGACCTCATGGACGCCGGGGCCTGCGCCCGCCTCGCCGGCGAGCTGAGCGGCGTGACGCATCTGGTCTATGCCGCGCTGCACGAGCGGCCCGGGCTGGTGGCGGGCTGGCAGGAAGACGAGCAGATCCGCATCAACGACCTGATGCTGCGCAACCTGCTGGGACCGCTGGAGCATGCCGCAAGGGGACTGCGTCACGTGACCCTGCTGCAGGGCACGAAAGCCTATGGCGTGCATGTGCGGCCGCTGCTTGTGCCGGCGCGCGAGAACCGCTCGGAGATGCACGAGCAGCCGAACTTCTACTGGAACCAGGAGCGCTACCTGCGCGCCCTGCAGCAGGGCAAGGCGTGGCGCTGGACCATCCTGCGGCCGGTACTGATCGTAGGCGATTCCGTCGGCAGCGCCATGAACGTCATCCCCGCACTCGGCGTCTATGCCGCGCTGATGCGTCACGCCGGGAAGACTCGGCTCGACTACCCCGGCGGCGCAGCCCGGGTCGCCCAGGCCGTCGACGCCGACCTGCTGGCGAACGCCATCGCCTGGTCCGGCGAATCGTCCAAGGCAGGCAACGAGATCTTCAACGTCACCAACGGCGACGTGTTCGCCTGGCCGAACGTCTGGCCCGCCATCGCCGACGCGCTGGGCTTCGAGGCGGGCAACCCTGTGCCCCTGTCGCTCGACCGGGAGGTCCGGCCGCAGGAAACTGCCTGGGCCGAAGTCCGTCGGCGACACGGGCTCGTCTGCGGCACGCTGAAGGACTTCGTCGGCCTGTCGTTCGAATATGCCGACTACACGATGGGCCATGGCCGCACCGCGCCCGGACCGCCAGCGCTCGTGTCCACCATCAAGCTGATGCAGGCAGGCTTCTGCGACGTCATGGACACGGAGGCGATGTTCCGCAAGGCGTTCGCGGAAATGCAGGCGAAACGACTGCTGCCGCCGCCGTGAAGCGCCATGGACGGCCGCTGGACCCGCAACGCAGGCCCCGGGGCTGTCGTTAAACTGTCACCGGCACCAAGCAGTTTCCGACTTCCCGTCGGCTGAAGAGAGCACGCCCATGACCGCCGAGAAGAACCATGACCTGGAACGCCGGATCCGAGAGGAGCTGGAGGACAATGTCGACGAAGAGCTCGAGCTGGAGCTGGGCGACGACCTCCTGACGCGCCTGCCCGCCGAAGCGGCCGGCGCCGCAGCGCAGACAGAGCCGGGCGCCGTCGACCGGCGGCGGTACTTCACCGAGCTGCTGACCCTGCAGCGCGAGCTGATCAAGCTGCAGGACTGGGTGGTCGACCAGAAGCTGAAGCTGGTCGTGCTGTTCGAGGGTCGCGACGCGGCCGGCAAGGGCGGCGCCATCAAGCGCATCACCCAGAGGCTGAACCCGCGCGTCTGCCGCACCGTCGCCCTGTCGGCCCCGAACGAGCGCGAACGCTCGCAGTGGTACTTCCAGCGCTACATCCCGCACCTGCCGGCCGGCGGGGAGATCGTCCTGTTCGACCGCAGCTGGTACAATCGCGCCGGCGTCGAGCGCGTCATGGGCTTCTGCGGCGAGGCCGATGTCGAGGAGTTCTTCCGCTCGGTGCCGGAATTCGAGCGCATGCTGGTACGCTCCGGCATCATCCTGGTGAAGTACTGGTTCTCCATCACCGATCCGGAGCAGAACCTGCGGTTCATGATGCGCATCCACGACCCGCTGAAGCAGTGGAAGCTCAGCCCGATGGATCTCCAGTCGCGACGCCGATGGGAGGATTACACGAAGGCCAAGGAGGAGATGCTGGCGCGCACGCACATCCCAGAGGCACGCTGGTGGGTGGTCGACGGAAACGACAAGCGCCGCGCGCGGCTGAACTGCATCCATCACCTGCTGCAGCAGGTTCCCTACCGCGACGTCTCGCACGACGCCGTCATCCTGCCCGAACGCGAGCACAAGCCGGACTACCATCGCCATCCGGTACCGGAGGACATGTTCGTGCCGCCGGTGTACTAGCAGCGAGACGCCCTTCGACGTCTACGACAGCAGGGCTTCCAAGGGATTTCTTTCGATGGACTTCTTCCGCCGTTTCAATGTCATGATCTGCGCGCCGGCCTTCGACGCCGACGCGCTCGAAGGACAGCGCCTGGACGAAATCGCGCGGGCGATCGAGCGGCTGGGCTTTCAGGTGGTCCGGGCACGGCGCATCGAGGATGCGGAGATCGCCGTCCAGACCGACACCGCGATCGGCTGCATGGTCGTCGACTGGGGCAAGAAGGGTCTCGAAGGCAAGGCCGCCGCCCTGATCAACCTGATGCGCCGGCGCGGGCTGGAGCTGCCGATCGTCATCCTGGTACGGCGCAAGCGGCTGGAGGACATTCCCGTCGAGGTGCTGGACTACATCGACGGCTACATCTTCCTGGCCGAGGAGACGCCCGACTTCATCGCGCGCAATCTGGTGAGCCGGCTGAAGCAGTATGCCGAGACGCTGAAGACCCCCTTCTTCGGCGCGCTGGTCGACTATGCCGAGGAAGGCAACCAGCTCTGGACCTGTCCCGGCCACAATGGCGGCGTGTTCTACAATCGCAGCCCGATCGGCCGCATCTTCGTCGAGCACCTGGGCGAGTCGGTGTTCCGCGACGACCTCGACAATTCCGTGCTCGATCTCGGGGACCTGCTGGTGCACGAGGGGCCGGCGCTCAAGGCGCAGAAGGAGGCGGCGGCGATCTTCGGCGCGGAGAAGACCTACTTCGTGCTGAACGGCACCTCGTCGTCCAACAAGATCGTGCTGCAGGCGCTGATCGCGGAGGGCGATCTCGTGCTGTTCGACCGCAACAACCACAAGGCCGCGCACCACGGCGCGCTGTTCCTCGGCCAGGGGATCCCGGTCTACCTGGAGACCGACCGCAACCCGCACGGCCTGATCGGTCCGATCTTCCACGAGGCATTCGACGAAGCGGCGATCCGCGAGAAGATCCGCACCCATCCGCTGGTCACCGACAAGGAGGCCTGGAAGCGCGAGCGACCGTTCCGTGTCGCCGTGATCGAGCAGTGCACCTACGACGGCACGATCAACCACGCCCGCATGATCGTCGACCGGATCGGCCACCTTTGCGACTATATCCTGTTCGACGAGGCCTGGGCGGGCTTCATGAAGTTCCACCCGATCTACGCCGGGCGCTTCGCCATGGGCTTGAACGATCTCGGCCCCGAGCATCCCGGCATCATCGCCACGCAGTCGACGCACAAGCAGCTCGCAAGCTTCAGCCAGGCCTCGCAGATCCACGTCAAGGACCGTCACATCGCGGGGCAGCGCCGGCGCATCGAGCACCGGCGTTTCAACGAGTTCTTCATGCTGCACGCCTCGACTTCGCCCTTCTATCCGCTGTTCGCCTCGCTCGACGTCGGCGCGCAGATGATGAAGGGCCGGTCCGGCGAGGTGCTGTGGGACGACACGATCCGGCTGGGCATCGAGCTGCGCAAGAAGGTGCGCGCCATCCGGCGCGAGTTCGAGGAGCGCGAGGGCGATCCGTCGCGCCGCTGGTTCTTCGAGACCTTCGTGCCGGACAAGGTGGGCAACCTGCCGTGGGAGGACGTGCCCACCGACGAGCTGGCCTCGAAGGCGCGGTATTGGGAGCTGGCGCCCGACGCATCGTGGCACGGCTTCCGCCATGTCGCGGAAGGCTATGCCATCACCGATCCCAACAAGCTCATCCTGCTGACGCCGGGCTTCGACCGCGCGACGGGCCACTACCTCGACCGCGGCATCCCGGCGCCAGTGGTGGCGCAGTATCTGCGCGAGAACCAGGTCGTGCCGGAGAAGAACGACCTCAACTCGCTGCTGTTCCTGCTGACACCCGGCGTGGAATCGAGCAAGGCCGGCACCCTGCTGAGCTCGCTGGTCGCCTTCAAGAAGCTCTACGACGACAATGCGCGGCTGGAGGATTCGATCGGCGAGTTCGTGCAGAAGCGGCCGCGCTATGCCGGGCTGCGCCTGCGTGCCCTGTGCGACGAGATGCACGCCTTCTTCCGCGACAGCGACGTGAGCGGGCTGCAGCGGGCGCAGTTCGCGCCCGAGCACCTGCCGACGCCGGTCATGGCGCCGCACGAAGCGGTGCGCCGCCTGGTGCGCAACGACGTCGACTACGTGCCGATCGAGCAGGCCTTCGGCCGCATCGCGACCACGCTGTTCGTCGTCTATCCACCCGGCATCGCCAGCATCGTGCCGGGCGAACGGCTCGACGAGCGGGCGCGCCCCATGCTCGACTATCTCGGCATGTTCGAGAAGGCGGCCAACCTGTTCCCCGGCTTCGAGGTCGAGATCCAGGGCCTCTACCGGGAGGTCGAGGCCGACGGCCGCGTGCGGCTCTACACCTACGTCGTGCGGGAATAGGAGTCGCCTTCGCGCGCGCTCCGATCCTCGGCCTGCGGCCCGGGCGCCGGCTGTGCGGGCGGCAGGGAAGTCGCCCCCTCTCCCAGCGCGCGCTGCATGAGGAGCGTGTCGGTCCAGCGACCGAACTTGAAGCCCACGCCTTCGAGCAGGCCGACGCGACGAAAGCCGAACATCTCGTGAAGCTTCTGCGACGGCATGTTCTCGGCATCGACATAGCCGATCATCTGGCGAAAGCCTTCTGCGGTGCAGGCCTCGATCAGGGCCGGCAACAGCAGGCGTCCGATGCCCGAATGGAGATGGTCGGGATGGACGTAGATCGAATGCTTCACCGCGTGGCGATAGGCCGGTCGCCTGCTGAAGGGCACCGCATATGAGTAGCCGACGATCTTGCCGTCGCACTCGGCCACCAGATGCGGCAGGGGGCGCTTCAGCATGTTCTTTCGCCGGCGCTTGATGTCGTCGTCCTGCAGCGGCTCGGGATCGAACGTGCCGAGACCGCTGCTGACATGGTGGGAATAGATGGCCACCATCGCAGGAACGTCGGTCTCGACCGAGGGCCGCACGGTGATGGGAGGCGAAGCCGCGACGGTCGTGTCCAAGTCAACTCCTGCCATGGGAAGGCCGATCAAACACGAAACGATGAAGGTTTCATGTCGATGCCGCAGGAAGCAATGCCGATCGCCCGGCCAGGGATGCGTGGGGCGCCGCGAAAGAAATGGACCCGGGCGCGATCCGGAGATCGGCGGCCCGGGCCCATCGACGCCCCCTCAGGCATGCGGTGATTACTTGAAGCTGTCGGCGATCTGCTTGAAACCAGCCTGCGTTCTGGCGGCGATGTCGCCGATCCGGACATTGCGGTCGACCCACTGGCGGGCCGGCTCCGGTACCTGGTAGCCCAGCACCTCGTCGGAAAGCTGAACCCGGAGATTGCCCGTCAGCATCAGGCCAACGACGGCCAGGAAGCCGAGCTTCACGGTCCAACCGAGAAGAAATCGCATGCCTGGGATAATAGTTTCACAGCCCCCGACACGACAGTCCGGGATCGTATCAATTGTGTAACCCGCCGCGCGGGCGCACACCGTCAGCGCGCCGCGAAACTCGCTCTTACGTGATCCGCAAGGTCGCGCGCCGCCGGCGACAGGCCGGGTGGCGCGTAGAGGTTGATGCGGAATTCCGGCAGCGGCGGCAGCCGGGCGTCCCGCGCCGCCCTGCCCCCGAACACCTCGAAGCGCGCCGGCACCGACGAGCGCAGCAGCGGCGCAACGGCGAGCCCGGCCTCGATGGCGGCATAGACCGGCTCGAGGCGGCTCACCTCGCACACCGCGCGCCAGTCGCGCCGCGCACGGCCCAGCGCCTCGATGGCGACCGGCCGGAACACGCAGGTCGGCGCGCCGAGCGACACCGGCAGCGGATCCCGCAGGTGCGCCGCGCCGCCCGCCACGCCGACCCACCCCAGCCGGTCGGTGCGCAGCGTTTCGCCGTGGCGGCCGCAGTCGGTCTCGGTGGTGAGCGCGAGGTCGACGCCCCCCGAACGCAGGGCGTTGCGCACGACATTCGAGTCCTCGCAAACGAGGCTGACCCGCACGCGCGGCTGGGCCTTGGCGAAGCGGCGCAGGATGGGCGGCACGACGCTGCCGATGATGTCGTAGGGCACCCCTAGCCGGACCTCGCCTTCGAAGGCCGGGGTGCGCATCGCCGACCAGACCTCGTCGTTCAGCGCCACCAGCCGGCGCGCATGAGCCTGCAGCCTTTCGCCTCCCGGCGCCAGCACGAGCTTGCGGCCCTGCCGCTCGAACAGGCGGCAATCGAGCGCTTCCTCGAGGCGCTTGATCTGTTGGCTGGCCGCCGCCTGGCTGACGCCGAGAACGGCGGCGGCGCGCGTCACGCCGTCGGAATCGACGACAGCGAGGAAGGCGCGCAGCAGGGAGATGTCGATATCGCGTCTCATAATGATCTGTGAACGATTATATCAAAAACATTCGTTTTTGTTATTGAAATCGCTCCGCTAGGGTCGCTGACGTCGCCAGGAGGAGCCCCATGATCACCGGCCTTTGGCTGCCCATCGTCACGCCGTTCAAGGATGGTGCCGTCGACTTCGAGAGCTACGAGCGTCTGATCGAGCATTATCTGGCGCTGGGCATCGACGGCCTGTTCCCCTTGGGCACGACCGGCGAGTCGCCGACGCTGGACGAGTCTGAGATCGACGCATTGGTGGAACGCACGGCAGCCGTCGTGGCCGGCCGCGTCCCCGTGTTCATCGGCGTGGGCGGCAACGCCACGCACAAGGTCGCGAAGACGCTCGATCGCCTGCAGAAGCGCTTCGCCTTCCAGGGAATCGTCTCGGTCTGCCCCTACTACAATCGACCGAGCCAGGACGGGCTGATCGCCCACTTCCGCGCCATCGCCGCAGCGACCGACCGCGACGTCCTGATCTACAACATCCCCTATCGCACGGCCGTGAACCTCTCGAACGAGTCGCTGATCGCGCTTGCGTCGGTGACCAACATCGTGGGTGTCAAAGACAGCTCGGGCAGCCTCGCGCAGTCGCTCGACCTGCTGGCGCGCAAGCCGGCCGGCTTCTCGGTCCTGACCGGCGAAGACGCGCTCTATTTCACGATGATGGCCAACGGCGCGGAGGGCGGCATCCTGGCGGCGAGCCATGTCATGACCGCGCGCTTCGCCGAGGTCGGGCGGCGATTCGCGGCGAACGACCTCGCCGCCGCGCGAACGGCCTGGGCGCCGCTGGCGCCGCTGGTGCCGCTGCTGTTCGCCGAGGCCAATCCGATGCCGATCAAGCATCTGCTGTGGCGGCAGGGCCTCATCGCCTCGCCCGAATGCCGGCTGCCGCTCACCCGCATCTCCGACGGGCTGGCGCGACGGCTGGACGAGCTCTTCTCTTCCGGACGATCCTGAGCGAGCGGGACGCTCGCGGTCCAAAAGACGGAGGCTAGGTCCGGGCCTTGAGGAGGTCGCGGATCTCGGCGAGGAGCTGCTGATCCTTGGTCGGGGGCGCCGGCGGCGGCGGTGCCGCCTGCTCGTGCTGGAAGAGCCGGTTCATGCCCTTGATCACCAGGAAGAGGATCCAGGCGATGATCAGGAAGTTGACGGACACGGTGATGAACTGGCCGTAGCCCAGCGTCGCCCCCGCCTTCTTGGCCGCGTCGTAGGTCGCCGCCTCGCTCGAGGCCGCCGTCAGGCCGATGAAGTAGTTGCTGAAGTCCAACCCGCCGAAGAGCCGGCCGATGATCGGCATCATGATGTCGTTGACCATCGAATCGATGATCTTGCCGAAGGCGGCACCGATGATGACGCCGATGGCGAGATCCACGACGCTGCCTCGCATCGCGAATTTCTTGAACTCCTGGAGCATCTGGACCTCCTCGCTCGGGGAATCGGGTTATCAGGACACGCGCAGCACCACCAGCAAAGCAGAAACCGTGACCACGGAGAAGCCCGTGGAGAGCAGGACGGAAGCCGTGTTCTGCTCGACGGATATGTCGAACTGCCTGGCCAGCACGAAGGCGTTGGCGGCAGTCGGCAAGGCCGCCATCACCAGGGCCGTCCTGCCCGCCACGGATGCCGGATCGACGAAGAACGGCAGCACCAGCCAGGCCAGCAGCGGCTGCAGCACGAGCTTGATCAGCGTGGCCAACCCCGCCTCGGCAAGCCCGCTGCGGATCGACTTGTCCGAGAGGAAGAGCCCGATGGCGAACAGGGCGCAGGGCGCCGCGGCCGCGCCCAGCAGGTCGAGCCACTTCTCGACCGGTGTCGGCAGGGCGATGCCGATCGCCGAGACCACCATGCCCAGCGCGATCGACAGCGGCAGCGGATTGCGCGCCACGTTGAAGGCGGCGCGGAAGAAGGTCCTGACCGGCCCGTGCCCCGCCGCCACCTCGAGCTCGATCAGCATGACGCCGAACACCATCGACACCACGGCGGTGACGATGACCGTCAGCATGGCCGGCGGCAGGCTCGCCTCGCCGAACGCCGCGAGGCAGAGCGGCACACCCATGTAGCCGACATTGCCCCACGACGCCGCGATGCCCTGCAGACTCATGGCGGCGAGGCCGCCGCGGGCGTCCGCGACCTGCGCCATCAGCCAGGTGCTCGCCATGCCGAGCACGAAGGTGGCGACGACGGCCAGGCCGAACCCCAGGATGAGGGCTGGATCGAGCACGGCCGCGACCGGCGTGCGCGCCAGCGTACCGAAGAACAGCACCGGCAGGGCGAAGTAGCTCACGAAGGCATTGAGGGCCGCGGTCGATTCGCCACCCAGGATGCGCCAGCGGCCCGCCAGGTACCCCGTCAAAATGATGCCGAAGATCGGCAGGGCGACATTCAGGATGGCCTGCACGCGCCGAAAGCCTCCGATTGCAGATGGAGTAAACTATTAGAAAATTGACATAAATGCCAAGAATACAATACTATTTTGACGTTCTATAAGGCCGCACTACCCCCTCACCGAAGCGGCCCAGGAGAAGTCGAAAATGCGTCTGCTGATCGCCGGCATGGCCGCCCTGGTGGCGGTCGCCTTTGCCGCCCCTTCCCACGCCCAGGAAGAGACCCTTCCTGCCGCGACCCCGGCGCCCGCCCCAGCTGCCAAGCCCAAGGCAGGCACCGCCAACTGCCACAAGATGAAGAGCGCCAGCGCGCGCAAGTCGTGCCTCAAGAAGGCCCAGGCGAAGTCCACCAAGAGCACGAAGCCGACCAAGACCGCCAAGAAGGCCAAGAAGACCACCCCGACCCCGGCGCCCAAGCAGCCTGACGTCGGCCAGCTGAGCGCCCCCGCCGCGGCACCCGTGCCGGCCGGCGAAGTGCTGGTGCCGCCGCTGCCGCAGAAGACCATCTAAGGGCCGAGCACAGTCCGCTCTGGCCTGCGGCGCTGCGGCCGCTAAGCTCTGCCCGACCGAAAGGGAGGGCAGGATGGCTGTGCATTCCGCAGCATTGATCTCGACCGAGGAGCTGGCGCGCCGCCTGGACGCCTCAGGGCGTGGCGCGCCGGGTCTTCGCATCTTCGACTGCACGACCTATCTCAAGCCGCGCCCCCAGGGCGGCTACGATGTCGAGAGCGGCCGCACCAACTACGACAAGGGACACATCCCTGGCGCCGCGTTCCTGGACCTCCCCGGCGAGTTGTCCGATCCGCGATCCGACCTGCGTTTCACCCTGCCGCCCCTGGATGAGCTCGCCAGGGCGTTCGCCGCCAAGGGCATCGGTCACGGCACCTTCGTGGTGCTCTATAGCCATGCCTCGCCGAACTGGGCGACCCGCATCTGGTGGATGCTGCGCGCGGTGGGCTTCGATGATGCGGCCATCCTCGACGGCGGGCTGGACAAGTGGCGGGCCGAAAACCGGCCACTGTCGACCGAACCCACGACATATCCGCCGGCGACGCTGACACTGCGCGCCCGGCCGGAAGTCTTCGTCGGCAAGGAGGAGGTCAGGGCGGCCATCGGAGAGGCCGGCACGCTGACCCTGAATGCCCTCAGCCACGATCAGCACAAGGGCACCGGCGGCGTGGTCTACGGCCGGGCCGGCCGCATCGCGGGCTCCTCCTGCGTGCCGGCGGCCAGCCTGTTCGGCGCCGACAAGACGCTGAAGCCGATCGCGGAGCTGCGCGCCGCCTTCGACGGGGTGGGGGCCGCCCCCGACAAGCGCGTCCTGGTCTATTGCGGCGGCGGCATCGCCGCCACGCTCGACGCCTTCGTCCTGACGGCGCTGCTGGGCCACCGGAACGTGGCGGTGTATGACAACTCCATGCAGGAGTGGTCGAACGACCCCGGCCTGCCGATGGAAACGGGCTGAAGCGAGGAGGAAAGCACCGTGGTCGCCTACATCATCGTCGAGGTCGAGACGACCGACGAGGCCCTGATGGCCGAGTACCGCAAGCACACACCGGGGCTGGTCGCGAAATTCGGCGGCCGGTTCATCGTGCGCGGCGGGCGGACCCGCACCCTCGAGGGCGCGTGGAAGCCGCAGCGGATCGTCGTCCTCGAGTTCCCCGACGTCGCGGCCGCCGAGCGCTTCTACGATTCCACCGACTACAAGCCGGTGCTGGACATGCGGCTCAGGGCCGGAAACTCCAAGGCGATCCTCGTCGACGGCTACGATGGCTGAGACGGCCGCGTATCGCGCGGTCGGCACCCTCTACAATGCGCTGATGACCGCCCTGGTGCTGGGGCTGGTCACGCGGCGCGGCGAGGACACCGCGCGGGAATACGTCTTCCGGCACTTCCGGCGCCAGCACCTCGAGAAGTTCCTGCCGGGGCTGCAGAAGCTCGGCCTGGCCGACGAAAAGGACGCGCCGGCCTGCGCCCTCTACCACTACCATTCCAACGCGCTGGGCGGGGTGAAGACGGGCTATCTGCGCGAGAGCGACACCAAGGCCTGGGTGCGCTATCCGCCGCCGCGCTGGATCTGGCGCGGCACGGCGATCGCCGCCGTCCCGCACGCGGTGTCGGCGGCGATGCTGCACGGCTGGCACGGTCACAACGGCGTGTCGCTGGGCAACGAGCGGCTGGGCTTCGTCTGCACGGGCATGACCGTCGACGGCAAGCCGGGACTCGAGGGGTACTATATCGACTACGGCCGGCCGCTCGCCGAATCCGAGCGCGTGCGCTTCGCCTACGACGAGGAGATGCCGCGCGTCGACTGGGCGAAGCAGCCGCGGCTCGAAACCGCGAGCTGGCCGGAGGAGCGGCGCCAGCGCACCTTCCGCTCCTACGCGCTGGAATATCTGCGTACCATGCTGCCGACCCTGCAGGAGCTGCTGGGACCGGCCGACACACGGAAGGAGCTGGGCCGCGTGGCGCGGCTGGTCGGGCTGCAGTTCCACGAGGAGACGGCGCGCGACATGGACCTGCCGACCGACCTGGAGCGCGGCGACCTGGAGAGCGCCCGCGCCTTCGGGCGCTGGCTGACGGCGATCCTGCAGGCCGAGGGCGAGGAGGTCGAGACGCGCGAGACCGACGGTGCCGTCACCGTCGTGCAGCAGGGCTGGCGCGCGGTGCGCGACCTCGCAATCGCCGATCCGCTCGCCGCTTTCGACGCCTGGAACGAACTCTGGCTGGGCGCCGCGGCGGCCCATGACCGCTTCCTGGCGGTTCAGACGAGCCGCTCGCTGGATGATCGCGGCTGGTCGATCGCCTGGCGTATCGCGCCGAGATAGCCCGCGGGCAACGGATGGCCGGCGATCATGCCGGCCAGCTCGGCGAGCGGCTGCCAGCGGATCTCGAGATGCTCGTGGCTCAGCGCGACGTCGCTGCCGCCCACCAGACGGCAGCGATAAGGCACGATGCGTACGAAGCAGCCGGGCAGCACCTCGAACAGATACGCATCCAGCGCCGGGCCAACCTCGACCGAAAGCCCGGTCTCCTCGAGGACCTCGCGCACCAGCGCCGCGCGATGCGCCTCGCCCGGATCCGGCCGGCCGCCCGGTAGATCCCATTCGCCGCGCTCGTTGAGCAGCAGCAGCACGCTGCCCTCGCGGATCACGACGCCTTTGACGGAGGTGGGTGGAACGGACGGCATCGACACCAGCATAGCTGTCGTCGCGGCCCTGGCGAGGGGCGCCGGCTCACATTTCCACGTCGTCCTGAACGAAGTGAAGGACCTCATCGCCGGTTGCCGCCGGCATGAGATCCTTTCCTTCGGCTTCGCTCAGGCCAGGCGCTCCGCTCAGGACGACAGCAGTGGCGCGTCCCCAGCAAAAAGGCCGGGGATCTCTCCCCGGCCCTTCCGATTCGTCCAAGTCGGCTGGACTTAGAAGTCCATGTCGCCGCCCATGCCGCCGCCCGGCGGCATCGCCGGCGCCTTCTTCTCCGGCTTCTCGGCAACCATCGCCTCCGTGGTCACCAGCAGGCCGGCCACCGAAGCGGCATCCTGCAGCGCGGTGCGCACGACCTTGACCGGATCGATGATGCCGGACTTGATCATGTCGACATAGTCGCCCTTCTGGGCGTCGAAGCCGAAGTTCGCATCCTTCTGGTCGAGCAGCTTGCCCGCAACCACCGCACCGTCGAAGCCGGCGTTCTCGGCGATCTGGCGGACCGGCGCCTGCAGGGCGCGACGCACGATGTCGATGCCGACCTTCTGGTCGTCATTGCTCGAGCGCAGCTTGTCCAGCGCGCGCACCGCGAACAGCAGAGCCGTGCCGCCGCCGGCGACCACGCCCTCTTCCACGGCCGCCTTCGTGGCGTGCATGGCGTCGTCAACGCGGTCCTTCTTCTCCTTGACCTCGACCTCGGTGGCGCCGCCGACCTTGATGATCGCCACACCGCCCGCGAGCTTGGCCAGGCGCTCCTGGAGCTTCTCGCGATCGTAGTCGGAAGTGGTCTCCTCGATCTGGGCGCGGATCTGGCTGATGCGGCCCTCGAGGTCGGCCTTCTTGCCGGCGCCGTCGACGATCGTGGTGTTCTCCTTCTCGACGATGACGCGCTTGGCCTTGCCCAGCATGTCGTGCGTGACATTCTCGAGCTTGATGCCGAGATCCTCGGAG
>Ga0182792_1000873_pt1 | contig 26651 bp, 26 predicted proteins | sample Passage237B_FD_130497 | JGI IMG/M metagenome (GOLD analysis project Ga0182792, IMG submission 130497) | Cellulose adapted compost microbial communities from Newby Island Compost Facility, Milpitas, CA, USA - Passage2 37B (version 2) (version 2) ...
CCGCCGCGACGATGCCGGCGAGCCCATGGCCGATCTGCGGGTGCGCGCCTCAAAACTGCGCGGCGTCGAGGTGCCGGCGGCGCGGGCGCCGGCGATGATCGACGAATATCTGGTGCTGGCGGTTGCCGCCGCCTTCGCCGAGGGCCGCACGGTGATGCGGGGTTTGCACGAATTGCGCGTCAAGGAGTCCGACCGGTTGGCCGCCACTGCCGACATGCTGCGGGCCAACGGCGTCGCGGTCGAGATCTCCGGCGACGACCTGATCGTCGACGGCAAGGGTCACGTGCCGGGCGGCGGGCTGGTCGAGACCCGCATGGACCACCGCATCGCGATGTCGGCGCTGGTGATGGGGCTTGCCTCGGACAAGCCGGTCGCTGTCGACGACACCGCCTTCATCGCCACCAGCTTCCCCGGCTTCGTGCCGATGATGCGCGAACTGGGGGCGGATCTCGCATGATCATCGCCATCGACGGGCCCGCGGCATCGGGCAAGGGCACGCTCGGCAAGCGGCTCGCCGCCCATTACGGCCTGCGCCATCTCGACACCGGGCTGATCTATCGCGCCGTCGCCAAGGCGCTGATCGATGCCGGCCAGCCGCTCGACCGCGAGGATGAGGCCGCGGCCGCCGCGCGCCGGCTCGATCCGGCGCAACTCGACGATCCGGTGCTCAAGACCGATCCGATCGGCCGCGCCGCCTCGCAGATTTCGGTGTTTCCGACGGTGCGTGCCGCGCTGGTCGCGTTCCAGCGCGATTTCGCCCGGCAGCCGCCCGGGGCCGTGCTCGACGGCCGCGACATCGGCACGGTGATCTGCCCCGACGCCGAGGTGAAGATCTTTGTGATCGCCGATCCGCGGGTGCGCGCGCACCGCCGCTACCGCGAACTTCTCGCGCGCGGCGAGGCCGCCGACGAGGCCGCGGTGCTGGCCGATATCGAGGCCCGCGACGCCCGCGACCGCAACCGGACGCTGGCGCCCTTGAAGCCCGCGCCCGATGCCCACGCGCTCGATACCTCGGTGCTCGATATCGACGCCGCGGTCGCTGCCGCCATCGCCATCGTCGAGCGGCGGCGCGCAGCCGCGCAGTGACGCCGGCGGCGCCGGCGCGCGGTTGTCTTTACGGCGGCTTTCGACTATATCGGCCCGGTCCGGGCTGCCCTCAGAGTGTCGAGGCCGTCCGAGCGGGCCGGCGCGCGGAACGATCCGCGGTCGTTGTCGGAGGATCGCCCGCTCCCCGCTTCGCCGGGCCCATGGACAACGTGCACGACGGTTTGCCCTAACGGACGTGGAACGTCCCGCGGGCGGCGTCGCTTCCAGCATCGTATCGGACGCGCAAGGCAAATGCCGGCCCGCCATCGCCATCGCGCGATCGCGGCCGTCAAGGAACGCGGACCCTTGGCCCTTGGCAGCCGATACGCCCTTTGACCCGAACGGCCGGCAATACCCCGCGATCTGGAGATTCAATGGCTTCAACCGAGACCACCTACACCCCTTCCCGTGACGATTTCGCCGCGATGCTGGACGAGTCCCTGTCCGGCGGCAATCTGCAGGAAAGCTCCGTCGTCAAGGGCAAGATCGTCGCGATCGAGAAGGACATGGCCGTCATCGACGTCGGCCTGAAGACCGAAGGCCGCGTGGCGCTGCGCGAATTCGCCGGCCCCGGCCGCGAGGCCGACCTCAAGGTCGGCGACGAAGTCGAGGTGTTCCTCGACCGCATCGAGAACGCGCTTGGCGAAGCCGTGCTGTCGCGCGACAAGGCGCGCCGCGAGGAAAGCTGGGGCAAGCTCGAAAAGGCGTTCCAGAACAACGAGAAGGTCTCGGGCGTCATCTTCAATCAGGTCAAGGGCGGGTTCACCGTGGACCTCGACGGCGCGGTTGCCTTCCTGCCGCGCTCGCAGGTGGATATCCGTCCGATCCGCGACGTCTCGCCGCTGATGAACAACACCCAGCCGTTCCAGATCCTCAAGATGGATCGCCGTCGCGGCAACATCGTGGTGTCGCGCCGCACCGTGCTGGAAGAGACCCGCGCCGAGCAGCGCCAGGAGCTGGTGCAGAACCTCGAAGAGGGTCAGGTGATCGACGGCGTGGTCAAGAACATCACCGACTACGGTGCGTTCGTCGACCTCGGCGGCATCGACGGCCTGCTGCATGTCACCGACATCGCCTGGCGCCGCGTCAATCATCCGACGGAAGTTTTGACCATCGGCCAGACCGTCAAGGTCAAGATCATCAAGATCAACCACGAGACGCACCGCATCTCGCTCGGCATGAAGCAGCTGCTTGACGATCCGTGGCAGGGCATCGAGGCCAAGTACCCGGTCGGCGCCCGCTTCACCGGCCGCGTCACCAACATCACCGACTACGGCGCCTTCGTCGAGCTGGAGCCGGGCATCGAGGGGCTGATCCACGTCTCCGAGATGTCGTGGACTAAGAAGAACATGCACCCCGGCAAGATCGTCTCCACCTCGCAGGAGGTTGAGGTGCAGGTGCTCGAGGTCGACAGCGTCAAGCGGCGGATTTCGCTCGGCCTCAAGCAGACCATGCGCAATCCGTGGGAAGTGTTCGTCGAGAAGTATCCGGTCGGCGCCACGGTCGAGGGCGAGGTCAAGAACAAGACCGAGTTCGGCCTGTTCCTCGGCCTCGACGGCGACGTCGACGGCATGGTCCACCTCTCCGACCTCGACTGGAAGCTGCCCGGCGAGCAGGTCATCGACAGCTTCAAGAAGGGCGACGTGGTCAAGGCCATCGTGCTCGATGTCGATGTCGAGAAGGAGCGCATCTCGCTCGGCATCAAGCAGCTCGAAGGCGACCCGTTCGCCGAGCCGGGCGATGTCCGCAAGGGCGCGGTGGTGACCTGCGAAGTGACCGACGTGAAGGACGGCGGCATCGACGTGCAGATCGCCGGCACCGACTTCAACACCTTCATCAAGCGCTCGGAGCTGGCGCGCGACCGCAACGACCAGCGCCCCGAGCGGTTCGCCGTCGGCGAGAAGGTCGATGCCCGCGTCATCCAGTTCGACAAGAAGGCCCGCAAGGTGCAGGTCTCGATCAAGGCGCTGGAAGTGGCGGAAGAGAAGGAAGCCATCGCGCAGTACGGCTCCTCCGATTCCGGTGCGACGCTGGGCGACATCCTCGGCACCGCGCTCAAGCAGCGCGGCGACAAGTAAGCCCCGGGCGGCGCGTCGTGCGCCGCTCACGGCAAGATCAGAAAGGCCCCGGTCCGCCGGGGCCTTTCGTTTCGGCAAGGCGGCGCACCGACCTTGCTTTCTTCATATTGCATTGCAATTGATGCGATCCGGTGAGGGATCGTCAATCCTGCGCCGCTGATATCGTCGCTCGACGGAACGTGGGATAATGATCGAATTCTGCAATTGCGCCGCGGGGAGACCCTGACCATGTCGCTGGACTCCGATGTGATCGTCGATCGCCGCCGGATGCGCCGCAAGCTGACGTTCTGGCGCGTCATGGCAACGCTGGTGGCGGTTATCGCCGTGGTCGGCATCGCCGTGGCGCTGACGCCGTCGGCGCGGCGGGCGCTGACCGGCTCGCAGGCAATCGCGCGCATCTCGATCGATGGCCTGATCCGCAGCGACCGCGACCGGGTGGCCGCGCTGGAGCGGCTGGAAAAGTCGTCGGCGCCGGCCGTCATCCTGCATATCAACTCGCCGGGCGGCACCACCGCCGGCTCCGAGCAGCTTTACGACGCGCTGATGCGGCTCAAGGCGAAGAAGCCGCTGGTGGTGGTGGTCGAGGGACTGGCCGCCTCGGGCGGCTATATCGCGGCGCTCGCCTCCGATCACATCATCGCCCAGCAAAGCTCGCTGGTCGGCTCGATCGGCGTCTTATTCCAGTATCCGAATTTCACCGAGCTTCTGAAAACCGTTGGCGTGCAGGTGGAATCGGTCAAGTCGTCGCCGCTCAAGGCGGCCCCCAACGGCTATGAGCCGACCAGCCCCGAGGCGCGCGCCGCGCTCGATTCGCTGGTGAAGGATTCCTACGGCTGGTTCCGCGGTCTGGTGCAGAGCCGCCGCGGCATGGACGAGGCGGGGCTCACGCGGGTTGCCGATGGCCGGGTGTTCACCGGCCGCCAGGCGCTCGAATTGAAGCTGATCGATCAGCTCGGCGACGAAAAGACCGCCGTGGCGTGGCTGGTGGCGCAGAAGAAAATTCCGCGCGAACTGCCGGTCCGCGATTTCAAGCTGTCGCCGCGCCTGACCGACCTCACCTTTTTGCGCGCCACCGCCGTGGTCGCGCTCGATGCCGTCGGCGTCAGCGGGCTGGCGGAGCGGCTGCGGCGCACCGGCGTCGTCGCCGCGGTGGAGCGGCTCGATCTCGACGGGCTGTTGGCGCTGTGGCTGCCGGCAGGAACCCGTTAAGGCGCCCCGGCGGGGCGCGCGGCCGGGTTCCGGCGGGTTTGCCAACGCTCCGCAAACGCTCTAGAGTTCAACGAGCGTCTTGACATTCCTCGCAATTTTCAAGGAAATGGTGCCCTCGCTCGGGGCCGTCGTCTGCATGATCAAGTCCGAACTCATCCAGCGTATCGCCGATCTCAATCCGCACCTCTATCAGAGGGACGTGGAGAAGATCGTCAACGCGATCCTGGATGAGATCGTCGCGGCGCTGGCGCGCGGCGACCGGGTCGAATTGCGCGGCTTCGGCGCGTTCTCGGTCAAGCACCGTCCGGCCCGGGCGGGCCGCAATCCGCGCACCGGCGAGCATGTGCCGGTCGAGCAGAAAAGCGTGCCGTTCTTCAAGACCGGCAAGGAAATGCGCGAGCGGCTCAACCGCGAGCCGGTCGCGGCCGATCCCGGCGCGGCCTGACGCAAGACGCCGCCGGCGTGGGTTTTTTCGTTGCGGCGCAGCCCCGATCGAACGATGGTCGCCGTCGCCGGTTGTGGTGAGGCGTTCGCAACGCGCGCGGCGCGCCGAGGCAGATCATGCGCAAGGTCCTCAACATTCTGGTGGTGATCCCGCTCGCGGCGATCTTCATCGTGTTCGCGGTGGCCAACCGCCGGCTGGTGACGGTGTCGTTCGATCCGTTCAACACCAATGATCCCTCGGTCGGCGTGACGCTGCCGCTGTTCGTCGTGCTGATCGTGGTAGCGATCCTCGGCGTCGTCGCCGGCAGCGTGGCGAGCTGGTTCCGCCATCGCCACTGGCGCCGCGAGGCGCGCCGGTTCGAGGCCGAGATGCGGGAGACGCGCGCCGAACTGGCGCTGTTGCGCGAGCAGGCCCGCGAGGCGGCCGCCGCCCCGCCGGCGCTGCCCTACCATGGCGCCCCGCCGGTGGCGCGAGACAATTCCGCGCCGCTTCTGTAAAAGCCGTGGCGCGCGCGCGCAACAACGTCCGGATGTCGCCAGCAGCATGTCGCTTGTCGTCAAAATCTGTGGCCTGACCACGCTCGATGCCGTCGATGCCGCCATCGGCGCCGGCGCCGACATGGTCGGCTTCGTGATGTTCGAGGCCTCGCCGCGCCATATCCCGGCGCTGCGCGCCATGGAGCTGGTCAATCACGCCCGCGACCGCGCCGAGACCGTGGTGCTGACCGTCGATGCCGACGAGGCGACGGTGACCCGGATCGCCGACCTGGTCGAGCCGGACTGGATCCAGCTGCACGGCCATGAAACCCCGCAGACGATCCGCGCCATCAAGCGCGCCCACGGCCTCAAGGTGATCAAGGCGCTGCCGGTGGCCACGCGCGACGATCTCGCCGCGGTCGGCGCTTACGCCGACGTCGCCGACCTGATCCTGTTCGATGCGCGCCCGCCGCGCGACGCCACCCGCCCCGGCGGCCATGGCGTGCCGTTCGACTGGCACCTGCTCAAGGAGCTCGATCCGGCGCTGCCGTTCATGCTGTCGGGCGGGCTCACCCCCGACAACGTGGCCGAGGCGATGCGGATCAGCGGTGCCGGCGCCATCGACGCCTCCTCCGGCGTCGAGAGCGCGCCCGGCATCAAGAGCGCCGAGAAAATCGAGGCGTTGATCCGCGCCGCCGACGAAGCCTATCTGGAGATCGCGCCCCCGCTATGACCGTGCCCGCCCCCCAAAACTCCTTCCGTACCGGCCCGGACGAGCGCGGCCGCTTCGGCATCTTTGGCGGCCGTTTCGTCGCCGAGACCCTGATGCCGCTGATCCTCGATCTCGAGAAAGCCTATGCCGAGGCCAAGGCCGACCCGGCTTTTGCCGCGGAGATGGCGCAGCATCTGAAAACCTATGTCGGGCGGCCCTCGCCGCTCTATTACGCCGAGCGTTTGACCGACCACCTGCGCGCGGCCGCGCGCGCCAAAGGCGGGTCGGGCGGGGCAAAGATTTTCCTCAAGCGCGAGGAGCTGAACCACACCGGCTCGCACAAGGTCAACAACGTGCTGGGCCAGATCATGGTGGCGCGGCGCATGGGCAAGAAGCGCATCATCGCCGAGACCGGCGCCGGCCAGCATGGCGTCGCCACCGCGACGCTGTGCGCGCGCTTCGGCCTCGACTGCGTGGTCTACATGGGCGCGGTCGACGTGGCGCGGCAGGAGCCGAACGTCATCCGCATGCAGATGCTGGGCGCCAAGGTGATCCCGGTGCAGTCGGGCACGCGCACGCTGAAGGACGCGATGAACGACGCGCTGCGCGACTGGGTGACCAACGTCGCGACCACCTTCTATTGCATCGGCACGGTGGCGGGGCCGCATCCCTATCCGATGATGGTGCGCGACTTTCAGTCGGTCATCGGCCACGAGACGCGCGAGCAGATGCAGGAGGCCGAGGGGCGGCTGCCGGATTCGCTGGTCGCCTGCATCGGCGGCGGCTCCAACGCGATGGGGCTGTTTCATCCGTTTCTCGACGAGCCGTCGGTGGAGATCTTTGGCGTCGAGGCGGCGGGCCATGGTCTCACGCAACTGCATGCCGCCTCGCTCGCCGGCGGCCGGCCCGGCGTGCTGCACGGCAATCGCACCTATCTGCTGATGAACGACGACGGCCAGATCCAGGATGCGCATTCGATCTCGGCCGGCCTCGATTATCCCGGCATCGGGCCGGAGCATGCGTGGCTGCACGAGACGGGCCGCGTGCAGTATCTGTCGGCGACCGACGAGGAGGCACTGGCGGCGTTTCAGTTGCTGTCGCGGCTGGAAGGCATCATCCCGGCGCTGGAATCGGCGCACGCCATCGCCCGCGTCATGGACCTCGCCCCGGCGCGGCCGCAGGATCACCTGATGGTGGTCAACCTGTCCGGCCGCGGCGACAAGGACGTGCCACAGGTCGGCGAGATTTTGAAGGGCAGGGCCAAGTGACCGGGGTTGAGCGGAATAGCGCCCCCTCACCCGGCCCCTCCCCATCGGGGAGAGGTAAAGCGCCGCATCGTCGTCACCTCTCCCCGATGGGGAGAGGTCGGATCGCGTCAGCGATCCGGGTGAGGGGGTGTCACGCTTCGGGCAAAGTGGTGCGGATCAATTCGAGCACGCTGTCGAGGTGGTCGTATATGTCGCTGTTGGTGACGCGAAGCACATGGAAGCCGCAGGCCTCCAGCGTCGCGGTGCGGTCGCGATCATACGCTCGTTCCCGCTCGCTTGCGTGCGTTGCCCCATCGACCTCGATGACGAGCTTGCCATCGAGAGTCACGAAATCCACGACATACCTGTCGATCGGATGCTGTCGCCGGAATTTCCAGTTTGCCAGCGCGCGGTTGCGCAGCGCCTGCCATAACCGTGCCTCGGCGCTGGTTTGCCTCGCCCGCAGTGCCTTTGCCCTGGCGCGAAACCTTTCCATCCCCCTCACCCGGCTGCTGCGCAGCCGACCTCTCCCCGGCGGGGAGAGGTTTAGCACGGTATTGCCATGACTACCCGCATCGACCGCCGCTTCGCCGCGTTGCGCGCCGAGGGCCGCGCCGCCTTCGTCACCTTCCTGATGGCCGGCGATCCGGACATGGAGACCGCGCTCGCCATCGTGAAGGCGCTGCCGGCGGCCGGCGCCGACGTCATCGAACTCGGCATGCCGTTCACCGACCCGATGGCCGACGGCCCGGCGATCCAGGCGGCCGGCCAGCGCGCGCTCGCGAACGGCGCGACGCTCAACAAGACGCTCAATCTGGTGCGGCGGTTTCGCGAGAGCGACGACACCACGCCGATCGTGCTGATGGGCTATTACAATCCGATCTACATCCATGGCGTCGCGGCATTCCTCGCCGATGCCAAGGCCGCAGGGGTCGACGGGCTGATCGTGGTCGATCTGCCGCCGGAGGAGGATTCCGAATTGTGCCTGCCGGCGCTCGAGGCCGGGCTCAACTTCATCCGGCTCGCCACGCCAACGACCGACGACCGGCGCCTGCCGGCCGTGCTCGCCAATACCTCGGGCTTCGTCTACTACGTCTCGATCGCCGGCATCACCGGCGCGGCCGCCGCCGATGCCGGACAGGTCTCGCAGGCGGTGACCCGCATCAAGCGCCACACCGCGCTGCCGGTCGCGGTCGGCTTCGGCATCCGTACCCCCGAGGCGGCCGCCCTGATCGCGCAGCACGCCGATGGCGTCGTCGTCGGCTCGGCGCTGGTCGATGCGCTGGCTTTGAGCCTCGACGCCGGCGGCCGGGCCACGGCACGCACGGTCGCCGCCGTCACCGACCTGGCGGCGCGGCTGGCGCGCGGGGTGCGTGGCGCGAAACAAGCCGCCGAATAGCCCTTTTTGGGCGGTTCTTGTTGTGCCCAAGCCGTACCACCGCCTATCAAGGCACGGTTGCCGCCGTTCTCTGGAGTGTGACGCATGAACTGGATCACTAACGTCGTCCGGCCGAAAATCCGCAGCATTTTACGCCGCGACACGCCGGAGAACCTGTGGATCAAGTGCCCCGATACCGGGCAACTGGTGTTCTACAAGGACGTCGAGGCCAACCAGTTCGTCATTCCGGTCTCCAACTACCACATGCGCATGGGGGCGCTGGCCCGGCTCAAGTCGATCTTCGACAACGAGACCTGGTTCGACGTGGCGCTGCCGGACGTGACCGCCGATCCGCTGAAATTCCGCGACGAGCGTCGCTATGCCGACCGCCTCAAGGATGCCCGCGCCAAGACCGGCCTGAACGATGCGGTCAAGGTCGGCTATGGCAAGCTGGAGGGGCTCGGCGTCGTCGTCGCGGTGCAGGATTTCGACTTCATGGGTGGCTCGCTCGGCATGGCGGCGGGTGAAGCGATCGTGCGCGGGCTTGAGCTTGCGGTGGAAAAGCATGCGCCGTTCATCATGTTCGCGGCTTCGGGCGGTGCCCGCATGCAGGAAGGCATTTTGTCGCTGATGCAGATGCCGCGCACCACGGTGGCGGTGCAGATGCTGCGCGAGGCCGGCCTGCCCTACATCGTGGTGCTGACCAACCCGACCACAGGCGGCGTCACCGCCTCCTACGCCATGCTCGGCGACGTGCATATCGCCGAGCCCGGGGCGCTGATCGGCTTCGCCGGCGCGCGCGTCATCGAGCAGACCATCCGCGAGAAGCTGCCGGACGGTTTCCAGCGCGCCGAGTATCTCAAGGAGCACGGCATGGTGGACATGGTGGTGCATCGCCACGACCTGCGCGCCACGCTGGCGCGGCTGTGCCGCCTCTTCACCAAGGCGCCGGCGCGCGAGGTGGAGGTGACGACGCCGGAGGCCGCCGTGATCGCCGCCGGCGTCGAGGCGGCGCTGCCGGAGACGCCGCCCGCGTGACCCATCCCCGTTCCGTGCCCCCGCTCAACGACATTCTCGCGCGGCTGACGACGCTGCACCCCAAGCGCATCGACCTGACGCTGGACCGCATCTGGCGCGTGCTCGACCGCCTTGACAATCCCGAGCGCCGGCTGCCGCCGGTGATCCATGTCGCCGGCACCAACGGCAAGGGCTCGACGGTCGCCTATCTGCGCGCCATGCTGGAAGCCGCCGGGCTTGCCGTCCATGTCTACACCTCGCCGCATCTGGTGCGCATCAACGAGCGCTTCCGGCTCGGCCGGCGCCGGCAGCCGGGCCGGCTCGTCAGCGACGACGAACTGCGCGCCGCCTTGATCCGTTGCGAGGCCGTCAACGGCGGCGCGCCGATCACCGTGTTCGAGATGGAGACGGCTTGCGCCTTCACGCTGTTCGCCGATCATCCGGCTGACGCCGTGCTGCTGGAGGTCGGGCTCGGCGGCCGGCTCGACGCCACCAACGTGATCGAGCGGCCGGCGGTCTCGGTGATCGCCCCCGTCGCCATCGACCATCGCGAGTTTCTGGGCGACACGCTGGAGCAAATCGCCACCGAGAAGGCCGGCATCATCAAGCAGGGCGTGCCAGTGGTGGCCGCCGCGCAGCAGGAGGCGGCGCGGGCCGCGATCGCGCGCCAGGCGGCGCGGTGTGCGGCGCCGCTCGCCATTGCCGGCGAACAGTGGCACGTCCATGCCGAGCACGGCCGGCTGGTCTATCAGGACGAGCGCGGCCTGCTCGATCTCGCGGCCCCGCGCCTGTTCGGGCGTCACCAGTTCGATAACGCGGGCCTCGCCATCGCCGCGCTGCGCGCCACGGATGTCTTCAAGATCGATACCGCGGCGATCGAGGCTGGCATCGCCCGCGCCGACTGGCCGGCGCGGATGCAGCGGCTCGGCGCCGGTCACCTGGTCGCGGCGGCGCCGCCGGGCAGCGAGGTGTGGCTCGATGGCGGGCACAACGCCGATGGCGGCCGCGTCGTCGCCGCAGCCCTCGGCGACCTCGAGGAGCGCGTGCCGCGCCCCCTGGTGCTGATCGTCGGCATGATGGGCAACAAGGATGCGGAAGGCTTTCTCGCGCATTTCGCCGGCCTGACGCGGCATCTCGTCGCCGTGATGATTCCCGGCGAAGACAACGCCATGCCGGCGGAGATGCTGGCCGACGCCGGCCGCCGCCACGGCTTGCGGGTCGAGACGGCGGAGAGTGTCGAGGCCGCCCTGCGCGCGCTGGCCGGGCTTGCCTACGAGACGCCGCCGCGCATCCTGATCACCGGCTCGCTCTACCTCGCCGGCCATGTGCTCGCGGTCAACGGCACGTTGCCGCAGTAGAGTGATTTACGTTGCGGCGGAAACACGCCAGTCGTCATGGCCGGACTTGTTCCGGCCATCCACGCCTTGATTGATCGAGTCGCCGTCAAGACGTGGATGCCCGGCATAAAGCCGGGCATGACGAAGTGAGGTGAGTTGCAGGGTGAGTTGCAGATCGGGTCTCGTTGCGGCCATTACACCGCGGCGGTGATCCACTGCTGCAGCTTGACCTTCGGCGCGGCGCCGACCTGGCGCGAGGCCAGTTCGCCGTCCTTGAAGATCATCAGCGTCGGGATCGACATCACGCCGTATTTCGAGGCGGTCTGCGGATTCTCGTCGACGTTGAGCTTGACGATCTTGACCTTGTCGCCCATGGCGCCGGCGATCTCGTCGAGCGCGGGCGCGATCATGCGGCACGGACCGCACCACTCGGCCCAGAAATCGACCACCACCGGGCCATCCGCCTTGAGAACCTGCGCCTCGAAATCCGAGTCCGAAACCTTACCCACGCTCATGGAATGCCTCACGATTGGCCGGCCGCGGTTTTGGGAAGAATCGCGCCGGATTGCCTGAGTGCCGAACCTAGGAACGGGCCGCCTGCCGGTCAAGGTATCGTCACGGAACCCTGATGTGTGTCGGGCTGGCCCGGCAATGCCGAAACGGCCCGCCTTGCGGGGCGGGCCGTTTCGCATGTCGATCTGGTTGCGGGGGCACGCAACTACCGATACCGACATTTGTTGGAGATAGCGATCTAGCAAGGTTCAACAGATGACGTGCCCCCAATAAATTGGACCGTTTTTGGCTGGAATTTTCCATTTATGATCCCTCGATGGGAGAAGGAGAATTCCAATGAAGGCATCGAAGTTTTCGGAAGCGCAGATCGCGTTTGTGTTGAAGCAGGCTGAGGATGGTACGGCTATTGGCGAGGTTTGCCGAAAGGCTGGGATATCGGAGGCGACGTTTTACAATTGGCGCAAGCGTTACGCGGGTCTGATGCCGTCCGAGGTGAAGCGGCTTCGCCAGCTTGAGGAGGAGAATGCGAAGCTCAAGCGGCTCGTGGCGGACCTGTCGCTGGACAAGGCGATGCTGCAGGACGTTCTGCAAAAAAAGCTTTGAGGCCTGCTCGCCGTCGCCAGCTTGTCGATCAGGTTCGGGAGATATGGAAGGCATCGGTGCGCAGGGCATGCCAAGTCCTGCGTGTCGACCGTTCCCTCTACACCTACAAGCCCCGGCGCGGGGATCAGGCCGCCTTGAAGCAGCGGATCAAGGAGATATGCCAGACGCGCGTGCGTTATGGCTACCGGCGAGTGCATGTTCTTCTGGTGCGCGAAGGCTGGCCGATCAACATCAAGCGAACATACAAGCTCTACAATGAGTTAGGCATGCAACTGCGGAACAAGACACCGAAGCGACGTGTGAAGGCGAAGCTGCGGGAAGACAGAACGGAGGCGACGCGATGCAACCAGACCTGGGCAATGGACTTCGTTCACGATCAACTAGCGACCGGAAAGAAGCTGCGCATTCTGACCATCGTCGACATCTGGTCACGCTTCTCGCCGGCGGTCGATCCGCGCTACAGCTATCGTGGCGAGGATGTCGTGCAGACCCTCGAACGGGTTTGCAGGGAAGTAGGGTATATCACGCAGGGGCAGGCGCAGAAGGAAGTCACGCACGCCGAAGGGCTCAATATCCTTGACGCGGTGGTGCAGCTTTCCGTCTTGAGTTCGTCGCTCACCGCGCCGCCCAGCTCGCCTTCCGACGGCGATTGCTACATCCCCGCGTCCGGCGCGACCGGCGCGTGGGCCGATTGGGATTTGAACATCGCGGTTGCGCGCGATGGATCGTGGACGAAGATCGTTCCCCAGGCGGGATGGATTGCATGGGACATCGGCCAGTCGGCGCTTCTGGTTTTTGACGGCAGCGCCTGGCAGGCGGTGTCCGGCTCGATATTGCAGAATCTCGATCTGCTCGGACTCGGCACGACGGCCGACGAGACGAATCCGCTTTCGGCCAAGCTCAACAAGGCGCTGTGGACGGCGAAATATGCCGGCGAGGGCGGCGACGGCGCGCTGCGCTACACGCTCAACAAGGAGGCGCCGGACAAGGTGCTGTCGCTGCTGATGCAGTCGGATTGGTCCGGCCGCGCCGAGATCGGGCTCGTCGGCAGCGACGACCTCTCGGTCAAGGTGAGCGCCGACGGCGCCGGCTGGAAGGAGGCGCTGGTGGCCAACCGCGAGACCGGCGCGGTCGGCTTTCCCTCCGGCCTGGTGCATCCGCCGACCGGGCTGACGGTCCCGCTCTACCTACCGGTGCCGGTGCGGCTGTGCTGGCGGCTCGACCAGTCGCGGCCGGGCACGCCGCGGACCTACACCATCAGCAGCGTCAGCGGCACCACGATCACGCTCACCACCGCCAGCGTCGGGCAGATCTTCGGCGTCAACATGCGCGAGCTGGCGGCGGTGCGCATCTGGAACACCAGCAAGTCGCCGGCGCAACCCGCCTGGGTCGACTGGGACCTGTCGACGACGCAGATGCGGGTGACGGATGCGAGCCACGTGGCGGGCTGGGCCGGCGGCGACACCATCCGGCTCGGCGATCCCAATCCGACCGGCGACAACACGCTGAACATGATGGCCCTCGACATCAGCGGCTGCCTGCTGGCCACCACCGGCGCGGTGTTCCCGCAGAAGGGGGTGTTCCTCGGCGTCTATGTCTCGTCGTCGAACGGCCCGGCGGCCGTGGATTTCTCCGGCACCGGCGCGGGCGGAACGCCCACCGGCGGCAATGCGCTGAGCAACGGCACGCGCAACATGACGAGCTGCCCGATCCCGACGCCAGTGCCGTCGCCGATCTCGAACAGCAATCTGCTTTTCATTCGGGAGCAATTGGCGGTTGGCGCGACGGACCTCACCATTGCTTATGCGCGGGTGCTGGGAGTTTATGTATAGTCCTGCGACGGGGCGGGCGCCGCATGAGCGAGACGATCGATTACGGAACGGCGAGCGGAAGCTCGGCACTGTTCGTAATCGGAAACAGCACCTTTTCGAGTGCGGCCAATGCCGCGATCATCGTCCATCTTTTCGACTTCAATTCGTCCGCCCGCGCGACGCATGGACTGAGTTTTCTCGCGCTTTCCGGGGCCGGCGGCTCGGTCCCGATCATCTCGACGCGAACCGCGGCGGAGGCGGATAACGCGCTTCGCCTTTTCGTTTCCGGCGACGGCAAGTTCTCGGCCGGAACCGTCCTGATATTCGGGAAGAAGTGAAAGCCGAGCGCAGCAAGGAGCGACGATGCTCCCGTTGAAGACCTACAGCCAGGACTACCGGAACCGCCTCGCCGACGAGGTCGCGGCGGCGCCCGCCGGCGCGGCGTGGCCGGCGGCGGTGGCTGACTATGTCGCGCTCCGCGACGCGGCGCGGGCGTGCAGGGGTGGGAAGTAGTTTCCGCCTGTTTGCGCCCGTTTCGGCCTGTAGTTCACTCACCGGCTTGCACTTTCCTGGGGCAGCCCAGCAAGCGAAAGAACTGCGGATATGTTGCCTGTGATCCATGCCCGAGCAGCGCGAGTACCCGAATGCAAGCCATCTTGCTCGGAGGGCGGAATCGTCGCGGTGCTGTGACGCCCCAGCAGCCCTGATGGCGCTATGGCGCAAGGATTTCGGACACCCGCCGGACACGAAAAACGAAGGCCCCGGACGGCGATCCGGGGCCTTTGCGTATCCCGTTGCCGGTCAACGGGAAATTTGGTTGCGGGGACAGGATTTGAACCTGTGACCTTCAGGTTATGAGCCTGACGAGCTACCGGGCTGCTCCACCCCGCGTCAACTCCTTGATCGCCTTCACCAAAACCTCACCCGTCACGACGGCTTGCGCAAGCGCTCATCGCCGACACCGTGCCACCTGGTTCCGGAGGAAGGCCGCCGCGGCCGAGGCCGGCGGCGCGGGGCGTATGTATCAACCCGCGGCCGGTTTGGGAAGGGCTGCCGTCATCTTTTCATGACATTCGCGAAAGGCGCTCGCGTGGGCGCGCAAGGCGCCGCCCGGCCGCTCACGTCAGCAGAAAGCCGCCGTCCACGGTGACGACGCTGCCGGTCATGTAGCGCGAGGCGTTCGACGCCAGCAGCAGCAGCGCGCCGTCGAGGTCGCTTTCGTCGCCGACCCGGCGCTGCGGGATGCGCCGTATCAGCTTCTCACCGGCCGGCGTGGTCCAGGCCTCGCGGTTGATGTCGGTGTCGATATAGCCCGGCGCCAGCGCGTTGACGCGGATGCCGTGCGCCGCCCATTCCAGCGCCAGCGCTTTTGTCGCCTGAATCAGCCCGGCCTTGGAGATCGCATAAGGCGCGACCGCCTTGAGAACGCCGGTGCCGAGCACCGAGGCGATGTTGACGATGGTACCGCCGCTTTCGCGCGCGATCATGCGGCGCGCCGCCTCGGTCGCGGCGAACCAGGCGCCCTTGAGGTTGGCGTCGAGCACCTTGTCCCAGTCGGCCTCGCTCTGCGCCACCGCCAGCTTCTCCACCGCAATGCCGGCGTTGTTGACCAGCACCGTGACCGGCCCGAGCGCGCGCTCGGCGGCGTCGAAGGCGGCAGCGATATTGGCGGTATCGGTCACGTCCATCGCGACCGCCGCGGCGCGGCCGCCCGCCGCCCCGATCTCCTGCGCGAGGCTTTCCAGCTTGGCCGTCTGCCGGGCCGCCAGCGCCACCGCCGCGCCGCGCGCCGCCAGCACCTTTGCGAACCGCCGGCCGAGCCCCTGCGAAGCGCCGGTGATCAGGATCACCTCGCCGCTGACGTCGAACAGATCGGCCATACGTTTCTCCTTGCCATGCAATTGGACATCGCTGGCTCCCTTACCATCGCGGGCCGCGTCAGCTAAACCCTCAAACCGTCATCGGGACAGGGAGGACAGCCATGGATCTCGGCATTGCCGGCCGGCGGGCGCTGGTGTGCGCCGCGAGCAAGGGGCTTGGGCGGGCGTGCGCCGCCGCGCTCGCGGCGGAGGGTGTGCACGTCACCATCACGGCGCGCGGCGCCGAGGCGCTGGAGGCGACCGCCGCCGCGCTGCGCACCGCCCATCCCGGCATCGAGGTCGTCACTGTTGCCGGCGACATCACCACGCCCGAGGGACGCGCCGCCGCGCTGAGCGCCTGTCCCGCGCCGGACATTCTCGTCAACAATGCCGGCGGGCCGCCGCCGGGCGATTTCCGCGATTTTACCCGCGAGGACTGGATCAAGGCGCTCGATGCCAACATGCTGACCCCCATCGAGTTGATCAAGGCGACGGTGGACGGCATGATGGCGCGCAGGTTCGGCCGCATCGTCAACATCACCTCGGCGGCGGTGAAGGCGCCGATCGACGTGCTCGGCCTCTCCAACGGCGCGCGCGCCGGGCTGACCGGCTTCGTCGCCGGCCTCGCCCGCAAGACGGTCGTGGCCAATGTCACCATCAACGCGCTGCTGCCCGGCCCGTTCGATACCGACCGGCTGCGCGGCGTCAATGCCGCGACCGCAAAAGCCACCGGCCGCACGGTCGAGGACGTGACCGAGGCCCGCATGCGGGAGAACCCGGCCGGCCGCTTCGGCACGCCGGAGGAATTCGGCGCCGCCTGTGCCTTCTTGTGCGGCACGCAGGCCGGCTTCATCACCGGGCAGAACATTCTGCTCGATGGCGGCGCCTTTCCGGGCACGCTATAGGGATCGCGACCGGATTGTATTTCACTGCGCCCTGGCGCAAACAGGGCGGTCTGCAACGGGAGACGAACTGCAATGAAACTGGTGAGATTTGGCGAAGCCGGTGGCGAGAAGCCCGGCCTGCTCGATGCCGAGAACCGCGTCCGCGACCTGTCCGCTCATCTCACCGACTGGACCGGGGAGGCGCTGTCGCCGCAAAGTCTTGCCAGGATCAAGGCGCTCGATCCGGCTTCGCTGCCAGAGGTCGACGGCACGCCGCGGCTCGGCGCCCCGGTCGGCGGGACGCCGAAATTCGTCGCCATCGGTCTCAACTATGCCGACCATGCCGCCGAGGCCGGCATGGCGATCCCGGCCGAGCCGATCGTGTTCATGAAGGCGACCAGCAGCCTGTGCGGCCCCTACGACGCGGTTGAGAAGCCGCGCGGCTCGATCAAGCTCGACTGGGAGGTGGAGCTGGCGGTGATCATCGGCACGCGCGCGAAGTATGTCTCCGAGGCCGATGCGCTGAAACACGTGGCCGGCTACGCGGTGTGCAACGACGTCTCCGAGCGGCATTTCCAGATCGAGCGGCTGGGGCAGTGGACCAAGGGCAAGAGCCACGATACGTTCGGCCCGCTCGGGCCGTGGCTGGTGACCGCCGACGAGGTCAAGGACCCGCACAATCTCGCGATGTGGCTCGACGTCAACGGCGAGCGCCGCCAGACAGGCACGACCGCGACGATGATCTTCAACGTGCCGAAGGTGGTGTCCTACGTCTCGGCGCTGATGACGCTCAATCCCGGCGACATCATCACCACCGGCACGCCGCCCGGCGTCGGCATGGGCATGAAGCCGCCGGTGTTCCTCAATGTCGGCGACGTCATGACGCTCGGCATCGAAGGGCTCGGCGAGCAGCGTCAACAGGTGGTGGCGGCGTAAGCAGGGCAGGACCTCATGAAACTGACATTCTCGCCAACTTCGCCGTTCGCGCGCAAGGTGCGCATCGCGGCGATCGAACTCGGGCTGATCGACCGCATCGAGCTGGTGACGACCTCGATGGTGCCGGGCCAGCTCAACAAAAGCTATTCCCGCGACGTCAACCCGCTGCGCAAGCTGCCGGCGCTGATCCTCGACGACGGCACGACGCTGGTCGATTCCGAGATCATCGTCGAATATCTCGACGAACTGGCCGGCGGAAAGCTGTTCCCGGCGGCGGGTGTCGCGCGCTGGCGGGTCAAGGCCGAGCATGCGATGACGCAAGGCATGCTCGACGCCATGCTGCTGTGCCGCTACGAAAAGATGCTGCGGCCGAAGGAGTTTTACTGGTCGACTTGGTACGACGACCAGTGGGAGCGGGCGTGGCAGGGACTGGCGTGGTTCGAGGCGCGGCCCGAGATTTTGACGCGGCCGCTCGACATCGTGCAGATCGCGCTGGTGTGCGTGCTCGGCTATGTCGACCTGCGCTTTGCCGACAGCGGCTGGCGCAAGGCGTTTCCTAAGCTCGCCGCGTTCAACGAGACGATGATGGCGCGCGAGTCGGTGAAGGTTTCCGCGCCGCCGGCGGGGTGAATTCGCCATCCGCCCCCACCCTACCCCCCCTCGCGAGCGGGAGAGGAATGAAGGGAGGGGGCCAGCATGCGCTCCAGCGTCTCCAGCCGGTCGGCCTCGCGGGGCGGCTTGTCCCAGCGCAGCCGGTTGATGCGCGGAAAACGCATTGCCACGCCCGACTTGTGCCGCGCCGAGCGCTGCAAGCCTTCGAACGCCACCTCCAGCACGAGCCCGTGGTCCGGCTCGTGCACGACATGGCGCACGGGACCGAACTTCTCCGTGGTGTTGCGGCGGACGAAGCGGTCGATCTGTAACAGCTCCTCGTCGGTGAAGCCGAAATACGCCTTGCCGACCGGCACCAGCTCGGTGCCGTCGGCGCCGTCGGTCCAGACGCCAAAGGTGTAGTCGGAGTAGTACGATGAGCGGCGGCCGTGGCCGCGCTGCGCATACATCAGGACCGCGTCGATCAGATGTGGGTCGTGCTTCCACTTCCACCACGGCCCCCTGGCGCGACCGGGCAGATAGGGCGAATCGAGGCGCTTGAGCATCACGCCCTCGATCGCGTCGGCGTCCGCGCCGGCCCCAAAGACGCGTGGATCGGCGCGCGCGGCGGCAAGCTCTCGCCAGTTCTCGAACGCAACCAGCGGCGATAGCGCGATGCGCGGATCGCCCAGCCGCGCGACGAAGCGCTCCAGCCGCGCGCGGCGTTCGCCGAAGGTCAGTTCGCGCAAATCCTCGCCGTCCTCGCCGAGAAGATCGTAGGCGCGCAGGTGGATCGGAAACTCCTTGATGAGCTTCGGCGTCACCGTCTTGCGGTTGAGCCGCTGCTGCAACACGTTGAAGCTCTGCACGCGGCCCTCGCGCACCACCAGCAACTCGCCGTCGAGCGCGGCGGGCAGGTGCAGCGCCGGCGTGAGGTCGGGAAAACTTTTCGAGATGTCTTCGCCGGTGCGCGAATAGAGCCGCGCGACCGGCGTGCCTTGCGCATCGCGCCCGCTCACCGCCTGCACGCGGATGCCGTCCCATTTCCATTCGGCGGCGAACTGGGCCGCGTCGAGCGCGGTGAAGTCGGTGTCCTCGATGGCGTGCGCCAGCATCACCGGGTGGAACGGCGCGGCATCGCGGTTGACTGGCTTGTCGCCGCGCCCTTCCAGCCAGGCGAACAGGTCGAGATAGGGCGGTGCGAGCCCCGGCCACAGCAGCTCGATGTCGTGCGGGTCCTTGGTCCCGAGGGCGGCGGCGGCGGTCTTGGCAAGCCGCGCCGAAACACCGATGCGCAAGCCGCCGGTGACAAGCTTGAGGAGCGCCCAGCGCCCGGTCTCGTCCAGCTCGTCGAGCCAGCGCGCGATCTGCGCCGGCATGTCCGCCTTGGCCAGCGTCTGCAACGCGCCGACGACTTCGGTCAGCGTGGGAGGCGGTTCATTGCGCCCGGTGCGCGCGGCGGGCCACATCAGCGCCACCGTTTCGGAGAGGTCGCCGACATAGTCGTAGGACAGTGCGAACAGCACAGGATCGGTGCGCGCCGCGATCAGTTCGCGGATCAGGCCCGGCTTGGCGTGACGGAACGACAGCGCGCCGGTCAGCGCCGCCAGCGCGATGCCGCGATCGGGGTCCTCGACGGCGCGAAAATAGTCGGTGATCAGCCGCAGCTTGGCGTTGCGGCCGGGCTCATAAGCGAGGCGGTCGAGCAGATGCGCGAAGCGGTTCATGCGACCGTCTCGCCCGCTTCGCCCGCGCTCTCGTCCTCTTCGCCGTAGCCGACCAGCGCCAGCGGGCGGGCGATCAGTCCTTGCGTCGTGCACCAGTGCACGAGTGCATCCTCCTCGCCATGCGTCACCCACACTTCGCCGGCGCCGGTGGCGCGGATGGTGTGTGTCAGGCCGTTCCAGTCGGCATGATCGGAGATCACCAGAGGCAGTTCGACGCCGCGCTGACGTGCCCGCGCGCGTACCCGCATCCAGCCGGACGCAAAGGCGTTGATCGGATCGGGGAAGCGCCGCGTCCACACCTCGCTCAGTGCCGAGGGCGGTGCCAGCGTGATCGTGCCCGCAAGCTCGGCCTTCGTGGCGTCGCGCGCGAGCTGCAGGTCGCCGAGCGCGAGGCCGCGGGCTTCGTAATAGCGGGTGATGGTTTCCATCGCGCCGTGCAGGTAGATCGGCGCGTCGTATCCGGCCGCGCGGATCAGCGCGATGACGCGCTGCGCCTTGCCGAGCGAATAGGCGCCGACGATGTGCGCGCGCTCGGGAAACAGCCGCACCGATGCCAGCAGCGTCGCGACTTCACCCGCCGCGTCGGGATGGCAGAACACCGGCAGGCCGAACGTCGCCTCGGTGATGAACACGTCGCAGGGCACGACCTCGAAGGCGGCGCAGGTCGGGTCGGGGACGTCCTTGTAGTCGCCGGAGGCGACGATGCGCACGCCGCCGCATGTGACCGCGATCTGCGCCGAGCCGAGCACATGGCCAGCCGGATGAAAGCGGACGCCGACATCGCCGAGCGTGAGCGCCTCGCCGTAAGCGATCTCCTGCGCCGTGCCGGCAAAATTTTCACCGTAGCGCAGCCGCATCAGGTCGAGGGTTTCCCGCGTCGCCAGCACCGCGCCGTGCCCCGGGCGGGCATGGTCGGAATGGCCGTGCGTGATCAGCGCCCGCGGCACCGGGCGCACCGGGTCGATATGGAAATCGCCGCGCGGGCAGTACAGCCCGGCCGGTTCCGGCGCGAGAAGATCGTGCGGACGCATGGCGCACATATAGGTTGTCGCAGGCTTCGCGCGAGGGCGGACGCCCTGTCTGCTTCGTCATGCTCGCACTCTCATGTCCCGACCCCTTCCCCATTGTCATTGCCGGGCTTGACCCGGCAATCCCGACAAGAAAGGCACGGCGTCCCTAGCCGGGATGGCCGGAACAAGTCCGGCCATGACGAACAGGAAAACACGGATTGTTGGCGGTTCTCCCGAAGCGGATCATGCTCTAACATCCGTCTCGTGCCGCCCGCCGCTTCCCCCGACATCGCCCTGCCCGATGCGTTCCGGCGCTGGTTCGCCGCGCGCGGATGGGCTCCGCGCGCGCATCAGCTTGCGCTTCTGGACACCGCGCGCACGGCCCGCGCCACGCTCCTGATCGCACCGACCGGCGCCGGCAAGACGCTCGCCGGGTTTCTGCCGACGCTGACGGAGCTCGCCGCCGCACGGCCGCGCACGGCGTCCACCGGGCGCGATGGGGCCGCAAGCGGCGGCCTGCACACGCTTTACATCTCGCCGCTCAAGGCGCTGGCCGTCGATATCGCCCGCAACCTCGAACGCCCCATCGCCGAGATGGCGCTGCCGATCCGGGTCGAGACGCGCACCGGCGACACCCCGCCCTCGCGCCGCCAGCGCCAGCGTCGTACCCCGCCGGACATTCTGCTGACCACGCCGGAGCAACTCGCGCTGCTGCTTGCGTCCGACGATGCGCCGTACCTGTTCGCCTCGCTGAAGCGCATCGTGCTCGACGAACTGCACGCGCTCGTCACCTCCAAGCGCGGCGACTTGCTGTCGCTCGGGCTGGCGCGGTTGTGGCGGCTCGCGCCGCAGGCGGTGGCGACCGGCCTGTCGGCGACGGTGGCGGAGCCCGACGACCTGCGCCGCTTCCTGGTGCCGCAGCTCGCGGGCGAGGTGCGCCTTGCCGATCTGGTGGTGGCGGAGGCGGGCGCCGCGCCGATCGTCGAGATGCTCGACACCAGGGAGCGGCTGCCGTGGGCCGGGCATTCGGCGCGCCACGCGCTGGGCGAAATCTACGACTTGATCAAGGCCAACAAAACCACGCTGGTGTTCGTCAACACCCGCAGCCAGGCCGAGATGCTGTTTCAGGAGTTATGGCGCATCAACGACGACGCGCTGGCGATCGCGCTGCATCACGGTTCGCTCGATGTCGGCCAGCGCCGCAAGGTCGAGGATGCGATGGCGGCCGGGCGGCTCAACGCCGTGGTCTGCACTTCCTCGCTCGATCTCGGCATCGACTGGGGCGACATCGACCTCGTGGTCAATGTCGGCGCGCCGAAGGGCGCCTCGCGCATGATGCAGCGCATTGGCCGCGCCAATCACCGGCTCGACGAGCCCTCGCGCGCGGTGATGGTGCCGGCCAACCGCTTCGAGGTGCTGGAATGCCGGGCCGCCATCGACGCCATCGCCGCCAACGCGCAGGACACCCCGCCGCTACGCACCGGCGCGCTCGACGTGCTGGCGCAGCATGTCTTGGGCTGCGCCTGCGGCGCGCCGTTTCTCATCGATGAGCTTTTTGATGAAGTGCGCAGCGCCGCGCCCTACGCGGGCCTCGCGCGCGGCGATTTCGACGACGTGGTGGAGTTCGTCGCCACCGGCGGCTACGCGCTGAAAACGTATGAGCGCTTTGCCCGCATCCGGCAGGACAAGGAGGGCCGCTGGCGTGTGACCAACCCGAAGGTGCGGCAGAGCTATCGCCTCAACGTCGGCACCATCGTCGAGGAGCAGATGCTGAAGGTGCGCCTCGTGCGCGCGCGCCACGGAGCGAAGGGCGGCGCCACCGGCGCGATTGCGCGGGGCGGACGGCTGCTCGGCCAGATCGAGGAATATTTCATCGAGGGACTGACGGCGGGCGACACGTTTGTGTTCGGCGGCGAGGTGGTGCGCTACGAGGCGCTGGCCAACGACGAGGTGTATGTCTCGCGCGCGCACGATAGCGATGCGCGCGTGCCGTCCTACATGGGCGGAAAATTTCCGCTCTCGACCTATCTCGCCGAGCGCGTGCGGCTGTTGCTGGCCGACGAGACGGCATGGCGCGGCCTGCCCGATCAGGTGCGCGAGTGGCTGTCGCTGCAACGAAAGCTGTCGCGCATTCCCGGGCCGCGCGAACTGATGGTCGAAACCTTTCCGCGCGCCGCCAAGCACTATCTGGTCGCCTATCCGTTCGAGGGGCGGCTTGCGCACCAGACGCTCGGCATGCTGCTGACGCGCCGGCTGGAGCGGATGCGCGCCCGTCCGCTCGGCTTCGTCGCCAACGAATATGCGCTCGCGGTGTGGGCGCTGGGCGATATGTCACTGATGATCCGGCAGGGCCGGCTTGATCTCGACGCGCTGTTCGATCCCGACATGCTCGGCGACGACCTCGAAGCGTGGCTTGCCGAATCGGCGCTGATGAAGCGCACCTTCCGCAGTTGCGCCATTATTTCCGGGCTCATTCCCCGCCGCTTTCCCGGCGAGAACAAGAGCCGCCGCCAGATGCTGTTTTCGACCGATCTCGTCTACGACGTGCTGCGCAAGCATCAGGCCAACCACGTGCTGCTGCGCGCGGCGCGGGCCGATGCCGCCACCGGGCTTTTGGACCTGCGCCGGCTCGGCGATATGCTGTCGCGCATTCATGGGCGAATCACCCACCGCGCGCTGGATAAAATCTCGCCGCTGGCGGTGCCGGTGATGCTGGAAATCGGCCGCGAGGCGGTCTATGGCGAAGCCTCCGACGCGCTGCTTGCCGAGGCCGCTACGGGCCTCGTGAAAGAGGCGATGGCGCTGGATTGACGATGATGTTTTTTGCGGTAATGGTTCCACCGTCATGGCCGGGCATAGCCGTTCGAAGAACGGCGTTCTATCAAACGCCTGTGACCCGGCCATCCACGCCTTGCTGTCGGCTGCAAGAAAGACGTGGATGCCCGGCACGAGGCCGGGCATGACGAGTGCAGCGCCTATCGCGCATCGTGAAACTCGCACGCTTTCGATCGCCGGCATCGACCTCGTTGCCGACCTGTCCGGCGCGCTGGTGTGGCGCGAGGAACGCCTGCTGGTCGTCTCCGACCTGCATCTGGAAAAGGGCTCGAGCTTTGCCACGCGCGGCGTGCTGCTGCCGCCTTACGACAGCGCGGCGACGCTGGCGCGGCTCGCCGCCGCCATCGCGCGCCACGATCCGCGCACGGTGATCGCGCTCGGCGACAGCTTTCACGATCATGAGGCGCACCAGCGGCTGCCCGTGGCCGCGCGCGAGGCGCTGGCCGTCCTGCGCCGCAGCCGCGACTGGATCTGGATCGCCGGCAACCACGACCCGGCGCTGCCGCCCGACCTCGGCGGCACCGTCGCCGGCTCCATCGCCGTCGGGCCGTTGACGTTCCGCCACGAGCCGACCGGAGCCAGCGGCGAGATCGCCGGCCACCTGCACCCCAAGGCGCGCGTGGCGGCGCGCGGCCGCGCGGTGGAGCGGCGCTGTTTCGCCACCGACGGCGACCGCGCGGTGATGCCGGCGTTCGGCGCCTATGCCGGGGGCCTCAGCATCCGCCACAGTGCCTTCGCCCGCATCTTCCAGGGCGTCGCCTTCATGGCCCATGTGCTCGGCGACCGCGGCATCCACGCCATCGCCGCCGCGCGCTGCTGCTGAGCGGCGGCCGGCGGCTGCCGCGACGCGCCGCCGCATTGCCCCGCGCCGCGCGGCACCTTGCGCAAGGCCCCTCGCCATCCCCATGTTTCGGGGGCCGGAACTCGCCGGTATGATGAGGAGACGACGACGCCGATGAGCTATTTCAAGACCGCCATCCTGCTGGCCGGCCTCGCCGGCCTTTTCATGGGGGTTGGCTATCTGCTGGGCGGCGCCGGCGGCGCCACCATCGCGCTCGTCATTGCCGCCGCCATGAACCTGTTCGCCTACTGGAACTCCGACCGCATGGTGCTGTCGATGCACGGCGCGCACGAGGTCGATGCCCGCTCGGCGCCCGATCTGGTGCGGCTCGTCGGTGACCTGGCCGGCCGCGCCGGCCTGCCGATGCCGCGCGTGTTCGTCATGGACAACCCGCAGCCGAATGCGTTCGCCACCGGCCGTAATCCGCAGAACGCCGCGGTTGCGGTGACCACCGGGCTGATGGGCTCGCTCACGCGCGAGGAACTGGCCGGCGTCATCGCCCACGAGCTGGCGCACATCAAGAACCACGACACGCTGTTGATGACCATCACCGCGACGATCGCCGGCGCGATCTCGATGCTGGCGCAGTTCGGCCTGTTCTTCGGCGGCAACCGGAACAACGGTCCGGGCCTCATCGGCTCGCTGGCGATGATGATCCTGGCGCCGCTCGGCGCCATGCTGGTGCAGATGGCGATCAGCCGCACCCGCGAATACGCCGCCGACGATCTCGGCGCGCGCATCGTCGGCCAGCCGATGTGGCTCGCCTCGGCGCTGGCGAAGATCGCAAACGGTGCGCAGCGCATCGAGAACCCGAGCGCCGAGCACAATCCCGCGACCGCGCATCTGTTCATCATCAACCCGCTGTCGGGCCACGGCGTCGATAACCTGTTCGCCACCCACCCGGCGACCGAGAACCGCATCCGCGCGTTGCAGGAGCTGTCGCGGCAAATCGGCGGTGGCGCCGGCATGACGATGAGCGCCGCACCGGCGGGCGGTGCTCCGCACGGTCCGTGGGGCGGCGCCGCGTCCCGCCGGCGTGGACCGTGGGGCTGATGAACTTTTCGCTTACGCGGCGCCCGTCAGAAACGGATTGCTCTGGCGTTCGTGGCCGATGGTGCTGCCGGGGCCGTGGCCGCAGATGAACTGCACCTCGTCGCCGAGCGGCAGCAGCTTTGTCGTGATCGAATCGATCAGCGTGGCGTGGCTGCCGCCGGGCAGGTCGGTGCGGCCGACCGAGCCGTTGAACAACACGTCGCCGACCAGCGCGAAGCGCAGCGGATCGTTGACATAGACCACGCTGCCCGGCGAGTGGCCGGGACAGTGCAGGATGCCGAACACGGCGTCGTCGAGTGTCACCGTGTCGCCTTCCTCGAGCCAGCGGTCGGGCGCAAAATTGCGCACGCCGGTCATGCCGAAATTGGCGCCGCTGGCCACCACGTTGTCGAGCAGGAACTTGTCGGCGATGTGCGGGCCGACGATCGGCACCTTCAGCGCGTCGCGCAGGTCCGCGGCGCCGCCGACATGGTCGATGTGGCCGTGGGTCAGCCAGATTTCGCCGACCGTGACGCCGGCTTGCGCAATCGCCGCCTCGATCTGCGGCACGTCGCCGCCGGGATCGACCACGACGGCGTGCTTGCTGTCCTCGTTCCACAGCAGCGTGCAGTTCTGCTGGAACAGGGTGACGGGAACGATCATCGCCCCGAGGCGGGGTGTGGCTTTGTCGGTCATGGCCGAGACATGGCCGATTTTGCCGACAGCGCCAAGGTCTTTCTGCACAACCCCACCTGTACCAGCCGTGCCTGACGGCGCGACCGGGGCGTGGTAAATTGATCGATATGGAATCGCCTGTCCTGATCCCCGACGGCCGCCAGTCGGCGACCGCCACTCTGGTGGCGCGCGGCACGGCGCGTTTCCTGCGCAGCATGGGATTTGCCTGCGTCGCCGAACTGCCGCTGCCGTCCGGCCGCCGCGCCGACCTGGTGGCGCTCAATGCGCGCGGCGAGGTGTGGATCGTCGAGATCAAGTCGTCGGTCGCCGATCTGCGCGCCGACCACAA
>Ga0182792_1000875_pt1 | contig 26632 bp, 32 predicted proteins | sample Passage237B_FD_130497 | JGI IMG/M metagenome (GOLD analysis project Ga0182792, IMG submission 130497) | Cellulose adapted compost microbial communities from Newby Island Compost Facility, Milpitas, CA, USA - Passage2 37B (version 2) (version 2) ...
CCTCCCGGCCCAAAAAGGGGGGAAGGACCACGCCCCCTCGATCATCTGGGAGGCCCAAAAGCCCGCCCGCCACATCGGCTACTGCCACCTCGAGAAGCTGCACAATCTCGAATCGCTGCCGGGCGACGGCTTCACCATCGCCTGCTTCCCGCACAAGATCCGCGGCGCCTCCGCCGGCTGGACCCGCGCAGTGGCCATCTTCGAGGAGTAGAGCGGCCGCTACGCCGTCAGGCCAGCGGGTCGGGCTCTCCCGGCGGCAGGGGCACCTCGAAGACGTTGAGCGTCATCGACACGAGCATGTAGTAGCCGCACACCCCGACCAGGTCGACGACGCCCTGCTCGCCGAAGGCCTCGACGGCGCGCCGGTAGTTGGGCTCGGCGACGCGGTTGGTCGCGAGATACTCCGTGACGAAATCGTAGACGACCTTCTCGGCCTCGCGGGTGAAGGGCGGCGTGCGCCGCGTGCGGATCGCCTCGACGATGTCGGCCGAGAGTCCCGCTTCCCTGGCGAGCCGGGCATGGGCATAGAACTCGAACTGCGCCTTGAAGTGACGGCCGACCAGGCAGATCGCGAGCTCGGAGAGATCCTTCGGCAGCGAATTGTTGAAGCGGCAGTATTCGCCGAGCTTCTGGGCACGGTCGGCCAGGTGCGGGCTGCGCAGCCAGGGCTCGAAAGGCCCGCGCAGGCCACCGCGCGGGCCGGTCACGATGGCCTCGGCCACCTTCTTCTGTTCGGGCGCGAGCTTGTCGAGGTCGAGGGGAGCCAGACGCGGCATGAGACGGTGTCCTCCGGGTTTCGTTGCGGCCGGCAGCCTCAGAGCGGGCAGCCGGCGCTGGTGGTGACGTTCTTGTCGGCGCTGTCGAAGATGCGGTTGATGATCGCCTCGCCGGCCGCCTGCGCCCTGTCGGCCGAGGTGCCGCAGGAGCCCGTCGCCGTCCACAGCACCTTGCCGCCGTCGGTGGCATAGAGGGTCAGGCTGATGCGCAGGGTCGGCGTGCTCGAGGGCGAGATGCTGTCGCGCCGGCGAATCGGGTTGCTGGGCAGGTCCATGCGCGGGTTCGATCCCGGCGGCGCATAGCCCGGCTGGCCGCCCTGGGTGCCGTAATTGCCGCCGCCCCCGGAGAAGTCGAAATACGTCACGTCCATGCGCATGACGTTGCCGCCGGAGAAGCCGACCTCGTTGCCGCGCTGCGACAGCCGGATCATCACCTGGCGACGCAGTTCGCGCGACAGATGGGTGTCGGAGGTGAGCTGGACCGCCACCTTGGTCTTCGGGATCTTCTGGTAGGCCTTCACCTCGATCTCGCCGAGCTTGGGGCCTGCCGGCACGCCGTAGCTCTGCGACCAGGCCGGGGCGCTGCCGGCCGTTCCGGCGAGCATCAGGCCCAGCGCGGCAATGATGATGCGCATCGCGTCCTCCTTCAGGCGGCGGCAAGCCTGCGCCAGCCCGGTTCGTCGCGGTCGAGCAGGCGCTTCAGCGATTCGAAATGCAGGAAAGCCTGTTGCGCTTCGCCCGCGATCTGGTGGGCCGTGTGCTCGGCCAGCCTGTCGTCGATATTGTGCAGCGGCCGGCCGGTCTGCATGGCCAGCACCTGCACCATCGCCGCCCGCTCGAGATAATAGAGATCGTCGTAGGTCTGGGCCACGGTGGGGCCGGAGACGATGACGCCGTGATTGCGCAGGAACAGGATGTCCTTGTCGCCCATGGCGCGGCACATGCGGTCGCCTTCCTCGCTGGACAGCGCCACGCCGGCATAGGCGTCGTCGTAGGCGATGCGGTTCCAGTACCGGAAGGCGTTCTGGGTGCACATCTCGATGCGGCCGTCGCGGATCGAGGTCAGCGCCGTGGCGTAGGGCATGTGGGTATGCAGCACGACCCTGGCGCGCGGGTTGCCGGCGTGGATGCGGGCATGGATGAAGAAGGCCGTCGGCTCGACCTCGTACCTGCCCTCGATGACGTTGCCGTCGGCAGCCGCCAGGACCAGGTCCGAGGGCGTGATCTCCGACCAGTGCAGCCCCTGCGGATTGACGAGGAACAGCTCCTCGCGGCCCGGCACGGTCATGCTGAAATGGTTGCAGACGCCTTCGTTCAGACCGTGCCGCACGGCGGCGCGCAATGCCGTCGTCAGATCGATGCGCGCCTGGGTCACAGGGTCGTTCGCCAGCATCAGCCTCTCTCCAATTGCCGAAGGTCGTAGCGATTGGCGATGATGTTGCCAAGCATGTTGCGCGGCCAAGCGAAATCGGCGCCAGCTCGGAGCCGGCCGATGGACGTCCTCCTCCGTTCGCCGTTGGGAGGGCTGCTGGCCCGGCCGTGGCTCGACCGGGCCGGCCTTTTCGGCCTGGAGCGATGGTATTTCCCGCTCTCGCGCCTATGGGCGGCTGCGAATGCCGCGGGCACCGACAGCGTGCGATTTCGCGAGGAAGTGGGGGCACCCCTGGGGGCGGTGTGGACCGACCGCCGGCTGCGAGGTGTCCTGGAGCGCCATGCCGCGCAGAGCAGGACGGCCGCCCAGGCGCGCTCCGCCTGGGAGACCGCGCTGTTCGACGGCGGGGCGCCAGGCGACGCTTTCGTCGACGCCGGCCTGCTCGACGCCCGCCGCCGTGCGGCAGGGTCGCGTCACATGGCCATGCGCGCCGCCTTCTATCCGCTCCTGTTCCCGCGCCGCCCGCCGGCCGCGCGCTGGCGAATCGACGCCCCGGCCGCTCTGGAAGACGATCTCGCGGCGCCCCTCGCGGAGCCCGAGCGTCTCTTCCGCCAGCCGCTCGACGTCGCCGCCGTGACGGTGTCCCGTCCTTTCGAGCGCGGCGATGTGCGCGAGCGGTGGCTGCGCGCCCCCACGCCGGCCAACCGGCTGCGGCGCCGGCCGGGCAGCGAGCATCTCTACGCACGGCTGGTCGAGCCGCGGCATGGCGCGGCCGCCGCGACGCTGGTGCTGGGCAGCGGGCTGGGCCTCGAACTCGAGCTGCTGACGCTGTCGCACGATCCGGCGACCCGCCTCGCGGCGCAGGGATGGCGGGTGATCGAGCCGATCGCTCCGTATCATGGGCTGCGTGCGACGCCGGGCTGCTATGGCGGCGAGCCGTTCTATGCCGAGGCGCCCGGTGCGGCGATCGACCTGGTGGCGGGGCACGCCCTCGAATGGGCGCTGCTCGTGGCCTGGTGCCGCGCCAGCCATGGCGGCCCCGTCGCGCTCTCCGGCATCTCGATGACGTCCTTCGTCGCCCAGCAGGTCGCCAGCCGCTGCGGTCTCTGGCCGGCCGAGGCGCGGCCGGACGCCGTGATGCTGATCAGCCATTCCGGCAGCATGGAGGACGTGACCTTCGACGGCGCGCTCACCCTGTCGCTCGGGCTCGACCAGGCTCTCGTCAAGGCCGGCTGGTCGCGCGAAACGCTGTCGCGCCTGTCGCGGCTGGTCGATCCTGCGGCGGAGCCGGCACTGCCGCCGACGCGGATCGTGTCGGTGCTGGGGGAGACCGATCGCTGGCTGCCCTTCGATGACGGGCTGGCTGTCGCAACGGCTTGGCGACTGCCGCCGGCAAACATCTTCCGCTATCCGCTCGGCCATCTCGGCATGCCGGTCCAGCTCATGCGTGACGCGGCGCCTTTCGAGCGGCTCAGGCAGGTGATGGAAGCGGCGTAGTGTCCGCGCCCGAGACCTCGCGCACGAGCTTGGTCCGCACGGCGCGGCCGAAATGCTCGAAGCTCTCCGCGACGATCAGGAAGGAGCCAGGTCCGCCGATCACGCTCTCTTCGTAGTACTTGTCGAGCATCAGGTCGGGCGGGCGGCCGAAATTGGTGCGGTTCATCATCACCGGCAGGCCGTTTATCACGATGCCCCGGCCGACCAGCCGGTCACGCACCAATTCGGCCGGCGGCCCGTCGTTGGTGCGGCCGTCGCCGGAGATGTCGATGACGCGGCGGCGGGAGACGAAGCCGGAACCCTCGAAGCGCTGGCCGGCATGGGCCAGCGCCGCGCCGACGGCCGTCCAGCTCTGCGACTGGCGGGGCGCTTCGGCAAGCTTCTCGGCGAAGCGCCGTGCGGCCTGAGGGCTGTCGATCATGGTCCAGTCGATCACCACCGCCTGGTAGTGCGTGCCTGCCCATTCGGTGTAGCAGAGCGCGATGCGACGGTGCTCGCCGGCGAGGATCGCGTCGACGACCCGCTCGCTGGTCAGCGCCTCGACATAGCCGCGGCGCTGCAGTTCGGCCTCGACCTCGTCGATCGATCGCGACACGTCGACGGCCAGCACGAGCTGCAGGTCGACCGGCGTGTCGGCAGCCCGAACCGCCGGCGCGGCGACCGTCGACAGGGACACCGACAAGGAGCCCAAGAGCGCGGTCCGTCGCTTCATGCCCATCTCCTGCGGGAGGAAGGCGAGCATAGCACCGCGGAGCGCCGCCCCAGCAAGCGGGCATGCCGGCAAGGCTGCCCAAACAAAAACGCCGGAGGGACACTCCGGCGTTCTTTCCGACTATTGGTCGTCGTCGAAACCGCGCTTGCGCGGTTCGTAGTCGCGCTCGCGGCGCGGCCGGTCGGGGCTGGTGTGACGACGCGGCGGACGGCCGAAGTCGCCACCGCCGCCGCCGCCTTGCTCGAAGCCGCCGCTCGGCGGTCCGCCGGAGAAGTCGGCGCGGCGATCGCGCATTGGGCCGCCGCCTTCACGGCCGCCGCCACCGTAGCCACCGCCGCCGCCTTCGCGGCCACCGCCACCGTAGCCACCGCCGCCACCGCCGCGATAGCCACCGCCACCGCCGCCGTAACCGCCGCCGCCACCACCGCCGTAGGGCGGGCGCGGACCGCGCGGACGGAAGCCACCGCCGTCACGACCGCCGCCACCGCCAAATCCGCCGCCGCCACCACCGCCGGGCTGGCGCTCGACGGCTTCGCGGACGGCGATCGATCGTCCATCAAGCAGCGCGCCGTTCATGGCCTGCATGGCCGCGGCGCCCTGATCATCGGTTTCCATCTCGAGGAACGCGAAGCCGCGGCTGCGGCCGGTCTCGCGATCCACGATCACTTTTGAAGATGTAACGGTACCGAACTGAGAGAAGGCTTCAGACAGACGCTCAGACGTGACCGAGTAGGGCAGGTTGCCCACGAACAGTTTGCGACTCATTCAAGGCCCAGGGCTGGAGTAAGGAGAGAGCGGAGTCCGGCGCTCGCTTTCTGGACGAGGGCATCCAGGCGTGGAAACGACGACTTTGGACAGAAGACCGAGAAGCTCACGAGACGACGTTGACCGGTATTGCGCTCCGCGACCCTGCCGAGACTCTTGCGGATACTCGTCGGCAGAAGACGCACTGCAGCTTTTATGCGCTGAATCGCCGCTCAAGTCTACCGCGAGCGCGCCAAGGTTGAGCGGGGCATCCGCAAGCCACACAATCGCCGTGCCTTCTGGAGGAATTACAGATGATCGTCGACCATCGGACCTACGAACTAAAGCCTGGGATGCTGCGCGAGTTTCTGGCGCTGTATGAAAAAGAGGGGCTGCCGATACAGAAAAAACATCTCGGCAATTTGATCGGCTGGTTCACCACGGAGGTCGGCAACGTCAACGAGATCGTTCACATCTGGGGCTACGAGGATCTTGCCGATCGCACCCGGCGGCGCGCCGCGATGGCGGCCGATCCCGCTTGGCAGAGCTATTTGCAGAAGAGCCGTGAATATTTGCTGCACATGAACAACAAGATATTGGTGCCGGCTCCGTTCTCACCCACGAAGTGAAGGAAACATCATGACCGCTACATCCCCGCGCCGCAGCGGAGCGCAGGTGCTGATCGATCAGCTGCGCATTCACGGCACCGACACCATCTTCGGCGTACCCGGGGAAAGTTACCTGGCCGCGCTCGATGCCCTGTACGCCCAGCGCAATTCGATCCGCTATGTCATCTGCCGTCAGGAAGGCGGCGCCGCGAACATGGCCGAGGCTTATGGAAAGCTGACGGGCAGGCCGGGCGTCTGCTTCGTCACGCGTGGTCCCGGCGCCACCAACGCCAGCATCGGATTGCATACCGGCTTCCAAGATTCGACGCCCATGATCCTGCTGGTCGGTCAGGTCGCCCGGGAGGCGGCCGACCGCGAGGCGTTCCAGGAGATCGACTATCGCCGCATGTTCGGCCAGATGGCCAAGTGGGTGGTCCAGATCGAGGATGCCCGCCGCATTCCCGAGCTGATCAGCCACGCCTTCCATACGGCGGTGAACGGCCGGCCGGGTCCCGTCGTCGTGGCGCTGCCCGAGGACATGCTGGTCGACGAGGTCGAGGTCGCCGATGCCGGCCCCTACCGCACGGCGCGCGGCGCGCCGGCACCCGGCGACATGGCGGCGCTGCGCGAGCTCCTGGCGGCGGCCGAGCGGCCGATGGTGATCGTCGGCGGCGGCGGCTGGACGGCCCAGGCGTGCGCCGACATCCGCGCCTTCGTCGAGGCCAACGACCTGCCCGTCTGCGCGTCCTTCCGCAACCAGGACCTGTTCGACAACCGGCATCCCAACTATGTCGGCGACTTGGGCGTCGGCGTCGGCCCCGCCCTCGGCAAGCGCCTCAAGGCCAGCGATCTCATCATCGCCGTCGGGCCGCGCCTGGGCGAGGCGACGACCGGCGGCTACACGCTGTTCGACATTCCCGTGCCGAAGCAGAAGCTGGTGCATGTCCATGCCGGTGCCGAGGAGCTGGGGCGCGTCTACCAGGCGACCCTGCCGATCAACAGCGGCATGGCGAACTTCGCCGCCGCGGCGAAGGCCATGAAGCCGGTGGACGGCAAGCGATGGAAGGCGGAGACGGCCGCGGGCCACGCCGAGTATCTCGACAACATCAAGCCCGGCCCGCTGCCCGGCGCGGTCAACATGGGCGAGGTCATCGCCTGGCTGAACAAGCGCCTGCCCGACGACGCCATCGTGACCAACGGCGCCGGCAACTACGCGGCCTTCCTGCACCGCTTCTTCCAGTATCGCGGCTTCAAGACCCAGCTAGCGCCGACCAGCGGCGCCATGGGCTACGGTGTGCCCGCCGCGGTGGCGGCCAAGATCGCCGAACCGGGCCGCATGGTGGTGTCGCTGGCCGGCGACGGCTGCTTCCTGATGAACGGCCAGGAGTTCGGCACGGCGGTGCAGCACGGCGCCAACGTGGTGATCACCGTGGTGGACAACGGCATGTACGGCACGATCCGCATGCATCAGGAGCGGGAATATCCGACGCGCGTGCACGGCACGGAGCTGAAGAACCCCGACTTCGCGGCCTATGCCCGCGCCTTCGGCGGCCACGGCGAGACGGTCGAGAAGACGGCGGACTACGCCGCCGCCTTCGAGCGCGCGGTGGCAGCGAACAAGCCGGCGATCATCCACGTCAAGACCGATCCCGAGGCATTGACCTCGCGCATCACGCTGAGCCAGCTCCGCGAGCAGTCGCTGCAGCAGCAGAAGTGACGGTCAGGCCGCGAGCAGCGGCACCCCGTAGGCCCTGAAGGAGCGGTCGCGCGTCACGATCGTGAGATTCTCCTCCAGGGCCTGCGCGATCATCATGCGGTCGAACGGATCGCGGTGATGGAAGGGCAGGCTGCGCACGCGAGCCGCGTGTTCCAGAGTGATCGGCAGCGAAGTCGCCGCAATGTCATCGACGGCCTGCTCGAAGTCCTCCGTGAACTCGAGCTTGAGGAGAGACACCTTGATGGCGATTTCCCAGAGCGAGGCGATGCTGACGAGGCGATCGTTGGCGGCGTCGTTCAAGGCGCGCTGCGCAGCCGGGGAAAGTTCCGCCGGCCGCGCGTATGCCCAGATGAAGGCATTCGAATCGAGGAGCAGCTTCAAGAGTCGCCGGACTCCCTGAGCACCTCGAACATTGCTTCGATGTCTGCATCCGTTTCAGGCGCGTCCCATCCCGGACGAAGGATGACCTTGTCCTTCCCCGCGCCGAGGCGTGGCTTCTTGCGCACGGGCTCATAGGCAGCCAGCCGCGCCACCGGCTTGCCGGCCCGGCAGATCACGACCTCCTCGCCGGCGCGCACGGCGGCGATCAGCTTCGAGAGCTGCGTCTTGGCCTCGTGCGTGTTGACGTACTTCATGTTAGCCAACTTAGCTAACTTGGTCGGATGTCGCAAGATCGCGCTTGCCGGCCGCCGTCTTCACTTATATACGAGCCCCATCGTGGAGATTTGAGCCGACCGGCTTGCGACCACGTTAAACATCGCTAAAAGGTCGGAGCGGCTCGCAAGCCCCCGTCCTGTCCGGTCGGGGGTTTTTGTTTGCGTCCGTTCCGAGGAGCGGCCGGGCGCGTGGAGAGGACCATGGACGGAGCGATCTCGAACAAGAAGGCGCGGACGGATCAGTCGACGTGGCGGCCGCAGACCCGGGCCGTGCGGGGCGGCCAGGTGCGCAGCAACTTCGACGAGACTTCCGAGGCGCTGTTCTTGACGTCGGGCTACGCCTATTCCAGCGCCGAGGAGGCCGAGGCCACCTTCAAGGGCGAGAGCACGCACTACCAGTATTCGCGCTTCGGCAATCCCACGGTCAGCATGTTCGAGAACCGGCTGGCGGCGCTCGAAGGGGCCGAGGCCTGCCGTGCCACGTCGACCGGCATGTCGGCCGTGTTCTATGCCCTGCTGGCGCTGCTCAAGGCCGGCGACCGCGTCGTCGCCGCCCGCCAGCTCTTCGGCTCCTGCCACTACATCGTGTCCGACCTGCTGCCCAGGTATGGCGTGCAGAGCGAACTGGTCGACGGCGGCGATCTCGCGCAATGGGAGAAGGCGCTGTCGAAGCCGACGCAGGCCGTGCTGTTCGAATCGCCTTCGAACCCCATGCTGGACATCGTCGACATCCGCGCCGTCTGCGACCTCGCGCACAAGGCCGGCGCCCAGGTCGTGCTCGACAATGCCTTCGCGACGCCGATCCTGCAGCGGCCGCTCGAATGGGGCGCCGATGTCGTCGTGCACTCCGCCACCAAGTATATCGACGGCCAGGGCCGCACCCTGGGCGGCGCGGTGCTGGGCTCCAGGGAGTTCATCATCGACAAGCTGCAGCTGATCATCCGCAACACCGGCCCCTCGCTCAGCCCGTTCAATGCCTGGGTGCTGGTGAAGGGGATGGAGACGCTGGGGCTGCGCGTCGAGCGCCACTGCGCCAATGCCGCCAAGGTCGCCGATGCGCTTGCCGGCCATCCTGCCGTCGGCCGCGTGCTCTATCCCGCCCGCAAGGACCATCCGCAGCACGCGCTCGCCATGAAGCAGCTTTCGGGCGGCGGCGGCGTCGTCACCTTCGATCTCAAGGCCGGCAAGTGGGCGGCCTTCGAGACGCTGAACCGCCTGAAGATCGTCGACATCTCCAACAACCTGGGGGACGCGAAGAGCATGGTCACCCATCCGGCGACCACGACCCACATGCGGATCGGTGCCGAAGAACGCGCCAGGCTCGGCATCACCGACGGCACCGTGCGCATCTCGGTCGGCCTCGAGGATGTCGAGGACATCATCGCCGACCTGACACAGGCGCTGGGCTAGGCATGTCGCTGGCGCGGCGTCTCTGGGACACCAACGCCGACTGGGCCGAACGCATCCTCGCGCACGGCTTCGTGCGCGGTCTGGGCGACGGTTCGCTGCCGCTCGCGAGCTTCAAGGCCTATGTGGCGCAGGACGCCTATTTCCTCGAGGCATTCGCGCGCGCCTACGCCCTGTGCCTCGCCAACAGCACCTCGCGCGACGATCTCCATGCCTTCGCCGGGCTGATCGCAGGCGTCGTCGACGAGCTCGAGCTGCACAAGAGCCAGGCCGGGCGCCTGCAGATCGACCTCGACGGCGTGAGTCCGCTGCCGGCGACCACGGCATATGTGAGCTTCCTGCTGGCGACGGCCCGGCGCGGCGACCTCGGCGAGACCATCGCCGCCATGACGCCTTGCATGCGGCTCTACGCCTTCCTGGGGCAGTCGCTGGCCAAGGGCGAGGTGGCGCCGGCCTATGCCGAGTGGGCGAGGACCTATGCCGACCCCGGCTTCGACGCACTGGCCCGCCAGCTCGAGGCGCTGCTCGACCGCCATGCCGTCGATGGCGCGGCGGCGCGCGCCAACTACCGGCGCGCCATGGAGCTGGAATACGGCTTCTTCGACGCCAATCTCTAGAGTCCTACAGCGTCGCCAGTCTTTCCATCGAACGCTCCAGCGTGCCGTGCAGATCGGCGGTGAGCTTCGCGCCCAGCACGTCGCGCACTTCCTGCTCGGCTGCGGCCCACAGCGGCAGGGCGCGCTTGAACAGCGCGCGCCCAGCCTGCGTCGCCACCAGCTCGTGGCGGCGGCGGTCGCCCGAGGCGGCGCGCTCGATCAGCCCGTCCTTCAGCAGCGGCCGGAGGTTGCGGGTGAGCGTCGTGCGGTCGGTGTTGAGCAGTTCCGACAGCCGCCCGATGGAGACCGGACCCCGGGCAGCGACGTAGCCCAGCAGCGAGAATTGCGAGATCTTGAGGCCGACCGGCGACAGGTGCCGGCTGTAGATCTGCGTTACGCGCCGCGCGGCGCTGCGGACGCGGAAACAGGTGCACTCGAGGGGCGACAGGCGCGGCGGATTGGACATCCGGCAAGCTTAGTGCGGCGGCTTGCGGCGGCCAAGCCCAAACGTGTATATGCACTCAAGCAGCAGCGGAGAACATGATGAGCGAGGTGACCTACGGCGTGGTGCCGGTCGAGCAGGCCCGCACGATGGATGGCATGACCCTGTTCAAGGGCCTGCTCGAAGGCCGCTTCCCGGCGCCGCCCATTTCGCGGGCGCTGGGGTTCAAGGTCGCCGAGGTCGAGCGCGGCCGGGTCGTCTTCGACTACACCCCTGTGTTCGATCACTACAATCCGCTGGGCACCGTGCATGGCGGCGTCGCCGCCACGCTCCTCGATTCGGTGATGGGCTGCTGCATCCACACCACGCTGGAGGCCGGCAAGGGCTACACGACCGTCGAGATCAAGGTGAACTACGTGCGCGCCATGACCGACAAGACGGGTCCCGTGAAAGCCGAAGGCAAGGTGATCAATGTCGGTTCGCGCATCGCGACCTCGGAAGGCCGGCTTCACGACGGCAGCGGCAGGCTGCTGGCCCACGGCACGACGACGTGCCTGATCTTTCCGATCTAGCTGCCGCCGGATGCGCTATTCTGCCGCCATGCTCCAGGCTGCGGCGGAACAACGGCTCCTGCGCCTTTCCATAGGCGTCACGATCGTCGTCGCCGCGTTCGGCGTGCTGTTCGGACTTCTGTCGGGATCGCTGTCGATCGTGTTCGACGGCGTGTTCGCCGCCATCGACGCGGCGATGTCGGGACTGGCGCTGTTCGTCTCCCGCCTCGTCAGCCGCGAGGAGGACAATCGCCGCTTCCAGTTCGGTTACTGGCATATCGAGCCCATGGTGCTGGCCTTCAACGGCGGCACGCTGATGCTGCTGTGCTTCTATGCCTTCATCAATGCCGTCGACAGCCTGCTGGCGGGTGGCCGCGTGCTCGATTTCGACTGGGCCATCGCCTATGCCGTCATCGTCTGCATCGCCTGCTTCGGCATGTTCTTCTACGAGCGGGCGGCGAACCGGCACATCGGCTCGGACTTCATACGGCTCGACGCCCAGAGCTGGCTGATGTCGGCGGCCATCACCTCCGCGCTGCTGGTGGCCTTCGGCGTCGCCTGGGTGCTCGAAGACACGCGCTTCGCGCCCTGGACGCCCTATGCCGATCCGGTCGTGCTGGCCCTGCTCACGCTCAGCCTGGTCTTCGTGCCGATCCGCACCGTGCGCAGGGCGCTGCGCGAGATCCTGCTGATCACGCCGCCCGCGCTCGATGCCCATGTACGCCGCGTCATGGATGCGGTGGTCGCCGATTACGGCTTCAAGGGCTATACCAGCTACGTCGCCAAGGTCGGCCGCGCGCAGTTCATCGAGATCCATGTCGCCGTGCCGCCGGGCATGACGCTCGACAATGTCGCCACGGTCGATGCCATCCGCCGTGAGATCGCCGAGGCGCTGGGCGGGGAAGGACCGCAGCGCTGGCTCACCATCGACTTCACCGCCGATCCGCGCTGGCTGTAGGGCCTTGCCCTGTTTGACCTTTTGCGGAGATGATCCCACATCAGCAAGCGCAGGAAGCATCGCGCAATGTACACAGCCACAACCCGTGCCATTCAGGTAACCGTGAGCCCTCAATATCTGGCCGATCAATCCGATCCGGCGAAGTCGCAGTTCGTGTGGGCCTACAGGGTGCGCATCGAGAACAATGGTGACGTGGCCGTGCAATTGCGCTCGAGGCACTGGAAGATCACCGATGGAGTCGGCCGCTCCCAGGAAGTGAAGGGGCCCGGCGTGGTCGGCAAGACGCCGCTGCTGCGGCCTGGCGAGGTGTTCGAGTACACTTCCGGGACGCCGCTCTCCACGCCATCCGGCATCATGGGCGGCACCTACCAGATGATGAGCGAGACGGGCGAGCGCTTCGATATCGAGATCCCGACCTTCTCGCTGGACATGCCCAGTGCGGATCGCCGGCTGAATTGAGGGAAACGACCATGAACAAGATGCTGAGGAAGGGCGAGGTGGTCTCGCTGGCAACGGGCATTACGCGTCCGTCGCGCCAGGAGGCCGAGGCCGCCGTGCGCACCCTGATCCGCTGGGCGGGCGACGACCCGGACCGGGAAGGGCTGGTGGGCACGCCCGATCGCGTCGTGCGATCCTACGAGGAGTTCTTCCGCGGCTACGACGAGGATCCGCGCGAGATGCTGCAGCGGACCTTCGAGGAGGTCGAAGGCTACGACGAGGTCGTGATGCTGCGCGACATCCGCCTGGAATCGCACTGCGAGCACCATATGGTGCCGATCATCGGCAGGGTGCATATCGGCTACCTGCCCGACCGGCGCGTCGTGGGCATCAGCAAGCTGGCGCGCCTGGTGGATGCCTATGCCTGCCGCCTGCAGATCCAGGAGAAGCTGACGGCGCAGATCGCCAATACCCTGCAGGAGGTCCTGCAGCCACGCGGCGTCGCCGTCGTCATCGAGGCGGCGCACCAGTGCATGACCACGCGCGGCGTGCACAAGTCCGACGTCGCCATGGTGACCAGCCGCATGCTGGGCGCCTTTCGCGACAATGGCGAGACGCGCCGCGAATTCCTCACCATGATCGGCCGCGCGTCGGCCTGAGTAGCAGAGCAAGGAGTGACATGGCTGGGGAGATCGTCGATTCGGTGGAAATGCTGCGCCGGCTCGTGGCATTCGACACCACCTCGCGCAATTCCAACATGGAGCTGATCGAGTACGTCCGCAAATACCTTCAGGACCACGGCATAGAGTCCAAGCTGGTGCCCAGCGAGGACGGCAAGAAGGCCAATCTCTTCGCCACTGTCGGGCCGATGGCGGCGGACGGCATCGTGCTCTCCGGCCATACCGACGTCGTGCCGGTCGACGGCCAGCCCTGGGACACCGATCCCTGGACGCTGACGCTGAAGGACGGCAAGTACCATGGGCGCGGCACCTGCGACATGAAGGCCTTCTATGCGATCGGCCTCGCCATGCTGCCCGAATTCGCCAAGGCGAAGCTGCGCAAGCCGATCCATTTCGCGCTGTCCTATGACGAGGAGGTGGGCTGCATCGGCGCCCATTCGCTGGCCGCCCGCATGGCGGCCGAGGTGCCGAAGCCGCGCGCCATCATCATCGGCGAGCCCACGATGATGACGGTCGTGCACGCGCACAAGGGTGCGCAGATCTATGTCACCAGGTTCACCGGCTTCGAGGCGCATTCGTCGATGACGCATCTCGGCGTCAGCGCCGTGCATTTCGCGGGCGAGTTCGTCCACTACCTCAACACGGTGCAGGACGAGCTGGACGCCGCCGCGCCCCGGGACAGCGAGTTCATGCCGCCGGCGGCGACCTTCAACGTCGGCACCATCGTCGGCGGCACGGCGGGCAATATCCTGGCGCGCGAATGCGAGGTCCTGTGGGGCTATCGCGAGCTGCCGACCGAGCCGATGGAGAAGCTGGGCAAGCGCGCCATCGACTGGCTGGAAAAGGAGCTGCTGCCCCGGATGAAGGCGAAGCATCCTGCCGCCTCCATTACGACCCAACTGCGTTCCTCCACGCCCGCCTTCTCGGCGGAAGGCAACGACGAGGCGAAGGCGCTGGCGGCGAGCTGGTCGGGTTCCAACACCGTGGGCAGCGTGGTCTACGCGACCGAAGCCGGCATCTTCCGCAAGACGCTGGGTGTGCCGACGGTGGTGTGCGGCCCGGGCGACATCGCCCAGGCGCATCAGCCCAACGAGTTCATCCTGGCCTCGCAGATCGAGGCCTGCGAGGGCTTCATGCGGCGCATGATGGCGTGGTGCTGCCGGGAATAGCCGGTCGTCGGGAGGGACATCACGCGGAGGAGAGAAGCTTCGGAAAAGCCACCGTCGTCTCGACCAAGGGCCGAAGGCCCGCGCGGAGAGACCTTGTTTCGGCGGTCCGGCGGCTGCTTGTAGAGGGAAGATCCCTCCGCTCCGCTGCGCTCCGGTCGGGATGACGATACGGTACGGGAGCCTCGCCGGGCAACGGCGCCGTCGGGGTGCCGGTTCGCCTTCCGCCGATCCACATGCCTCGCCGGGATGCCTTTGACCTGCCTCAAATGTCCAGGTCCCGAGGACGGGCAGAGTGGCAGTCCAGACTTGGGAGCGTCCCATGAGGCACCCGGGCGCCGACGCCATGGCGATCTCTATCACGTGCGCGTGGATCTGAAGGTGCCGGGCAATGAGATCGTGGTGAAGCGTGATCCGCCGGAGCATCATTCCCACGAGGATATCCACGTCGCGGTGCGGGACTGCTTCGACGCGGTTCGCCGCCAGCTCGAGGATCACGTCCGACGCCGTCGCGGCGACGTGAAGACGCACGACGTGGCCGACCACGGCAGGATCGCCGCTCTCGTCGCGGAGAAGGACTATGGCTTCATCGCGGCGAGCGACGGCTCCGAGATCTACTTCCACCGCCACGCCGTGGCGAACGGCGGCTTCGCCAGGCTGAGCGTGGGTGATGAGGTCCGCTTCGTCATGCACCCGGCGGAGGGCGAGAAGGGGCCTCAGGCCAGCGCGGTCACGCCCATCGGCAAGCATCATCTGCCGCCTGCGCGGTGACGCCGCCGCGCTTGCTTGACTCAAGAAGTGAACTTATATTCACTTCTTGAAAATGAACCTGGATTCATTTCTTGAGGCGGCGGCATGGTCTATCGGCAGACGGAGAACGCCAGCCGGCGGCTGGCGGACAAGCGGGCGCGGATCCTGAAGGCGGCGCGTGATCTCGTGGCCGATGGCGGATGGGCGGCGGCGCAGGTCGACCACGTCGCAGCCAGGGCGGGCGTCGCCACCGGGACGGTGTACCGCCACTGGTCGTCGAAGGCCGAGCTTTGCGCGGAGATCGTGGCGACCGTGTCGGCCCGTGAGGTCGGGATCGTACGTGCGGTCGTGGAGGCCGATGGCACGCCCGCCGACAAGCTCGACTCGGCCGTCCGCGCCTTTGCCGGGCGCGCCCTGCGCGGACGGCGGCTGGCCTACGCCCTCATTGCCGAACCCGTCGATCCCGAAGTCGAGACGGTGCGTCTCGACTATCGCGCCCAGCTCGCACGCTGCTTCGAGCGGATCCTGCGCGAGGGCATCATGCGCGGCGCCTTCCCGCGGCTCGATCCGGCGGTCGCGGCGGCCTGCATCGTCGGCGCCTTCATGGAAGCGCTGGTCGGGCCCTTGGCGCCGACGAAAGGCACCGGCCCGCGTGCCGACCGGCACCTCGTCGACCAGATCACCCGGTTCTGCCTGCGCGCGAGCGTGGGTGCCGCGGAGGACCACTCGTGAACCAACACCCCATGAACGGCGCCGCGTCGCCTTTCGACCCTGATCCCCTTGCGCGACTACGGCCGCCGCGGCTCGACGGCTACGCCACCCACGAGGTGATGAACCAGGCGACGGCGCTGGTCGGCCACAACGCCTTCACAGGCGATCGCCTTCTGGGCGAGATCGTGGCCCGGGAGGGGATCGGCTGGGCCCGGCCGCTTCTCGCCGACGCCGGCGCCACGGTGGCGAGCGCCCGCGTCGCCGACCTCGCCCGTGATGCCAACCGCTTCACGCCGGAGCTGCGCAGCCACGACCGGTTCGGCCATCGCATCGACGAGATCGCCTTCCATCCCGCCTGGCACGAGCTCATGTCGCTCGCGATCGGACAGGGCACGCATTCGCTTTCCTGGACCGCCGGCCGGCCCGGCGGACATGTCGCGCGCGGCATGCTCTCCTATCTCTGGAACCAGGGCGAAAGCGGCATCTGCTGCCCCCTGGGCATGACCTACTCCGCTGTGCCGGCGCTGCGCCTGCAGCCCGATCTCGCGGCGCTCTGGGAGCCCTTCATCCTGTCGACGCGCTACGACGCCGCGGCGGCGCCGATGCAGCGCAAGACCGGGGGCACGGTCGGCATGACGCTGACGGAGAAGCAGGCGGGCTCGGACCTGCGCGCGACCCAGACGACCGCGCGTCCCGCGTCGGCGCAGACAGGGCCGGGTGCGGCCTATCTCATCGACGGCCATAAATGGTTCTTCTCGGTCCCGCACAGCGACCTGTTCGTCACCCTGGCGCGCACCGACCGCGGCCTGTCGTGCTTCCTGCTGCCCGGCTGGCTGCCCGACGGCTCGCGCAATCGCCTCGTGATCCAGCGCCTCAAGGACAAGTGCGGCAACCGGTCGAACGCTTCGAGCGAGATCGAGTACCGCGGCGCGTTGGCCTGGCTGGTAGGCGAGGAGGGCCAGGGGATCAAGGCGGCGCTCGCCATGACGCACCTGACGCGGCTCGACTTCGCCATCGGATCGGCCGGCCTGATGCGGCGCGCGCTGTCGGAAGCGATCCATCACACGACCGCGCGCCGCGCCTTCCAGCGCCGGCTCGTCGACCAGCCCCTGATGCAGAACGTCGTCGCCGACCTCGCCGTCGAGGTCGAGGCAGCGACCCTTCTCGCCTTCCGCCTGGCGCGCGCGGTCGACGAGGAACAGTCCGGCGACGAGGCCGCTTCCCTGCTGGTGCGCATCGGCACGCCCGTCGCCAAGTACTGGAACTGCAAGCGGGTGGTCGGCGTCGTGCACGAGGCGCTGGAGTGCCACGGCGGCAACGGGTTCGTCGAGGAAGGGCCGATGGCCCGGCTCTACCGCGAGGCGCCCCTCAACGGCATCTGGGAGGGCAGCGGCAACATCATCGCCCTCGACGTGCTGCGGGCGGCCAGCCGGTCGCCCGGAACCGTGCCGGCTTTCCTCGACGAGGTGCGGCGTGCCGGCGGCGGCGAGCGACGCCTCGACCGCATGGTGGCGCGCCTCGAAGACGAGCTGCGGCGTCCCGAGGAGCACGAGGCGCGAGCCCGGCGCATCGTGGAGAAGATGGCGACCGCCCTGCAGGCCAGCCTGCTCCTGCGGCATGCGCCGTCGGCCGTTGCGGATGCCTTCTGCGCGACGCGTCTCGAGGGCGATGGCGGCGCGGTCTACGGCAGCTTGCCCGCGGGTGTCGACCGGCGCGCCATCGTCGACCGCGCCCGGATAGATGGTGGCGGGGTCGGCGATGCGCGACTTTGACGGGAAGGTCGTGCTGGTCACCGGCGGCGCGACCGGGATCGGCCGCGCGACGGCGCTCGCCTTCGGCCGTCGGGGCGCGACCGTGGTGATCGCCGGCCGCCGCCGCCGCGAAGGCGAGCAGACCGTTGCTGCGTTGGCCGAGGCCGGCGCGGTCGGCCGCTTCCTCCCGACCGACGTCACCAGGCCTGACGAGATCGACCGGCTTCATCGCACGATCGTCGAAGATCACGGCCGCCTCGACGTCGCCTTCGACAATGCCGGCTACCAGGAGCCGCGGGCGCCGGTCGCCGAGCAGGAGGTGGGCCTCTACGACCGGGTGTTCGATACCAACGTGCGGTCGGTCTATCTCTGCCTGCAGCACCAGATCCGCCACATGGCCGCGCAGGGCGGCGGCGCCATCGTCGTCAACACCTCGGTGAGCGGCCTGCGGAATCCCAACCCCGGCCTCGCACTCTATTCGGCCTCGAAGGCCGCGGTGATCTCCCTGACGCGCTCGGCGGCGATGGAGTACGCCGAGAAGGGCGTGCGCATCAACGCCGTGGCGCCCGGCCGGGTCGTCACCGACATGATGCTGGCCTCGAAGATCATGGACATGAGCGCCGTTGCGGCCGGCCTGCCGCTGCGGCGCATGGGCCGGCCGGAAGAGGTGGCCGAGGCGGTGGTCTGGCTGGCGTCCGATGCCTCCTCGTTCGTCGTCGGCCACGTGCTGTGCACCGACGGCGGCTTCATGGCCTTGTAGCGGAGGAGCGACGATGTCTGTGCTGGCTGAGCGGGCGCGCTACGTGCCGGTGGAGAAGGGCTTCAACATCAAGCGGTCGCCGCTCGAGCCGCGGGCCTTCGTCGATGAGGCAGCGCGCGCCTTCGCGCACGAATCGCAGACCGGCTTCGTCGCGCTGGACCTTTCCGCAAGCCTGGGGACAGCCGGTCCGGCAACGACACCGTTCATGCTGGCGCGCTACGCTCGCGTGAGGCGCGGGGAGTCTCTCGAATGCCGGCTCGCGGCCAGCGGCGAGATCTGGGCCGTGCTGCGCGGGCGCGGCACGCTCGTACGCGAGGCCGAGACGACAGCATGGCGCGAGGGCGACATGTTCGCCCTGCCCGGCGGCGTCAACTCGGTCTGGCGGGCCGACGAGGACGCGGTGCTGTGGCTGGTCACCGATGAGCCGGCGCTGGCCTTCCTGGGGGTGCGTCCCGAGACCGGGCAGCGCGCGCCGGTGGAACCCACGCACTACCGCCGCGAGGAGATCGAGCGCGAGCTGCGTGCTCTCTACGACCGGCCGATGGCGGCCGACACGCCGGGCCGCGCCCTGTTCATGGCGAGCGCGCGCACCGAGCGGCTGGGCACCTGCTTCCCGGCGATGACCCTCACGCTGAACGCCGTGCGCCCCGGGGAGGCCCAGCGGCCGCATCGGCACAACGCGGCGGCCCTCGTCCTGTCGCTGCGGGAGGCGCGGTGCGCCTCGACCATCGGCGGCAGGTCGTTCGCCTGGACGCGGCACGTCACGCTGCTGACGCCCGCCGGCGTCGCTCACGATCATCGCAATGCGCCGGCGAGCGGCGATGTCGTGCCGGACGACGACATCGCCCTGGCTCTGATCGTGCAGGATGGCGGCCTCCACTACCACGGCCGCACCATGGGCTTCAGCTTCGCCTGAGGAGGCCGCCATGCTCGGATTGATGCAGGACATGCCGCTGCTCATCAGCAGCCTGCTCGATTATGCCGAACGCTGGCATCCGCAGACCGAGATCGTCTCGCGCGATGCCGATGGTGGGGAGCATCGCTATGGCTACGCCGCGGCGGCGGCCCGCGCCCGCCGGCTCGCCTCGGCGCTGCAGGGCGCTGGCGTGCGGCCGGGCGACCGCGTCGCCACGCTGGCGATGAACCATCATCGCCACTTCGAGCTCTATTTCGGCGTGTCCGGCATGGGCGCTGTGCTGCACACGGTCAATCCGCGGCTGTTCGCCCAGCAGATCGAGTACATCGTCGATCACGGCGGCAGCCGCATCCTGTTCGTCGATCCTGCCTTCGCGTCAATGATCGCGCCGCTGGCGCCGGCGCTGCGCCAGGTAGTGCGCTACGTGGTGCTGGCGGGACCCGACGGCATGGACGAGACCTGCCGCAGCCTGCCCGGTGCCGTCGACTACGAGAGCTTCCTGGCCGCGGGTCGCGACGGCTTCGACTGGCCGTCCTTCGACGAGCGCAGCGCCTCGACGCTCTGCTACACCTCGGGCACGACCGGCAATCCCAAGGGCGTGCTCTACTCCCATCGCTCGACGGTGCTGCACGCCCTGTCGGCCTGCCAGCCGGGCTCGTTCGACATCTCGGCCGAGAGCGCGCTGCTGGCCGTGCCGCCGATGTTCCATGCCAACGCCTGGAGCTTCCCCTACCTCGCCGCCATGACCGGCGCCAAGCTGGTGCTGCCGGGCGCGAAGATCGATGGCGAGAGCCTGCAGGCGCTGATCGCCACCGAGGGCTGCACCTTCACCGTCGGCGTGCCCACGATCTTCACCATGCTGCTCGATCATCTGCGGCGAAGCGGCGGGAGCCTCGCACCGCTGTCGCGCGCCGGCATCGGCGGCTCCGCCGTGCCGCGCGCCATGATCGAGGAGCTGGCACGCCATGGCTGCACGGTGCTGCAGCTCTGGGGCATGACCGAGACCAGCCCGCTCGGCACCATCGCCACGCCGACTCCGGCCGTCGCCGCTCTGCCGGAGCCCGAGCGCAACGACGTGCTGGCGCAGCAGGGCCGCATCCGCTGGGGCCTCGAGGCGCGCATCGTGCGCGAGGACGGCAGCGAGGCGCCGCGCGACGGCCGGTCGCCCGGCGCCCTTTGGGTCCGCGGGCCCTGGGTGGCGCAGGGGTACTTCTGCGGCGAGCCGAGCGTGCTGGACGCCGAGGGATGGTTCCCGACCGGTGACGTCGCGACGCTCGACGCGCGGGGCTACCTGCGGATCACCGATCGCACCAAGGACGTGATCAAGTCCGGCGGCGAATGGATCAGCTCGCTCGAGATCGAGAACCTCGCCTGCAGCGTGCCAGGCGTGCGGCAGGCCGCGGTCATCGCCGCTTACCATCCCAAGTGGGAGGAGCGGCCGCTGCTGATCATCGTGCCGGATGCCGACCGGCCGGCCACGCGCGAGGAGGTGCTCGACCATCTGCGGCCGCGCATCGCGAAGTGGTGGCTGCCCGACGACGTCGTGAGCGTCGAGGCGCTGCCGATGACGGCGACCGGCAAGATCTCCAAGCTCGCGCTGCGCGAGCGGTTCCGCGATCACCTCGTCCGTACGGGAGAACCGGTGGGCTGCGGACCGGTGGGAGAATTCCAGCCCAGCAGCAGCCGGTCGAGCGCGAGCGAGCCCGGGCCGAACTTGGCGAGATAGAGCAGCGCGACCGCCCAGACGCCGTGCGTGTCGAAGGCGTTCGGATAGACGAAGGTCTGGATCACCAGCGTCATGCCGAGCAGCAGCAGCGCGGCCGGCCGTGTCAGCAGGCCGAGGAAGAGCAGCGGCGGCAACGACAGCTCGGCCGCCGTGGCCAGCCACGACGCGACCTCGGGCGACAGCAGCGGCAGGCGGTACTCCTCCTGGAACAGCGCCAGCGTCGTGCCGTCGGCCCAGCCATCGAGCTTGAGAAGGCCGGAGCGCAGGAAGATCGTGCCCACGGAGAGGCGGGCGAGCGGCGCGATCAGCTCATGGGGAATGCGTTCGAATAGGGCGTCCAGGCGCCTCAACTGGGTGATCATGGAAGTATCCCTTGGGTGAGGCCGGCGACCGCGCCGGCGTCGAAAAGGACGGCCAGCATGGCCGCGAGGTCGAAGTCGGGCGCGCTCTCCGCGGCGGCGGCCGCCGCCTCGCCCAGCGGGCGGTCATCGGCGAGAGCATCGACGAAGACGCCGCCGCCCGGCGGCAGGCAGCGGACCTGCACGTCCAGCCGCGGGCGCGTGACCAGTGCCGTCTCGGCCGGTGATTCGGGGCCGATGCAGCGCGTCTCGCTGTCGTGTGTGTTGGTCGTCCAGATCGACACGATCGGCCACGGCGAGGCGACGATGCCGGTGGCGGAATGCAATCTGAAGCGGGTCGTGCCGAGGCTTTCCTCCGGGATGGCCGCGAGCCGCTCGATGCCGGACGGCGTGCCGTCGGCGGCGTGGTAGGCCGTGCCGCACGCCCATTCGAGGCGTGCAATGTCGGGCAGGTAGGGCAGCTCGGCCGCGGGTTCGAACGCCGCCAGGAAAGCCGCGAAACCCGCTCCGTACTCCGCCAGCACCGGGCTGGAGGGTGGCTGTCGCCGGATGAAGAGAACGGCCATTGCCTCGAAGAAGTCTTCGCCGACGAGGCGCCGCACCACCGGGAAGCCCGCGGCCAGCGCGGCGACCAGGCTCGCATGGACGTTGTTACGGTAGACGCCGATCCGGCGGTCCGGCGACGGCGCCTCCTGCAGCAGCGTCTCCACGAAGGTCCGCTGATACTCCGCCAGAGGATCAGGCGGCGTGCGCATCGGCTCCCTCCACATGGCGCAGGATGGCGTCCGCGCACGCGACCTCGGCCTGCAGCACCGGCCAGGCCGGCACGTCGCCGTCCCACTCGATCAGGGACGGTCGCGGTCCGATGCGCTCGACCAGAGCGCGGAACAGCCGCCATACTGCGGCCCCCACGGGCCGGTCATGCGTGTCGACCAGCAGCGGGTCCTTCGCGCTGCCGAGCACGGCGTGTCCCGCGAGATGGATCTCCTCGACATGCTCGATGGGAAAGGCGGCGAGGTAGGCGGTCGGGTCGAAGCCGTGATTGGCGGCCGAGACAACGACATTGTTGACGTCGAGCAGCAGGCCGCAGCCGGTGCGCCGGGCGAGCTGGCGCAGGAAATCGGTCTCCGCCATCTGCTCATCCGCGAAGCGCAGGTAGGTCGAGGGGTTCTCGATCAGGAGACGCCGTCGCAGCACGGATTGCGCCTCGTCGACATGGCGCGCCACGAGGGCGAGCGTGGCCTCCGTGTAGGGCAACGGCAGCAAGTCGTTGAGGAAGGCGCCGTCGTGGGTCGACCAAGCGAGGTGCTCGGAGATCACGAACGGCGCATAGCGGTCGGCCAGCGAGCGCAGGCGGGCGAGATGGCCCGGCGTCATGCCATCGGCCGAGCCGATCGACAGCCCGACGCCGTGCAGCGACAGGGGATAGTGGGCGCGGATGCGCTCCAGGAAGTGATGCGGCGGACCGCCGGCGCCCATGTAGTTCTCGGCATGTACCTCGAACCAGCCGACATCCGGCCGCTCCTCGAGGATCTGCCCGTAGTGCCGCGGCTTCAGGCCGGCACCGGCGCGGGCCTTCCGCATGACCTTGGTCTGCATGGGACGCCGACGATCCGCCGTCATGCTACATCGGCTTCATCATGCCCTTGCGCTTCATGCCGTCCTTCAGCGTCACTTCCGTCGTGGCGCAGGTGCCCTTGGCGACGTACTTCCACGCCTTGGCGTCGTAGTCGACCTTGGACTGGCCCGCGCAGGAATTGTTGCCGGTCGAGGCGCAGTCGTTCTTGCCCGCCATGGCGACGCCGTAGCAGCGTTCCTTGTCGGCGTTCTGCGCATTGGCGCCTGCCGAGATCAGGGCGGCGCCCGCCACGGCGGCGGCCAAGGCGAGGTTGGTGGTGCGGTTGCTCATCGGGATCCTCCTTGCGTGCGGGCCAGGAACGGCCCGCATGAGGTCTTTCGCGAGCAAGGGCGCCGGCGTTACAAGGCGAACGATGTTCTTGGAGGAAAACGCTCTGTAATGTTCGCCCGACCGAACACGAATACGTGAGAGACGGGCGCCCTTGTCCTTTTCGGAAGATCCTTCGGCGCTCATGCGGCTGGCCCGGCAGGGCGACGACGAGGCCTATCGGCGCTTGCTGGTCCTGGTCGCGGCGTGGCTGCGCGTGGTGGCGCGGCGCGGCCTCGCGGCCGCGGGCCGGCCGCGCGAGGACAGCGAGGACATCGTGCAGGAGACACTGCTGGCCATGCATCTGAAGCGCGACACCTGGGACGAGACGCAGCCGCTGGAGCCGTGGCTGCGGGCGATCGCGCGTCACAAGCTGGTCGACCACCTGCGCCGCCGCGGCTTCACCGACCATGTCGACATCGACGACCATGTCGAGACGCTCGCCGCGCCGGCGACAGACGAAGGCGACGCCGCCGACATGCAGCGCCTGCTGGCCGGACTGCCGGAGCGGCAACGCCGCATCGTCGAGGGCGTCTCGATGGAAGGCCACAGCGCCCGCGAGATGGGCGATCGCCTGGGCATGAGCGAGGGCGCCGTGCGCGTGGCGCTCCATCGCGCCCTCAAGGCGCTCGCTGCCGCCTATCGCAGGGGAAGCAGATGAGGACCGACCAGCTCGTTGCCGCCCTCGTCGCCGACCGCCGGGCTCGGGCGGCGGCGCCCGGTCGTCTTCTGGCGTGGGCGCTGGCTGCCGGCGCCGTCGTGTCGCTGGTGATCTTCGCCGTCGAGTTCGGACCGCGCGTCGACCTGGCGGCCGCGCTGGCGACCTGGCGCTTCGACGTCAAGCTCCTGCTGGTGGGCCTGGCCTTCGCCACCGCCTTCGCTGCCTGCCGTGCGCTGGCGCGGCCGGTGCCGTCGCGCGGCTGGTGGGTGCCGGCTGCCGTGGCGCTCGCGGCCGCGCTCGCCGCCGTGGCGATCGAGCTGGGTGTCGTGCCGCGCGGCGAGTGGGGGACGCGCCTGGTCGGCACCAACGCCCTCATCTGTCTGACCGCGATCCCCGTGTTCGCCGCGGCGCCGCTCGTCGGGTTGCTGCTGGCGCTGCGGCGCGCGGCACCCTGGTCGCCGGCCCTGGCCGGGGCGGCGGCCGGCGGCCTGGCCTGGGCGGCCGGCGCGGCGATCTACGCCTTCCACTGCTTCGACGATTCGCCGCTCTTCGTGCTCACCTGGTATCCGCTGGCGGCGGTGCCGGTGGTCGCCGCAGGGGCCCTTGCCGGCCGCCGGCTGCTGCGCTGGTGAGAGGCCGATCGCCGCCTGCTATTGCGGCGTGAGCTTGGCGATCTTCACGTATTCCGCCCAGGCCTTGCCCTCGGCCGCGACGAACGCATTGTACTGCGCCACGTCGTAGTCGCGGATCGTGAAGCCGAGATCCTCCAGGCGCTTGCGGACATCCGGCGTCTTCTGCGCCTCGCGCAGCGCACCGTTCAGCCTGGTGACGATCTCCTCCGGCACCTTCGCGGGCGCCGTGAGCGCCACGTAGCCCTTGAAGTCGAAGCCGGGATAGAACTCCGCCATGGCCGGCACGTCGGGCCAGGCCGGCCGCCGCTTCGCCTCGGTGATGGCGAGCGGCCGCACCTTGCCGCCGTTGATGTGGCTGCTGGCGGCCACGTAGTCGACGAAGATCAGGTCGATCTGCTCGCCCAGCAGATCCGTGAAGGCCGAGCCGATGGCCTTGTAGCCCACGCCTTCCATCGCCAGGCCGGCGCGGACCTTGAAGATCTCCGCCGGGATCTGCGACGTGGTGTTGAAGTAGCCGAAGAACACCTTGCCGGGCTTCGCCTTGGCATAGGCGACGAATTCCGGGAGCGTCCTGATCGGACTCTCCGCGCGGACCACGGCGACCGAGCCGACGACGCCGAACAGGCCGATATGCGTGAAATCGTGCACCCAGTCGTACGGAACGTCCTTGTACAGCAGCGGTGCCGCCGGATGCGTCGAGCTCGAGGCGATGCCGATCGTGTAGCCGTCCGGCGCCGCCGCCTTCAACGCGGCCGTGCCGATCAGCCCGTTGGCGCCGGGCCGGTTGATGACGGCCACTGGCTGCTTCCATTCCTGCTCCAGGAAGTTGCCGAACAGCCGCGCGCTGATGTCGCCCGAGCCGCCGGGGCCGAACGGCACGATGATCTGCATCGGCCTGGAGGGGTAATCCTGGGCGGTGGCCGTGCCAGCGCGCAGCAGAGGCGCCAGGAGCGAGCCGGCGATGGCGGTCCGTCGGCGCAGAGCTGTCTTCTTCACGGGCTTCCTCCTGCGCGCCCCGAGTGGTGGCGCTTCTTATCTTTGGGGCGTCTCGGCCGGCCGCGTGGCCTCCATGGAGGGCCGCTGCGCGACACGGTCGTACCAGGCGGCAAGCGTCGGCGCGGCGTCGCGCCAGCCATCGTCGCCATAGCGCCAGTCCTGGTAACCGCAGGCGACGGCCGTGGTGATCTGGGCGAGGTCGAAGGTGGCGCCGAAACCGGCGGCCCGGCCGTCGAGCGCACGAAAGCAGCGCAGCTTGCGCTCGCGCATCTTGTCGATGAAATCGGCCGAGCGTTCGGCAGGAGGGCGCAGGAGCTCGGCGCGCCGCGCGACCTGGGCCTCGATGACGGCGCAGGCGACGGACATGTCGGCGAGGGTGCGCCAGCGGGCCTCGCCTTCGCGCGCCATCAGGCGATAGCCGCCCAGTGCGCCGTTGAGGTAGTCGCAGATCGCATGGGAATCGGTCAGGGTGATGTCGCCTGCCACGAGGGCGGGGATGCGCTCGGCCGGAGTGACGGCCGCGAAATCGCCCGCGTGCGCCACGGTCCGCGTCGCCCATTCGTGCGGCCATCGGGTCGGGATGAAGTCGAACCGGTCGCGGATCCCGAGCTCCAGGATCGAGACGACCACCCTTCGAACCCAGGGCGAGGCGGGCGTGGTGTAGAGGCGCATCGGTTGGTTCCGCGGCATGGATGTCGGACCTTGGCAACAGAGCCCGGATCGACACAATTGGATATTGCCCAACCATTCAGTGGCCGCGCTTCACAATGAAGATCACCTTGCGCCAGATCGAAGGCTTCCTGGCCGCCTGCGAGACCGGGTCGTTCTCCCGCGCGGCCGAGCGGATGCACATGACGCAATCGGCCTTCTCCCAGCTCGTCCGCGAACTCGAGGCCGGACTCGACGTGAAGCTCTTCGAACGCACGACCCGGCGGCTTGCCCTCACGGACGCGGCGCGCGCCATCGCGCCGCGTCTGGCCGTGGCGGTGTCGGCCATAGACGGCGCCTGCCGGGAGGCGAGCGCGGTCAATCGCCTGGACTGCGGCCATCTCCTGGTCGCGGCGCTGCCGACCCTTGCCGTCGGGCCGGTGACCGATGTGCTGGC
>Ga0182792_1000878_pt1 | contig 26575 bp, 22 predicted proteins | sample Passage237B_FD_130497 | JGI IMG/M metagenome (GOLD analysis project Ga0182792, IMG submission 130497) | Cellulose adapted compost microbial communities from Newby Island Compost Facility, Milpitas, CA, USA - Passage2 37B (version 2) (version 2) ...
AAGAACGTCATCGAGATCGCGCCGCTGGCCTACATGCGCGGACGCACGCTCAATGACGCCTTCGTGATCCTGGACGAGGCGCAGAACACCACCATCGAGCAGATGAAGATGTTCCTCACGCGCCTGGGCTTCGGCAGCACCGCGGTGGTCACCGGGGACATGACCCAGATCGACCTGCCGCGGCACGTGAAGTCGGGCCTGCGCGACGCCATCGAGGTGCTGCGCGACGTCGAGGGAGTGAGCTTCACCTTCTTCGAGGCCAGGGACGTGGTGCGCCATCCGCTGGTGGCGCGCATCGTCAACGCCTACGACCGGCGCGACGCGCAGGACCGCCAGACCGGGCCGTCGGCATGAGCCGCGCCACGCCGCCGCGCGCGGGCCGCGCGCAGGGAGAGCCCGCATGACCCGCGGACCGGTGCGCCTGGACGTGGCGGTCAGCTACGCGGTGGCGCGCGCGGGCGTGCCGGCGGCGGTGAGCTTCCGCAGGTGGGTCGCCGCCGCGCTGGCCGGCCGCATCCGCGAGGCCGACCTGGCCGTGCGCATCGTCGACGCCAAGGAAGGCCGTGCGCTGAACCGCCACTACCGCGGCAAGGACTACGCCACCAACGTGCTCAGCTTCCCGGCCGAGCTGCCCGAGGGTCTGCCCAAGGGCGTGAAGCTGCCGCTGCTCGGCGACCTGGTGATCTGCGCGCCGGTGGTGGCACGCGAGGCGCGCGAGCAGGGCAAGCCGCTGGCCGCCCACTACGCGCACCTGACCGTGCATGGCACCCTGCACCTGCTGGGCTGGGACCACGAGGACGACAAGGAGGCCGAGGCGATGGAACGGCTGGAACGCGAGATCCTGGCCGGCCTCGGCCTGCCCGACCCCTACGCCGGAGAATGACCGTGCGCGCACGCCTGCTGCCGCCCTGCCTGCTGCTCGCCACGCTCGCCGCGCCGGCCGCGGCCGCCGAAGGCGACGGTGCCCCGCCCGACCTGGCCGCGCTGGTGGAATGCCGGCTCGACTACCCGGCGCTGCTGGCGCTGCTCCCCGTCCAGGCCGATCCGCTGAGGGCCGTCTCGCTCGGCTGGCGGCCGCAGCCGCAGTCCAACCCGTTCATGGTCGAGTACCGGCTCAACACGCCGATCCGCGTGTTCGGCCACGCCACCGACCACATCGCCCTGGCCGGCGACGCGGTGCTGGCGGTGCTCGACCTGCCCGACCCGCGCCCGCTGGCCCGCCAGCTGGAGCTGGAAGCCGGCATCGACACGCCGGCCAAGGCCATGTTCGGCCGCGAGGTGCGTGCCGAGGAGGTGCCCGCGGCCGCCGGCGAGGGGCCGTGGATCGAGTCGGCGGTGCTGACCGTCTCCAACGTCGATTCGCACCCCGGCAAGACCCTGGCCGGCTGCGCCTACAGCCGCGAGCCGGTGGAGCCGGAAGCCGCGCCCGCCGGGGACGCGGCGTCCGCCGGAGGCCCCGCCCCGCCCTCGCCCGCGCCCGCCCTTCCGCGCTAGACTGCCGGCAACGCCGGGGTTCCCGGCGCCCGTTTTTCCTGTGATGTCAGAAGACGACAGTAGCAGCTCCCACAACGCTTCCGAGCCGCACGAACGGCGGCGCAGCTGGCTGGAACGCATCAGCGCCGCGTTTTCCGGCGAACCCGACACCCGCGAGGAACTGGTGGCCGTGCTGCGCGACGCGCAGCAGGACGGCCTGATCGACGCCGACACGCTGCGCATGATGGAAGGCGCGCTGTCCGTGTCCGAGCTGACCGTGGGCGACGTGATGGTCTCGCGATCGCAGATGGTCTCGCTGCCGGCCGACGCCCGCCTGCTGGACCTGATGAAGCAGGTGGTCGAGTCCGGCCACTCGCGTTTCCCGGTGCACGGCGAGGACCGCGACGAGATCCTGGGCATCCTCCTGGCCAAGGACCTGCTGCGCGGCGTGGTGGCCGACAACGGCCCCGGCGACATCCACGCCCTGCTGCGCCCGGCGGTGCTGATCCCCGAGTCGAAGAAGCTCAACGTCCTGCTCAAGGAGTTCCGGCTCTCGCGCAACCACATGGCCATCGTGGTGGACGAGTACGGCGGCGTCGCCGGCCTGGTCACCATCGAGGACGTGCTGGAGCAGATCGTCGGCGAGATCGACGACGAGCACGACGAGGCCGAGGACGCCAGCGCGCTGATCGCGGTGCAGGCCGACGGCCAGTTCGTGGTCGACGCGCTGACCCCGATCGGCGACTTCAACCGCCGCTTCGGCGCCGACTTCCCCGACGACGAGTACGACACCATCGGCGGCCTGGTCACCGAGGCCATCGGCCACCTGCCCGAGGCCGGCGAGGAGCTGACGCTGGGCCGCTTCGCCTTCCGCGTGATCCGCGCCGACGCCCGCCGCGTGCGCGCCTTCCAGGTCGGCGTGCTGGCCCCGGAGCCGGAGGACGGGGACTGATGCGGCGCACGGCCCCGGCGGCGCGCCCGCCTCGCCGGCCGGCGCTGCGGGCCCTGCTGTTCCTGCTCGCTGCGCTGCTGCCCGCGCTGGCCGCCGCCGCACCGCGCATCGGGGTGATGACCATGCAGCCGGGCGAGGTGTTCTTCGAGCGCTTCGGCCACGACGCCATCGTCGTGCTCGACCCGGCCACCGGCGAGGCCATCTCCTACAACTTCGGGTTCTTCGACCCGGGCGAACCGGACTTCCTGGCGCGCTTCGTGCGCGGCGAGATGATGTACCACCTGGTCGCGATGCCGGTGGCCGAGGACCTGGTGCAGTACCGCGAATCCGGCCGCGGCGTGCGCGTGCAGTGGCTGGACCTGGAACCGGCCCAGGCCAGCGCGCTGGCCGATGCCCTGGCCGTGCGCGCCCTGCCCGAGAACGCCCGCTACCGCTACGACTACTTCACCGCCAACTGCGCCACCCAGGTGCGCGACGCCATCGACGCCGCGATGGGCGGCGCGCTGCGCTCGCAGCTGGCCGGCCGCTCGCGCGGCAACACCTACCGCAGCGAGGCGGTGCGCCTGGCCCGTCCTGCGCCGTGGATGTGGCTGGGCTTCGACCTGGGCCTGGGGCCCTACGCCGACCGCCCGCTGTCGCGCTGGGAGGAGGCCTTCGTGCCCATGCGCCTGGCCGATAGCCTGCGCGAGGCGCGCAACACGCAGGGGCGCCCGCTGGTGATGGCCGAGGAGGAGATCCTGCCGCACCGCATCGCGCCGGAACCGCCGGAGCGGCCGCGCCGCTGGTGGCCCTGGCTGCTGGCCGGCCTGGTCGGCGCGGCGGCGATCCTCGCGGCCCGCCGCCGCCCGCGCGCGCTGGCCGCCGCGGCGCTGCCGCTGTGGCTGCTGTGCGGGCTGGGCGGCGCGCTGCTGGCCTGCATCTGGGCGCTCACCGCGCACCAGGCCGGCTGGGCCAACCGCAACCTGTTCCTGCTCGACCCGCTGTGCCTGCTGCTGCTGCCCGGCGCGCTGGCGCTGCTGCGCGGGCGCGCGCCGGGGCGGCTGTTCCGCGGCGTGCTGTGGGCCGTGGCCGCGCTGGCGGCGCTGGGCTGGGTGCTGCAATGGCTGAGCCTGCAGCCGCAGTACAACCTGCCGTGGATCGCGCTGCTGCTGCCGCTGCACCTCGCGCTGGCACTGGCGCTGGGCCGCGACCGCCCGGCACGCTGAAGCCGCCGGACGCTTGCCCCCGGCCGGGGCCGCGGCGCAGGATGCCGCGCATGGACCAGACCGCCAACCCCGCCTGCGTCATCAACTGCGCCTGGTACGACCCGGAAGGCCGCCGCCAGGACCTGCCGCTGGAACGCCTGAGCGACGCGCTGGACGAGGGCCGCCCCGGCTTCGCCTGGGTGGGCCTGTACGAACCTTCCGGCGAGGTGCTGGACCAGCTGCGGGAGGAACTGGACCTGCATCCGCTGGCCGTGGAGGACGCCAAGCACGCGCACCAGCGCCCGAAGCTGGAGGCCTACGGCGACGTGCTGTTCCTCGCCGCCCGCACCGCGCAGATGGTGGACGGCGAGATCCGCTACGGCGAGACCCACGCCTTCCTCGGCCCGCGCTTCCTGCTCACCGTGCGCCACGGCGCCTCGCTCTCCTACGCGGCCGCGCGCGCGCGCCTGGAGCGCGAGCCGGAGCTGCTGCGGCTGGGCCCGGGCGTGGCGCTGTATGCGGTGCTGGACTTCATCGTCGACAACTACGCGCCCATCGTGGACGAGCACCGCGACACGCTGCGCGCGCTGGAGCGTGACATCTTCTCGGCCACCTACCGCCGCGCCATCGTGGTGCGGCTGTACGACCTCAAGCGCGACCTCACCTACATGCGCGTGGCCGTCTCGCCGCTGCAGGACGTGCTGGCCCAGCTGCTGCGCGGCCAGGGCCTGGCCGGCCAGCTGGTCGCCGAGGAGGTGCGCATCTACCTGCGCGACGTGCACGACCACGCGCTGCGCGTCAACGACGGCATCGACACCCTGCGCGACATGCTCGGCACCGCGCTGAGCGTGAACCTGTCGCTGGTGACCCTGGCCCAGGGCGAGACGGTCAAGCGCCTGGGCGCCTGGGCCGCGCTGCTGGCCGCGCCGACCCTGGTCACCAGCTGGTACGGCATGAACTTCGAGCACATGCCCGAGCTGGCGCCGCGCTGGGCCTACCCGCTGCTGGTGGTGGCCGTGGCCGGGGTGTGCGTGGTGCTCTACCGCCTGTTCAAGCGCGCGCGCTGGCTGTAGCGGCGTATTCAGCCGGCAAGCGCGCGCATCTTCACCTTGTGGCCATTGGTCGCGGTTGAACATCGCCGGTGGCGGGCGGAGGCTGGGCCGGTCCCGATGGAGGCGAGCCGATGAAAGCACTCTCGAAGGTGGCCTGGGCCGCGCTGGCGCTGCTGGGCGCGTTCTGCCTGGGCACGGTGGCGCTGCGCCGCGGCGAGCACATCAACGCGCTGTGGATCGTGGCCGCGGCGGTGTCGATCTACCTGGTCGCGTACCGCTACTACGCGCTGTTCATCGCCACCCGGGTGATGCGCCTGGACCCCACCCGGGCCACGCCCGCGGTGATCCACAACGACGGCCTGGATTACGTGCCCACCCACCGGCACGTGCTGTTCGGCCACCACTTCGCCGCCATCGCCGGTGCGGGCCCGCTGGTGGGCCCGGTGCTCGCCGCACAGATGGGCTACCTGCCCGGGCTGCTGTGGCTGGTGGCCGGCGTGGTGCTGGCCGGCGCGGTGCAGGACTTCATGGTGCTGTTCATCTCCAGCCGGCGCGACGGCCGCTCGCTGGGCGACCTGGTGCGCGAGGAAATGGGGCGCATCCCCGGCACCATCGCGCTGTTCGGCGCGTTCCTGATCATGATCATCATCCTGGCGGTGCTGGCCATGGTGGTGGTCAAGGCGCTGGCCGAGAGCCCGTGGGGCATGTTCACGGTGATCGCCACGATGCCCATCGCCATCCTCATGGGCGTGTACATGCGCTACATCCGCCCGGGCCGGATCGGCGAGATTTCCATCGTCGGGCTGGTGCTGCTGCTGGCGGCCATCTGGCTGGGCGGCAAGGTGGCCGCGCACCCCGCCTGGGGCCCGGCCTTCACCTTCTCGGCCACGCAGATCACCTGGATGCTGATCGGCTACGGCTTCGTGGCCTCGGTGCTGCCGGTGTGGCTGCTGCTGGCCCCGCGCGACTACCTCTCCACCTTCCTCAAGATCGGCACCATCGTGGCGCTGGCCATCGGCATCCTCATCGTGATGCCCGAACTGAAGATGCCGGCGCTGACCCGGTTCGCCGCCGGCGGCGACGGCCCGGTGTGGAAGGGCGGCATTTTCCCGTTCCTGTTCATCACCATCGCCTGCGGCGCGGTGTCCGGCTTCCATGCCCTGATCTCCTCCGGCACCACGCCCAAGCTGCTGGCCAACGAGGCGCACGCCCGCTACATCGGCTACGGCGGCATGCTGATGGAGTCGTTCGTGGCGGTCATGGCGCTGGTGGCCGCGAGCATCATCGAGCCGGGCGTGTACTTCGCCATGAACAGCCCGGCCGGCCTGGTGGGCAGCGACACGGTGGCGGTGGCGGCCAAGGTCAGCGAGTGGGGGTTCACCATCACCCCGGACGTGCTGGAGGCCACCGCCCGCGACATCGGCGAGCACACCATCCTCGCCCGCGCCGGCGGCGCCCCGACGCTGGCGGTGGGCATCGCGCAGATCCTGCACAGCGTGCTGCCGGGCGAGGACACCATGGCCTTCTGGTACCACTTCGCCATCCTGTTCGAGGCGCTGTTCATCCTCACCGCGGTGGACGCAGGCACGCGCGCCGGCCGCTTCATGCTGCAGGACCTGCTGGGCAACTTCGTGCCGGCGCTGCGGCGCACCGAGTCCTGGGGCGCGAACCTCGCAGGCACCGCCGGCTGCGTGGCGCTGTGGGGCTACCTGCTGTACACCGGCGTGGTCGACCCGTTCGGCGGCATCCAGACGCTGTGGCCGCTGTTCGGCATTTCCAACCAGATGCTGGCCGGCATCGCGCTGATGCTGGGCACGGTGGTGCTGTTCAAGCTCAAGCGCGACCGCTACGCCTGGGTGACCGCGGTGCCGGCGGCGTGGCTACTGGTTTGCACCACGGCGGCGGGGCTGATCAAGATCTTCGACGGCAATCCGGCGCAGGGCTTCCTGGCGCAGGCGCGGCGGTTCCAGGAGGGCATCGCCGGCGGGCAGGTCATCGCGCCGGCACGGGACATGGACCAGATGCAGCAGGTGGTGGCCAACGCCTACGTGAACACCACGCTGACGGCGCTGTTCCTGCTGGTGGTGTTCGCGATCCTGGTGTACTCCGTGCGTTCGATCCTGGCCGCGCGCGCCAACCCGGAACGCAGCGACCGCGAGGCGCCGTACGTGCCGCTGACCGCCGAGCAGCAGGCGGCGCAGGCGCACCTGTAGGAGGCGGCCGATGGGCACGTCGCTGGTACCGCTGGAGCATTTCGCCGCGCACAGGCGGGTGTGGCGCAGGCTGGTGCAGGCCGCGCGCCTGTGCTGCGGCATCCCGGACTACGACAGCTACGTCCGGCACATGCTGGAGAAGCACCCCGACCGCGAGCCGATGGATTACAAGACCTTCTTCCGCGAACGGCAGGAGGCGCGCTACGGCGGGAGGAGCGGGTTCCGCTGCTGCTAGGGGGACCGGCATTGGCGGTTAAGAAGAGGGCGAAGTTGATGACTTCGTCCTTTGTAACGTTCGGAAGTTGGCGTAAAAGCGCTGGCTTCGGACGGGGCTGCCGTGCCTTGGGTCTGCGGGCATTGGGGTTCACCGCCTCCAGCGCTTCTGCTCTTCCAGCTTCTGCTTGCCTTTTGCCCCACTACCGTCGTCCCCCGTAGCCGGAACCCAGTGCCTTTGCTTCCCTTGCAGTCATCAAGTCGCTGGGTCCCGGCGTGCGCCGGGACGGCGGTTCGATAGAAGCCCCGAACCCACAGCGCGCGGAAGACGTGGCGAACCGGTTGTGTTGTGGCAGCGGGCATGGATGCCCGCGGTAGCGAGTGCGCACACGGATTTGCGCCCGAGCGGTCACAACACGGCCGGTTCGCCGCGGCTCAAACCGAAGTCAGCCAAACCCAATGCCTTCGGCTTTGCGTCGCGGTTGCGCTCGACGGCAAGCCGGCTCCTGCAAAAGGATCAGGACTGCCCGGCCATCGCCCGCAGGACGACGCCGACGATGTAGGCGCAGACCGTGCCGGTGGCGTAGCCCAGTGCGCCCAGCAAGGCCCCGACCGGCGCCAGCGCCGGGTGGAACACGCTGGCCACCACCGGCGCCGAGGCCGGGCCGCCGATGTTGCTCTGCGAACCCATCGCAAAATAGAAGAACGGCACCCGCAGCAGCTTGCCCAGCAAGGCCAGCAGCACGATGTGGACCAGGATCCAGATCGCCCCCAACGCCAGCACCCACGGCTTGTCGGCCAGCGAAGCGATGTCCATCTGCATGCCGATGCAGGCGATCAGGATGTACAGGAACAGCGAACCGATCTTCGACGCGCCCGCGCCGTCGAGCGTGCGCGCCCGGGTCAGGCTCAGGCCCAGGCCGATGAAGGTCGACAGCACCACCACCCACACGAACGGCTCGTGCAGGCTGATTTGGCGCGACCACGACACATTCTGCGCGAACCAGGCCGAGGCCGGCCCGGCAATCGCGTGCGACAGCCCGACCGCGCCGAACGCGATCCCCATGATCACCATCAGGTCGGCCAGCGAGGCCACCCGCTGGTGCTGCGCCTGATAGCTGGCCAGCCGATCCTTCAGCGCCTCGATCGCGCGGGTGTCGGCGCCGCTGCGCGCGTCGATCGCGCCGGCGCGGTTGGCCAGGAAGATCAGCACCGCCATCCACACGTAGCCCACGCCCACGTCCACCACCACGAACTGGCCGAAGGTGGTCTCGTCGACCCCGAAGATCTCCTTCATCGCCAGCATGTTGGCGCCGCCGCCGATCCAGCTGCCGGCCAGCGCGGCCATGCCGCCCCAGGTGTTGCCGGCCACGGTCTCCGGATGCAGCCACTGCATCACCCAGAACGCCACCACCGCACCGAACATGATCGTGACCACCGCCCCGGCGTACATCGCCAGCAGCTTCGGCCCCAGCCGCAAGACGCCCTTCAGGTCGATGGTCAGGGTCAGCAGCACCAGCGCGGCCGGCAAAAGGACCCGGCTGGCGATCGGGTTGTAGAGCTTGCTGGCGTTGCCGTCGATCAGGCCGATGCTGTTGTAGATGCCGGGGATGAAATAGCACAGCAGCAGGGCCGGCACCCAGGCGTAGAACTTCTTCCAGAACCCGGTCTGGCGCGAGGAGGTCCAGAACACCGCGCCGAGGGTGGCGGCGATCAGCCCGAACAGGACGATGTCGTTCTGAATCAGCGCGGTGGACGGTACGGTAGCCTCAATCGCCATCGGCGGCGTCTCCTTCGGTACGGGCGGTGCGGCGGGCCACTGGAGCGCGCTGGCCGGCGTCGCGCCGGCATCGCGCCTGTCATCGCTCCGGACTTACTGGCCGATGTGCTTCTTCAGCCAGGCGTTGACGGTGTCGTGCCAGAGCACGCTGTTGGCCGGCTTGAGCACCCAGTGGTTCTCGTCGGGGAAGTACAGCAGCTGCGACTCGATGCCGCGCCGCTGCAGCGCGGTGAAGGTGGACAGGCCCTGGTCGACCGGCACCCGGTAGTCCTTCTCGCCCTGCACCACCAGCATCGGCACCTTCCACTTGGCCACGTGGTTGACCGGGTTGAACTTCTCGTAGTTCTCCGGCACGTCGTACGGCGTGCCGCCGTTCTCCCACTCGGTGAACCACAGTTCCTCGGTCACGTAGCCCATCGAGCGGGTATCGAACACGCCGTCGTGGTTGACCAGGCACTTCCACGGCGAACCGCCGTCGGCCTCGAACCAGTTGCCCGCGATCCAGTTGATCATGTAGCCGCCGTAGCTGGCGCCCAGCGCGCAGGCGCGGTCGCCGTCCAGGAACGGATACTTCGCCTGCGCCGCGGCCCAGCCCTTCTGCAGGTCGACCAGCGGCTTGCCGCCCCAGTCGCCGCTGATCGAGTCGGTGAACGCCTGGCCGTAGCCGGTGGATCCGTGGAAGTCGATCATGACCACCGCGTAGCCCTGGCCAGCGTAGGTCTGCGGGTTCCAGCGGTAGCTCCAGCCGTTGCCGAAGCTGCCCTGCGGGCCGCCGTGGATCAGGAACGCGACCGGGTAGCGGCGCCCCTCCTGGTAGTTCCACGGCTTGACCACGTAGCCGTGCACGGTCTCGCCGTTCCAGCCCGGGAAGCTGAATTGCTCGAACGCGCCGAAGGCCACGTCGGGAAGCATCTCGCCCGCGCTGGGCGTGATCGCACGCTCGGCATCCGGCCTGGAGAGCGAGGTCACGAACAGCTGGTCGCCGCTGTGCAGGCTGTTGCGGGTGAAGGCCAGGGTGTCCCCGGCGATGGCGAATGCCGAGATCGTGCCGCCGCCGACCAGCTTGCGCACCTGGCCGGTGGCGATGTCCACGGCGAACAGCGGATGCTCGCCCATGTCCTGCGCGGTGGTGTAGATCGTGCGGCCGTCGGCGGACAGGACGATGCCGTCGGCGCTGCGGTCCCACCGCGGGGCGATCTCGCGGGTGGCGCCGGTGGCCATGTCGCGCTCCATCAGCCCGAAGCGGTCGGCCTCGAAGCCCGGGCGCTTCATCGCGCGGTAGTACAGCTTGCGGCCGTCGGCGCTGAACACCGGGCCGGTATCCCAGGCGCGGTTCTGGCCCTGCGGGCCCGGCGAGGCGGCCGCTGCGTCGGCGCGGTCGTCGAGGGTCAGGTTGGAGAGCACCGGCTGGCTGCGGTCGATGCGGTAGCGGTACAGGTCGAAGTCGGTCGACCAGGCCTCCTGGCGGTCGGCGCGGCGCATCGCGAACACGATCGACTGCCCGTCCGGCGCCCAGGTGTACTCGTCGCTGCCGCCGAACGGCCTGGAAGGCACGTTGCCCGGCCCGAAGGAGCCGTTCGCCGCATCGACCAGGGTGACGCGCTGGGTGCCGTTCCCGACCTTCGCGTCGGCCACGAACAGCCGGTTGTGGCGGCCGTCCTCCCAGGTGTCCCAGTGGCGCACGAACAGCTGCTCGTAGAGCACGCCGCTGGTCCTGGACTGCCTGCGCGCGTCCAGGCGCTTGACCGTGCAGCCGAGGTCGGCGCCGCAGTCGGGGAAGACGGACAGGCTCACCGCGATGCGGGCGCCGTCAGGCGAGACCTTGTAGCTGCCCACGTCCAGCGGGAAGTCGGTCAGCGGCTGCGGCGCGCCGCCGGAGGCGGGCACCGCGTACACCTGCTGCGTGCCCGACTGCGCGCTGAGGAAATAGACCGAACGGCCGTCGGCGGAGAAGGACGGCGAGTTGACGCTCCAGCCGACCGGCGTGAGCCGCTTCGGCGGGGCCAGGTCGCGCGTGCGCAGGTCGCGGATCCACAGCGCGGTGGTGGCCTTCTCCAGGCCGTCGTCGATCTCGCGCCTGGCGAACACCACCCGCGCGCCGTCCGGCGAGAGCGCCGGCGAGGACACGCGGTCCAGGCGCTGCAGGTCGCGCACGTCGAAGCCGCGCGCGGCCTCGGCCACGGCGGGGACGGACCAGGCACCGGCCAGCGCCAGCGCGAACACGAGGGACGGAAGGACGGGTTTCATCCGGGACTCCTGCAGGGCCAGTCCCGGATGCTAGGCGGCGCCGCCGGGCCGGCGCAAAGGCGGAAGGTCATGCCTTCCGCCGCGGATGCGTCGCTCACGCGGCCTGTTCGCCGCGCCTGCCGGTGCGATACAGCAGCCAGCCGACCAAGGCCAGCACCGCCAGGCCCACCCACTGCGCCCATGCGCCGAGGCCGAACGGCAGCGCGAGCACGTCCGGGTCCTGCGTGATCACGATCGGCAGCGCGATGGCGATGCCCATCAGCGCCTCGCCGGTGATCAGGCCGGCGGAGAACAGCACGCCGGGGCGGTGGACGCGGTCCAGTGCGGCCTCGTCGTCGGCGCGCACCTTGTGGAAGCGCTCGACCAGGTGCGCCAGCAGGCCGCCCAGGAAGATCGGCACCATCAGCTCCAGCGGCAGGTAGATGCCGATGGCGGCCGCCAGCACCGGGACCCGGAAGCGCGCGCCGCGCGCCTTGAGCCACGCGTCCAGGGCGATCACCGCGGCGCCCACCACGCCGCCGATGGCGATCATGGTCCATGGCAGCTGGCCGCCGAACAGGCCCTTGGCGACCGAGGCCATCAGGTTGGCCTGCGGCGCCGGCAGCGTCTTGGAGCCGATGCCGTACGCTTCCTGCAGCAGGTTGAGCACCGGGGCCATGATCAGCGCGCAGGAGAACGCGCCGATGCCCAGCATCAGCTGCTGCTTCCACGGCGTGGCGCCGACCAGGTAGCCGGTCTTGAGGTCCTGCAGGTTGTCGCCGCCCACCGCCGCCGCGCAGCACACCACCGCGCCGATCATGATCGCGGCCACCGCGCCCAGCGGCGCGCCGCCGACCTGGCGCTGGCCGTCGGCACCCAGCAGCATCAGCAGCACCACCGAGGCGAACAGGATGGTGGCGATGGTGATGCCCGACACCGGGTTGTTGGAGGAGCCGACCAGGCCCGCCAGGTAGCCGGACACCGACACGAACAGGAAGCCGGCGACGATCATGATGATGGTCATCGGCACGCTGACGTGCCACTGGCCGACGATGGCGTGGTACAGCGCCAGCAGCGGCAGCACGAACAGCACCAGCGCGACCAGCATCCATTTCATCGGCAGGTCGCGGTCGGTCTCGGCCCCGCCCTGCACCGCGCCCTTGCGCGCGGCCGCCAGGCCGCTGCGGATGCCGGCCAGCAGCGAGTTGCGCAGCGAGAACAGCGTCCACACGCCGCCCACCAGCATCGCGCCCACGCCGAGGAAGCGGATCTTCGAGGACCAGATCGCGAAGGCCGCGTCGGCCGCCGGCGCGCCGGCGATGGAGGCCGCCAGCGCCGGATCGCCCTCGAGGAAGAAGGCGTGGTACAGCGGGATGGCGAGGTGCCAGGAGAGGATGGCGCCGGACAGGACCACGATGCCCACGTTCAGGCCCACGATGTAGCCCACGCCCAGCAGCGCCGGCGACAGGCCGGTGCCCAGGTAGCCGATCAGCTTGTTGTTGGCGAAGTACCCGGCCACGGCCCAGCTGTCGGGGATCGCGCGCAGGCCGTTGGCCGCGGCCAGCTTCACCAGCGCGCCGATGCCGGCCGACAGGCCGAGGATCTTCAGGCCCGGGCCCGGGTTGTCGCCGGCCTTGAGCACTTCGGCCGCGGCCTTGCCCTCGGGGAAGGGCAGCGGGTCCTCGACGATCATCGTGCGCCGCAGCGGCACCGAGAACAGCACGCCCAGCAGGCCGCCCAGGCCGGCGATGCCCAGCACCCACCAGTAGCGGAAGTCCGGCCAGTAGCCCATCAGCACCAGCGCGGGGATGGTGAAGATCACGCCGGCGGCGATGGACGAGCCGGCCGAAGCGCCGGTCTGGACGATGTTGTTCTCCAGGATGGTGCCGCCGCCCAGCAGCCGCAGCACGCCCATGGACACCACCGCCGCCGGGATGGCCGTCGCCACGGTCAGGCCGGCGAACAGGCCCAGGTAGGCGTTGGCCGCCGACAGGACCACCGCCAGGACGATGGCCAGGATGACGGCGCGGAAGGTGAGCTGCGGCGTGCCCCGTGGACTCATGTGGTTTCCCCTGAAAGCATGAAGCCCGACACGCTATCGGCCCGGGCGCGGCAAGTCCAGAGGCGCGTCTCCGGGCCGGTCACGGCGGGCCGGCGCCGCCCAGGTGCTGCCGCAGGAAGCCCAGCAGGCGGCCGTAGTACTCGCGCAGGTTGGCCGGGGTGTAGAAACCGTGGCCCTCGGTCGGGTAGTACAGGGCCTCGACCGGCACGCCCGCCTTCCTCAGCCCCGCCTCCATCATGCGGGTGTGCTCCACCGGCGTGATCTCGTCCTGCCCGCCGGCGGCCAGCAGGACCGGCACCCGGACCCTGTCGGCCAGGCGGTTGGGCGAGCTGGCCGCCAGGACCCCGCGGTCGGTGCCGATCCACTGCTCGGCGAACGTGCCGAGGGAATCGGCGCCGCTCGCCAGCGCGCGGTGCCGGGTGACCAGGTCGTAGACGCCCACGTAGCCGGCGGCGCAGCGGTAGAGCGCCGGCTCCTTCACCGCCCCCATCATCGCCGCGTAGGCGCCGTAGCTGGCGCCGTAGATGCAGATCCGCCGCGGGTCGGCGATCCCTTCGGCGATCGCCCACCGCGTGGCGTCGGTCACGTCGTCCTGCATGGCCAGGCCCCACTGGCGCGCGCCGGCCCGCTCGAACGCGCTGCCATAGCCGCCCGAACCGCGGAAATTGACCTGCAGCACCGCATACCCCGCGGCGGCCAGCATCTGCGCCTCGGGATCGAATTCCCAGGTGTCCTGCACCCAGTACGGGCCGCCGTGGGGGAGCACCACCATCGGCAGGTTCCGCGCCTGGGCGCCCCGGGGCACGGTGAGATAGCCGTGCAGCGGCAGGCCGTCGCGCGCCTTGAGCGACACCGGCTGCCGCTCGGCCATCTGCAGCGGCTCCAGCCACTGCCGGCGGCTGACCAGGCGGCGCGCCTTGCGGGCCGGGACGTCGAAGACGAAGTAGTCGCCGCTGTTGCGGTCCGAGGTGGTCAGCACCAGGGCCAGCCTGCCGTCGTCGGTGCGCGAGGTGACCCGCACCACTTCGCCCGGGAACGCCTGTTCCAGCATGCGTTGCAGCTTGGCGTCCGGGTGCCCGGGCTGGAAGAAGGCCGTCCGCGGGCGCCCGTCCATGAACAGCGCGCCGATCGGCTCGCGCGGGCCGTGGCTGGCGTAGACGATCTCGTACGGGTCCACCGTGTCGTCCCGCAGCGCTTCCCGGCGCGCGCCGGTCGCCACGTCGTAGGCCACGATGCTGTCCGGCCCCTCGGGGTGGCTGCTGCGCAGGTACGCGGTGGCGCCGTCGCCCGAGAACCCGACGGGCACCTCGTGGCGCCCGCTCGCGCGCTCGTCGTTGAGCAGCGTCCACTCGGCCCCGTCGGCCGGGCGGTAGTAGAGCCGGCTGCGGTTGTCGCCGTCGGCGCCGACGGCGAAGCGCACCACCCCGGCATGGTCGGTGAGGAACGAGGCGTTGCGCACCGGCACCCGCGTGACCGCCACGCGGCGGCCGCTGCGCACGTCCATGCGCTCGACGCGGGTGTAGGGGTCCTCGCCGAACGTGCCGACGGTGAGCAGCACGTTGTGGGCGTCCCCGCGCAGGTCGTCGGTCAGCCGCGCCCAGACGTTCTCCGCGCGCTTGCCCTGGAGGCGCGTGCCCGCCCCGCTCGCCTCCACGCGCTGGCCCACGAGCATCTCGGCGTCCTTCCCGTCGGCGTCCAGCGCCACGATCTCGCCGGTCGGCTGCGGCCGCGCCAGCAGCCCGAACTTGTCGGCCACGCCCACCAGCACGCGGGTGTCGTTCGCCCAGGCGAAGCCGGCGATGTCGGTGTTGCGGCCCAGCGAGAACCGCGCGGTGACCTTCAGGTCCGAAAGGCGCAGGATCGCCAGCCCGGTGCGGTCCTCGAGCGAGAGCGTGGCGGCGAGGTACTCGCCCGTGGGCGAGAGCTTGATCTCGCCGAACTCCTCGCGGCGCACGAACGCGTCCACGTCGACCTGCGGCTGCGCCGCCGCCGCGGCCCAGGATCCCCCGGCCAGCACCAGGCCCAGCCACGCCGCCCTCGCCCTTCCCTGCATGTCCCGCCTCCTTGCGCTCCCCGCGCCGGCGCGAGCCTAGCTCACCTCACCCCGCGCGCGCCAGCTCCGCGACCACTGCGCGCAGGCCGTCGCGCCAGTCGGGCAGGCCGACGCCGAAGTCGCGCTCCAGGCGCGCCGTGTCCAGCCGCGAGTAGGCCGGGCGGCGGGCCCGGGTCGGGTAGTCGGCGCTGGCGATGGGCAGCACACGCGGGGAGCGCGGCAGCAGGCCGGCGGCCACCGCCTCGGCGAAGATGGCCTCGGCGAAGCCGTGCCAGCTGGTCTGCCCGGCGGCCACCAGGTGCCACGTGCCCGAGGCGCCGCGGTCGGCCAGGGCCTGCGCGGTGACCTCGGCGATCAGCGCCGCCGGGGTGGGCGTGCCGACCTGGTCGGCCACCACGCGCAGTTCCTCGCGCTCGGCGCCCAGGCGCAGCATCGTGCGCAGGAAGTTGTGCCCGTGCGCGGCGTACACCCAGGCGGTGCGGAAGACCAGGTGGCGGCCGCCGGCCGCGCGCACGGCCTGCTCGCCGGCCAGCTTGCTGGCGCCGTACACGCCCAGCGGCGCGGGGGGATCGTCCTCGCGGTAGGGGCGCGTGCCCTGCCCGTCGAACACGTAGTCGGTCGAGTAGTGCACCAGGGGGATGCCGGCTTCGGCGCAGGCGCGGGCCAGCACCTCCGGCGCCTCGGCATTGATGCGGAACGCGGTCGCCGCATCGTCCTCGGCCTTGTCCACCGCGGTGTAGGCGGCGGCGTTGACCACCGCGTCGGGCGCGGCCTCGCGCACCAGGCGCGCCAGCCCGTCCAGGTCGCCCAGGTCGGCCACCGCGCACGGCGTGCCGTCGTCCAGCCGGCCGTCGCGCGTGGCGGCCAGCACCTCGCCCAGCGGGCGCAGGCTCCGCCGCAGCTCGCGGCCGACCTGGCCGTTGGCGCCCAGGACCAGCAGCCTCATCCGGCGTACACCGGCAGCCGCTCGGGCGCGATCTGGTCCAGGAACGGCGCGGCCGCGTCCTTGTCCGACAGCAGCGGCGCGGATTCGGGCCAGTCCACGCCGATGCCGGCGTCGTTCCAGCGCACGCCGGCATCGGCCGCCTTGTCGTAGGGTGCGGTGCACAGGTAGCTGAACAGCGCGCGCTCGGACAGCACGACGAAGCCGTGGGCGAAACCTTCCGGGATCCAGAACTGGCGCTTGTTCTCCGCGCTGAGCACCACCGCGGTCCAGCGGCCGAAGTGCGGGGAGCCGCGGCGGATGTCCACCGCCACGTCGTACACCTCCCCTTCCAGCACGCTGACCAGCTTGCCCTGCGGGTTGGGCCACTGGTAGTGCAGGCCGCGCAGCACGCCGCGCGAGGACGAGGACACGTTGCTCTGCACGAAGCGGTCCGGCAACCCGTGCTCGCGGTAGCGGGCGGCGTTCCAGGCCTCGTAGAAGAAGCCGCGGGCGTCGCCGAACACGGCCGGCTCGATCACCACGCAGCCCGGCAGGTCGGTCTCGATCAGCCTCATCGCACCACCGTGCCGCGGCGGGCCAGGTCGAGCAGGTACTGGCCGTAGCCGTTCTTGGCCAGCGGCGCGGCCAGCGCCTCCAGCTGCGCGGCGTCGATCCAGCCGTTGCCGAAGGCGATCTCCTCCGGGCAGCACACGCGCAGGCCCTGGCGGGCCTCGATGGTCTCGATGAAGGTCGAGGCCTCCAGCAGCGACTGGTGGGTGCCGGTGTCCAGCCAGGCGTAGCCGCGGCCCAGCTGTTCCAGGTACAGCGCGCCCTGCTCCAGGTAGCGCTTGTTGAGGTCGGTGATCTCCAGCTCGCCGCGCGCCGAAGGCTTGAGCTCGGCCGCGTAGTCGCTGGCGCGGCCGTCGTAGAAGTACAGGCCGGTGACCGCGTAGTTGGAACGCGGCCGGGCCGGCTTCTCCTCGATGCCGACCACGCGCCCGCCGGCGTCGAACTCGGCCACGCCGTAGCGCTCCGGGTCGCGGACCCAGTAGCCGAACACGGTGGCGCCGTCGGTGCGCGCGTCGGCGCGCCGCAGCGTCTCGGTGAGGCCGTGGCCGTGGAAGATGTTGTCGCCCAGCACCAGGCAGCTGGGCTGCCCGGCGACGAAGTCGCGGCCGATCAGGTAGGCCTGGGCCAGGCCGTCGGGGCTGGGCTGCACCGCGTACTGGATGCGCATGCCCCACTGCGAGCCGTCGCCCAGCAACGCCTGGAACAGCGCCTGCTCGTGCGGCGTGTTGATCACCAGCACCTCGCGGATGCCTGCGAGCATCAGCACGCTGAGCGGGTAGTAGATCATCGGCTTGTCGTACACCGGCAGCAGCTGCTTGCTGACCGCGCGGGTGATCGGGTACAGCCGGGTGCCGGAACCGCCGGCCAGGATGATGCCTTTGCGTTGCGTCATCGTCTTTCCTTGGTGGCCCGCGCCTGCGCGCGCGGGCTCTTGCGGGGAGCCGGCGTCATGCGGCGGTGCCGATGCGCTCCAGGCGGTAGCTGCCGTCCAGCACGCGGCGCACCCAGTCCTGGTGCGCCAGGTACCAGTCCACGGTCGCGGCGATGCCCTGCTCGAAGGTGTGCTTCGGCTCCCAGCCCAGCTCGTTGCGGATCTTGGAGGCGTCGATGGCGTAGCGGCGGTCGTGGCCGGGGCGGTCGGCGACGAAGGCGATCTGGCTCTCGCGCGGCTTGCCGTCCTCGCGCGGGCGGCGCTCGTCCAGCAGGCGGCAGATGGTCTTCACCACCTCCAGGTTGCGGCGCTCGGCGTTGCCGCCCACGTTGTAGGTCTCGCCCGGGCGGCCGCTGGCCAGCACGGTGCGGATGGCCTCGCAGTGGTCGGACACGTACAGCCAGTCGCGCACCTGCTGCCCGTCGCCGTACACCGGCAGCGTCTCGCCGGCCAGCGCGCGCTGGATCACCAGCGGGATCAGCTTCTCGGGAAAGTGGTACGGGCCGTAGTTGTTGGAGCAGTTGGTGGTCAGCACCGGCAGGCCGTAGGTGTGGTGGAAGGCGCGCACCAGGTGGTCGGAGGCCGCCTTGCTGGCCGAATACGGCGAGTTGGGCGCGTACGGCGTGGTCTCGGTGAACTTGCCGGTCTCGCCCAGCGTGCCGTAGACCTCGTCGGTGGACACGTGCAGGAAGCGGAACGCCTCGCGCGCCGCGCCGTCCAGGGCGCGCCAGTGGTCGCGCACGGCCTCCAGCAGGCCCAGGGTGCCGACCACGTTGGTCTGCACGAAGGCGGCCGGGCCGTCGATGGAGCGGTCCACGTGGCTCTCGGCGGCGAAGTTCACCACCGCGTCGGGCCGGTGCTCGGCCAGCAGGCGCCGCACCAGGGCGCGGTCGCCGATGTCGCCCTGGACGAAGACGTGGCCGGGGTTGCCTTCCAGCGAGGACAGGGTGTCGAGGTTGCCGGCGTAGGTCAGCGCGTCCAGGTTGACCACGCGTACGCCGCGGGCGACCGCCTCGAGCACGAAGTTGCCGCCGATGAAACCGGCACCGCCGGTCACGAGCCATGTGGGCACGAACAGTTTCCTTCTCTTGGGTGGTAGCGCCGGGCCAGCGCCGTGGCCCTGGCCGGCAAGCGGGCCCAGCATGCGGTGCAGCGACGCAGCCGGACCTGAACGCCGGGCCGTGGCCGGACCGCGATCTTAGACCAGCCCGCGCTCCGGCCCCAGCCCGCCGGCCTCGGCGGCGGCGCTTCGCGGCCGCTTCATCGCCCGCTGCGCAGACTGCCCCGCATCCCCCGCTTCGCAGGAGACCGGCCATGACCAAGCCCCTGAGCACCCACGACGAGCGCCAGGCCGCGCACCGCGGCCCGGGCCCCGACACCGACGTGGAAGGCCACGGCCGCCGGGATCCCTCCGCGCCCGTGCCCGAGGCGCGCGACGAGGCGGGCTTCCATCCCCGCGGCCACGGCAAGGGCGGGCGCCTGGGCCGAGGCGAGCCGGAGGACCATCCCGAACGTGACGGCAGCACCCAGCCCAACTTCGGGCAGGCCGGCAGCTACGGCCAGGCCGGCGGCCGCGCCCAGGCCACCCCCTCCGCCGACGGGGACGACGGCGGCGACAGCGAAGCCAAGGGCTAGCGCCGCGGCCGCGACGCGGCCAAGGCCCCGGGGCGCTATTCCGTCTGGCGTGCCCAGCGCGCCAGATTCTGGCGGATCGTGCCGATGCCCTCCCACGGGTCGCGCCGGCGCCGCCGCAGCCGGGCCGGCACTTCGGCGAGGGTGAACGCGTCCGGCCGCTTCAGCCGCGACAGCTCGCTCCAGGCGATGGGCATGGCCACCGGTGCCCCCGGCCGCGCGCGCAGCGAGTAGGAAGCGACCGCGGTGGCGCCACGACCGTTGCGCAGGTAATCGACGAAGATCCGCCGGTTGCGCAGCCGCTTGCTGGCCACGGCCAGGAACCGGTCCGGCTGTGACTGCGCCAGGGCATCGGCGAAGCCGTGGGCGAAGCGCTTGGTCAGTTCCCAGTCGCAGCCGGGGTTCAGCGGCACCACCACGTGCAGGCCCTTGCCGCCGGACACGCGCAGGAACGATTCCAGCTCCAGTTGCGCCAGCAGCCGGCGCACGTCGCTGGCCGCGCGCTTGACCTCGGCGAACGGCACCTCGGGTCCGGGGTCGAGGTCGAACACCACGCGGTCGGCCATGTCGGGGTCGTCCGCGTGCGAACCCCAGGGATGGAATTCCAGCGCGTTGAACTGCACCAGTTCCAGCAGGCCTGCCGCGTCCTCCACCACCAGGTAGTACGCGTTGGTGCCGCTTTCCTCCTTCAGCCGCACCGAGGAGACCCGTTCCAGGCCGGGCGTGTGGTGCTTCTGGAAAAAGCACGGCCGCCCGGTGCCGCTGGGGCAGCGGATGATCGACACCGGGCGCCCGGCGATTTCCGGCAGCAGGTGGTCCATCACCGCCTGGTAGTAGTTCCACACGTCGGCCTTGGTGTAGCCGTCGTCCGGATAGAGCACCTTGCCGGGGCTGGAGAGGCGCGGCGGTTCGCGCGCGGGTACGTCCTGCCGTCGTGCGTCGTGCGCGGTCTTGCCCGCCTTTCTCGCCTTGCCGCTGGCCGCCCTGGTCACCTTGGTCGTCCTGGTCGCCTTCGCGGCCCGGGCCTCCCGCGACGCGGGCCCGCGGTCGGAATCGGCCAGGTCGGCCGCGGTCTTGTCGGGGCGCAGCGCCTTGAGCGAGGGCTGGCGCAGCACCTGCTGCGCACCGATCCCGCGGTAGAACACCTCCACCACCAGCTCCGGCTCGATCCACGCCGCGCGACGGAGGTCCGGATCGTCCACATCCACGTACACCGTCGGCTTGCGCGCGCCGTGCCCCAGCCGCGTGGCCAGCTCGCCCAGCTGGGCCTCCTTGAAGCCCGAGCCGACCTTGCCGGCATAGCGCCAGCCGTGCTCCGGGTCGGGCCGCGCCAGCAGCAGCGAGCCGAAGCCGCTGCGCGCGCCCCTGGGTGCGGTGAAGCCCACCACGGCGAACTCGTCGCTCTGGAGCTGCTTGGTCTTGCGCCAGTCGTCGCTGCGGCCGGCGTGGTAGGGCCGGTCGCCGCGCTTGGAAATGATTCCTTCGAAGTGCCTCTCGCCCGCCAGCCGGTACGCGGCCTCGCCGTCGCCCTCGATGTGCGAGCTGTACGCCAGGTGGCCCTCGTCGCGGCCCTCCAGCAATTGCTGCAGCAGCGCCTTGCGCTCGCGCAGCGGCGCGGCGGTGACGTCCACGCCGTCCAGGTGCAGCAGGTCGAACAGCACCAGCACCAGCCGCCCCTGGCGCTCGCCCGAGAGCGTGGCCTGCAGCAGGTTGAAGTCCTCGCGCGCGCCGCTGCCGGCGATCAGCTCGCCGTCCAGCGCCGCGGCGCGCAGGCCCAGCGCGGCGATGGCGTCGCGGATCTCGGGGATGCGGTCGGTCCACTCGATGGCGTTGCGCGACCACAGCCGCACCTGCCCGTCGGCGACCGTGGCCAGGATGCGGTAGCCGTCCCATTTGAGCTCGTGCACCCACTGCCCGCCCTGGGGGGGCGCCTGGCCCAGGCGCGCCAGCTGCGGCTGGAACGGGCCGTCGGGCGCCGCCGCCTTGCGCGCACCCGGCAACGCCAGCGCCGCGCGGGCCCAGTCACGGCGGCGGCGCGCGGCGGGCACCGCGACTTCCGCCAGCTTCCTGCGCGTGCGCTTGCCGGTGCCGGCGCGCCGGCGGTCCTCCGTCGGCGGCGGGGTCACGTCGGCCAGCAGGTCGTCGGCCTCCAGGGTGCCGGCGAAGGCGTCGTCGTCCTTGAACAGCAGCCACTTCGGCTGTCGCGCCGGCTTGCCCGAGCGCACCAGGTGCCAGCCGCCCTTGAGCTTGCGCCCGAACAGCTCGAAGCGCAGGTGGCCCTTGGCCAGCTGCGCCTCCGGATCGCCGTCGGTGGCCCACACGCCCTGGTCGAAGCGCGCCACGTGGCCGCCGCCATACTCGCCCTGCGGGATCTCGCCCTCGAAGCCGGCATACTCCAGCGGGTGGTCCTCGACCTCCACGGCCATGCGCTTGACCCTAGGGTCGTAGCTGGGCCCCTTGGGCACGGCCCAGCTCTTGAGCGCGTCGCCCACCTGCAGGCGGAAGTCGTAGTGGCGGCGGCTGGCATGGTGCAGCTGCACGACGAACATCGGCCGGGCGCCGCGCGGTGCCGGCTTGCCCGGTTCCGGCTCCCGGGTGCGCTGGAAGCTGCGCTTGCGGCGGTACTCCGCCAGGCTCATCGCGCGTCAGCGCTTGAGGTGGCGGCGCACGTCGTCGGCGCCGTTGCCCACCGCCTCCACCGCGGCGCGCAGCTCCTCCTCGGACACCCCAAGCTCGCGTGCCCAGTAGCGCACCTCGTAGTCCTCGCTGGTGTTGATGCGGTCGCGGTCGGGGGAACCGACCTTGCGGGTGTCGTCGCCCATGGCGTCCTCGCGGGTTCGCGGCGCATCGCCGCCCCGCGACTTTCCCGCGGCCGGCATCATCGCCGCGTGTACGCGCCGGGCGCGCGGCCTGCACGCGCCGGAAACGATCCCTGCGCGCGGCATTGACCGGCGCGCGCGCAGACTGGCGGCCCCGCCGAAACCGGAGAGCCGCCGCCATGCCCATGCCCGACTACCCGCGCCCGCCGTTCAAGCGCCAGCAGCAGGATTTCCCCGGCAAGACCGCGCTCATGGAGCCGGTACCCGACCACGGCGAGGAGAGCTACGTCGGCAGCGGGCAGCTGGCCGGCAAGCGCGCGCTGATCACCGGCGGCGACAGCGGCATCGGCGCCGCGGTGGCCATCGCCTACGCCCGCGAGGGCGCCGACGTGGCCATCGCCTACCTGCCCGGCGAGCAGTCCGACGCCGAGCGCATCGGCGGCCTGATCGAGGACGCCGGGCGCAAGGCGGTGCTCGTGGCGTGCGACATCAGCGACCCGAACCAGGCCTGCGAGATGGTCAAGCAGGTGGGCGAGCGGCTCGGCGGCCTGGACGTGCTGGTCAACAACGCCGCCTACCAGCGCTACTTCCAGAGCTTCGACGAGATCACCCTGGACGAGTGGCGCCGGACCTTCGACACCAACGTGCACGCGGCCTTCAACCTGGTGCGGCTGGCGCTGCCGATGCTCGAGGGCGGCGGCACCATCATCAACACCGCCTCGGTGAACTCCAAGAAGCCCACGCCCAACATCCTCCCCTACGCCGCCACCAAGGGCGCATTGGCCAACCTGACCATCGGCCTGGCCGGCCTGCTGGCCGAGCGCGGGATCCGGGTCAACGCGGTGCTGCCCGGGCCGATCTGGACGCCCTTCATCCCGGCCGGCATGGACGAGGAGGAAGTGGAGAACTTCGGCTCGCAGACGCCGTTCGGCCGCCCGGGCCAGCCCGCGGAGCTGGCCTCGGCCTACGTGATGCTGGCCTCCGACCGCGCCAGCTACACCTCCGGCGCGCTGCTCACCATTTCCGGCGGCGCGGTGGTGCTGTAGCGCCTTCTACGCGCCCGGCGTGCGCGGGGCCCGGCGACGCGCCGCCGGCGCGGCCACCTCGATCCAGGTCGGCGCGTGGTCGCTGGGCTTGTCCAGCGCGCGCACCCAGCGGTCCACGCCCGCGCCGCGCAGGCGCGCGGCCAGCACGGGGTTGGCCAGCAGGTGGTCGATGCGCAGGCCGCGGTCGCGCTGGAAGTGCTGGCGGAAATAGTCCCAGAACGTGTAGATGCGCGCCTGGCCATGCACCCGGCGCAGGCAGTCGGTCCAGCCCTGCTCCAGCAGCCGGCGGTACTCCTGGCGGCTCTCGGGTTGCAGCAGCGCGTCGCGGCGCCAGGATTTCGGGTCGTAGATGTCCTCGTCGGTAGGCACCACGTTGAAGTCGCCCACCAGCGCCACCGGGTGTTCCAGCGCCACCAGCGTGCGCGCGTGGCGCCGCAGGCGCTGGAACCAGCTGAGCTTGTAGTCGAACTTCGGCCCGGGCCAGGGATTGCCGTTGGGCAGGTACAGGCAGCCGACCGCGATGCCGTGCACCGCCGCCTCGATGTAGCGGCTCTGCTCGTCGCGGCGGTCGCCGGGAAGCCCGCGGCGGCTTTCCACCGGCTCCTGCCCGCGCGCCAGCAGCGCCACGCCGTTCCACGAGCGCTGGCCGTGCCAGATCGCGCCGTAGCCGGCATCGCGCAGCGCGCCGGCGGGAAAGGCGGTGTCGGGAGCCTTGAGTTCCTGCAGGGCGACGACGTCCGGCCGTTCCCGCTCCAGCCAGGCCAGCAGGTGCGGCAGGCGCGCGCCGATGCCGTTGACGTTGAACGTGGCGATCTTCAGCGTCCTGGGCCGCGCCATCGCGGCCTCAGGCGCGGCGTCGGGCGCGCACGATGCGCCCCTGGCGGCGACGCGCGCGGACGTTCGGAAAGGCAGGATGGGCCATGGTGTCGTTCCGCTCCCGGTGGAGCGAACCTAGCCCGGCGCGCGTGAGCGCTCCGTCGCCGCGCCGGCCTGCCGGCGCGGCCGCGGGATCAGAACGGGATGTCGTCGTCGGCGAAATCGTCGAAGCCGCCGCTGGCGGCCGCCGGGGGCGTCGCGGCGGCGGCCGGGGCGCCGCGCTGGGCGAACTCGCGACGCGGCGGGGCGCTGCGCTGCGGACGCTCGCCGCGGTCGGCATAGCCCTCGCCGCCACCGCCACCGCCACGGCCGCCGAGCATCTGCATCTCGTCGGCGACGATCTCGGTGATGTAGCGTTCCTGCCCGTCCTGGCCGGTGAACTTGTCGTAGCGGATGCTGCCCTCGACGTAGCACTGCGAGCCCTTGCGCAGGTACTCGCCGGCGATCTCGCCGAGCTTGCCGAAGAACTTGACCCGGTGCCACTCGGTGCGTTCCTGGGTGTTGCCCTCGCGGTCCTTGCGCACGCTGGTGGTGGCCAGGCGGATGGTGGTCACGGCCATGCCCGACTGCGTGTACTTGGTTTCGGGATCGTCGCCGAGGTTGCCGACCAGGATGACCTTGTTGATGCCGCGCGCCATAGTCTTTCGCTTCCGTCTCGTGGCCCGGCAGGCCCGGGCAGCAGGATTGCAGTATAGCCGCGCCCTCCGCGCCAGCGCTGAACTCCACGGCGCGGGGTAGGGATTCTCCGAAGCGTGCCCTTATAATTCAGGCACTTCTCCGGGCCTCCCCATGGCAGACCACCCCAGCCCCCTCTCCCATGCCTCGCTGCCCCGGATCCAGGCACTGGCGGCCGCCGACATGGCGGCGGTCGACGCGCTGATCCGCCGCCGCCTGGCCTCCGACGTGGTGCTCATCAACCAGATCGCCGAGCACATCGTCTCGGCCGGCGGCAAGCGCCTGCGCCCGATGCTGGTGGTGCTGGCCGGCCAGGCCGCCGGCGGCGCCGGGCCGGACCACCACCAGCTGGCCGCCATCGTCGAGTTCATCCACACCTCCACCCTGCTGCACGACGACGTGGTCGACGAGTCCGACCTGCGCCGCGGCCGCCGCACCGCCAACGCCATCTGGGGCAACGCCGCCAGCGTGCTGGTGGGCGATTTCCTCTACTCGCGCAGCTTCCAGCTGATGGTGGAACTGGACCGCATGGAAGTGATGCAGGTGCTGGCCGACACCACCAACCGCATCGCCGAGGGCGAGGTGCTGCAGCTGCTGCACGTGCGCAACCCGGACACCGACGAGGCCGCCTACCTGCGCGTGATCGAGCGCAAGACCGCCGTGCTGTTCGCCGCGGGCACCCGCCTGGGCGCGCTGGCCTCCGGTGCCGGCCAGGCGGTGCAGCAGGCGCTGTACGACTACGGCATGAACCTGGGCTACGCCTTCCAGATCGCCGACGACGTGCTCGACTACACCGCCGACGCCGCCGACCTGGGCAAGAACCTGGGCGACGACCTGGCCGAGGGCAAGGCCACGCTGCCGCTGATCCACGCCATGGCCCGCTCGGACGCGGCCACGCGCGAGCGGCTGCGGGCCATCGTCGAGCACGGCGACGGCGATGCGATGCCGGAAGTGCTGGCCGCCATCCGCGCCACCGGCGGGCTGGAATACAGCCGCCGCCGCGCGCTGGACTACGCCGCCGCGGCCGAGGCCGCCCTGGCCGGCCTGCCCGAGAGCGAGGCGCTGGCCGCGTTGCGCGGCCTGGCCCGCTACGCGGTCGAACGCACGCACTGACCCGCGGCGTCTGCCGGCGCCCCGTGCCGCAACCGTCCCCGGCGGCGCAGCGGCCCGGTGCCGCGGGACGCGCGCGGCTCAGTCCCCGAACGCTTCCTCGAAGAAGCCGTCCATCATCGCGTAGGCGCGCCGGGCCGCGCGGGCGTCGTAGCGGCAGTTGCTGGCCGGGTCGTTGCCTGCGTCGGCCTCGGCGAAGCAGTGCACGGCGCCACCGAAGTTGACCAGCTGCCAGTCCGCGCCGGCCGCGTCCATCTCGCGGCCGAAGGCGGCGATGTCGTCCTGCCCCACCGCCTTGTCGGCGGCGCCGTTGAGCACCAGCACCGGCGCCCGCACCGCGCCGGCCGCAGCCGGCAGCGACGTGCCCAGGCCGCCGTGCAGGCTGACCGCGCCGGCCAGCGGCGCGCCCGACCGGGCCAGCTCCAGCACCGCGGTACCGCCGAAGCAGAAGCCGAACGCGCCGATGCGCGCCGGGTCCAGCGGCGCGCGGCCGGCCTGCGCCCGCAGCACCTCCAGCGCCTTCTGCGCCCGCGCGCGCATCAGCGGCAGGTCGGCGCGCAGCGCGCCGGCGACGCGTCCGGCCTCTTCGTCGTTCTTCGGCCGCACGTCGCGGCCGTAGAGGTCGGCCACCAGCACCACGTAATCGTCGCCGGCCACCTGGCGCGCCTTGGCGATGGCCGAATCGTTCACGCCGCGCCAGTTGGGCACCATCACCAGCCCGGGACGGCGCGCGTCGCCCTCGTCGTCGTAGACCAGCACGCCGCTGAAGCGGTCCTGGCCGAG
>Ga0182792_1000887_pt1 | contig 26473 bp, 23 predicted proteins | sample Passage237B_FD_130497 | JGI IMG/M metagenome (GOLD analysis project Ga0182792, IMG submission 130497) | Cellulose adapted compost microbial communities from Newby Island Compost Facility, Milpitas, CA, USA - Passage2 37B (version 2) (version 2) ...
AGGTGGTTTGGGCCCCGCCCCCCCCCCCCCCCCCCCTCCTCCGCCGCCGCCCCCCCCCTTCCCCCCCCCCGCCTGGGCGGGCCGGGGGTCCCCCCCGCGCGGGCCGTGGGGGGGGGGGAGCCGGTCGAGCGCGAGTTGCAGCACCACCTTTGCCGAGCGCGCCGGCCAGCCGCGCGCCGCCTCGACCTCCTCGAGCCGACGCAGGAAGCAGCAGACATCGGTGAGCAGCCCGGAAAATTCCGGCCCGCACGCCTTGAGCGCCAGCTGAAACCGCTGCCGCGCCGCCACCATCGCGTCGGTCGCCTCGCCCACGCCGCCTCTCGCGCCGCTGCCGCGCGACACCGGCGCTTCCCAGGCCGAGGTGACGCGGGGCGACAGGCTGGCGCGGGTGAAGTCGGCCCGCAGCCGCTCGCCGGCGACGAATTGCGCCGGCGTGATCAGCGGCTGACCGTCGCGGCCCTTGCGCCGCGCGAGCCAGGCCAGCGGGCTCTCGCCATCGTTCACCGTCACCGCGGCGAGCCCGGTTTCGGTCATCACCTCACGTGCGGCCAGCCGCAGGTGACGAGCGCGATGCGCGCCAATCTCGGGCGCGCAGGCGCCGGCCGGCAAACGGGGGCGTTTCATCGGCGCGCCTCCCGCCGCCCGGCGCGGCAAGGCTCGCGGCAGGCGTGCTCCAGCGCCGCCACGCGGCGATCGAACCAGGCATCGTCGCGCAGGTCCTCGACCACCCGGCAGGCGTGCGACACCGTGGTGCGGTCGCGCCGGAACAGCCGGCCGACGGCGGCGAAATCGAGTCCGCAGGCGACGTGCGCGAGATACATCGCGACCTGCCGCGCCAGCGCCGCGCGCGGCGCGCCGCGGCTTTTCGCCATCACCTCGGCCTCGCCGAGGGCGAAATCCCGTGCGACGCATGCGACGATGCGGTCGCGCAGGGCGGCTGCCGCCGCGCTGACGCCGCGCGGCCGGGCGGTGCGGACCGGATTGGCGCTGTGGCAAGGAAGGATGTGCATGGGCTAACCTGCGTACTTAGGAATATATACCTAAATCCTAATCGCAATCCAAGCCGCGGGGATAGCAATCCCCGCTTTATCGGAAAAACCCGGCAAACGAAGGCAAAACCCGGCGCGGCCGGGTCACTTGCGGCGGCGACGCTGCTGGCCGAGCCCCATCTTGCGGGCGAGCTGCGAGCGCTCGACGGCGTAGTTGGGCGCCACCATCGGATAGTCGGCCGGCAGGCCCCACTTGTCGCGGTACTGCTCGGGGCTCATGCCGTATTGCGAGCGCAGGTGCCGCTTCAGCGACTTGAAGCGTTTGCCGTCCTCAAGACAGACGAGATATTCGGGCGTCACCGATTTCTTGATCGGCACCGCCGGCTTCAGCGGCTCGGGCGCGGCATCCGAGCGGACGGCGGCCGCGCGCAACAGGGCGGCGTGAACCTGCGCGATCAGGCCGGGAATCTCAGCCGCCGCGGTGGCATTATGGCCCAGATGCGCGGCGACGATCTGGGCGGTGAGTTCGATCAGAGGCTTGCCTGCGGTATCGGTCATGGCGTGTGCGTCGTCCTGCCGGCGGCCTCAAGACTTACTTTCAAGATGGCTGCGCAATTCGGCAATCGATGCAAAACGCATCCGCCCCTCCGCCAGGTCGGCCTCGATCGAGCCGTCGGAATAGAGCGAATAGGCCATGCCATCCACCGAGCCGGATTTGACCACGGTGGGCGGCGGCGCCGGGTCGGCCGCGGGTGGCTCCGCTGGTGCGGGTGCCGGCGGCGCCAGTTCCGAATAGGCGCCGGGGGTGGCCTGATCGCCGGAGGCCGCGCGCTCGCGGGCCCGCTCCCGCTCGCGGCGCGACGACACGAACAGCAGGTTGCGGCGCGCCCCTCCGCTGCCGGGTGGCGGCGCGACCGGCTCCGGCACCAGGCTCGGCGGCGGCACCGGGCGCGGCGTGGCATCGTCCGGCGCCGGCCCGGCCAGCTCGGACCGTGGTTCGAACCGTGGCTCAGGCGATGGCGCCGGCGGCGTCGGGAACGACGGCCGCGACGGAGGAAGCGGCTGAGGCGCGACGGACATCGCCGGCTCGATGGCCTCGCTGTGCGCCGGCCGCGCCGACAACGCCTCGATGCCGTGCGCGATGCGCCGCAACTGCCGCACCACCACCGCGAGCGCAATCAGCACCAGCCCGGCGCCGGCGGCCACGGTGCCGGCAATGATCAGCGTGTTGCCGAAACTGAAATCCTTGATCGGAATGCCGTAGACCAGCGTCAGGACGCCGCCCGCCAGCACGCAAAGTCCGATCGTCAGCAACGCCGCCATGTTCCGCTCCGTCCCGCCGGCCGGCGCGAAGCGCCGCACCGGCACGTCTCCGACTGCCAACCATACCGGTTCTTGTCTATAGCGCTTTCGCGCGTCCTGGGCACCCGCCGGCGCGGCGAAAATACTTTCCTCGCCTGCCCTGCGCCGGCCGCCCGGCCGCCGCAATTCATGCAGCGGGCGGGAGAAAACCAGCCATAATTCCAAGTTACTTCTTCCGCGGGCCGTGCTAGACGACGCGCCCGGGGAAACGGCCCGCAGCTTATTGCGGGACCGATAGGGACGCCCGGACCCACCATCATGACCACCCTTGCGAGGCTCGCGAACGAGGTGCCGCTGCGGCGCCCCGGCGAAGCCATTTGCGATTCCGTCGCCGTGCTGGTGCTGATCGTGGCCGGTGCCGTCGCCGCCCTGACCTTCCGCAATTACGGGCTCGGCTGGGATGATTACACCCACGCCGAATATGCCGACCTGCTGCTGCGCATGTACGGCTCGGGCTTCACCGACCGCGCCGCGCTGTCGTTCGCCAACCTCTATATGTACGGCGGCGGCTTCGACATGATCGCGGCGCTGATCCACAAGGTGGTGCCGCTCGACGTGTTCGAGACCCGCCGCCTGGTCGGCGCCGCCATCGGCCTTGCCGGGCTTGCCATGACGTGGCGGCTGGCGCGGCTCTCTGGCGGACCGATCGCGGGCCTGGCGGCGCTGTTGCTGCTGACGCTGTGCCCGGTGTTCTACGGCCACCTGTTCATGAACCCGAAGGACGCGCCGTTCGCGGTGGCGATGATCGCGCTGATGCTCGGCCTTGTCCGCCTTGCGCGCGAATATCCCGCGCCGACGCCGGTCACCGTGGTCATCGTCGGCCTCGCCGGCGGCGCGGCGTTCGGCAGCCGCGTGCTCGCAGGCTTTGCGGTGATCTCGGCCGTAATCGGCTTCCTGCCGCTGATCCTCGACGATGCGCGCCGGCACGGCGGCGGCACCGCCGCCCGCCATGTCGGCCATCTCGCATGGGCGCTGCTGCCGGCCCTGGCGCTCGCCTATCTGATGATGGGGCTGGTCTGGCCATGGGCGGTGATCGAGCCGGCCAATCCGTTCCGCGCCGTCACCTATTTCTCGCACTTCTTTGAAAAACCGTGGAAGGAGATGTTCGACGGCACGCTGATTTCGGTGCCGGACATGCCGTGGTCGTACCTGCCGACGCTGTTCATGCTGCGACTGCCGGAAGTGCTGATCGTGCTGGCCGCGTTCGGCCTCGCCGGCACCGTGGTGGCGCTGGTGCGGCGCGAGGCGTCGGCGCAGCAGCGCACCATTTTGTCGATGCTGGCACTCGCCGCCACGCTGCCGATCGCTGTCGCCATGGTGAAGCGGCCGGCGCTCTATAACGGCATCCGCCATTTCATCTTCGTCATCCCGCCGATGGCGGTGCTCGGCGGCATCGCGCTGGCCGGCCTGGTGCGGCGCAGCCACGGGGCGGCGCTGAAAGGCGCCGTGCTTGCGCTGTTCGCCGCCGGGCTGGCGCTGCCGCTCGGCGAGATGGTGCAGCTGCACCCCTACCAGTACACGTACTTCAACCACAGCGCCGGCACGGTCAGGCGCGCCGACAACCTGTACATGCTCGACTACTGGGGGCTCGCCTTCAAGCAGGCTTCCGAAGGGCTGCATGCCTACATCGCCGAGCACAAGCTCACCCCGCCCAAGGGACGGAAATGGAAGGTCGCGGTGTGCGGCCCGCAGCGGCCGGCGCAGGTGGCGCTGGGGCCGGACTTCACCATCGGCTGGGACAGCGTCGCCGCCGACTTCGCCATGACGCTCGGCGAGTTCTACTGCAAGGGGCTGACCGCGCCGGTCGTGGTCGAGATCGACCGCGACGAGGTGATCTATGCGCGGGTCTACGACATTCGCGGCCTCAGTATCGCCAGCCTTTTGGCAACGCCGGCGCCTTAATCGCCCCCCACCTTAAGCATCCCTTTCCCTATCCAGCAAGCGGGGAAGAAAAACTGAGAAGCCCGTGTCCCGGGCGCGGCGCAGCGCGATAGCGGGCGCCGCAAAACCGGGACCGTCGCGGACACCGTGGCTGGAACGGTCGCCTGCGTCTCTAACCCGGCGTCGGCTCCGCCAGCGCCGCGAGAATGCGCGCCCACGAGCGGATGCCTTTGTGAAAACTCTTGAGGTCGTACTTCTCGTTCGGCGAATGGATGTTGTCGTCGTCGAGGCCGAAGCCGACCAGCAGCGTATCGAGCCCGAGCGTTGTCTTGAAGTCGGCGACGATCGGGATCGAGCCGCCACTGCCGATCAGCACCGCCTCGCGGCCCCATTCGTCGGTCAGCGCGCGCTTCGCCGCTGCAAGCGGCGCCATGCCCCAGTCGAGCGAGATCGCCGGCGCGCCGGCATGGTCGATGAACTCGGCCGAGCAATCCTTCGGCAGCCGCGCCGTGACGAAAGCGCGGAACGCTTTGCGCACCGTCTCCGGGTCCTGGCCCTCGACCAGCCGGAACGACACTTTTGCCGACGCCTGCGACGGGATCACCGTCTTCGAGCCTTCGCCGGTGTAGCCGCCGAAAATGCCGTTGACGTCGCAGGTCGGCCGCGAAAACACCTGCTCGATGACGAGGCGTCCCTTCTCGCCGGCCGGCTCGGCAAGACCGATGGGGCCGAGAAAGCGTTCCGGCGTCAGGTCGAGCGCCCGCCACTGCGCGAGGATGTCGGGCGGCAGGTCTTTTACGCCGTCATAGAAGCCCGGCAGCGTGACGCGGCCGTCGTCGTCGTGCAGCGCGCCGAGGATGCGGGTCAGCACCCGGATCGGGTTTTGCGCCGCGCCGCCGAACAGCCCGGAATGCAGGTCGCGGTTGGCGGCGGTGATGCGCACCTCGTCATAGACGAGCCCGCGCAGCGACGTGGTGATCGCCGGCGTGTCGGGGTCCCACATCGAGGTGTCGCACACCAGCACGAGGTCGGCGGCGAGGTCCTTTTTGTGCTGCTTGAGAAACGCGCCAAAATGCGCCGAGCCGATTTCCTCCTCGCCCTCGATCAGCACGGTGACGTCGAGCGGCAGGTGGCCCGCCTCGGCCATCCAGGCCCGGCAGGCTTCGACAAAGGTCATGAGCTGGCCCTTGTCGTCCTGCGCACCGCGCGCGACGATGATCTTGCGGCCATCGGCATGGGTCGCAACCGCCGGCTCGAACGGCGGACGCTGCCACAGCTCCAGCGGATCGGCCGGCTGCACATCGTAATGGCCGTAGAACAACACATGCGGCCGCCCGCCGCGGTTGCCCTTGTGCTTGCCGACGACGGCGGAATGGCCATCGGTCGGCCGCACCTCGGCGTCAAAGCCAAGCTCCGTCAGCCGCGCGGCGAGATGATCGGCGGCCTGTTTGCAGTCGCCGGCATGGGCCGGATCGGCTGAGATCGACTTGATGCGCAACAGCTCGAACAGCCGCGCAAGGCTCGCGTCGAACTCGGCGTCGATGCGGCCGAGCACCGCGGGAAGATGAGACTGGCTCATATCAGCGCCGCAGCAGGCTGCCGAGCGCACCGCGCACGATGGCGCGGCCGACCGAGCCGCCGAGCGAACCGCCGACCGACTTGCCGATGTTGGCCGCGACCTGTCCGGCCACGCGGTTGGTGACGGTGCGGGTCACGTCGCGGGCGATCTTCTGACCCGTCGTGAGCCGGCCGCGGCCGCCATTGGTGCCGAAGATGGTCCCGACCATCGAGCCGATCTGCCCGAGCAGGCCGCCCTCCCCGGCCCCGGCCGGCGCCGCCTGCGCCTCCTCCACCCGCTTCTGCAAAATCTCGTAAGCCGATTCGGAATCGACGGCGGTATCGTATTTGCCCTTCACCGGGCTCGCCGCGATGATCGCGGCCCGCTCGGCCTCGGTGATCGGCCCCATCCGCCCGGCGGGCGGGCGGATCAGCACGCGCTCGACCACCGACGGCTCGCCGTTGCCTTCGAGGAACGACACCAGCGCCTCGCCCTTGCCCAGTTCGGTGATGACCTGAGCGGTCTTGAGTTTCGGGTTCTGCCGGAACGTGTCGGCGGCAGCGGCGATTGCCTTCTGGTCGCGCGGCGTGAACGCCCGCAGCGCGTGCTGCACCCGGTTGCCGAGCTGCGCCAGCACCTTGTCGGGCACGTCGATCGGGTTCTGGGTGACGAAATAGACGCCCACCCCCTTGGAGCGGATCAGCCGCACCACCTGCTCGATCTTGTCCATCAGCGCTTTTGGCGCGTCGCTGAACAACAGGTGCGCCTCGTCGAAGAAGAACACCAGCTTGGGCTTGGCCTGATCCCCGACCTCGGGCAGTTCCTCGAACAGTTCCGACAGCATCCACAACAGGAACGTGGCGTAGAGCCGCGGGTTCTGCATCAGCTTGTCGGCGACCAGGATGTTGACCATGCCGCGACCGTCGCGGTCGGTGCGCATCATGTCCTTCAACAGCAGCGCCGGCTCGCCGAAGAAGTTGTTGCCGCCCTGGTTCTCCAGCACCAGAAGCTGGCGCAGGATGGCGCCGACCGACTGTTTCGAGACGTTGCCGTATTGCGTGGTCAGCGCGGCCGCATTCTCGCCGACGAAGGTGAGGATGGCGCGCAGATCCTTCATGTCGAGCAGCAGCAGCCCCTGCTCGTCGGCGACGCGGAAGGCGATGTTGAGCACCCCCTCCTGCGTGTCGTTCAGATCCATCATCCGCGACAACAACAGCGGTCCCATTTCGGAGACGGTGGCGCGCACCGGATGGCCCTGCTCGCCGAACACATCCCAGAACACCGTCGAGAAGGCGTCCGGCTGGAACTTGAGTCCCATGCCCTCGGCGCGCTTGAGGATGAAGTCCTTGGCTTCGCCGACCTGCGAGATGCCGGACAGGTCGCCCTTGATGTCGGCGGCGAACACCGGCACGCCGGCACGGGCAAAGCCTTCGGCCATGATCTGCAGCGTCACCGTCTTGCCGGTGCCGGTGGCGCCGGTGACCAGTCCGTGACGGTTGGCGAGCGCCAGCGTCAGCCACGCCGGCGCCTCACCCTTGCCGATAAAGAGCTTATCGCCGGTATCGGCCATCGTCGCCTCGGGTGTCGCCATCGTTTGAGACCTCGTCGCGGATAAGGAAAACGTCGCCGGCCGTCCATGCCTGCGCCGATGCCATCATAAAACATCCGTTTCGTCGATTGAACCAGACAAAGCGTGCCCCGACACACCTGCGGCCGGCGGCGCACCAACCGAAGCATGCTTTAAGGGGAACTACCGTCGTCCCGCCCGTGAAACCTTGCAAGATTCTATTTGGAGCGGGCATAACGGCAACATAAACGTTGCAATCGCGCGGCGAACGAGCGCGGCCCGGTCCGGTCCGCTTGAATTTCGTGGCACGAACGCGCAAGATGAATGTCAGAGAAAACGTTCCGGCAAGCAACCGGAAGAGGCGGGGCGCAATGGACGAACTGGTGGAACGGCTGACTGCAACGGTCGGCATCGACAAGGCGGTTGCAGAGAAAGCCATCGGCAGCATCCTCGATTTCCTGCAAAAGGAGGGTCCCTCCGAGCCCGTTCAGGCCCTCATCAACGAACTGCCCGGCGCGGATGCGCTGATCGCGGCTGCCGGCGAAAGCGGCGGTGGCCTCGGCGGGCTGATGGGCGGCGGCCTGATGGCGCTCGGCTCCAAGCTGATGGGCCTCGGGCTCGGCATGTCGGACATCCAGAGCGTCGCGCGCGAACTGTTCAAGTTCGGCCGCGAGAAGATCGGCAAGGAACGGATGGACGAGATCGTGTCGGGGACGCCCGGTCTCAGCCAGTTCGCTTAAAAATACCCGCCGCGCGAGCGTCGCGTTCAATTCCCTTCGTACCAGTCAAGAGTCCATGTCGTACCCGGTGTCCAAGATCGATGGCGTCAGTTCGTTTGCGGCTGCAAAGCTGAAGGTTGCGGGAATCCGCACCGCCGAGGCCCTTCTTGAGCGCGCCCGCACGGCCAAGGGCCGCAAGCTGCTCGCCGCCGAGACCGGCCTCAGCGAGAAGCAGCTTCTGGAATGGGCCAACATCGCCGACTGCATGCGCATCAAGGGCTTGGGCATGGCACGCACGCAGTTGCTGCGCGCCGCCGGCGTCGCAACGGTGCGCGAGTTCTCCTACCGCAATCCCGGCCGCCTCGCCCAGGCGATGAAGGACGCCAACGACAAGCGCAAGCTGGTGCACGTCGCGCCGTCCGAGAAAGAGATCGGGCAGATGATCGACCGCGCCCGCAAGCTGCCGCTGAAGATTTCGTATTAGGCATCGCTCCCCCTTCACCTCCCCCTTCACTTGCTTCATCGTCATGGCCGGGCTTGTCCCGCCTGCGCGGCCGAAGCCGCTTCGGCGCGGCGAAGGCCCGGCCATCCACGTCTTCCTTGATGAAGCGCCTTTAAGACGTGGATGCGCGGGACATAGGCGTTCGGCAGAACGCCGTTCTTCGAACGGCTATGCCCGCGCATGACGGCGGGGAGACTTGAAGTTCATTTTCCTCCGCTTTCGCCTTGACTCACCGCGGCGACCCGCGCAAAGCGGGGCGCGATGACGCCCCCCGCACCCGCTTCAGCCATGATGACGCCCCGCGCAAGATCGCCCCTCGCCGCGCTGCTCCAGCGGCCCGGTGCCGTGGTGATGGGGGTGCTCAACGTCACCCCGGACTCTTTTTCCGATGGCGGCCGCTTCCTCGCGCCCGAGCTGGCGCTGGCGCAGGCGCGCCGCATGGCCGCCGAGGGCGCCGACATCCTCGACATCGGCGGCGCCTCCTCGCGCCCCTACGGCAACAACGTCGAGCCCTCGGCGGAAGAAGAACGGCGGCGGCTGGAGCCGGTTCTGCCCGGCGTCATCGGCCTCGGCCTGCCGGTCTCCATCGACACCCAGCAGGCCGCCGTCGCGCGCTGGGCGCTGGCGCAAGGGGCGGCGATCGCCAACGACGTCTGGGGACTGCAGCGCGATCCCGACATGGCCGGCGCGGTGGCCGAGGCCGGCGTGCCGGTGGTCGTCATGCACAACCGCGTCGCGGCCGATCCGTCGATCGACATCATGGCCGACATCGTTGCGTTCCTGTCGCGCTCGCTGGAGATCGCGGCCGCCGCCGGCATTGCCCGCGACGCCATCGTACTCGACCCCGGCATCGGCTTCGGCAAGACGCAGAGCCAGAGCCTCGAAGTGCTGGCGCGGCTCGGCGAATTGCAGGCGTTCGGCCTGCCGATCCTGGTCGGCGCCTCGCGCAAGCGCTTCATCGCCAGCGTCACCCCGTCGGAGCCGCACGAGCGGCTCGGCGGTTCGATCGCCGCGCATCTCGCCGCCGCCCGGGCCGGGGCAAAGATCATCCGTGCCCACGACGTCGCCGAGACGGTGCAGGCGCTGCGCATCCATGAGGCCATCGAGCGGGGGCGATGAGCGATACCATTTTCATCAACGGCGTGCTGGTGCATGCCCATCACGGCGTCATGGCGCACGAGGCCGAGGTCGGCCAGCGCTTCGTCATCGATCTCCGGCTCACCATCGACCTGTCGGACTCCTCGCGCACCGACAAGCTCGCCGACACCGTGTCTTACGCCGACGTGGTGCGGGCAGCGACCGCCGCCTTCGCCGGACAGAACTACCGCCTTCTGGAGCGCGCCGCCGGCGCGGTCGCCGATGCGGTGCTCGCCGCGTTTCCGCGCGTCAACGCGGTGACGGTCACGGTGCACAAGCCGCACGCGCCGATCGCCGCGATCTTCAACGACGTCGGCGTGATTTTGACCCGCACGCGCGCGGAGGCCGACCATGGCTGAGGCGCTGATCGCGCTCGGCGGCAACGTCGGCGACGTGCGGGCCACCTTCGACCGCGCCGAGGCGATGATCCTCGGCAAGGCGCAGGCAAGCGTGCTCGCCCGCTCCTCCGACTACCGCACCCCGCCATGGGGCGACCCCGACCAGCCGGACTTTTGCAACGCGTGCCTCGCCATCGACACCCCGCTCGATCCGTTCGCGCTGCTGCACACCCTGAAGGTGATCGAGACCCGGCTCGGGCGCCAGCGCGACGCGACGCGACGTTATGGGCCGCGCCCCATCGACCTCGATCTTCTTGCCTACGACGACGCCACAATCGACCGCGACGGCCTGACGCTGCCGCACCCGCGGCTCGCCGAACGCGCCTTCGTGCTGGTACCGCTCGCCGAGATCGCCCCGGACCGCGCCATCGCCGGCCGGACGGTGCGCGAGATGCTGGCGGAACTCTCCACCGAAGGGATCGAGCGGCTGCCGCCGCGGCCCTGAGCGAGGGGCCAGGGGCGCGCCAAGGCATTGGCTTGGCTGCCGCCGCGTGGCATTTTGCCAAGACGACCCGACGCAACCGGACCCGTGATGCCAGACACCGACGATTTGACGCTCGCCGCCGATTTTCCCGCCGCCTCGCGCGACGACTGGAGGAAGCTGGTCGATGGCGTGCTCAAGGGCGCGCCGTTCGACAGGCTGGTCGGCAAGACCTATGACGGCCTTGCCATCGCGCCGATCTACACGCGCGCGGCTGATGCCCGCGTCATCGCCGGCCGGGCACCGGCGGCGCCCTGGCAGATCGTGCAGCGCATCGACCACCCGGACGCCAGGGCGGCCAACGCGCAGGCCCTGCACGACCTCGACAACGGCGCCACCGGGCTGGCACTGGTGTTGTCCGGCAGCCCCGCCGCGCGCGGCTTCGGCCTGCCGGCAACGCGCGAGGCGCTCGCGCAGGCACTCGACGGGATCTATCTCGAGGCCGGCATTGCCGTCGACATCGACGCCGGCGCCGACGCGCCCGCGGTGGCGCGGCTCGTGGCGGCGCTGGTCGGGGAGCGCGGCCTGTCGCCGGCCGCCGTCGCCGTCCGCTTCGGCCTCGACCCGGTCGGCACCGCCGCCGCCGCGGGCGGCAGCGATGCGGCATGGCCGGAGCTTGCGAAGGCGTTCGCCGGCACGGTGCGGGAGTTGAGCGACGCCGGCTTCACAGGGCCGTTCGCGGCCGCCGACGGCCGCATCGTTCACGACGCCGGCGGCGCGGAGGCGCAGGAACTTGCGTTCGTGCTCGCTACGCTGGTCGCGTATTTGCGCGCGCTGGAGGACGACGGCATGCCGCTTGAGGCGGCGCGCGGCATGCTGTTCGCACGGCTTGCCACTGACGCCGACCAGTTCCTCACCATCGCAAAAATCCGCGCGCTGCGGCTGTTATGGGCACGCATCGAAACGGCGTGCGGGCTTGCGCCGGCGCCGTTGTTCGTCGCCGCCGACACCGCATGGCGCATGCTGACGCAGCGCGACCCCTACGTGAACCTGCTGCGCGCCACCATCGCCACTTTTTCGGCCGGGCTCGGCGGGGCCAACGCCATCACGGTGCTGCCGCATACGCTGGCGCTCGGGCTGCCGGACGCCTTCGCGCGGCGGCTTGCGCGCAACACGCAACTCATCCTGCTCGAGGAATCCAACCTCGCCCGCGTCAGCGACCCGGCCGCGGGCGCCGGCGGCATCGAGGACCTGACGCAACAGCTTTGCGGCGCCGCGTGGGCCAAATTCCAGGCCATTGAAAAGGCCGGCGGCGTGTTCGCGGCGCTGTCGCAAAACCTGATCCAGCACGAGGTGGCGGAGGTGCGCGCCGCGCGCGACAAAAACGTCGCCAGACGCCGCGACGTGCTGACCGGCGCCAGCGAGTTTCCCAACCTGCACGAGAACGCCGCCGCCGTGCTCGCGCCGGCGCCCGCCGCCCCGCCGCCGCGCCCCGCGATGGCCGTCGGGTTCGATGCGCTCGCCGCCATCCGCCTCGCCGCGCCGTTCGAGCATTTGCGCGATATCTCCGACGCGCTCCTGAAGGACCACGGCGCACGGCCAAAGGTATTCTTGGCCAATCTCGGCACGCCGGCGGATTTCACCGCGCGGGCGACGTTTGCCAGAAGCTTCTTCGAGGCCGGCGGCATCGAGGCGGTCGATTTCACTCCACCTCTCCCCTCGGCTCAGGGGCGACCTCTCCCTAAGGGAGAGGTGAGAGAGAAGGAGGAGTTCGCAGCGCTCGCCGCCGCGTTTACCGCCTCCGGCGCACACCTTGCCTGCCTGTGTTCCTCCGATGCCGTTTACGCCGCGCAGGCATCCGGGGCCGCAACGGCCCTTCACAGCGCCGGCAGCCGCCATATCTATCTGGCAGGACGGCCCGGCGAGCACGAAGCGGCGTTCCGCGACGCCGGCATCGGCACCTTCGTCTTTGCCGGCTGCGATGCGCTGGCGACGCTCCGCTCCGCCTATGACGCCATCGGTGTGCCGGCGGACACGCAACGGAAATCATGACCATGAGCAGGATCCCCAATTTTTCCAGCATGGCTTTCGAGGCCGCCGTCCCGGCCGCGCCAGACGGCTCGGCCGAGCCATGGCTGACCCCGGAAGACATTCCGGTGAAACCGCGTTACGGCGAGGATGACCTCAAGGGCATCGACTTCCTCGACACCTGGCCGGGCATCCCGCCCTACCTGCGCGGCCCCTACCCGACCATGTACGTCAACCAGCCGTGGACCGTGCGCCAGTATGCCGGCTTCTCCACGGCGGAAGACTCCAACGCCTTCTACCGCCGCAACCTTGCCGCCGGACAGAAGGGCCTGTCGGTCGCCTTCGACCTCGCCACCCATCGCGGCTACGATAGCGACCATCCGCGCGTCGCCGGCGACGTCGGCATGGCGGGCGTGGCGATCGATTCCATCTACGACATGCGCACGCTGTTCGCCGGCATCCCGCTCGACAGGATGAGCGTGTCGATGACCATGAACGGCGCGGTGCTGCCGATCCTCGCGCTCTACGTCGTCGCTGCCGAGGAACAGGGCGTGCCGCCGGAAAAACTCTCGGGCACCATCCAGAACGACATCCTCAAAGAGTTCATGGTGCGCAACACCTACATCTATCCGCCGGCGCCCTCGATGCGGATCATCTCCGACATCTTCGCCTTCACCTCGCAGAAAATGCCGAAATTCAACTCGATCTCGATTTCCGGCTACCACATGCAGGAAGCCGGCGCGACGCAGGACCTCGAACTCGCCTACACGCTCGCCGATGGCGTCGAATATGTCCGCGCCGGGCTTGCCGCGGGCCTCGATATCGACCGCTTCGCGCCGCGGCTGTCGTTCTTCTGGGCCATCGGCATGAACTTCTTCATGGAAGTGGCCAAGATGCGCGCGGCGCGGCTGCTGTGGGCCAAGCTCATCAGGCAATTCGACCCGAAGGACGCGCGCTCGCTGTCGCTGCGCACGCATTGCCAGACCTCCGGCTGGTCGCTGACCGCGCAGGACGTGTTCAACAACGTGATGCGCACCGCGGTCGAGGCGATGGCGGCGACGCAGGGCCACACCCAGTCGCTGCACACCAACGCGCTCGACGAGGCCTTAGCGCTGCCGACCGATTTCTCGGCGCGCATCGCCCGCAACACGCAGTTGTTCCTGCAGCAGGAGAGCGGCCCCAGCCGCATCGTCGATCCGTGGGGCGGCTCGTTCTTCGTCGAGCGGCTGACGCACGATCTCGCCGTCAAGGCGTGGGGCCACATTCAGGAAGTGGAAGCGCTCGGCGGCATGGCGAAAGCGATCGAAGCCGGCGTGCCGAAACTGCGGATCGAAGAAGCCTCGGCGAAGACGCAGGCGCGCATCGATTCCGGCAAGCAGGCGGTGATCGGCGTCAACAAGTACAGGCCGACCAGCGAAACCCCGATCGACGTGCTGAAGGTGGACAATACCACGGTGCGACGTTTGCAGATCGACAAGCTCAAGCGGCTGCGCGGCGAGCGCAATGAGGCTGACGTGCGCGCCGCGCTGGCGGCGCTGACGAAAAGCGCCGAGACCGGCGAAGGCAACCTGTTGGCGCTCGCCATCGATGCCGGGCGCGCCAAAGCCACCGTCGGCGAAATTTCCGATGCGATGGAAAAGGTGTTCGGCCGCCACCGCGCCGAAATCAGGTCGATCACCGGCGTCTACAAGCGCGAGGTCTCCGCGATGTCCGACAAGGTGGAAAAACTGCAACGGCTGATCGAGGCGTTCGAGGACGCCGAAGGCCGCCGCCCGCGCATCCTGGTCGCCAAGATCGGGCAGGACGGCCACGACCGCGGCCAGAAGGTGATCGCCTCGGCCTTCGCCGATGTCGGCTTCGACGTCGATATCGGCCCCCTGTTCGCCACCGCCGACGAGGCGGCGCGGCAGGCCGTGGAGAACGACGTGCACATCCTCGGCGTGTCGTCGCTGGCGGCGGCGCACCTGACCGCCGTGCCGGAACTGAAGGCGGCGCTGAAGAAACAGGGCCGCGAGGACATCATGGTGATCGTCGGCGGCGTGGTGCCGCCGCAGGATTACGATGCGCTTTACAAGGCCGGCGCCGAGGCGATCTTCCCGCCCGGCACCGTGATCGCCGACGCCGCCGAAGAGCTGATCCACAAGCTCAACGCGCGGCTCGGGCATGCCAGCGAGGCGGCGGAGTAGCGCAAACTTTGCGGGGACGGTCCGGCATGGCCATCGTTGCCGATATTGGTTTGAAGCGGATCATCGCCAACCTTCGCGCGATCGAACCAGATATCCGGGCCAAGGGTGTGTGCAAGCTCTGGATATTCGGCTCTCGCGCGCGCGGCGACGCCCGGCCCGACAGCGACCTCGACATTCTGATCGATACCGATCCCACACGCCCTTTCGATTGGAAGAATCTAACCGCAGTGAGCCTCGCATGTCAGGATGCGACCGGCCTTGCGGTCCAGATCTCGATGATGAGCGAGTTGAAGCCGCGTTTTGCCGACCGCATTGCCGACGACCTGGTTGAGGTATTCTGAATGCCGCCGACTGCTGAGGACCGCTATCGCGATATCGTGGAAGCGATCACCGAAATAGAGGCAATGTGGCGGGCCAAGACCTTTAGTGATTTCGTGGCCGACCGGCCGCTACGGCTTGCCACCGAAAGGCTCCTGGAAATCGTCTGCGAAGCCTCGCGGAAACTGCCCGACGCGGTCAAGCTCAGCGAAACAGCTATCGCGTGGCGCGAGATCATCGATTTCGGCAATCTCTTGCGCCACGCCTACCACACGACGAAAGCCGATATCGTCTGGAGCATCGTTCAGGACGATCTTCCGGCCCTCAAGGCTTTTGCCGAGCGCATGTTACGTTCGGCACAATGACGATGGTTCATATGGCCTTTCCAATTGCGATCTTGGCATCGCCCCCAGAATCGAGTGCGCCGCAGTGAGCGATGCCGCCGACATCGATGCGCTGGCCGCGCGGGTGGTGAGCGGAGAGCGCGCGGCGCTGGCGCGCGCCATCACGCTGATCGAAAGCCGCCGCGCCGACCATCAGAGGCAGGCGCAGGCGCTATTGCAGCAGCTCCTGCCATACACCGGCCGGGCCTACCGCGTCGGCATCACCGGCTCGCCCGGCGTCGGCAAGTCCACCACCATCGACACGCTCGGCATGTACCTGATCGGCGAAGGCCACAAGGTCGCGGTGCTGGCGGTCGATCCATCGTCGGCGCGCACCGGCGGCTCGATCCTCGGCGACAAGACGCGGATGGCGCAACTCGCCATGGAGGACAACGCCTTCATCCGCCCCTCGCCGTCGTCGGGCACGCTCGGCGGCGTCGCCGCCAAGACGCGCGAGGCGATGCTGCTGTGCGAGGCGGCCGGCTTCGACGTGGTGCTGGTCGAGACGGTCGGCGTCGGCCAGTCGGAAACCGCCGTGTGCGACATGACCGACATCTTCCTCGCCCTGATGCTGCCCGGCGCCGGCGACGAATTGCAGGGCATCAAGAAGGGCCTGGTCGAGCTTGCCGACATGATCGCCATCAACAAGGCCGACGGCGATAATCTGCCGCGCGCCAACGCCGCCGCCGCCGCCTATCGCACCGCGCTGAAGATTCTCACGCCCCGCTCGGAGCACTGGTTTCCGCCGGTGATGACCTATTCGGGACTGACCGGCGACGGCATTCCAAAACTGTGGCGCAAGATCACCGAGCACCGCACGGCGATGACCGCCTCGGGCGAGTTCGCAAGCCGCCGCCGCGCCCAGCAGGTCAAGTGGATGTGGGCGATCCTGCAGGAAAGCCTGATGGCGCGGCTGCGCCGCGATGCCGCAACGCGCGCCCGCGTCAAGGAGATCGAAACCGCGGTCGCCGAGGAACGGCTGACGCCGGCGCTCGGCGCGGACGCCATCGCCGCGCTGTTGAAGGCGTGATAGCATCTTTTCGTGCGTGAGGCACAAGGGGGCGTCATTGCCGGGCTTGATCCGCCTGCGGGGCCGAAGCCCCTTCGGCGCGGCGAAGGCCCGGCAATCCATCCTCTTTCAAGAAAGATGGACACGCGGATCAAGTCCGCGTGTGACGGCCGGGAAGACGCCCGATCGTGCCGCAAGATGCGCCGCAAATTGCAAGGTCATTCAGGAGCGCCGCCGATGCCGTTCGATCGCCGCCGTTTTCTCACTTCGGCGACAGCCGCGGCGGTGCTGACGCCGCAGGCGCTGCGCGCCGCGCCGTTGCCCTCGGCGCGCGGCCGCGATGCTGCACGTTACGGCGTGCGTGCCGACAGCGAGGCCGACCAGACCCGGGCGCTGCAACGCGCCATTGACGATGCCGCGACGAGCGGTGCGCCGCTGGCGCTGGCGCCCGGCACCTACCGCACGGCCAAGCTGACCTTGCCCGCGGGCACGCGGCTCGTCGGCGCGGGCCCCGCGACGCGGCTCAAACTCGCGGACGGCGACGCGCTGTTGCAAGGCAACGGCGGCGACGATATCGCGCTCGCCGACCTGACGCTGGACGGCGGCGGCCGGCCGCTGCCGCCGCGGCGCGGCCTCGTGCATCTGGTGCATGCGCGCAACCTGCGCATCAGTGACTGCCGCTTCGAGAGCACCGGCGGCAACGGCCTGTGGCTGGAGGGATGTTCGGGCACGCTGCGCGGCTCGACGTTCACGGGTATCGGCAGGAGCGCCGTGGTGTCGTTCGACGGCGCCGGGCTTCTGGTCGCGCAGAATGTTATCCTGGATGCCGCCGACAACGGCATCGAGATTTTGCGCAACGCTATCGGCGACGACGGCACGCAGGTGATCGACAACCGCATTGAAAATATCAGCGCCGGCCCCGGCGGCTCGGGCCAGCATGGCAACGCCGTGGTCGTCTTCCGCGCCGGCAACGTCATCGTGCGCGGCAACCGCGTCCGCAACTGCGACTACTCCGCGGTGCGCGGCAACTCCGCCGCCAATATCCAGATCGCCGGCAACAGCGCGGTCGACGTGCGCGAGGTGGCGCTTTATTCGGAATTCGCCTTCCAGGGCGCGGTGATCGCCCACAACACCGTGGATGGCGCGGCGATGGGGGTGTCGATCGCCAATTTCAACGAGGGCGGCCGGCTCTGCGTCGTGCATGGCAACCTGATCCGCAACCTCATTCCGAAGCGGCCGCCGGCCACCGCGCCGGACGACGAGGCCGGCGTCGGCATCGGCGTCGAGGCCGACACCGCGGGGACCGGCAACGTCATCGAGAATGCGCCGCGGATCGGTATTTTGGCGGGATGGGGAAAATATCTGCGCGACGTGACGATCACCGGCAACGTGATCCGCGACGCGCCGATCGGCATCGGCGTCTCGGTGGTGGATGGCGCCGGTACCGCGCTGGTCGGCAACAACCTGATTTCAGGCGCGCGCCGCGCGGCGGTGGCGGGCTTCGACCACGCGCTGCCGGTGACCGGCGACCTCACCCGCGAGGGCGCTTCACGCCTGCCGCAGGTCGCCCTCCACGGCAACGTCGTTCGCTAGAGTCCGATTCAACTCCGTTGGATCAGACCCCAGCGACGATCCTTTTGTTCGAGCATGATCTTATCCGAAAACCGGTTCCCACTTTTCGGAATTATGCTCTAAAAACCCGACGGGCGGCAGCGTGGACCGCCACGCGGCGCTGCTATCGACATCGGCGCGACAGGCATCGAACGATGTAGCCTCGCCGTGCGCCGTCGGCTCGGTGTCGCGCGGCGCCAACAGTTGCCATGCCATCACCGCGCGCTCGGCGTCGTTGAGGTCGGCGGCAAACGAGGCTTCGGAATAGTAGCGGCGCCAGCGACCGGACTCGCGCAAGTCGGTCAGGTGTTCGAGACGCCGTTCGGCCAGCTCGCGCCAGCGGGTGACGATGCGGCGGTCGAGCGCCGCCTCCGGTCGGTGGGTCATGGAAAAGTCCGTTGGTGGACCACGACGGACGCAAGACGCAACGACAACGAATCGGTCAGAATGTTGCCACAGTTTGGGCCAGACGTCGCCTAAGTTCCATCCCCGGAAAAGGGACGATGTTCCGGTCTTCGCGGGAGGCGACCTGCCTCCGAAAAAATAGCCCTTCCCTCGGATCGCTCTCTCCAGACATTTTTTGTCGGCGTCGGGGAACGGCCAGCGCAGCAGTTGGTTTGGTCGCCAGGCTTCCCAAGATTTCCCTATGGTCCACCGATGTCAGAACGGCCTTTTCGCAGCCCACTGATCGCCAAAATCGACGGCAGCGGTCGCTATATCGTCCGAAGCGCCTGGGAGGCGCTGGAATACCTCCAGACCTATTGGCAAGGCCCTCGAAATCCCACCTATGAGCGCGCTCTCCGGCTCTGCCGGGATGCTCTCGACGGCTGGGTGTCCCCGGAGCATGCTCGGCATGCCTTCAAGCAGGCGCTGCTTTCGGCGCATCTGTGGGTGAAGACGTAGAGGGGCTTTGGCTCGAACCTGGCGCGCCAAGCTAGAATGCAACGTTCAAGAAATAACGTTCAAGAAATAAAGAGACCCGCCCGGGGGGACAACCGGGCGGGTCAAGCCATACGGCGCCGGGGTGGATGGGCGCTCGCGCCGGTACGGCCTTGGGGAGGGGTCGGCTCCCTTGGCGTTAGTCGCAAGCGGGCGCCGCGACGTTCAACTCCGCCAAAGATTTTTGCGAGGGCCGCCGATCGTCAAAGGACGCGGGCGCCGAACATGACCGCCTGCACCAAGAGCACGATCAGCGCGGTGGCAGCGGCGAAAGCGAGCAGGCGCGGCGACAATGCGGCCAGCATTCGCGCCGCCGTGCCCTTGCGGGCGCGTGCCGGAAGCGGCTCGGATTCGATGGCCGTGAACAGGTTGTGCATGGCCCGCGGCGACGGTCCGCCGAGCGCGTCATGAAGCAAAATGGTTTCGTTGTATTCTTCCTGAACCGCCGTGTAGTTGCGCGCGAGATCCGGGTCGCGGGCCAGCGCAGCGCGCACCCGCCGGGCTTCCGCCGTCCCAAGGCGGCCGGTGACGAGCCATGGCAGCAACAGTTCCGCCTCGCAGGGCACTTCCGCAGGCTTGCGTTTCGTGGTCGCGATCATGATGGTCTTTGCTCCGCGCGGCCGCCGTCGGCCGGCATGCTGATAAAACGGCCCGGCAGGCCGAAGGTCCCACTCGACTTCCAGAACTTACGGAAAGGCACGGTGCGTCTGCGGAAAACGCTGATATCATCGCGACATACCACCGCGCGCCTCGATCTTGCCGATGTCTGTCGGGCTCACCCGCAGGAAGGTTCGAGACGCTGACATAAAACTTCCGTCGTAATGTCGCGGGCGCCGCCGGACCCGGCACCCCGCGGGCCGCCCTCCCCGCCGCGTTTTTGCCACTACGATCCCAACATTCCCCATGTTTTGCCGCCGTACCGACAAGGCGCTGCGGTTCAAAGGCCCCGGGCTGGCGGCACGGGGAGACTGACATGCATATCAAGCAGGTCTGGTGCGCAGCTTTGATTTTGACGGCATGCCTGTGGGCCGGTTGGGCGACGCCGGCTAGGGCGCAGCTTTTCGGCATCAACCCGACGCCGGCCCAGGCGCCGGCGGCAGCGGCGCCAGCGGCCGCGCCCGACAAACCGCTGGTGCTGAAGAAATATACCAAGCGTCGCAGCCGCAGTGCGAGACACAGGAAGGCGCACCACGCTGCCAAGCCGTCGGCTAACAAGACGGCGGCCACCAAGGCTTCGATTGACAAGACCTCGACTGACAAGGCATCGGCCGACAAATCGGCCAGCGACAAGCGGCAGGCCAAGGACGACGACGCGCTTGACGCAACCGAAGCCGCGCAGGCCGACACCAAATCCGACAACGCCAAGCCGGATCATAAGCCCGATCCCATGAAGCCCGACGTTGCGAAATCCGGCGCGGCGCAGGGGTCGTCTCCGGTGTGGTCGGCGATCCCCTCATCGGTCGCCAATGCTCGCGCCGAGTTGGACGGCGGCACCGCCGATGCCAACGCGGTCTTCACCAATACGCCGGCCCTGCCGGCGGCTCAGGCCGCTCCGCCGAGCCCTGCTCCAGCCACGCCACCGCAAACGGCCGGCATGGCACCTGTCGCGGCTGCGGCCGCGGCCACGGCGACGCAGGCCGAACCTGCGCTGGCGTCCGCCGATGCGGCCGAGCCGGTGCGGCTGATGTCCGCCATGGTCCAGAGCGAGGAGACGGCAAGCAGCGACGACTCGACCTGGAGCCGCACCTCGCTGATCGGAAAGATTTTCGTCGCCTTCGGCGGCCTGTTGATGCTCGCCTCGGCGGCGCGGCTCTATATCGGCTGACAGATCGCCCGCGATCGCGCCGAAGCCGCCGTCGCGCTGCGCCGTCCGCCCTTGCGGGGGCGGCGGCAAGCGGGCACATTGCGCCGGCCGCGCAGCCCGCGCGGCGGAATTTCGACGTGCGCGACAGGGTGACCATGGCAACTTACGAATTCATCATCGTCGAACGGCAGGACGCCGTCGGCATCGTGCGGCTCAACCGCCCCAAAATGCTCAACGCGCTGTCGTTCGGCGTCTTCCGCGAGATCGCCGCGGCGATCGACGATCTCGAAGCCGACGACGCGATCGGCTGCATCGTCCTGACCGGCAACGAGAAGGCATTCGCCGCCGGCGCCGACATCAAGGAGATGCAGCCGAAGGGCTTCATCGACATGTTCAACAGCGACTTCACCGCCATCGGCGGCGACCGCGTCGCACGCTGCACCAAGCCGACCGTCGCCGCGGTGAGCGGCTACGCGCTCGGCGGCGGCTGCGAGCTGGCGATGATGTGCGACTTCATCATTGCTTCCGACACCGCGAAGTTCGGCCAGCCCGAGATTACGCTCGGCACCATTCCGGGCATCGGCGGCACGCAGCGGCTGACGCGCGCCGTGGGCAAGGCCAAGGCGATGGACCTGTGCCTGACCGGCCGGATGATGGATGCCGCCGAGGCCGAACGCTCCGGCCTCGTCAGCCGCATCGTGCCGGCCGACAAGCTGATGGAGGAGGCGCTTGCCGCCGCCGCCAAGATCGCCTCGATGTCGCGGCCGGCCACGGCGATGGCCAAGAATGCCGTCAACCGCGCGCTGGAGACGCCGCTGGCCGAGGGCATGAGCGTGGAGCGCGACCTGTTCCGCTCGACGTTCGCGCTGGAAGATCGCTCCGAGGGCATGGCGGCGTTCGTCGAGAAGCGCAAGCCGGCCTTCAAGCATCGCTGAGGCGTTGCCTCCCGACGACGCCAAGCAAGAATACTCCAGGCGCCTGTGTCCCGGATGCGGCGCGGCATAACATGCCGCGCTGCTGATCCGGGACCGTTTTGCCCCCCGCGCCCGCAATGGTTCCGGTTCTGCGGAGCGGCGTTGCACGCCGCGCCGCGCCCGGGACACGGCGGCGTGGCCGGGCACGACGTTCAGTGATTCCGGCAAAAGCAACAACAACGCGCTAATGAAAGTCGCGCGAGCGCGGCAGGATGCGTACGTCGCGCGGATGGCGGATGACGTGAGGCGTTTGCGGCGCGTCCGTATCGGGCGCGCCGCGCGCGTTATCGGGCGCCGCCTCGTCCGGCAGGAACGGCGCGCGCTCGCGCAAGTCGTGCGACAGGCGATACAAATCCGCCGAGCGATCGACGAGCCGCTCCGCCACCAGATGCACGACGCCCTCCGGGCTTTTCTGGATACGCCCCATTACCAGCACCACGCGCGCGCCCATCACCTCCTTGCGGAAGCGCGCCATGACATGACGCCACACCACGACATTGACGATGCCGGTCTCGTCTTCCAGCGTCATGAAGACGACGCCCTTGGCACTGCCCGGCTGCTGCCGCACCAGCACTACGCCGGCTGAGCGCATCGCCGCGCCATCCGCCGCGCGGCCGACAGTGGCACAGTCCACCACGCCTTCGGCCAAAAACATCGCGCGCAAAAACTGCATCGGGTGGCCCTTCAGCGACAGCCGGATGCTCTGATAGTCGGCGACGACATGCTCGGCGAGCGGCATTTTCGGCAGCGCGGCGGCGTTCTCCTCGCGCTGCTCGCGCGCCGCAGCCGCCGCGAACAGCGGCAGCGGCACGTCGTCCGGCAGCCGCCGCACCGCCCAGAGCGCGGCGCGGCGGTCGAGCCCGAGCGAGCGGAACGCATCGGCATCGGCGAGCAGCACCAGCGCCCGCTTCGGCAACGCGGTCGCGCGGGCAAACTCATCCAGCGACGCAAACGGGCCTCCCGCGCGCGCCGCGACGATACGCGCGTCCCAGTCGTCGGCCGCCTCCAGGCATTTGAAGCCGTCGATCTGGCGAAAGCCGAGGCGCAGCGCGAAGCGGCCGCCACCCGCTGGCTCCAGCGTGTTGTCGCCGTGGCTGAAGCTCACGTCGATCGCGCGCACCTCGACGCCATTGGCGCGCGCATCGCGCACGATCTGCGCCGGGGCGTAAAACCCCATCGGCTGCGAATTGAGCAGCCCGCAGGCAAACGCCTCGGGATGAAAATGCTTGATCCACGACGAGGCATAGACAAGCTGCGCAAAGCTCGCGGCATGGCTTTCCGGGAAACCATAAGTGCCAAATCCCTCGATCTGCTTGAAGCAGCGCTCGGCAAAGTCGCGCGGATAGCCGCGCGCCACCATGTTGCCGACCATGCGGTCGCGAAACTTGCCGACGTCGCCCCTGTTGCGGAAGGTCGCCATCGAACGGCGCAACTGGTTGGCCTCGCTCGGCGTGAATTTCGCCGCGACGATGGCGAGCTGCATCGCCTGCTCCTGAAACAATGGCACGCCGAGGGTGCGGCCGAGCACCGATTTCAATTCGTCGGGCGGACCGTGCCGCGGCGACGGCGAGGGATACTGAACCTTCTCGCCGTTGCGACGGCGCAGATAGGGATGCACCATGTCGCCCTGGATCGGACCGGGGCGCACGATCGCCACCTCGATGACCAGATCGTAAAAGGTCTTCGGCTTGAGGCGCGGCAGCATGTTCATCTGCGCCCGGCTCTCGACCTGGAACACGCCGAGCGACTCGCCGCGCGACAGCATGTCGTAAACCGGCTTCTGCTCGCGCGGGATGGTGGCAAGTTCGAAGCGCTCGCCCTTGTGCACCTCGACCAGGTCGAGACACTTGCGGATGCAGGTCAGCATGCCGAGCGCCAGCACGTCGACCTTCATCATGCGCACGACATCAATGTCGTCCTTGTCCCACTCGATGAAAGTGCGCTCCGCCATCGCCGCGTTGCCGATCGGCACATACTCATCGAGCCGCGCTTGCGTCAGCACGAAGCCGCCGACATGCTGCGACAGATGGCGGGGAAAGCCGATCAGGTCGCCGGCCAGCGCCACGGCGCGACCGATCATCGGATTGTGCGGATCAAGCCCCGCCTGCCGCACCTGCGCGGCGTCGATCTCGCTGCCCCAACTGCCCCACACCGTGTCCGCGAGCCGGGCGGTGACGTCCTCGGTCAGTCCGAGCGCCTTGCCGACGTCGCGAATGGCGCTGCGCGGACGGTAATGGATAACGGTGGCGACGATGGCGGCGCGGGCGCGGCCGTAGCGGGCGAACACATACTGCATCACCTCCTCGCGCCGCTCGTGCTCGAAATCGACGTCGATATCGGGCGGCTCGCGACGCTCCTTGGAGATGAAACGCTCGAACAGCACCTCGCTTTCGGCCGGATTGACCGCGGTAATGCCGAGCACATAGCAAACCGCGGAGTTGGCTGCCGATCCCCTGCCCTGACACAGAATTTTCTTGCTGCGAGCGAACGCCACCACGTCGTGCACGGTGAGGAAGTAATGCGCGTAATCGAGCTTGCGGATCAGCCGCAGCTCCTTGCGCAGCAACTTCTTGACGTCCGGCGGGATGCGGCGGGGATAGCGGCGATGCGCGCCGGCCCAGGTCAGGTCTTCGAGATGACGCTGCGCCGTCTTGCCGGGCGGCACCGGTTCGTCGGGGTACTGGTATTTGAGATCGTCCAGCGAAAAAACAATCCGCTCCGCAAAGCGCAGCGTCTCGGCCAGCGCTTCCGGGTAGTTGCGGTAAAGCCGCGCCATCTCCCGCGGCGATTTGAGATGACGCTCGGCATTGGCTTCGAGCCTGCGGCCGGCCGTCTCGATGGTGGTCTTGTCGCGAATGCAGGTCAGCACGTCCTGCAACGGGCGACGCGCCGCGTCGTGATAGAGCACGTCGTTGGTGGCGATCAGCGGCACGCCGGCCGCCGTCGCGAGCGCCCGGAGCCGCGCCGCGCGCCGCGCATCGCTGCCGCGATAAAGGAAGCTCAGCGCCAGCCACATACCGGCAGCGGACGAGCGCCGCAACGCGACGAGAGTCTGCTCGATATCTTCAGCCGCGAACCGAAACGGCGGCACCAGCACCAGCAGCAGCCCTTCGGCCACCTCCAAAAGGTCCGGCAGGCGCAGATGACAGTCGCCCTTTTCCGCCGCGAGCTTGCCGCGGGTCAGCAGCCGGCACAGCCGGCCGTAGGCGGCGCGGTCCTGCGGATAGGCAAGGACGTCCGGCGCGCCGTCGCAGAACACGAGACGCGCGCCGATCAAGAGTTTCGGCTTGTCACCGAGGTCGGGATTGTCGAGTTCGCCATAGGCGCGCACCACGCCGGCGAGCGTATTGCGGTCGGCGATGCCGATGGCGGCAAGCCCGAGCTGGCTTGCCTGATGCACATACTCCTGCGGGTGCGAGGCGCCGTGCAGGAACGAAAAATTCGTCGTCACGCCGATCTCGGCGTAAGTGGCGGTACCGCGCCGCATCACGCGAACATCCCGTGCATGAACCACTTCGGCTCCGCCGTCTCTCGCACATAGAGGCCGTCGCGATAGAGCCAGAAGCGCAAGCCTGTCTCGTCCTCGACACGGAAGTAATCGCGCGTCGGCTGACATGCTTCATGCCGCCACCAGTCCATGGCGATGCGCTCCGGGCCTTCGGCGCGGGCCACGCGATGGCTGACGCGCCGCCAGGTGAAGCGCACGGGCGGGCCGTCCGGCACCTCGGCCATCACCTCGACCGGCTCCGGCCGCATCAACAGCCGCAACGGCCGCAGCGGCGGCTCCGCGGCGACGCGCGCCGGCCAGTGCGCCCGCGCCGCGGCCGTGAGCCCGGCTTGCGCCGGCATCTCGATCACGGCGTGCTCAGGCGTGTGGGTGTCGTGCGGCAGATGGACGACGACGCGGCGGCCACCGAGCCGCGCCGCGATGCGATCGACCAGCGCCGCCACCTCGTCGTCGTCATGGATATGGCTGTCGAGGTCGTGCTGCTCCTGCGCGATCCGTTCGGTGACGAGCGCCGACAGCCGCATCAGGTCGAAGCCGAAGCCGGGGTCGAGCGGGTCGACCAGCGCATCGAGCCGTTCGCGGAACAGCCGCAGCAGCGCGCGCGGCTCCGTTGCCGGCCGCGCCATGTCAACCGTCAGCACGCGCACCACGCCGTCGGTGCGAAAGAAGCGCGCCTCGACGCGCCGCGCACCCTTGCCCTGCTCAGCCATCGTCGCCGTCAACCGCTCGGCCAGCGATGCCAATGCCGTCATGATGGCCGTGTCGGTCGCAACCGGCTCGGCAAAGCGTTTCTCCACCATGGTGTCCGGCGGCGGCCGGCGCGGCGAGATCGGCGCATCCTGCAAGCCCAGCGCTTCGTGCAGCGCGGCGGTGAAGCCGGCGCCGAAGCGTTCGGTGATCTCGGTGGAGGCGCGCGCGGCGACATCGCCGATGGTCTTCAATCCGGCGCGGCGCAGCGCGCGCGTAATGGCATCGTCGCAGCCGAGCGCGAACACCGGCAGCGTGCCGACCGCGGCCGCCTCATTGCCGGGCGGTACGATGACGCCGTGATGCACCCGGCGCAGCGCGCGGGCGCAGCCGGCGGTGGAAGCGATCGCGGCGCTGACGCCAAACCCCTGCCGCGCCAGTCCGGCGCAGAGATCGCGCAGCAACGCCGCCTCGCCGCCGAACAGATGCGCG
>Ga0182792_1000888_pt1 | contig 26463 bp, 20 predicted proteins | sample Passage237B_FD_130497 | JGI IMG/M metagenome (GOLD analysis project Ga0182792, IMG submission 130497) | Cellulose adapted compost microbial communities from Newby Island Compost Facility, Milpitas, CA, USA - Passage2 37B (version 2) (version 2) ...
CCCCGGCCACAGTTCAGGGGCGTGTTCGCGCAGGTCTGAGGCATCACTCGTGGTCACCTCCGCCGGCGAGCTTCCATCGCCCGTTGAGGGAAGCGTGACAGGCTGCCAGGGGGTCAGATCGCTCTCCAGTTCCGACACATCCACCTGCACGCCGGCCAGCAGCGTGCGCGCGCTGCCCTGCTGAGCGATTACCCGATAAGGCCCGGGCAGATCGGCTGCGGGCTGGCTCACTTCCCAGCCATCACCAACAGGATGTGCCATCGCTACTGCGGTTTCCTGCCCCTGCGGGTTCATCACAAGCAGGCGGGATTCCTGCGGCGAAACGGAAACGCGGAAATGCAAAGGCGTGCCCGCCCAGGGATTGGCCTGGGGCATCGGCCCGGGCGACAGGCCGCGAATCAGCTGATGCACCAGTGGAACAAACACAGGCAGCTTGACCCAGTCACTGCGGCGAGGCGAAAGGCTGCCCGCCAGGATGGCCAGCCTGCCCTGCCCGATCCACCGCGCGGCCAGCGCGGGTTGATCGTCCTGAAAATAAAGCAGGCCCTGCGCATCGTCGGCCAGGGTTCCAGAGAGCGACTGCGAGAATCGCGGGGACAAAAGCGCCGATCGCACTGAGCCCTGAAACACGCGGAGCATCGGATCATCGAAGCTGCCTCGCGCCAGCGTGCGCTCCGCGCCCACCTGCCAGGCGCTGGCGGCGTTCCGTGCCACGATGGGCGAGACAGGCTGGTTCTGCTCATCGCGCCAGCGCTGCAGTGACTGCGCTGCCAGCTGGCTGTCGATGATCCACCACACCCCGCCTCCCTGCCTGAGGTAGTCCTGCAGGCTCACCAGCCAGTCAGGCTCCATTGCGCCGGTCTGAAGCATCACCACCACTGCAGGCGGCGAGCTGGTCAATCGCTGCATGAGTTCCCCAGGCGGCCAGACTTCCACGTGTACATCATTGCCCTGCGAATCAACTGCGGGCATCAGCGCGCGATACATGAAATAGGCCGCATCGTCGGGATCGGCGGTAGAGCCAGTGGTCACCAGCGCTACCCGTCGGGCCCGGGCGGTTTCCACGAACAGGCCGGTGCGGTCATCGGCTTCGATTGCACCGCCTGCGCTGGCAAGGGCAAAGCTCAGATGATGCAATCCTGCGGCGTTCACAGGCCAGCTGAACTGAGCCTGCGTGGTGCTTCGTGCAGGCAGTGTGATGGGCTGGGCAGGAAGCAGCTGCGACTGGCCGCCGCTTCGCTCCACCGTCAGCATCACCTGTGTCTGAATCGGCTGATCGCTGTGATTGACCACTTCCACGCTGGCCTGCGCCAGCTGTCCCACGATCGGACTGGCAGGCTGCAGGCGAGGCCGACGCAAAGCCACATTGCCCGAATCGCTGCCCAGCGGGTGAAGCACCAGGCGGCGGTTACGCAGCAGCTTCGCCAGAGTATCGGTGTCAGGCCACTGCGTCTTCTGCATGTCGCTGTAGAGGTGAATCTCCAGATCGGCCAGGTTGATGGGATCTTCCGCATGCATCGGCGGGCGCGCCGCCAGGCTCAGCGCGGAGGTCAGCTCCCCGTTGTGCCAGGTGGGCGTCAGACTCTCCATGCGTGCGATGAGCTGTGAGAAGCTGCTGCTCATCATCGGAAGCAGCGGGCGGGGTGATGCATCGAGCACAATGACCAGGGCGCGGTCCTGAGCGGGATCGAGCGATTGAAGCGCGCGGACGGCCTGCTGGCGGGCGCGATCAAAAAGTGTGAAGCCCTGCTCGGTCCGCTGCATGGAAGCCGAGGCATCGAGAATGATCACCACTGCCCGGCCTGATGATGAGGGAGCGTTGATCGGCTGAGGTTCGACAAGGATGGGACGGGCGAAGGCCAGGATCACCATCGCCAGAATGAGCATGCGCAGCAGCAGAAGGAGCCAGTCCACCGGGCGACGCCAGCGTGATTCATCGGCCAGTGCCTGCTCAAGAAATCGGATGGTGGGAAACACCGCCAGCCTGCCGCTGCGACGGGCCAGCAGGTGTGCCAGCAACGGCGTTAAAAACGCCAGTGGCAATGCTGCGGTCCACAGCGGGTTAATCCATTCGATATGGCTGATCATGCATCCACGTCCTGTCGCATGACATCGGCGAAGCGACTGTTTTCCGTGTTGTCAGACCGTCCATGATCTGACCAGCCGCCCGCCGCCGCCGGGCTGGGAGCTATTGTAAACTCTGATCGCCTGATGGGATTATTCCCGATATCCCGGCCTGTGCTGATTCATACAATAACGCTCTCGATGACATCCGAGTGCTGATCCATCATGAAGGTTCATCATGACTGATACCCGTTCCACCGCTGACAATACCGCCAACGTCGGAAGCAAAGCCCCGGATTTCAACCTCAAAGATCAGGAAGGCAAAACGCATCGGCTTTCCGACTATCGCGGCCGATGGGTCGTGCTTTACTTCTACCCCAAGGATGATACCCCGGGCTGCACGAAGGAAGCCTGCCAGTTCCGCGACCAGCACGCCGACTTCTCGAAGATCAACGCCGCAGTCCTGGGCGTGAGCCCGGACGATGAAGCGTCGCATGCGAAGTTTGCGAAGAAGTTCAGCCTGCCCTTCCCGCTGCTGGCCGACACGGACAAAACCCTCTGCCAGGCCTACGACGTGTGGAAGGAAAAGAATATGTATGGCATCAAGCGGATGGGTGTGGTGCGCACAACGGTGCTCATCGACCCCAGGGGCAACATCGCCCACCGCTGGAATAACGTCAAAGTTGATGGTCACGACCAGGCCATTCTCGCCCGCATCGCCGAGCTTTCGGCGTGATGTGCTGGCGGGTCTGAGTTCTGATCCTGAAAATCATGCTTCTCAAAAGGACATTCATGTCTTAAAATAGAAATGTCATCCGACATTTTTACGCTGACGCATTGTTGCGTGAATCGCCGCTGATCATCCTCACTTTTCCGGAGTCAGACCATGGCAGCCAGTCGTAAAACAGGGAATTCCACTTCTCGTAACACCACGGGGATCAATGCGATTTCCGGTTCGATGAAGGGAAACAGCCCGGAGGTTCAGGACGTCCAGAACCGGGCTCAGTCGACCCGCCCGCAGCAGACCAGTCAGGGCGCGAATCAGACCAGCCAGGCCAGTGGTGAATCGTCACCCGCCGGTCGCAATGGCAACACGCCTGAAATTCAGATGACCCTCAACCATGACCAGATCGCCCAGCGCGCGTTCGCCATCTGGGTTGCCCGTGGCAAGCCGATGGGTCAGGATCAGCAGAACTGGGCAGATGCGGAGCGTCAGCTTCGCCAGGAGCTTGCCCGCCGCGCCTGATGATCTGCTGGTGGTGGGAAGCATCTGAACCGTTCGTCTCGCCTGATCCTGCTTCGCGGGGAACCCCTGTCAACCTGCAGTCCCTCTGGACATCCGCCCGACCGGATGGGGTTGTGAACTGACACGATCCCCTTCCTGCGACCTGGGGAATCAGCGTCGACCCGCTGGCTTGTCAGGCTTCCGGGTGGACGGTGCTTTCTTCCCCGCAGGCGGCTGGGACCACAGGCCCATCCACGACCGGAACACCTGCCCGAGCATGGCCACCGCTGAAGGTGGGCCGGGAGGTGGTGACTCGGATCGGACCACCGCAGGTTTCGAGGTGGGCCTGGGGGTGGGTTTGGGTTTGGGGGCAGGTTCAGGTGTGGCTGTGGCGCGCGGTTTTGGGGTGCGAGGCTTGACCGCTTCGACCTTCGTTTTGCGCGCCGAAGCGGGAGGGGCGGCATAAGGGGTAATAAGGGCGGCATGTCGTTCCTTTCGGAACGCTTCGAGCATGGCATCGCCGTAGGCATCAGCCTGGATTTCGTTATTCCGGCCGGGGATCTGTCGCGTCCTTCTCAGGAAGTGGAAGATCTCATGGGCAAAGATCCAGACCACCCCTTCATCGGCATCGAGCAGCGGGGTCTGGCCGATGATGCGATACCACTGTCTGCCCGTGCGACGATCAATGCATCGCACCCCGCGGATACAGCCGGCGGGCGTGGGCGGAAACGTGCCATCTTCGCGCATGTACAACGGAGGCCGACGGATATGAATACTGCAGGGAAACGGCCCGGGAACCACGCAATGCAGGCGATAGAAAGGCCTGTTTTCCGTGGGGAAATAGCACTTGCCATACACCCCCACCGCCTTGCGGCTGCGGCCTTTCTCAATACGGATCGACTCGAGTTGTGACAGATCATAACCCGCCGCGAACTGGCGGATCCACGCCAGCCCTTCGGGGGCTCGATGGGTCTTGAGATCAATCAGCCACTGCGTCACGCAGGCATTGTCCGCCCCTCATGCGCGAAAGTCCACCCAGAGGCTACAATCTGACCATCAGCCTTGGGTAAAGTCCGGGCTGGCAGGATGTTTCGTTCCTCTTCTGCGGGATCCCATGAGCGGTGCGCCGATCCAGTCTGATCTGAACTTCTGGCATGCCCTGCGCACACGGCGCAGGCGCGTGGAGTCGTTTACGGGTGTCGACTCAACCGCCAACCGCTGGATCTCGCGCATCAAGGCTTCGCGTCGCAGTCTGTCAATGCTCGAGCGTCATGCACAGGCCGTGCTGGATCAGGAAAAACAGTGGTCTACGCTGACTGACAGCCAGCTTGATGACAAAGCCATGGACATCCGCCAGATCATGGCCAGGCGGACGTATGACGATCAGCAGGTGATCGCCGCCTTCGCTGCAGTGCGTGAACTGTGCTATCGCGCGGTGGGCAAGCGTCCCTACAAAGTGCAGATCATGGGCGCGATGGGCCTGTTCCACAAGCAGATCGTGGAAATGGTCACCGGCGAAGGTAAGACGCTCACCGCCGCAGTGGGTGCCTCCGTCCTTGGCTGGCTGCGCAGGCCCGTGCATGTGATCACCGTCAACGACTATCTGGCCGAGCGCGACGCCTCTGAGCAGAACGCCATCTACCGCCGCTGTGGCATGAACGCCGCTGCCATCATCGGCGATACACCGCAGGAACAGCGGGCGGCGATCTATCGCCAGCCCATCGTCTATCTCACGCAGAAGGAACTGGTAGCCGACTGGCTGCGCGATCAGCTCAAGCTCCGCCGGGTGACCGATCCGGTGACCACGCGCTGGCTCTACGAATCCAGCCTCTATTACGCCGCTGAGCGCAGGCGCGACAACTCCCCGGTTCTGGTTCCCGGGCTGCATGTGGCCATCGTCGACGAGATCGACGCCGTGCTGATCGACGAAGCTGTCACCCCGCTGATCATCGCCCAGCCCCGACAGGAAGATGCACAGGCCGATCTTTATCTACGGGCCCGCGATCTGGCGATGAAGCTGACCGCCAAAGAACACTTCACGCTTGATCTGTCCAAGCGTAAAGCCAGCATCACCCCCGCCGGCCGGGAGAAGCTTAAATCGCTGCTGAGCCCGAAGGATCATGCCATCTGGCATGCCATGCGCCGCCGGGAAGAACTCGTCGAGCAGGCGCTGGTAGCCGAACACTGCTATCACGCCAGACAGCACTATCAGATTGTCGAAGACAAAGTCGTCATCATCGACGAATACTCCGGGCGATTCATGCAGGATCGCACGTGGCAGCATGGCCTGCATCAGGCCGTCGAAGCCAAGCACAATCTCGAAATCACAGCAGACCGCGACACGCTGGCGAGCATGAGTTTCCAGCGATTTTTCAAGCAGTATCCGCATCTCTGCGGCATGACGGGCACTGCTGACGAAGCCCGCGCGGAAATGGAAACCACCTACGGCCTGCCCGTGCGGATCATTCCCACGCATCGGCCGATCAAGCGCATCCGCATGCCGGACCTCATCTACACCACCGCCGCGCTCAAGTGGCAGGCCATTGTCCGAAGCATCCGCCAGATGCATGAGCTGGGCAGACCAGTGCTGGTGGGCACGCGCTCCATCGACACCTCCGAACACCTGAGTCAGCTGCTACACGAAGCGGGACTCGAGCATCAGGTGCTCAACGCGGTGCATCACAAGCTGGAAGCTCAGATCGTCAGCCAGGCGGGTCGACGCGGGGCCATCACGGTGGCCACCAACATGGCCGGCCGTGGGACGGACATCAAACTCGCGCCGGGCATCGCTGAAATCGGCGGGCTGCATGTGATCCTCACCGAGCGTCACACAGCCAGGCGTGTGGACCGCCAGCTTTTCGGCCGCGCGGGTCGTCAGGGCGATAACGGCTCCGCACAGGTGATCGTCAGTCTGGAAGACGACCTGATGCTCAAGTACGCCCCGCGCATGTCAGCGCTGCTGCGCCGTCGCTACGCCCGCAGACAGACACCCCTTCCCAGCTGGATCATTCGCATCTTCGACCGCGCGCAGAAGATCGCCCAGCAGCGGGCCTTCACCAGCCGACTGCATGTGCTCAAGCAGGATCAGAATCTCGACAAGGCTCTGCCCATCTGATTCACGCGATCCGCATGCCTCTGCCCGGAGGCTCCAGACTCTGAAACATCGTGGCCAGTGGAGAGTTAAGCAGCTGCTGAGGTTCAAACAGGAACCGGCCTGCAAAGACTTCAGGGGACACAGGATTGTCCGCAAAATAACGCATGGCTGGTGATGTCAGCTGCATCTGTCCATCAGGCTGCAGACTGCCTCGCAGCATCACCACCGGCGTGTGATTGAGTCCGGGGTGCGGACGCGTGTCACTCGCATATTCCAGGCCGAAAGCCCGGCTGTAGAACGGCGCATGATCCGGGCTGACACAGACGACCAGATCAGTCACGCTGTTGTGTCGGCCGAAGTAGTAAGCCATCCGCATCAGATCAAACAGCGCTTCATCGCAGCGGGAAAGCAGCTGCCTGCGGTCGGCGAACATCCCCACCTGCATGAGCGTGCGACCGTCTTTGCGCAGGGGTGACAGTTCCGATGTAAACACCTGATCCATCGGCAGGCCCTGCCCGCGATCCACCACAGCTGTAATCGTCGTGACCGTCAATGGCCCGATGGTGCCAAGAATCACCGCCGTGTGCGGATTCAATGCCTGTCTGACCGTGAAGATTTCAGAGGGGTCGGGTGCGATCAGACCCGAGCGAAGAAAGGCCGCGTAGACCAGCCGCCAGGCGGTGAGAACCTCTCCCAGCGTTCGGGCAACATCCTGCCTGAGCCCTGCATTAGAGCTGGCAAAACCACCCGCCTGAATGGAAGGCAACCCTGGCATCGAAGCTGCTTTCTTTCTTCCCCGGTGAACACAGCACATCGATCGATCCATCTATGGCATCGACACAAGGCCGCGATCACTTAAGAGAATCCCCCATACCTGCGAGGGTAAGCAACTGATCAAGCCTGCGGAACTGCAGGAAAATCAAGTAGTAAGGATGCCATTCCTGCAGGAATTACAGGCCTGATTTCAATGCCATGAGATGATCATGGCCGGGCGGTTCGAGGAGTGTTCCCACGTGGAGGGCAACGCACTGCGCCAGCGATTGAATGTGGTAGCCCCCTTCGAGCACCGAGAGCAGTCGGCCGTCACAGTATTCCTCAGCGGCCTGCTTGAACTGGCGGGTCATCCACATGAAACATTCCGCCGACCAGTTGAGATGGCCAAACGGGTCATGCTCTGCAGCATCGAAGCCAGCCGAGAGCAGGATCATGTCAGGCCGGTATTTCGCCAGAGCAGGAAGCACCATCTGATTCACACGCTGATGACACTGCGTATCGTCAGCACCGGGATCGAAAGTGATGTTCATGGTGAAACCCTCACCCTCGCCCTTACCATGCTCCCATGAATAGCCTGTTCCGGGATACTGCCTGGCCGGGTGCTCATGCAGGCTGATGTAAAAGACGTCCTTGCGGTCCTCAAAGATGTGCTGGGTGCCATTGCCATGATGCACATCGAAATCAATGATGGCGATGCGTTCCAGCCCATGCTCGCGCAGCAGCACCTCGGCTGCGATGGCGATGTTGTTGAAGAGACAGAACCCCATCGACCGGTTCCGCTCCGCATGATGGCCAGGCGGACGCACCAGACAGAAGGCATTGTTGCACTGCCCGGTCACCACATGACGTGCGGCGGTGATCACCCCGCCCGCAGCCAGTTTCGCTACTTCATACGACGCCGAGCAGATGATGGAATCGGGTGCATCGAGATACTTGCCGCCATTCCTGCAGGCATCTTCCACACGCTGGATGTAGGAGCGGTCATGCACCAGGGCCAGCTGGTCAACCGTCGCAGGAGCAAATTCGATACGGCGAAGCTCATTCCACAGGCAGGCGGCTTTGAGCTTGTCGACCACAGCCGTCAGACGCTGGGCGCGCTCAGGATGCTGCGCACCGGTGTCGTGCTCAAGAAACCGCTCGTCGTAAACCAGACCAGTGACCATGCGGGGATCTTACCTCAAGCCACGACAAACCGCAGTCTGCCCGGACCACGTCACGCTCTTACGCCAGAACCTTACCCAGCTTCTCAAGGGCCTCTTCCAGCGACAGGCCTTCAATCCGAAGTGTCTTGGTCGGTTGAGTATGACCCGCAGTCACTTCGATCTGCCTGACGGGCAGGCCGAAGGTTTTCGCAAGCAGCTGGCAGACGGCATCGTTGGCTTTGCCATTCTCAGGCGGAGCCGATACGGAGAGCTTCAGGCGATCGCCCAGCAGGCCGGCCAGCTTCGTGCGACTGGCATTGGGAACCACCTTCACACGCAGCAGCAGTGAATCACCTTCCACCGAAAAAACCGGGGCATATTTAGACTGCCCAGCCTGACTCATCATTCATCCTCTTGCGACAGATCGAGTATTTCTTCCGTTTCATCGGCGATGGGCAGCGCAATATCAGGCTTGCCTGTCTGCTTTTTCCCACGTCTGGGGGGAAGTTTACTCTCCAGCATCGACTTGCGACGCAGCAGGTGATGGTAAAGCTGCGCAAAGCGGTGAGCTTCGTCTCGGATGGCCTGGCAGAGGCGCAGCGCCGGATCATGACGTGAAAGCCTGATGGGCTCATCCTGCCCCACCACGTAGATCAGTTCCTCCTTCTTGGCCAGTGAGATGACCATGGGAGGCTTGATGTTCAGTTGCTCGAAGGCTTCCATGGCTGCGTTAAGCTGGCCTTTTCCGCCGTCAATCATGATGACGTCCGGGTAAAGCTCGTGGCCTGCCCCGGCGTCACGATAGCGTCGGCTGACCACTTCACGGATGGCCGCATAGTCGTCCCCCTTAGCTGCATTGCCCTCGGCCACGACCTTGATCTTGTATCGACGGTAGACATCCTTGAAGGCTTTACCATCAATGAAGCAGACCTTGGACCCCACGGTGTCACCGCCCTGCAGGTGAGCAATGTCGATGCACTCCATGCTGCGGATGGGCTCGGTCATGCCCAGCACCTTGCGCAGGGCTTCCATGGCTTTGGGACCACTGACGCTCACCGGAGCTTCTTCAGTCTCAAACTGCCATTTCTGGCTGCGTTTGCCACGCTGGTCGAGCTTTTCCAGGGCCTGCAGCTGATCGCGCAGTTCTGCCGCCCGCTCGTAGTTCATGGCCTGCGAGGCTTCCATCATCTCCTGCTTCAGTTCGCGGGTGAGCGTGGTCCGCTTGCTTTCAATCAGCCTGATGAAGCGATCGATATCCTCGCGATACTGGGCTTTGTCGATCCTGGCTGCGCATGGCGCGGTGCACTGCTTGATGGGGTAAAGCAGGCAAGGCCGGAAGAATCTTCGCTTGTCATCATCCTCACGGATTTCCAGATGACAGGTCCTGAATTTAAAGACCTTCTGCAGCAGTTGAATGCTCTGCCTGAGCGCATAAGGCTGCGTGAAGGGCCCGATGATCTTGGCCCCCTTGAACTCGGGCGCATTGGGCTGACGGGTGATGTACACGCCGGGATAATCGTCCTTGAGCGTAATCACCAGATAGGGATAGGTCTTATCGTCCGTCAGGCTGACGTTGAATTTCGGACGGATGTCCTTGATAAGCCTGTTTTCAACCAGCAATGCTTCCCAGTCGGTTTCGCAGAGCAGGTACTCGAAATCTTCAATCACTTCGAGCATGGGCTGCTTACGCGGGCCCAGATCGGTGGACTGCAGAAAGTAGCTGGAAACGCGGTTGGGCAGGCAGCGGGCTTTGCCAATGTAGACCACCACGCCCTTGATGTCCTTCATGAGATAAACGCCCGGCGACTGAGGCAGGTCGCGGGCCTTGCGTAGCAGGCGCTGGCGGCGTTCTTCGAAATCGGTCATGTTCCCGTAGCTGTCCATGCAAGGGTTTGTTCAATTGGCCAAAGTCCTGCGGAGCTTTATGATGTCACCACGCCGCTCGCAAGGTTGGTTTATTTTAGGCCTAATCCCGGAGGAATTTCTCATGGCCCCCTATCAGATTCCCAAACTCTCTGCAGCGAAGAAAACCCGAAAGCACCAGGTGCTGCTGATCGCCAATGGCGACCTGCGTCTGAGCGCCAACCAGAAATGCTGGCCTGCCCAGCAGGAAATGGAAAAACAGCTGACCCAGGCCGTGGCGGATATGGGCTATGAACTCATCCGGGCGCATCCCTACAAGGAAGACGAAAAACACGGCTTCATCGGCTCGCAGAAGGAAGGCATGGCCGTCTTCGCCAGCATCGACCCCGAAGCCCCGCTGATCGTCGCCGAATCGGTCTGGCAGTATTCCCATCATATTCTCCACGGGCTCATCACCCATCGCGGCCCGATTCTCACCGTCGCCAACTGGTCGGGAACCTGGCCGGGGCTGGTGGGCATGCTCAACCTCAATGGCTCGCTGACCAAAGCCGGCGTGGAATACTCCACCATCTGGAGCGAAGACTTCACCGACGAATTCTTCCGCAGCCATCTGGCCAACTGGCTGGTCAAGGGTAAGACCCGTCACAAGACGCCCCACGTTCAGAAGCTGGGCAGCATCACCCTGGGCGCAAAGGAGCGCAAGCTCGGCGAAGCACTGGCTCAGCAGCTGCAGCGTGAAAAAGCCATCATGGGCGTGTTCGACGAAGGCTGCATGGGCATGTTCAATGCCATCATCCCCGACCACCTGCTCAACCCCACCGGCGTGTACAAGGAACGCCTGAGCCAGTCGGCCCTCTACTACGAAACCACGCAGGTCAGCGATGCCGAAGCCCGCGAAGTCTACAGCTGGCTCAAGAATGCCGGCCTGAAGTTTGTCACCGGCCCGGATGAAGCAGAGCATCTCACCGAAGCCCAGATTCTGCTCCAGTGCAAGATGTACATCGCCGCAGTGCGCATTGCTGATGACTTTGGCGCTGCAACCATCGGCATTCAGTATCAGCAGGGCCTGAAGGATCTGCTGCCCGCCAGCGACCTTGTGGAAGGCATCCTTAACAACGCCGATCGTCCGCCTGTGAAGTCGCGTGATGGCAAGCGTATTCTCTATCAGGGCCAGCCTCTGCCTCACTTCAATGAAGTGGACGAATGCGCCGGTCTTGATGGTCTTATGACCTATCGCGTGCACGCCGCCATGGGCCAGCCAGTGGAGAACACGCTCCACGACCTGCGCTGGGGCGACTTCGATCCCACCGGAACAGTCAAGGATTACGTCTGGGTGTTCCTGATCTCCGGCTCGGCTCCGCCTGCGCACTTCATCGGCGGCTGGAAAGGCGCTTCAAGCGAACGTCAGCCTTCGATGTACTTCCGTCTGGGTGGCGGCACGCTCAAGGGCGTGTCGAAGCCTGGCGAGATCGTCTGGTCGCGCGTGTTTGTCGAAAATGGCAAGCTGAAGATGGACCTCGGCCGGGCTGAAGTCGTCACCCTGCCTGAGGAAGAAACCCAGCGCCGCTGGGACGCCACCACCCCGCAGTGGCCCATCATGCATGCGGTGACCTATGGCATCTCGCGTGACCAGCTGATGGCCCGCCACAAGGCCAATCACATCCAGGTGGCCTACGCTGACAGCGCCGACGCCGCCGACAAGGCTTTGATGGTCAAAGCCGCCATGGCCCAGGCCCTGGGTCTGGAAGTGGCCATCTGTGGTACGCGTAAAAACGGGAAAGCCTGGAAGTAAACCAGCCGACTGAAAACCCTCCCCAGCACCCGGAATCCTCAGATTTCGGGTGCTTTTTCGTATCGCAACATTTGCAGCGGATAAGGGAAGGTCCCTATAATATGCCGAGGGTATGAAAGTACCCAGGGGTTCTGGTCGATAGTTCATAGACCCATCGCCACCATCCCCGGCCTCACATCCGCCCTGTCAAGTTGTGCTGATGGACGGGAAGGCGACGCTTCACGCTGCTTGAAATACGACGAGAATTTCAGGCCCACGCAACTCACGATGAGATGCGTCGGGGCCCTTGCTTACACAGAGTTCATGGAAACAACCACCCAATTTTCACGCGGAGACAAGGTCATCCATCCGCGACGCCCGCAGTGGGGTGATGGTCAGGTCCTATCCGCCATCAACATCACGCATGAAGGCAAGCCCGGTCAACGGTTGACTGTGCGCTTTGCCAACGAAGGTCAGGTGACCATCAATACGGCGATTGTTCCGCTGATCCACAAGGAGACTGCTTCGACGATGAGTAGCACAAGTTACTCCCACTCCGGCCAGGGATGGCTCGACACCCTCAGCCGGGACGCCAACGGCCACGAACTCTTCAAACTCCCTGAAGAACTGACCGACCCCTTTGCCACCCTCGAAAAGCGTTTCGAAGCCACGCTCCGATCCTTCAAGCTCGCTTCCGATGGCCGCGACCCGCGTGCCCTGCTGGACTGGGCTGTCGTTCAGACCGGGCTCAACGATCCGCTTTCCAAGTACACCCGCCCTGAGCTCGAACAGGCGTTCCCACGCTTCGCGCGCGACCGCGAACAGCACCTGACCAATCTGGTCAAGCAGCTCAAAGCCAAGGGTCAGCTGGCTGTGGTTCAGGAAGCCCTGCGCACCACCACACACGCGCCCACCAAACAGGCCCTGCAGCGTGCGATGGCACGCTGATATTTCCCATGTAAAACAGTCAACTTCCCAGGCCCGTGGATGACCTCATCTGCGGGCTTTATCACATCCAGAAAAGTCACACCTGATTGATAATTTGTTGCGGAATTACATTACAATTTCCGCATGACCAACAGCCTCGCCCAACGTGCTGCCAAGCTGCGACAGCTCATTGATTACCACAACGACCTGTACTACCAGCAAGGCCGAACGGAGATCTCCGACGAGCAGTTCGACGCCCTGCTTCGCGAGTTGCAGGAAATCGAAAATCAGGACCCCTCGCTGCTCACGCCCGACTCCCCCACGCAGCGCGTCGGGGGCAAGCCCATCGCCGGGTTCAAGACCGTTGAACATTCCAGGCCGATGCTGTCGATCGACAACACCTACAGCCCGGAAGAAATCTCCGCCTGGCATCGACGCATCGTCAAAGGGCTCAGCCAGCAGACCGATCTGTTTGGTGGAACATCGGCGGATGTGGATTACATCGTCGAACCCAAAATCGACGGCGTGGCTGTGTCGCTGCGATATGTAGATGGCAAACTCGAACTGGCCGTCACGCGAGGCGATGGCCGGCGCGGGGATGACATCACCCACAACGTGCGCACCATCCGCGATGTGCCCCTGTCACTCAAGGCCTCTAAAAAACAGGCCATCCCGCATATTCTGGAAGTGCGCGGCGAAATCTACATGACCGCCGAGGAGCTGGTGCGCATCAACATGCAGCGCGAAGCACGAGGCGAAGAACTCTACGCCAACCCCCGCAACGTCACTGCGGGCACACTCAAACAGCTTGACCCGAAAATCGTCGCCTCCCGCAAGCTCAACTTCTTCGCGCATGGTAGAGGATTGATTGAGCCCGATGCCTATGAATCCCAGAGCCAGTATCTTGACGCGCTAAAGGGTTTCGGCCTGCCAGTGAATCCGCTGATCCGAAAATTCAACCGCTTCGAGGATGTGCTGGCCTACATCAACACCTTCGACAAGCAGCGTCATGACCTTGCCTACGGGACCGATGGCATGGTCATCAAGGTGGATCGCTATGACCTGCAGGAACAGCTGGGCTACACCTCCAAGAGCCCGCGATGGTGCATCGCCTACAAGTATGCTGCGGAGCAGGCGCAGACCACCATCAACGCCATCACCTGGCAGGTGGGCAAAGGCGGCAGCCTGACGCCTGTCGCCGAGCTGACCCCTGTGCTGCTGGCGGGCACCACCGTACGCCGCGCAAGCCTGCATAACATCGAGGAAATCCAGCGCAAGGATATCCGCGTCAAGGACAGCGTGATCATCGAAAAAGCAGGCGAGATCATCCCGCAGGTGGTGGAAGTGAAGTTCGACGCCCGCCCTGCTGACAGCCTGCCCACGCTGGCCCCGACGCACTGCCCGAGCTGTCAGGAACCCGTCGTCAAGCCCGAAGGCGAAGCTGCCCTGCGCTGCGTGAACCCTGAATGTCCGGCCCAGTTCCGCGAAAGGCTGATCTGGTTTGCAGATCGCGATCAGATGGATATCGAAGGCCTGGGCGACAAGATGGTTCACCAGCTGGCCGACGCCGGCCTGCTCAAGACCTTCGGTGACATCTATCGTCTGAAGGATCATCGGGACAAGCTGCTCGACCTGGATCGCATGGGTGCAAAGAAGGTCGATAATCTGCTGGCCGGGATCGAAGAGTCCAAATCGCGCGGGCTCGAACGCGTGCTCTCCGGGCTGGGGATCCGCCACGTCGGCTCCCGCGCTGCGCAGGTGCTGGCCCGTCATTTTCGCGACATCCAGACGCTGGCCAATACACCGCTGGAGGAACTGGCCAGCTTCGAAGTGGCGGGAAAGAAATCAGGCATTGGCAAGGAAATCGCCGCGTCGGTCTACACCTTCTTCCAGTCCGATGCAGGCAGACATATCGTCGATGACCTCACCCGCGTTGGCGTGGATATGAATGCGACACTGCCACCCGTGGCGGAAGTAGCTGTCGACAGCGATTCGCCCTTTGCGGGCAAGACGGTGGTCCTCACCGGCTCACTGCAGAGCTACGATCGCAAGACGCTCACCGAGAAACTCGAAGCGCTCGGCGCCAAGGTCTCATCGAGTGTCTCGAAGAAGACACACCTGGTGATCGCTGGCGAAGAAGCAGGCTCCAAGCTCGATAAAGCCAATGAACTGGGCGTGGAAGTGTGGGACGAAGCAACGCTGCTCAAGCATCTGCCGGTGTGATGGGCTTGTCACAGTTTGTCGCACACGCGAAATGTGGTGGATCTGTCCCGCTGTCACATGATGCCCAGCGGGACAGATCCATCTGACCAGCTCGCCTTACAAGGCGGCCTCATTCGCCTTGCATTTACGCAGGAACACATCATCCCCCCCCGGAACCGTACCTTTCCACGCATAGGGATCGTGGCCGGCTACCGGGATGATGAGCCTGCGGTCTGCAGACGCCACACTCACACTGTTACCCTGATCGTCCTTGATTGTGCCCCAGGGCAGCAGCGACCAGGCATTCATGTAATGATTCACCAGCACGCGACGATAGATATTGCTGCGGTTCTTGCGTGAACGATGCAGCAGATAGCCATTGAAGAACACGACTGTTCCAGCTTTGACTTCCACCGGAACCTCAGCCGACTCGTCGAAGCCGTAGCTTTCCCTGGACGCATCAAACTCATCAGGATTGTTGTGAGGCCGCTGGGGATACAGGTATCCACTGCGATGCGAGCCGGGAATCACCCACAGGCAGCCATTGGCAATCGTCGCATCATCCATGGCAATCCATGCGCCGATCAGAGATCGGTCACGAGTGGGAATGTAGATCTCATCCTGATGCCAGGCCTGCCCCTGAAACGACGGCGGCTTGACGAAGAGCATCGACTGCATGCACTTGACGCTGCCATCCCAGAAAGGCAGATGCGCCGCAGTAATCTGGCTCAGCACACCGCAGATCTTCGGATGCTGGATGTACTTCTTCATCACCGGGCTGATGTAATGAGCCTGATGGATGCAAAGAATATGACGAAGCACATCGTCATCACTCAGGCGGGCATCTATCGGCTCAAACGTCCTGCTGGGATAGCCGCCACGCGCGATCTTCAGCGTGTCGGCTTTGAGTTCCTCGAGTTCTTCAGACGTCACCAGACCGGGCATCGTCAGATACCCGTCGTTGATGAAATCCTGAACGCGCGACTCAGGCAGCAGTTTGGGAACTTCAATCTTCTTTTCCTCAGCAGTCGTGATCAGGCTCATGACATCATCTCCATAGCAGGGATCAAAATCATCATCCGTTCACTTGTGAATCCGTTAGAATTATGCGTTGAAGATCTGCTTCCCCCAATGGCTGAGATTGACCATAAGATGCCTGAAATTGATCCCCCCCATCCCACGCCCCCGAACTCGTCCAACTTCTCGCTGCCTCAGGCCAGCGTGTCGATGAACAACGTCATCGCCAGCCGCATCAGCGTGATCTGCGGGGATATCACCACGCTCAAGGTCGATGCCATCGTCAACGCCGCCAATGAATCGCTCCTGGGCGGTGGCGGCGTGGATGGCGCCATTCACCGCGCAGCAGGGCCGAAACTGCTCGCAGAATGTCGTACGCTCGGCGGCTGCCCCACCGGGCTGGCGAAAATGACTGCGGGCTACAACCTGCCTGCAAAGCATGTCATTCACACCGTCGGCCCGGTGTGGCATGGCAATGAACAGATGAGCATGGGCAACAACCACGAGGATGTCCTTCTGGCCTCGTGCTATCACCAGAGCCTGGAACTGGCCAGGCAGCATCAGTTGCGAAGCATCGCCTTCCCGGCCATCAGTACGGGGATATATCGGTTCCCCAAGCAGCGGGCCTGTCGCATCGCCTGCGGGCACGTGCTGGGGTTCCTTGAACAGCATGCCCTGCCTGAATCGGTCATCTTCTGCTGCTTCAGCGAAGCTGATGCGCAGCTTTACCGCGACACGCTGGCCACGGCGTATCAGTGGCGGGCCAGTCGAAAGCGAAGCTGATCCTCTATCTCACGAATGGGTGGGATACAGCCTGGCCGTGAGCGTCGCCTGTGCAAGGACGATGGCCACGGTGTTGGAGAGGTTGAAGCTGCGAATTTCACCCATGATGGGAATATGCACTGTGCGATCAGGCCAGCGCTGATGCCAGGCCTCGGGCAGACCGGTGTTCTCGTTCCCAAAGATCAGAATATCCTCATCCACATAGGCCGGCCTGTCATAGCGATGCACGCCGAACTTGGTCACAAGCCAGGGCTGGCGGTCGCCCAGCCAGTCCAGAAACGCCTGCTCATCGGGATACTGCGTGAGCTTCAGGTAAGGCCAGTAATCCAGGCCCGCGCGTTTCACCGTGTTATCTGACACTTCAAATTTCGGAGCAATCAGATGCAGATGCGCATTCATCCCCACACACTGGCGTGACACGTTCCCGGTGTTGGGCGGAATAGCAGGCTGATAGAGCACAACGTTGAGCATGATTCAGGATCAGTTTCCAGATGTTGACGCAAGCTGCTGAACTGGACGCACCAGCAGCTTCCGCAGCACGGCCAGCAGGGTCGAAGGCTGCGACAGATAATTCGCCGGCGGACGATAATACACCGTCTGATTATCAATGATGCTCGCCCGCCCCGGCGCATCGCGCAGCACATGGTCCAGCTTCTGGGGCTTCTGCGTGCGGAAGATCAGGTCTGGCCCATCAAGCTTCAAGCCATCGACTTCCAGTGTGCTGGCAGCAATGCGGATTTCCGTGAGATCAATCAGCGTCTGCGCTGCTTCAGGGGGCTTGCCATACGCATCGGTCATGTCCTTGATGACGCCAGCCAGTTCCTCAAGTGTCGAAGCTCTGCTGAGCCTGCGATAGGCTTCCATGCGGAACTTGTCGGAGGAGATATAGGCTTTGGGCAGAGCGCCGGTCAGGCCCAGTTCCAGATGCGTGCGCACGGGCTCGATAATGCGTTCGTTCTTGAGCTTGCGAGTCGCTTCTTCGAGCAGGTGACAGTACATGTCATACCCCACCGCGGCGATATGGCCTGACTGTTCCGGACCAAGCAGGTTGCCTGCCCCACGGATTTCCAGGTCGCGCATGGCGATCTTGAAGCCCGAGCCCAGCATGGCGTACTGCTCAATCGCACGCAGACGCTGCGAGGCTTTATCGGTGATCGGTCGATCTTCAGGCAGCAGCAGATAGCAGTATGCGCGATGGCGTGATCGCCCCACTCGGCCGCGCAGCTGATGCAGCTCCGCCAGTCCGAAATGATCGGCCTGGTTGATGAAGATTGTATTGGCTGAGGGAATATCCAGGCCTGACTCAATGATCGTCGTGGCCACCAGGATATCCGCCTGCTTGCGGACAAACTTGAGCATGACCTTTTCAAGCTCATGCCCGGGCATCTGGCCATGACCGACAATCACGCGAGCATCGGGAACAAGCTGCTGAATATCGTCAGCCACACTTTGAATGTCATGCACGCGGTTGTGCAGGAAGTAGACCTGCCCCTGCCTGTTGAGCTCACGCACCAGGGCCTGCTGGATGCGCCGACGATCGAAGGGCATTACTTCCGTCACAATTGCACGGCGGTCCATCGGCGGGGTCGAGAGCGACGAAATATTGCGCAGGCCCAGCATCGCCATATGCAGCGTGCGGGGAATGGGTGTCGCCGAGAGCGTGAGCACATCGGTCGTCACACGCAATTCGAGCAGCTTGTTCTTATGCTCGACGCCGAACCGCTGTTCTTCATCGATGATCACCAGCCCCAGATCGCGGAAGACCACGTCCTTGGAGAGCAGGCGGTGTGTGCCCACCAGGATGTCGACCTGCCCCAGGCTCATCTTCTTGAGCACTTCGCGGATCTGCTTGGGTGTCTTGAAACGTGAGAGGGATTCAATCTTGATCGGATAGCCGGCCATGCGCGCCCGGAAGGATCGTTCATGCTGCTCAGCAAGAATCGTGGTGGGAACCAGCACCGCCACCTGCTTGCCAAACTCCGCGGCTTTGAAGGCAGCGCGGATGGCGATTTCTGTCTTGCCAAAGCCCACGTCGCCACAGATCAGCCGATCCATCGGCTGATGGTCGGCCATGTCTTTCTTGACGGCGTTGATGGCGGCCAGCTGATCTTCGGTTTCCTGGTATGGGAATTCAGCTTCAAAGGCTTTCTGCCAGGGCGTGTCTTCGGGATAGCGCACACCAGCCATGCTCGAGCGAGCAGCCTGGACACGGAGCAGTTCCGCCGCCAGGTCCTTGACGGACTCGGCGACCTGTTCCTTCTGTTTTTCCCAGCGTTTTCCACCAAGCAGGGACAAAGGCGGTCGGCCGTTGAAACCGCCGATGTACTTCTGGACCAGATCAATCTGCGACGCCGGAACATGCAGCAGCGCTTTCTGCGCGAACTCGAGTGTGAGATATTCCTCGCCGGCAGCGCCCTTGCCCTTCTTCCCCGCCTCCTTCATCGTCTTCAAGCCGACAAAGCGGGCAATGCCATGATCCTGGTGGACGACATAATCACCAGGCGAAATCTCAAGGAAGGCGTCCGCTGCTCTACCACCCGCGGCGCTTCCCACCGACACCCGGCGGATGCGGCGCGGGGCATCATAGCGATGGAACAGTTCCTGATGCGGAATCACATGCAGCAGCTTCTGGCCATGTTCCCAGATGAAGCCACGATGCAGGAAGCCCACTTCGATGGCCAGCTTGCCAACCGCATCAGGGGCGTGCTGCTCGATCAACTGTTCGAGACGCTCCTTCTCGAACTCCTTGGCGCAGAGCACGACGACATCATTGTTCGCGTCGGCGACCAGTTCGCCGAGTTGCTCAACGGCTTTGGTGGCGTCCCGATCGAAGGATTCCTGCGGTCGCAGTGGCAGCGGAGCGGTGTCGCTGCCTCGGGCGGAATACTGGTTAACTTCGATATGCCTGCGCTGCGTGATGGCTTTGAAGACGGCGTTGGGCGCGTAGATGCCTCGCGGATTGGTCAGGCGTTCAAAGTAGCCACGCGCCTGCTCGGAAAGCTCCATCACCTCGTACATCATCACCAGCGTGTCATCGCCCAGCAGCGACAGCAGGTTGGTCATGTCACGATCACTCTGAAGCTTGTCTGCCGCTGCGCCCAGAATGCGCACACGCTGCAGGCGAGCACCCGAGCCCATGGTGTCGGGATCGATGCGACTGATGGAGTCGATCTCATCACCGAAATAGTCGATGCGGATCGGCGTTCCCGCTTCGCCTGTATCGCTGGCGACGAGGTTATCGCTGCCCTGAGTTTCGATGGAACCTGCAGGCGGGTAGATGTCGATGATGCCCCCGCGCGCGGCGAAATCGCCAGGGTGCTCGATGGCATCCGTGCGCTGATAGCCTGCACTGGTCAGCCAGTTCATCAGCTGGCCGGGCGAGAGTTCCTGATTGACGGAAATGGTCAGCGAAAGTTGATGAATTGTCGCCGGGTCGGGCACGGACTGCATCAGCGCCTGAATGGGTGCAACAAGCACCGACGCACCGGATGGCTTGTTTTTCGACTCCATCAGATGGCTGACGACATTCAATCGCTCGGCCAATAGTTCCAGGCTGACGTTCGATTCCCCGGGCAGCACTTCCAGCGCACCAAACCGCGAGACAGACATCGGCTGGCCAGTAGAACGTTGAACCACCAGCGGCAGATCGTTGACCACATCGTCAGCTTCATCGAGATGGGCCACCACCAGCAGCACGCGACAGTTGAGCTTCTGCGCCAGCAGCCCTGCCAGCAGATAGGTGCTTGAGCCCTGACTGCCCGAGACGACCACGCGCTGGCTGCGCGACAACTGAGCCGTCACTGCATCGAGCGCAGCGGAGCTGGCGATGGTATCAAGCCAGTTTGAAGCGGAAGGTCGACTCATATCAGCACAACATCAGGATCACGCCGACTGCTGATGAGTCTGCGTCCCACGACAGGCGGCTCAGTGGGTGATCGCCACCGAGCGAACCTTGAGCACCACGGGCACTTCATAAGCACCGGCCGGCGCTTCGGGGCGAGGGATATTGATCTCAGGAACATCCAGCACGCGGATCATGGCAATTTCATCGCAGGCCTGGTTCTTGGGGCAGCGAGCGCATTCGCTCCAGACCTTCAGAGGCAGTGACGCACGGTCCACGATCTCAAAACCGCAGCGTGTGAAGAATTCTTTTTCGTAGGTCAGGGTCATCAGACGCTTGATGCCCAGTTCCTCGGCTTCGTCGATGCACTGAAGCACCAGACGTCGGCCGATGCCCTTGCCACGATAAGCCGGGTCGACCGCCAGGGCGTACACCTCGGCCATGTTGGCCCAGACAATGGACAGCCCGCAGACGCCCACGACCTTGTCGTCCTCGACGGCCACGTGAAAATCGCGCACGTGCTCGTAGAGGTACGACAGCGAGCGGTGCAGCATCAGACCGTATTCGGCGCAATCGTTGATGATCTTGCCAAACACGGGCACATCGCGAATTTCAGCTCGGCGGATCATAGGCCTTCACTCATCCATCAAAAGCGGACCTGCCTGGGCAGTCAAAAATCACTCACGCACATCATGAATTATATCCACCCCCGTCGCAGACGAAGGGTTCTTCATGAGGAATACTTCGGCTGATACAGATGAAGAGGTCAGCGGATCTCGCTGCCCCCTGCCTGGGCGGCAGGTTCACGCAGCGCCAGCGGCCTGTCGAGCACTTCCTTGAGCAGGAAAGCCGACCGCAGCGACTGCCCCGTCAGAGCCTGCTGAAGCAGCGATGCCGCGGGCGTCTGCCTCGAACGGGAGGCCAGATCGGCTTCCCGGCGAGAAACACCTGACCGCACGGGATCCTGGATGACATCGCGGTCTGACAGCGACTCCACCTGCATGGGCGCTGACACTCCTGCTTCCGAAGCAATACGGCGGGCCTGCGACGCCTGAGCCTGGGCAGTTGAGCGAGCACGGGCAGCAGCCTGAGCCTGACGCGCCTGGGCCTGTCTGGCCGCAGCAGCCTGCTGAGCCTGCCTGGCTGCCGCCGACTGAGCTGCGGAAGCGGGACGGGCGGGCGTCTGCTGCGGAACAGCGGTCTGGACGGGCCTCTGGCCGGTGGCCTGGCGGGCGGCCTGCTGCTGGGCTTCACGCTGGCGGGCCAGCAGTTCCTGACGACGCTGATACGCTTCCCGCGCCCGGTCACGTGCTTCACGCTGGGCCATGGTCAGATTGTCAGGCTGGGCCGAACCTGTTCGAGCAGCCTGGGAGCGCATCTGCGCCAGCGCCTGGGCTCGGCGGGCAGCGGCTTCCTCCTGCGGGCTCACCGCAGGAGTAGCGGAAGCCTGAGCCGCCTGCCTGGCGCTGCTGATGTGCATGGAGGCACGTTCTTCAAGTTGGGCGGCTTCCCGTTTCTGGCGAAGCTTCTCCGCAGCCTCACGCCCCTTCTTGACCGCGTTGAGGATCCAGCCGATGACCGAAAAGAGGATCATCGCAATGACCACCACCGCACTTAAGTCAATACCCAGCAGGGTGGGGATATAAGGCATGGACATGGTCAATCCTCCAGTTCGTCAGGGCGATCCGTTACGCATCAGATGATAACACGCCTGTCAGGGAACATCAGCAGCAAATACTGGCCGGGACTGCTGGTCCAGCGACAGACGCCTGAGCTTCACCTCATAGACGGCTGAGAGCCTTTCCGGTTCCAGAATCTCGTGCCAGGGCCCTGCCGCCACCAGCCTGCCCTGGTGAAGCAGCCAGATGTCATCCGCATAGCGGGCCGCCACATTCAGATCGTGCACCACCACCAGCACCGCCAGGCCCCCTGCAGCCAGTCGGGTCAGGGTGTGCATCATCTCGTGAGTATGGCGAAGGTCCATGGCACTGCCAGGCTCGTCGAGCAGCATCACCCTGCCATCGCCATGACTCTGGGCCATCGCCCGGGCCAGCAGAACCCGCTGCTGCTGCCCTACGCTCAACTGGCTGTAGATCCGCTGTTCCAGATTGACCAGGTCGCAGGCCTGGATTGCCAGTTCCACCGCCTGCGGTGAAGGCGACAGCGCAAAGCGGCCCATCTCCACCACCTGCCTGACGGTGAAACCAAAGCTCGTTTCACTGCGCTGGGGCACGTAACTCATCTGCTGGGCACGCTGGACTGCTTTGAGCCTGTAGATATCCTGCCCGGCCAGCAGCACCTGCCCGGCCTGGGGGCGAAGCTGGCCCATCATGAGCCTGATGAGCGTCGACTTCCCGGCCGCATTGGGCCCGAGCATGACGCAGATGCGCCCGGGCTGAAGATCGGCGGTCATGCCCTGAATCAGTGGACTGGCCGACTCATATGCAAAACTCACCCCGCGCAGTGACAGCACCGGCTCAGGCTGCACGCCTGCCCCTGCAGCGGTGGTCGCAGTGGATGAGGTTTCATGCATCAGAATCACGCCTGGGCTGATAAACCAGCAGGACGATGCCGCTGTCGTACACTCTGGTAGTCACCAGTTTCATCCACTGCCAGTTCATCAGCTGAGCAAAAGTGTTCTCTCCCTTGCCAATGGCAATGGGGTTGATGAACAGGTGATACTCATCAATCAGATCTTCACGGATGAGGGAAGCGACAAACGAGCTTCCGCCATAGACAATCAGATCTTTGCCCGGCTGGTTCTTGAGCCGATTCACTTCATCCTTCAGATCACCCCTGGCCAGCGTCGTTCGTTCCCAGCGCGACTCATCCAGTGTCTTTGTAAAGATGACCTTCTTAGCCGCGACAATGCGCGTGGCGAACACATGCATCGGATGATCAGGGTTCTGGCTCACCCCCTCCCAGAACGGGATGTAATCCACGCCCAGCTTCCGCCCCAGCAGGATGGTATCGCTGCTGTCGAGCAGGTCGACGACATGCGGCGTCAGGCCGGCCAGATCCCAGGTAACCCAGGTCTGCTCATCATTGGGGCCGGTGGAATTGAATCCGTCGATTGTGACCTGCATCTGCAGCCTGAGCTTGCGCATGACTCGCCTTTCGAGGGGGGGGATAGTTCCCGGGTCGCCGATCACTTCTTCCACTTGATGGTACAGCCGATGGCCCAGGTCTGCGGGCGCGTCACGGGCTGGCCGGCGATGATCTGCTGGAGCGCATCGCGAAGGGGCTGGTCGCGCACTTTGGCCGGGTCCTGGAAGTTGTCATCCACCCCGCCTTCGTACTGGCAGATACCCTGGGCATCGAGGGCGAAGATTTCAGGCGTCCGCTGGGCTCCGAAACTGCGGGCCACCGCCTGGTCCTCATCCCATAGATAAGGAAAGTTCAGCCCCCACTGCTGGGAGACTGTTTTCATATTTTCAAAACTATCTTCCGGGTAGGCCTTGGTATCGTTGGAACTGATGCCTAGGATCTGAACATCGTCCGCAAACTGTTCCTGAAGCGCGATGAGTCTGGGTATGTAAGCGCGAACATACGGACAGTGATTGCAGATAAATGTGACCACCACGGCTTTGCGCCTGGCTAAATGGTCAGACAATCGGTGAATCCTGCCATCGACCCCGGGCAAAGAAAATTCCGGGGCCTTCTGGCCAGGGGCAAGTTTGTCTGATTGCATAAAAAAATCTCCGTAGACCGATAATTTCGGCATCCTCAGGCTGGATGAGAATTGTTGTTTTCAGGCAGACAAGTCCCCGCCTCCTGAAAATTGCAAAATATCAGTCAGTCTGGGAAGTCTGCGCCGCATTTTAGGCTTTTACGGCTTAGGTCGCACCGTGAACCGTCCGATACAAACCGAGAAACCCTCTACTGCTTTCTGAGGGGAGAAGGCAACTGCCAACGGTCCATCTAACCATCCGTTGAATGCGAGTCGTAACATGACAGCCAAGGACACTGCAGCCGCGAATCCTCAAGCGCCCGACACCCACCAGGCATTAAACCTGCTCGGTGAACTCGAGCAAAGGCTTGGCCAGCTCAAGAACTGGCAGCAGGAGAACGAGCGTCACGCCCAGGAGGTGAAGCTCGAGGCTCAGCGCACCGCAGCATTGCAGGAAGAGATTGACCGCCGACAGGCCGAGCTCGAAAAGACCAGCAGTGAACTCGACCAGCAGCGCCAGGAGCTGCTGTCCCTTAAACAGTCTATTGATACCCAGCGTCAGGAACTGCAGGACCAGCGCGACCGCCAACTGGCCGAGCTTGATGCCCTGCGCACTCAGATCGATCAGCAGAAGGCTGAACTGGCCCGCAGCCAGGAAGACCTCGAAAAGCAGTCTCAGGCCCTTTCTGCCGACCGCCAGGCCGTGGATGCCACCCGCGCCCAGCTGGCCCAGCAGCAGTCCGAGCTTCAGGAAAAGATCGCCCAGGCTGAAACGAGACTGGCCGAGCTCGAAAAGCAGCGCCAGGTGGTTGATGCGGGCTTCGCCGAAATCCAGGCCCAGCGCACGCAGGTTGAAGAACAGAGCCAGGCCCTGGCCCGCAGGCAGCAGTCTCTCGATCAGCAGCAGTCCCATATTGAAGAATCACGCCAGGCCCTTGAAAAGGAACTGGCTTCGCTGGATGAACTCAAGGCCAGCCTCGAGGAACAGCGCAAGCAGATCCAGGCTCAGAATGAGCAGATCGAAAAGCAGCGCCATGAGCTCCATGCGCAGCGTCAGGAACTGCAGAACAGGCAGGAGGCCGCTGCTGAACTGGAAAAAGCTGTTCAGGAACGTGAGCAGGCAAACGCTCAGCTTGAAAAGTCCTTCCAGGAACGCGAGCAGACCCACGCCCAGCGGGAAAAGGCTCTCGAAGACCGACAGCAGGCCAGCGCCGCGCTGGAGAAATCGCTTGAAGAAAAGCTTCAGGCCACTGCTGCTCTGGAAAAGTCACTCGAAGAAAAACAGCTGGCGCTGACGGCCCAGCAGGAAGCCCTCGCGCAGACACAGGAGCAGATCAAAGCTCAGTCGCTGGAAATCGAAAAGCAGCGTAGCGAGCTCGACGCCCTGCGTGAAGAACTCAACGCTCGTCAGCAAGCTGCTGCCGAGCAGGAAAAAGCCCTGCAGGAACAGCAGGCCGCTGCACAGGCGCAGCAGCAGGCCATCCGCGATCAGCAGCAGCAGCTCGCCCAAGCCTCGCAGGATCTGCAGAGCCGTGAGTCGCAGCTGATTGAAACCGAAAAGACCCTGGCCAAGCGTCGTCATGAACTGGACGACGCCCAGGTGGAAATTGAAGCCCAGCATCACGAGCTGGAAGCTCACCGCGCCGATCTGGACAAGAAAGGCCACGAGCTCGAAGCCCGCCGCGCACGTCTGGATTACCAGAAGCGCGAGCAGGAAAACCGTGCCCGTGCCCTGGATGAGCGTGAGCAGGAACTGATCGCCAAAGCCGAGAAAGGCGCCGCAGCCGACGCCGCGCAGATCGCTCAGATGCGCGCTGAGCTGGACCGCCAGAAGTCTGAACTGGCTCAGGCGATGGCTGCCTTTGAAGAAGAACGCCTGGCAACGCAGCAGCTTGCCACTCAGACCGCGCAAGGCCGCGACGTTCTGGCGCAGAAGGAAGCCGAGCTCGAAACCCTGCGTGGCCAGCTCGATCATGCCCGTGAACTGGCTCAGTCTCAGGAAACGGAACTCGCTGCAGCCCGTCAGGCCGTGGAAGAATACAAGGCTTCTCTGGCCAGCCAGACCCAGGCCCTGCAGGAAATGGAAGCCC
>Ga0182792_1000891_pt1 | contig 26211 bp, 21 predicted proteins | sample Passage237B_FD_130497 | JGI IMG/M metagenome (GOLD analysis project Ga0182792, IMG submission 130497) | Cellulose adapted compost microbial communities from Newby Island Compost Facility, Milpitas, CA, USA - Passage2 37B (version 2) (version 2) ...
CATGCTTAAAGCCTAAAGCTTGAAGCTTAAAGCCTAATGCGTATTCCCTACTGCCTACTGCGGTAATCAATCAGCGTAACGCTTTTCCTTGAATTTTCGGGAAATTTGATTCGGTTTATTTCTTGGACGGAAGCAAAGACAATCCGGGGGCTCACACGCAGTTTGGCCCTGAAACGATCTTTAATTTTCAGCATCAATTCATCCGAAGCCGCCGAAGCAGTTTTTGCTCCCACTTTCACGGTGATTTCGTCCTCGCCGAATTCGTCGGCGGCGAGTTCGACTACGTAATTTTCCACCTCTTCAAAATCATTCAGCAAATCGAACAGCGCCGGCGGGTAGAGCGTCGTGCCTTTGTACTTCACCATCTGGTTCTTGCGGCCGATGACCGGCCCGAGCCGCATGGTGGTGCGGCCGCACGCGCAGCGCCCGTAGTGGGGTTGCACGATATCGCCGGTCTTGAAACGCAATAGCGGCATCCCCTCCACGCCCAAGGTAGTGATTACCAACTCGCCCGGCTCGCCTTCCGGGACAGGGCTGTTGTCGTCATCCACGAATTCCGTGATGATCAACTCAGGGTGGTGGTGCCCGCCCATCCCGTGCTCGCATTCGGTGAATGCTGTGGCCATCTCAGTCGAGGCATACGTGGAAAACAGTTGGATATCCCATTTGCTCTGGATGCGGCGCGCCAGCGTATTGAACGAAAAGTCCGGGCCGCGCAACGGTTCGCCGATACAAAGCGCCTTCTTCACGTTGCTGGCCCGGTAATCAATCCCGTTGGCCTCAGCGAATTCCACCATCTTGAGCAGGAACGAGGGCACACATACTATCGCATCGGGTTGAACGCGGGCAATGGTATCCCACTGCAGTTCGGGCACCCCCGATCCCACCCGCGCAATCCCTATCCCCGCCTTACGTGCGCCTAGGAAATAGGCCAAACCGGCCATGAAACGCCTGTCGATGGTGGTCGTCAACTGGACGGTGCTTCCCGCTACCAGGCCGATGCATTGGTACGAAAGCGCTTCGTTGTAAGCCAGCCGTTCCAAATCATTGTCGCTCAATGCGAGTAACACGGGATCCCCGGATGTCCCCGAAGTAGTCACGTAGTCGGCCACCTCCATGGTATCCACGCAACGGAAATCGCGGTTGTGTTGCTGCAAATCCGCCTTGGTTGTCAACGGGATCCGTACCAAATCCTCCAAAAAACGGATGGAACCGGATGCGATGCCATGCGACTTGAATAGGTGTCGGTAATATCCCGAACGCGCTTGAAGGTAAACCAACAGTTGTTGCAGTTTTTCTTCCTGAAATCGCTTGATGGTATCGCGGTCTGCTTTTTCGATGTCTGGTATGTGTATCATTTGTTTTTTGCTTTATGCATTAAGCTTTAGGCCGTAAGCTTTAAGCAGTAGGCTTTAGGCGCCATGCTTATCGCTTACGGCTTACAGCTTATTGCTTATTGCCTACAGCTTACAGCTTTCGCTCACATCTCCTAATCCGTTTCTCGATCAATTGCCTCTCCCATTCGGTAGGCACTTCCTTGCTTGCCGCAACCCGATAATAAGCAAGTGCCTCCGTATATTGCCGTTGCCCGGCATGGTATTCGCCAAGCAGGAAACTGGTTTTCCAGAATTCGGGGTTCAGCCGCTGGAAATGCCGAAGGGTATCCACATCCACCTGCGTACCTGCGGCTATCGCCGTTTCCAAGGTACGCATTTGCCTCCGGAATGCTTCGTAATTCCGGAAAGCTCCGGTATGGAGGAAGGTATCCGCTGGGATGCGGAGCGATGCCTCATCCAACATTCCGGCTGTCGACAGCGTATCCATGCGTGCGAAGACCGTCTTCAAGTCATATGCCAGGAAGGCACCCAATTGATAGGGACGGGCCGACACCCACAGCAACCGGTCCTCCGGCTGGAAAACCACGGCGTGGTGGGCCAGCAGTTGGTTGATGGCCTTTTCGTTTCCGTAGCCTAGCTCTTTTCCACCGACCCCTTCCCGGTTGCGGAGTACCGCCGCCGCCAACGCAGGCGTAAGCTTCGGTGTGGAGTCCAGCAATTCGCGCATCCGATCGAACCGGTATTGCGAATGGCTTTCGGAGACCTGCCGCAAGTTGTTCTTATCGGATCGATACGGCTCGCTTTGGAAATGGTTGGCGCAAATCACCAAGTCACCACCGCTTTCCACCTCGTAGACACCGAACTTCTTTGGCGATACCTCGATCAGCACGGCCCTGCGGTCGGCTGCGCTCCCCACCATGATGGATTCGGACACGAAAACCTTCCGCCGTTTGGCAATACGGATGGCGTCCGCTATCGTCGCACTGTATTGGAGGATTTCCCGCGTGAGCAATGAAACCGGTGTCTTCGCTTGATGGGGCATGTCCGACTTTCCCGCATTGATCGTCACGGTAAGCCCCTGCTCGTTCATGCCCGAAACCGCACCCACCATACCCGCCCATGTGACCATGGCGTGGTTGTACCCTTCGTCCGGTTTGATGAAGGCGATGATTTTCTCCTCGGCAAAGGCATCGCCTGCATAAAAGTCAAAGTTGCGACCGATCAGTAGTTTGCCGTCCGCTGTATGATTGCCCCATGCCGCAAACGATGTACAGCCCACCAAGGCCAAATCCCGCAACGCATGTCCGATGTCGTGGGCACCGTGGTAATAAAGCAGCCGTGGATATGGGGGTGCAATGAAGTTGAACGTATCGGATGCCGCCCGCGATAAACCGTATATCTCCACCTGGTACTCCGCTGGCACGTGGTCCACCAACCGGCGATTGAAAAATTTCAGGAAACCGCGCAACAGCCACTGGCGAAATCGCGACGGCACCAACTCCTCGACCTGGGAAACGAAGGCGGCCTCCTGGCGGTGGAGCAGTTCCCTGGTCAGTAGGCCATTGGTCAATCCGCGCTCCAGGGGGTCTCCGGCCACATATAGTTCCCATATCCCCAAGTCATTTTTGCGCAGCTTGCCGTGAGGCATCACATAGTAGTCCGGTGAAGGTTCCACGCGTATGCCCACTTCGCCATTGTACGGTGCCACAGCAGGATAGTGTTTTACTCCGGCGCAGGACATTACTATCCATAAAACCACGGGACATCCGGCAAGGAGCAAGCAAAATCGGTATGGAAATGAGTTGGCCATGCTTACGCTTATAGGCTGTTGGCTGTCAGCTATCGATTTACGGCTATTGCTGACTTACGACCTATGACTTACAACTTACGACTATTATCGACTTCCGATTATTACGGCAACAAATGCGTCACCGCCCTTACCGCGCGGTCGTGCTTCCTGACGAATGGGTTTTCCTTGTCCCACACATAACCGGCCAACACCGAACACACCTTACGGCGTACGTCCTCGTTTACCTCTTTGTGGAAAAAGAATTTCTGCAAGTCACCTGAATACCAATCGCGTATGTAGGAGCGGAATACACTGACTCCCCAAAGCATGTGCTCCTCGTATTCGTGTTCCCAATCGACCGGCTCGCCATCCAGTTGCCTAGCGGCCAGCTTGGCTGCCAGCGCACCCGATTCGGTCGCGAAGCAGACACCGGAGGAAAAAACCGGATCCAGGAACTCGGCGCTATTCCCCGTGAGGGCAAAGCCCGTACCGTACAGTTTCTTCACCGCCTTGGCATAGGATACGATCTGCTTCGGCTCGAACAGGAAGTCCAAGCCGTCAAACCGCTCGCGGTAATAGTCCGACTGCCGGATGATGTGGTGGAAAGTCGCTGTGGGGTTGCCCTGATCGATGGATTCCAGGTGCTCCTTTGGGCAAACCAATCCCAGTGAAGAGCGGCCATCGGAAAATGGGATTACCCAGAACCAAATCTTTTGGTCAAGCACGTCAAAGGTAATCAATGTCCCTTCACCACCGGATGGGCGCCGTTGGTCTTCGACATGTACAAATGTCGCCGCCATTGGTGGGAACGACGATGGTGCATCCAAGCCCAAGAGCCTAGGCAGCACACGCCCATATCCACTGCAGTCGATCAGGAAGCGGGCGTGTATTTCCCGTTGGTTGCCCGCCTCGTCGCGCACCGTGGTCAGCGAGTCGGTGCCGCTGAAAGCCACCTGCTCCACCGTGGTACCGAAGGCGATGTCTACTCCCCTCCGCTGCAGGATATCGGTCAGTGTCTTGTCGAATTCAGCCCTGGGCAATTGCCACGTCCAATCCCAGCCTGCGGAGAATTTTTGGCTGAAATCGAACCAGCACACCTCATCCCCCCGAAGGAAACGGGCACCGAACTTCTTCTCGAATCCTTTGGCTTCCACTTCCTCGACAAAACCTGCTTCGTCAAAATGGTCCATGCAACGCGGTATCAGGCTTTCGCCGATGACGAAACGTGGAAAATACGCTTGCTCAACGACCTTCAATTTAACCCCCTTTTGGTGAAGGATAGAAGCTGCCACAGCACCCGAAGGACCGGCACCGATCACTAAGACATCAACGTGTTCTGAAATCATGCTCAACTCGCGTAAGGACGGCCCAAACTTAGCCAAAGTTGCCTATAAAAGCAAGTTTATTCCCTGCACCCATGCCAATCAGCCAACTGTTCTTCCTAAAGCTTGATTAAACTATATATTATCTCTATATAAATAGGTGTTAAACTTCATATTTAATCGTATTTTTATCGTAAATAAATCGTATTGTTATCGTATTAGTACGATAACAATACGATATTATTCGCTATATATAACCAATTTATATAGGAATATAATAGATTTTAACTAATTTTTAATAATTATTTGTTTAGGGAGCAGTAGCAAGCCTTCCTCAAACAGGCACAAAAGGGGCATCAAACGCATTTCTGTACCGTCGGCTGTTGGATATCCCCACCAATTTATCTAAGTTTGCAACCGCTTTCTTTTAATGTAAGCTTTGCCAAGTAGATGATAGAACTGTCGAATCCGATTACGCTGGCCGATTTCATCGGGGTGCTCTTCGAAGGCCAAGGGGTCGTTTTGCCAAGCAGCGTTTCAGCTAAAATAAACCAAAGCCACGATTTCCTGAAGCGTTTCGCCAAGGACAAAATCATATACGGCGTCAATACCGGGTTTGGCCCCATGGCACAATACCGAATCGACGAAACCGACCAGATTCAGTTGCAGTACAACCTGATCCGTAGCCATGCCACCGGAATGGGTGACATACTGGACCCCATCTATGCGAAATCTACGCTGCTCGCACGCCTGCATACGCTGTCGTTGGGCTATTCAGGCGTGCATCCCAACACGGTGGAGCTGATGGTCGAGCTACTGAACCGGAATATTTTGCCGGTCATCTACCAGCATGGCGGTGTGGGCGCAAGCGGCGATCTGGTGCAGTTGGCACACCTCGCGCTGAATATGATCGGTGAAGGGAACGTCATCTACCAGGGCAAGGAAACGCCCGCCGCCAATGCATTGGCCAGCGAAGGATTGCAGCCCATGCAGATCCACATCCGCGAGGGGCTCGCACTGATCAACGGCACTTCCGTGATGACCGGCATCGGCATGGTGAATGTCCTCTACGCCAAGCGTCTGCTGCATTGGTCCATCGCGTGTTCGGCATTCATGAACGAGCTGGTGTGTGCCTATGACGATCACCTATCGGAAACGCTCAATGGCGTGAAAAAGCACGCGGGACAACAGCAAGTGGCTGCGTTGATGCGCGGATTCATCGCCGACAGCAAGCGCATCCGCAAGCGCCACGAGCACCTCTACAGCCGGAAAGTGGAAGAATCGATTTTCAAGGATAAACTGCAGGAATATTATTCCATCCGCTGCGTGCCCCAGATCCTGGGACCGATATGGGATGCGCTGCAGCATTGTACCTCCACGCTCATCGAGGAAGTCAACTCTGCAAACGACAACCCCATCATCGATGTGGCTTCGCAGAGTGTTTATCACGGCGGGAATTTCCATGGCGATTACGTCGCGTTCGAAATGGACAAGCTTCGCATCGCCATCGCCAAGCTGACCATGCTGATGGAGCGGCAACTGAACTACCTACTCAACTCGGCACTGAATGAAATACTCCCCTCTTTCGTCAATCTCGGCAAACTGGGGCTGAATTTCGGGATGCAGGGCGCCCAATTCACCGCCACCTCCACCACCGCGGAAAACCAGACCTTGGCGACCCCAATCTATACACACAGCATCCCGAACAACAAAGACAACCAAGATATCGTCAGCATGGGTCCCAACGCCGCTTGGCTGACCAAAAAAGTCATCGACAATGCATACGAAGTGCTCGCCATCCAGTTGCTTACGCTGGCCCAGGCCGTAGACGCGTTGGATTGCGGAGCCAGCCTCTCGTCAAAAAGTAAAAAAGTTTATACCGATATCCGATCGATTGTTCCTATCTTTAAAGAGGATATGGTACTGTCGCCCTATTTGGCGGCGATAAAGGACCATGCAAAGGCACATGACTTGACTCACTAAATCGTTTACGCCATGAGGTTATTAGTTACCTGTTTACTGGGATTGACGGCTTCCCTCGCTTTTGCGCAAGAATTGGCGCTGGTAAAAAAGGGCAAAAAAATCGGCTACATCGACACCAAGGGCAATATGGTAGTCGCACCGACCTATGACAAAGCCGGTTCGTTTTCGGATGGTTTGGCCGCGGTATTCGCAAACGGCAAGTGGGGATACATCGACGCCAAGGGCAACATGGTAATCGCTCCCCAATTTACCGCCGCCAAGACTTTCAATAGCGGCCTGGCCATTGTCGAGAAAGACAAGCAGTGGCAATACATCGACAAGTCCGGCAATACCGTCGAAATGCCCCATTCGGACAAACTTTACGATTTCGATGAGGAAGGCGTAGCCTTCATCAAGGTAAGTGACCTCGTGGGACTTATCGACGCGAAGGGCAGGGAAGTACTGAAGCCCACGTATCACGAAATCAAGCCGTTCGAATACGGCTTTGCCAAGGTGAAGAAGGACAGCAAATGGGGCGTGATTTCGCCCGATGGCAGCGTGATTGTGCAACCGGAATACGACGAAATCGACCTATCGGGCAACGGCACGTTCGTAGGCCGCAAGGGCACGGCCTTCGGCATCATCGGCAAAGATGGCCGGTTCATCCACGTCAAGGGAGCCACCAAAATATGGCCGTTCCTGGAGGGGGAGACACTGACCTACGCACGGAAGGATGACAAACTCGGATTCATCGATAGCAAGGGCGAGTGGGCAATCGAGCCGCAGTTCGAAAAAGCGCGTGCCTTCCGGAACGGATTGGCACCGATATACGTCGACAAAAAATGGGGTTATGTCAATGCAAAGGGTGAAATAGTCATCGAGCCTGCCTATCCCGATGCGGAAATCTTCAGCACGGATGGCCTGGCGCCGGTGAAAGTAGGGAAGGAATGGGGATTCATCAACACCTCGGGGGAGTTGGTGATACCTGCTGAATACGGAATTTCCGTGGCTCTCATCGGCTTCCTGACCGGTGGCGACGAAAAGGGGTTCATCAACGGCCTGGCTCGGGTCAAGCATAAAGGGAAATGGGGGTTCATCGATACCAAGGGGCAGGTGCTCGGCAACGAATGGTTTGACAATGCAGAGCCTTTTGAAAAAGCGAATTGATGGAGCGTAGATCGTATGCGTTGGTAACGGGGGGCAGCCGCGGGATAGGCAGGGCCGTGTGCATCGCGTTGGCCCGTGAATTGGGCTATCCGGTACTGATCAACTACCAGTCGAATGCCGCGGCCGCGGCGGAAACCAGGGACCTCATCGTCGCCAACGGCGGCGACGCGGAACTGCTCCAATTTGACGTCGGCAGCCAAGCGGAAACCCATGCGCAGTTGGCTCAATGGAAAGCGCAGCATCCCAACGCTGTCATCGAGGTCATCGTGAACAACGCCGGTGTCACCCGGGATGGCCTGTTTATGTGGATGGAAAACGAAGACTGGAACAAGGTCATCAATACCAGCTTAACCGGTTTTTTCAATGTGACCAAGCCGCTGATGGAGGACCTCCTTCGACACCGGTATGGCCGCATCATCAACATCGCCTCGGTATCGGGGGTGAAGGGGACGCCGGGACAGGTCAACTATTCGGCCGCCAAGGCGGGCCTCATCGGAGCGACAAAGGCGCTGGCCCAAGAAGTGGCCAAGCGAAACGTCACTGTCAACGCCGTGGCGCCGGGTTTCATCGATACAGACATGACCGAAGCGTTGGATGAAAAGGAACTCAAAAAACTCATCCCATTGAACCGCTTCGGCAAAACCGAGGAAGTGGCCGACCTGGTATGTTTCCTTGCTTCGCGGAAGGCGGCTTACATCACTGGGGAGGTCATCAATATCAATGGAGGAATTTATTCTTGATGCAACGCAGGGTCGTCATCACCGGAATGGGAATTTACTCGTCGTTGGGAAAAAACCTCGATGAAGTGAAGGATTCACTGTTTCATGGACGTTCGGGCATTGTCTTTTCGCAGGAACGCAAGGACTTCGGCTATCGCTCTGCCCTTACGGGCCTCGTCGAGCGGCCGGACCTCACCAAGCTGCTTTCCCGGAGGCAGCGCATCAGTATGGGCGAAGAGAGCGAATACGCCTATGTGGCTACGCGTGAGGCGCTGGGAAACGCGGGAATCGATGAATCGTTCTTCGACGAGCGCATCGTGGGATTGGTTTATGGCAATGACAGCGTGTCGCAGGCGGTGATGGAATCCATCGACATCGTCAGGCAGAAAAAGGATACCATGTTGGTGGGATCAGGTGCCATCTTCAAATCGATGAACTCTTCCGTGACGATGAACCTCTCCACCATCTATCGCATCCGGGGCATCAACATGACCATCAGCGCCGCCTGCGCAAGCGGTTCGCACGCCATCGGTCTGGCTTACCTATTCATCAAGCAGGGCCTGCAGGACTGCATCATCTGCGGCGGCGCCCAGGAAACCAACAAATACGCCATGGCCAGCTTCGACGGCCTGGGAGTCTTTTCCAATCGCGAAGACGAACCCACCAAAGCATCCCGCCCATTCGACAAAGAACGCAATGGACTGGTACCGGGAGGCGGCGCGGCGACCATTGTGCTCGAAGCATACGAGTCGGCTGTCCGACGGGGGGCGCCAATCTTGGCCGAAGTGCTCAGCTACGGCTTTTCTTCCAACGGCGACCACATCTCCACACCCAATGTCGAGGGCCCGGTACAAGCCATGGACATGGCACTGCGGCAAGCGGGCCTTTCGCCCGAAGCCATCGAATACATCAACGCGCACGCCACCTCCACCCCTATGGGCGACGCCAATGAGGCCAGGGCATTGTCCCAACTGTTCGGCTCGGGCCCTTACATCAGCTCCACGAAATCGATGACCGGCCATGAATGCTGGATGGCGGGCACCAGCGAGGTGGTCTATTCGCTCCTCATGGCCCAGCACGGGTTTATCGCACCGAACATCAACTTGGAGGAAGTGGATGAAACCGCCAAGGGGTTGAGTTTGGTAAAAAATACCATAAACCAAAATTTTAATGTATTTTTGTCAAATTCTTTTGGATTCGGCGGAACAAATTCCGCGTTAATTGTAAAAAAACTGTAATAGCGCAGCATTAGCCATGAGCAGGGACGAGATCATTGATGTTACCAATACGTTTTTAATCGAAGAATTTGAAGTGGAGTCGGAGGTAATCCAGCCGGAGGCAAATCTCAAGGAAGCGCTCGACCTGGACAGCTTGGATTATGTGGACCTCGTAGTGATCATCGAATCAAATTTTGGCATCAAACTGGAAAGCAAAGATTTTACCGGCGTCAATACCTTCAACGACCTATATGATTTAATCGGCAGCAAGCTGCATGCCATCGCCTAATCACATCCAATGGCTGAGTGGGAAGGAAAATCAAGGGGAACCGTTTCCGGATACAGCGTATTTATTTTCCTGATCAAGCGCGCAGGCATCGATGCGGCCTATCTCCTGCTCGTATTCGTTTCCCTGTATTACTTCCTATGCTCCCCAAGGCAAACGGGTGCCATCTACCGGTACTTCCGTACGCACCGGAAAAACAGTTTCGTCCGTAGCTTGGTAAATACCTACCGCAATTATTTTGTCTTCGGCCAGACCATCATTGATAAAATCGCCATCACGGCGGGTTTGGAGCACAAATACACGTATGAATTCGATGGCATCGACCATATCCGGCAGCTGGCCAAGGACAATAGTGCCGGTATCCTGATCAGCGCACATGTGGGCAATTTCGAGGTGTCCCAATATTTCATGGGGGAATTCGACAAGCAGATCCACCTGGTGACGACCGATGAAGAACGGCAGGCCATAAAATCCTACCTGGCCAGTATCATGGCCAAGCCCAAGACAGGGTTCATCGTGGTTAAGAATGATCTTTCCCACGTGTTCGAAATCAATCAGGTCATCGACCAAAAAGAGATCATCTGCTTTACAGGCGATCGGTTCGTGGACGGCAGCAAGACGCTGACGGCGGATTTCCTGGGGCAGCCCGCACGATTCCCGGCGGGGCCGTTCCTGATCAGCTCCAGGCTAAACACGCCCGTGCTTTTCGTGTACGTGATGCGCGAACGGAACAAACATTACCACCTCTATGCCCGCAAGGCAATATTCAACCACCGCGATGCGCAATCCTTGCTCCACGCCTTTACGCAGAGCATCGAGCAGATTTTGGCAAAATATCCTTTGCAATGGTTTAATTATTACGATTTTTGGAGAGCATAACGCCTATAGCCTAAAGCACAAAATGTAAATGAAGAAAGTCTTAGTTGTATATTATACCCAAACCGGGCAGCAGAAGGAAATCCTGGATAATATGCTACAACCCCTGATAGCTGACCCGGGGGTAACGCTGACGTTCCTTCGCATACGGCCCGTTCCGGATTACCCATTTCCGTGGGACAGCCACCGCTTCTTCGATGCATTCCCGGAATCGTTCCTGCAAATCCCTTGCCCATTGGAGCCGGTGGACGAGCAAATCCTGCAGGACGATTATGACCTGATTGTCCTCGGCTACCAGGTATGGTACCTCTCCCCTTCCATCCCGTTCCATTCGTTCCTGAAAAGCGAAGCTGCCAATCGCTTATTGAAGGGTAGGCCGGTCGTCACCGTCATCAATTGCCGCAACATGTGGGTGATGGCCCAGGAAAAGGTAAAAAAGACCTTGCATGAAATCGGGGCCAACCACGTGGGCAACGTCGTATTGGTAGATCGGCACCTCAACCATGTGAGCGTAATCACCATCGTCCACTGGATGATGACCGGCCGCAAAGATGCCTACCTCGGCATATTCCCCAAACCGGGGGTCTCCGACGAGGACATTCAGGCCGCCAGCCGATTTGGTACCCCCGTGTTGACCCACCTGAAAAGCAATGCGTATGAAGGCCTGCAACAGGAGCTGGTTGCACTCGGTGCTGTCCGCATCAAACCCCTGTTGGTATTTGTCGATAAACGGGCCAATGTCCTGTTCGCCAAATGGGCACGGCTGATCCGAAGCAAGGGGCTTCCCGGCGAACGGTCGCGCAAGCCATGGCTCAAGGCGTTCAACTATTACCTGCTTTTCGCCATATGGATCCTCGCCCCTATCGTCAGTTTATTATTTTTAATCCTACATTTGCCCTTTCTTTCCCTCATCCGGAAGGAAACGAGGTACTATCAGTCTGTTAATTTCAAAACACCCCGGTGATGCCAACGGTATATATCAATGCAATAGCGAAGTTTCTACCTAATGACCCTGTTCCCAACGACCGCATGGAGGAAGTATTGGGCATCGTCAACGGCGTCCCTTCCCGTGCACGTTCCATCGTCCTGCGCAACAACCGGATCACGTCGCGCCATTACGCCATCGGTACCGACGGACGGCCTACGCATAACAATGCCGAGTTGACCATGGAAGCCATCAACCAACTGCTGGTCCGGTCGGGTGCCGACGCATCCGCCATCGACATCCTTTCCTGTGGCACCTCGACCCCCGACCAATTGCTGCCCGCTCATGCCAGCATGGTGCATGGGCTATGGCAGAACAGGCCCATGGAACTCAATTCCGCTTCGGGCATCTGTACCTCCGGCATGAATGCGCTCAAATACGCCTACATGGCCATCGCTACCGGAAGTGCGAAACAGGCGGTATGTACGGGCTCCGAACGGGTCTCGTCATGGTTGCGCGCCGACAAGTTCAACAACGAGTCGGAGCGGCTCGCGGCCCTCGAAAAAAATCCCCTTATTGCCTTTGAAAAGGACTTCCTCCGGTGGATGCTCTCCGACGGCGCCGGAGCGATGCTGCTCGCCGATCGGTCGAATCCGGATGGCTTGTCCCTTGCCATACGTTGGGTAGACGGTATCTCCTACGCGCACGAGTTGGAGCCCTGCATGTATGCTGGAGCCATCAAGGCCGACAACGGGAGCCTGCTCCCCTGGAGCGATGCCCATCCGGAAGAATGGCTTGAAAACTCGATATTCGCCATCAAGCAGGATATCAAACTGCTGGAAAGCCACATCATCCCCAAAGGAGTGGAGAGCATCCAGGAAATCCTCCGCAGGCACGAGTTGGCGGCAAGCGAGATTGACCATTTCCTTCCGCATATTTCCTCGTATTTTTTCAGCGACCGCCTCACAGCGGCATTCAAAAAAGCAGGAATCGGTATCCCCGAAGACAACTGGTTCATCAACTTGCACAAGATCGGCAATGTGGGGTCGGCCTCCAGTTACATCCAATTGGAAGAACTCTTCAACACGCGGCCGCTGAAGCGCGGCGAAAAAATTCTGCTGTCCGTACCGGAAAGCGGAAGATTTTCTTATGTTTACGCGTTATTGGAAGTAACCTAGATGATATGAGCCTCGTTTCGTCTCCAGAAGCCATCGCCAAACTGATCCCGCAGCAACCGCCTTTTGTGCTGGTAGACCAGCTCATCACATACGAAGCCGATTGCATCGTTTCCGGCTTCCGCATCCCCGGGCAGCACGTGTTGGTCGACGTTGACGGTTTCCTCACCGAGGGCGGGGTAATCGAGCATTTCGCGCAGACCATCGCCCTGTACCAAGGATACGATTACTTTTTGCGCGGCATGCATCCCCCCGTAGGTTATATCGGCTCCATCAAGCACTTCGAAATACATCAGTTGGCCCGTGCAGGTGACGAGCTCCGTACCACCGTCCATATCCTGCAGCAACTGTTTGGGGTCACCGCCGTGCGCGGGGAGGTAAGGCTCCGCGAACAACTTGTCGCCACTGGCGAAATGCGAACCGTCATAGCCAAAGAACTTGAATAAACAGCAGCCATTCCCCGCAATCGAAGAACTTATCCCCCACCGCCCACCGATGGTCATGGTTGATCGGGTAGAAGTGGTGGACGGCCTCAAAACGGAGACATCTTTCCTCGTAACACCTGGATGCTTCTTCGTCAGCGGTGGCTCGCTGTCTGAAATGGGGATGCTCGAAAACCTGGCACAAACGAGCTTTATCTTCCTCAATTATTTTTTCATCACACCCGGTGAAGCACTCTGGGATAAACGCAAGGACAACCTGGGCGTCATCAGCACCATCCTGGAGCTCGATGTGGTCCTGCTTCCGCAGGTAGGCGACCGGTTACTCACCTGTACCCATACGGAGCTTGTTTTTACCTCGGATTTTTTGAAAATTTGCAACATCCGGGGGCGCGTTTCGGTGAACGGGAACACGGCCCTGACGGCAACCATGAAAATGCTGTTGCAAACCGCCGACCAGTGAGGTTTATTATGAAGACAAACGAAGTCCCCCAGGATGAAGGGAGCCTGGCCAAGAAAAACGTGAACGAACTCTGCTATGCGGTAGACGAACGCGGCCGGTATACCACCGTGCCCAGCCGCGGTTGGGAGGCCAAGACGCTGGCCCTGGCCGAGTCGCTCGAATTGATAGAAGAGCGTATCGCCGCCACCAAGGAGGCAGTCATGGCGGGGCAACTCAGCCCGATTGCCTATTACATGGAGTTGCACCGGATGGACATCGCGCTGCTGGCCAGCTACGCAGGCATACACCGCTGGTTTGTCAAGCGGCACTTCAACCCGAAGCGCTTCGGCAAGCTGAAGGAAAAGACCCTCCGAAAATACGCGGGTGCTTTCGGCATCACCGTCGAACAGCTCACTTCTCCCATTTGGCAAGACAACGAATGAACATCGCTTTCGAACACCGGCAATCGGCCCATTGCGAAAATGGCGTGATTTCCAACCTGCTTAACCACCGTGGCGTCAGCCTCTCCGAGCCCATGGCGTTCGGCATCGGCAGCGGCCTGTTTTTTGTGTACCTGCCCTTCCTGAAGGTCAATTTCGCACCGGGATTCAGCTACCGCCCCATGCCAGGCCAGATTTTCCGGAGACTCGCCAAGCGGCTGGGCATCCGGGTAAAGCACCAACGGTTCTCGTCGCCCGAAAAAGCACGGGCAATCCTGGATGAAAAACTCCGGCAGGGTATCCCTGTCGGGTTGCAGGTGGGTGTCTATCACCTTACCTACTTTCCCGATGAATACCGCTTCCACTTCAATGCCCACAACTTGGTGGTGTACGGCAAGGAGGATGGGGAGTACCTCATCAGCGACCCTGTGATGGACTATACCACCCGGCTCACTGAACAAGAGCTGGAACGGGTACGCTTTGCCAAAGGAGCATTGCCGCCGAAGGGGCACCTGTACTACCTGGAACGGCTGCCCGAGCGCTATGACCTCGAAAAAGCGATAAGGAAAGGTATCCGGCAGACTTGCAACGACATGCTGGCACCGGTGCCCATCGTGGGCGTACGGGCCATGAAATGGGTAGCCCGCAACATCCGCAAATGGCCGGCTTCCATCGGCATCAAGAAAACCAACCACTACCTCGGCCAGCTCGTGCGCATGCAGGAAGAAATCGGCACCGGCGGCGGTGGCTTCCGCTTTATCTATGCGGCATTCCTGCAGGAAGCCGGTAAGGTGCTCGACAACCCCGCGCTTATCCAGCGGTCGGAAGAGATGACCGCCATCGGCGATGCATGGCGCGATTTTGCGTTGGATATCTCCCGCATCTACAAAAACCGGAAATCCGGGCCCGACGTGTACGACAAGCTCTCAGCGCAATTGCTGGATCTGGCCGACCGGGAGAGGCGGTTCTTCGCCCAGCTGAAGAAGGATATTTGAAGTCCGCAAAAATGGCGGAATAAATTCCTATCTTGGCATCAACAACGCAACGCCATGAAGCCTGATGTACGCGTTCCGCCCTCGACAAAAGATTGGAATCTGTTTTTCACAGATGGATATGAAGGCTTATACCGTTGCTTCTCGTATTTTTACGACGACTTTTATCGGTTGGGTATCCACTGGTATAGAGACCCCGATCTCGTAAAGGAATGCATCCACAACCTTTTCCTGGAATTATCGAAAATATGGGACAATCGCCCCGACATCGAAAACAAACGATCATATGTGCTCACCATCTATAAGCGCGTATGCTACAAGACATTCGTCGAATGCACGACCGGAACACCGACTGTCCCGCCCGAGGCATATGAACTGCGGGAGCCATCCTACGAAGACGTGCTGGTAGCTTCCCAGACAGACGAACACCTCGCCCTACGGCTACAAGCGGCACTTGACCAATTGACGAAACGCCAAAAAGAACTGATCAGGCTCAGGTATTACGAAGCACGTCCCATCCCCGAAATCGCCAAACTGCTGTCGCTAACCGAACGCACGGTCTACAACACACTGCACAGTGCCGTCAAGCTGCTAAGGGAACACTTGCTGTTCCTGCTTTATTTATTCGCAGGATTCCAATAGACCGTGCGCCCGCCACGCCCTTCTACCGTAAAGACACGGAAAGCGATAGTACCTTCGGCAGGCAAAGGCCCGGTGTACACGTCGCTCTGCCCGTGGGGCTCACTGCCATCCACCGTGTAGCGGACGACCAATCCGGGGAGCTGCACGTTGGCATATATTTTTCCTTCCTGTTGCAGGACACCTGCTGTCGGGATACGGTAATGGTATCCGCCGGCATAATGGTCGAGCCGCGGCAATTCACGCTGGGCCAACGTATTCAGAAAAACCGACCAATCCCGAAGGTACAATCCCCGGGCCTTGGACTCGTCGGCTTCCGTCGCCCATGCCGGATCGGCGGCCCAAGCCCGTTCGGCGATACCGAAAAACTTGGGCAGCAATAAGTATTCCATCCGTTCGGGCGAGGTGATGACTTCACTCCATAGCGGCGCCTGCAATCCGACGATATTGGCTTTGCCCGCCTCACTGAGCCGTTCTCCGGCAACCGCTGTCTCCAAGCTGCGGTAGTAGTCGTAAGGGACGAACCGAAACGGCTTTTCGACATCCACATACCCACCCCAATATTGCCCGGGTTCATGGAAACTTTCATTATACGCCAAGTCAAAATAGAAATTGGTTACGTTTGTCAAGACGACCTGGTATCCGGCATTCGCGAGGCGATAAGCCAGGTCGACATTGCTCCCAAGGTTATTCCACACGTCCACATGGAAGTTTTCGCCGGCGAAACGGGGTTCCACCACCATTTGGCGCTGTCCGTTCACGACCGCCTTTTTCATGCCGACTTCCTCCCACCCCGATAAGTAAAGCCCACGGGATTTGAGCAAGTCATTGATCCGGGTGAAATAATAATGCCACAAGTCGTCGATATGGGGAATCCCCGGTTCGGCGGCCAGCAGCCGATGTACCGCAGGCGATCTTTCCCACACTCCGTTGGGCACTTCGTCGCCACCGAAGTGGATGGTTTCCAAAGGTGCTCCGGCCTCCCGGTACATCGCCCTGATTTCATCCACCACCTTCTCCAAGAATACATACGTCGATGGCAAGGCTACGTTGATGACGTTGTCATCCCAGTTCTGCACGGAACGGTACACGGACTGGTCTTCCAAATCGCGCAGCAAATACTGACGTGCAGCTACGCTATCGCCCGAAGCCATGAACCGGGCATAACGCGCATCCATCGATTTAATGGCCGCACGGGCATGGCCGGGTGTTTCGATTTCGGGAATAATGCGGATATGGCGCACCGTAGCGTATTCCAGGAGTTCGATGTAATCAGCCCTGCTGTAAAACCCGCTTCCGGTCGCATTGGCGACCCGGGGCCCCGAGCCATAGGAAGGCATCAGGTGCTCGCTGTCATCGAGCGTATGGCCCCGTTTCGCCCCCACCTCCGTCAGTTCGGGCAATCCCGGAATCTCCAACCGCCATGCCTCGTCTTCATTCAAATGGAAATGCATGACATTGACCTTGTACAATGCCAGCAAATCCAATATTTTCTTCACCTGTTCTTTGGTCTGGAAATTCCGTGAGACGTCCAGCATGACGGCCCGATGGCCGAAGCGCGGTTCGTCTTCCAAGACGACCCCCGCAAGTCTGATAGCCGGTTGCTTGGCTTTCCACGACAACGGCGGCAACAGGTTTTTCAGCGATTGGATACCGTAAAAGGCACCGGCCGACGTAGCGGCTTCGATGAGGATGCCGGATGAATCGACCCTAAGCGTATACCCTTCGGCATGCCCGCCGGCCTTTTGGCGCAGGGTAATCGACTTCGGCTCACCCTGGGTGGCGATCTGCAATTCCTGATCCAATACCTTGGCCAATTCGTCTTGCAGGTACCGCGCTTCCTTCTCGAACACCGAGTCGGCTACGATGGATACACCAGGCTCAAGCACGAAGGAGCCCGAAGTATAACGATATGCGCTTGGCGTAGGCAAAACGGGCGGCAGCTGGGCCAAAGGTATGGCGACAATCGGTTCGTTCTGCCGATATACGCGAGACGCGATAGCCCTTTCGAGACTATCGGCCAACGCAAACGGTTTGACGTCGAGCGACAACGGCACCCCTTCCGGATGAGCCTCGGACACCAGGTAAAAGCCTTTGGGGATGTCCGTGGTGTTTTTGATGGTACGCGACAATACGCTAAGCCGAACAGTGGCATCCGGCGGCAGCGGTTTCCACCCATATTTGGGGTATAGCCTGAAAAAATCGCCATTTACCAGTTCAATCGCCACCGCCGCCGTATCGGTATCGGCAACGCTGACCTTTCCGGCGTTGAAATAGATAGACCAGCCTGTTGCCGCCAACGTATCCGTGGACGTGTTGGCGATGGTCAATGCGTAATTCGTTTCGCCGGCACCCAAATGGGAGGTAGTTACAAATTCCCACTGCAATGATAGCGGCTGCCGGTCGACCGTATGGCTCGTCGACGAACACGCTGCCAAGCCCATCAGGGCAAGCAATTGAAAGGAGAAGGAACGCAGAATCATGGTCAGTAAATTATAATTTTAATCGAATCCGTTGTCTTTCGAGTACACCCGTGACAGCGATGATCAACAACGCATAGCCGATGGATTTCGCGATGCCTATCACGCCCGTCCGCAATGCTTCGGGCAATTGCCATCCAATATAGCCTAAAACGGCATAATGAATATAAGGCAACAAGTAACAGGTCAGCGTACTCGTTCCCGCGGGCTTGACGAACCGGTACCATCCGGTCCACCGCTTGGCATCAACGGTATAGACCATCAGTGCGAAGCCCGCCGTGCTGATACCCGCGCAGACCAACGCAAACGACGGCGTTGCCCAGATTTTCGAAATGTTCCACGCTTGGCGGGCCAACAAACCGAAAGCAATCAGCACGGCTGCCGCCGCCGTCGCGCGCCACAGGAAACTTCCCGTATCCGACCGGTATCGCTGGTAAAGCAAGGAAATCAATACGCCGCACGCCGTCAAGGCGGGCAATGCACCGTCGCCAACGATCCAGGCATGGCGCCGCACGCCCGTCAACCAATCGAACGCGCTGGACTGCGCTCCCATATTGAACAGGATAAAACCGACGAATACGGTCAGCTGCGCCCAAGCGCGGCCTTTTGTCAACAAAAACGCAACGGCAACCAACAGGTAACTCCAACCGATGAGTCCCAATATACCCCACCACTGCGGGCGCATAGCGAACCATGCTTCGGGCTGCTCCTCGCGTCGGAAGACGAACGCCAATACCATCAAAGCAGCGCAGCCAACGGTTTTCAGCACATGGGCTGCGGTAGCCTTCGGATTGGGATAGTCCAGCCAAACCAAGAAGAAACCGACCGTGACCAAAACCTGCCAAATCCACTTGGGCAATAGCGCCGTGTCGGCATAGTCGCCAAAGTTGACATGGAAAAAACCCATGACAATCAATGCGAGCGAACGCATCCCGACGTGCGCAGCTATTTTCCATCGCGAATCGCCTTTTTTCAGCCGGCTTTGCATGGCGAACGGCATCGAAAGCCCGACAATGAACAAAAAAGCAGGGAATACGACGTCAGCCAACCCCAGCCCATCCGCTTCGGCAGGCAGGTGTCCGATCCAATCGGGGATGGCAATCAGCGTCCAGGTATCGTTCACAAAAATCATCAACAACATCACCAATGCCCGATAAGCATCGATGGATAACAATCGGTGTGCGGGGGCTGTCGTCATCTGTTCAGGAACGTCCGACAAAGTTATTCTAAAATTTTAAAAATTGTGCCCATCAATGATTTTTCGCCGAGTGCGTCATAGTCGCCCGCCCACAGGTACGCTCCCTTGAAGCCATTTTCCTTGATGTATTCCGCTTTCTGCGTGACCAAGGGGATGCCATTGTAATACGCACCATAGGCCATATCGACAAACTCCTTGTCCTGCGCATCGCTATCCTGCGCCAAGATGTCGCGGTAGGTGATGTAGCTGTACGAACCCCAGTCACGGTTGTTGCCGTCGGCATCGATGGCATCGTATTTCAGGCCGAATGCCGGAATCCCCAGTACGATCTTATCCTTCGGAAACCCTTTTGCCAACCAGATTGCCGCACCGTCTACCAAGTATTGGAAGGGCGATGCCTGACCGCGCGGGGCCCCCGGGCCTACCGTCAGTCCATTTTCAAAGCTCCGCACATTGAGCCAGTCGGCAGCCGACAAATCGGGGTATTCCCAATGTTGCCAACCCGTGGCGACAGTGACGGTAATCGTTGCCTCCGCTGGAAGAGCGGCCTTCAAATCGGACAAGAATGGGCCAATCGCTGCAAGATTAGTCGAGTAGGCACCGGAGTTGATATCGGTCATCATGATATCCACGCCATCCATCCGGCGTGCCGTGACGTAATCCACGACATGTTGCACGACCAGCGCCCGCGTGGCGGCGTCGGCGATGGCCCCGCCGAAATCGTTGCTCTCGTACAGCGCCCATCCATCGAGTCCGGTGAGCCGGCCAGCAATGCCCAGCAATACCGGGATGCCGTGGATATGCGCCCGGGCTACCAATTCATCTGCCGCTTGATTGGTCTGCCCCGCCGTTACGTCGAGCCCTCCATCGGGCAATACCCGCGCGCACTGGAAGGCCACGTGGGTGACCGTACTCCAGTCGACATGGGCGGCCGTACCACCGGCCGACAAGTACGCCATGGCCACCGATGTATAAGGCTTCAAGGTGTAATCCACCGGATTGACGAGGATGGTGGAAGTCCGGCTGGCGGTCTTCCCGGCATTGGTCACCTCCAGTGTAACGGTGTATTCGCCTCCGCCATCGGGCGTAAAGGCGAAAGCCGTATCCTGGGACACCTCCGTACCGTCCACTTTCCAACTGACGGCCACCTTTCCAGCGGGCGAGAACAACAAGCCCGTGAAGTTGGCCGTCTCGCCCTCGGAGATGATCATCGATGGGCTGGTGAATACACCCGTTCGGTCGAATATCCTGGGATGGAAATCCGTACCATCGGTATAACCATCACCTTTTTCGCATCCGGTCATGAGGATCAGGAAACATACCTGAACCCAATAAAAATTTCGCATGTTCATCGCTCTTATAATCATGTTATGGTTGATTAATGGTTTCATCGATTGCACGCAGCAGCGAGTGCTCGTTCTCGCCATCCTGGAGCAACTGCCAAATCATGACGCCTCCGGCGCCGTTGTCCAGTGCGTACAAGGTCTTCCGCTGAATCGTGGGCAGGCCGTTGTAGTAAACCTTTCCGCCTGCAGGCATGGTCAACTCGTCGTCGTGTACCCTGTCGGGCCATTGCAATGCAATGTCGCGGAAAGAAAGGCTTTCGGGTGCCCCTTCGCCGAAACCGTAGCCATAGAAGGGCAGCCCGACGAAAACCCGCTCAGCAGGGATGCCTCTTTTTTCATGGAAATATCGAAAATCGTCCACCGCCATGGCATATGGCGAATGGGGGCCCGGTTTGGCCGGGTTCCACGGCCCTGTCGCATCGTACGACATGACATTGATAAAGTCGTAGTGCTCCAGCGTTTCATCGGAAATCTGGTCGGCGTTCCAAGAGGCCAAGGCTGCCGTCACCAACTTGCCCAACGGTTTTACAGCAGTGGCCACCTCTTCCACGAACGGGGCATAGTGGGCGTTTATCAATGCGTTTTCCAGATCGATATCCACGCCGTCAAACCCAAGGCGGTCCAGTGCATCCACGATACCCAGCACCAGTTTGGCCCGGCCTTGTGCCGTAGCCAGCAAGGACTCCAAATACGGCGGTGGATTTCCACCACCTATCGAGAAAAAAATCCGTACATCATGGGCATGTGCCGTTTCCGCCAAATCGCGGATGGCCGGATCGATGGTGAAAGCACCGGATTCGTCTGGATTGATGAACGCCACGTTCAGGTCGGTGATCCGTTGCCACGGGATCCGGGTGGACACCTGTGTCCAATCGGACGTAAACACATACCCCAATACGCGAAAACGTGGAAGTGTCGGGTCCGCACCCGTGCTTCCCCCCTTTCCACAGGCAGCTCCCACGCACAGCGTGAAGGCCAACCATACCGCATAGCTTATTCCACGTCCCACCATACCCTCCCGTTCCATGAGTTGCTACCGCCTAGCCGCTCCACCGCGGCTTGGTAATTTACGCTGTTTTGCTCCTGCTCCGACAGCGGGTATTCGAATCGCCTCGGCGTAGTCGCCGAATTGGATTCGGCATTCACCGACGAAGGCAATGTTGGGTAGCCGGAGCGACGCCAGTTGGCGTAGGCTTCCGGTCCGTTCAGGAACAACGCGATCCACAGCTGGGTATTAATCACTTCCAGCTCCCTGCCCGGCAGCAACGGTACACTTTGGATAAAACCCGCGATTTCCGTTTCCGTGAATGTCGGTCCATCGGGGAACATGCCCAATTGCTGCAACGCCGCTCGTATGCCATTTTGATAATGGGCCTGTGCATCCGACCCGAATCCGGTGCCAAAGCGCAGCGCAGCCTCAGCCAACAAAAACTCCACCTCCGCATAGGTTTGGTGGAAAAATGGCGCATCGTTGCGGAGGAGGAAATTGGCCAACTGCGCCTTCTGTTCGTTGTTGGTGACGGTGTACGTGCCTAAACCCGGCACGTCGATGGTAAAGGAGTTTTTCCAGTCGTCCCACACATAGTCCGTAGGGTTTACACCCGTGATGCCGACCACCGCGCTGACCTGCTCGGTGATATCCACCCGTTCGAAAGGTCGATAGGGAATATCGATGTAATACCTGGCGATGTGCCTAAGCCGGGGGTCGTTGGTATTCCGCAGTTGGGCAATGAACGTATTGGACAGCCGGGGCAAAACCTCGTGTTGGTTGAGACCTACCGACACGCCGTTGCCACGGATATCGGCATAGTCATTCTGGATGTTTTCGTGACGCATGATGCACATATCGGCATTGCTTTCGAATACCCCTGCCTGAAAAGCGTCCAATGCTTCGTGCTGCGCTTTCGCCGGATCGCGCTTCACCAAGCGCATGGCCAGCCGCAGCCGCAGGGAATTCGCGAACTTCCGCCATGAATCGGCGTTGCCGCCATAGAAAAGATCACCTGTCACCGGATCTTTCGAAGCATCCAACTGTCCGGCGGCGGCTTTCAACTCGTTGAAAAAATCGTTGTAGATATCCTCCTGACGGTCGTAAGCCGGACGCGTGACACCCGTATAAGCCGCTTTCGCAGCCTCGCTATAAGGGATGTCGCCGTAGATATCGGTCAACCGGGCAAACAAATAGACCTTCATAATGCGGCAGATGGCATTCAGGTTGCTGACTTCCGGGCGGCCGTTGGTACGTTCCACGGCATCCACGATATTAAGAATATCGTTGTGGAACGTATATTCCCAGAATGAAGAAAGGTATGGCAAGCTCTTGATATACATCTGGCCGTACCGATTAGCCCATATCCCGCCAATCTGCTGCACCAAGGGCATGGTCATCACCACGCTCAACTTTTCGTTGATTTCGAGGTCGCCCGAAAACCGGGCCTGCACCACCGACAGTTGGATGTTCGGATCGAGGTTGTTTGAACGCGTCGGGTCGATATTCGTATCCCCAAATTTTGTACATGCCCCGAGCAGTAGCACCAGGACTACCATGCAGGCACTGCGATAACCGGCTATTTTCATTGTTTTGTTCGTTGTCATGATGGCCTCCGTTGATTAGAACCTGAAATTAAGATTGAACCCCCAACTGCGCCGCGAAGGCAGCGAACCGTACTCCAGCCCCTGTCCGTTGCTGTTGTTGTAGTTCGAATCGGGATCGATGTTGGGCACTGACTTATGGATGATGAACGGATTGCGGCTTACGACGGCCAAAGTCAAATCCCTTACGCCCCATGTTGATATCCACGATGCCGGGAGGCGATAACTCAAGGTGATTTCACGCATTTTGAAGTACCCCGCATCGTAGATATAGGGGATGGAGATACCGTTCCCATCGGTGTAGATATTCGACCAATAGAGCGAAGGGTCTACCGCCCTGGTGTTCTGTTCGTAGATGGGGTTGCCGTCGGCATCGGTGCCGGTCTGCACCACGCCCTTGGGGACATATCCCCGTACCATCCCCATGGCCAGCCACTCTTCTTCCGTCCTCCCCGCCGCGAGGCGTTCCTCCTCCGACTGTATCCATTCCTCGCGTCCTTCCAACGTGGATTTCAAGCTTCCCCGTGTGGCGGCGAACAGGTTGGACATCGAAAACAAATCAGCGCCAAGCTTCATGTCCACGATGGCGGTGAGCGAAAAATTCCGGTAGCTCATGCTGCTATACAATCCGCCTGTCCATTTGAACGTGCCCTGCCCCAACAGCTGGCGTTCTTCGCTGACCACGGGTGTCAGGTTATTGGGGTTCAAGATGATGTTCCCCTCGGGATCGTACTGGTAGCCGTATCCCAGTATCGACCCATAGGGTGCATCAGGCATGGCAACAACTGCGACGCCCATCCAACGAGCATCGGATAGCGTGAGGAAAGGCACGTCTTCGGCCAACGACCGCACTTCGTTGAAATTCCGCGCAGCGTTGATATTCAGTTCCCATTGAAAGTTTTCGTTCGCTATGGGCTGCGTATTCAGCATGATTTCCAAGCCCCGGTTTACGATGACGCCCGCATTGATGATCTGCGACGTGAAGCCGGATGAAATGGGTATGGGCACCCGGTTGATCTGGTCGCGCGAATGTTGCGTATAATACGTGACATCCAACCCGACACGGTCGCCAAGGAACTTCAACTCAAGCCCTGTTTCAAAGGAGCGGGTACGCGTCGGTTTCAGGTCTGGATTGGGCAATAACGTACTGGATATCCCGCCCACGGACTTGCCCATGAAGGTCAACGGATTCAACGCATAATATAAATCCAATTGGTAAGGATCGGTGTCATTGCCCACTTCGGCAGCCGATACGCGCAACTTGCCATAGGTCAATACGCTTTTATCGATCTTGAATGCATCGGTGAAGATAAAGCTGCCCGCAAGCGATGGATAGATGTAACTGTTGTTGTTCGCAGGCAATGTGGAGGACGCATCATGCCGGATGGTCGCATCCGCATAAAGGAACCCTTTGTAGCCGGCACTCAGCAATACGTACGCCGAATTGTTGTGCTTACGGTAATCGTTTGCGACAACGGCCTTGTCGGCAAAGCTGTTGGGACCGATAACGTCGGTCATGGTCATGTTGAGGAATTCCATGGTTGTCCCCGCATTGCGTATGCGGGAGATACTTGCCCCCAGCCGTGCGGCTAGGTACCACGAGGGTGACACCTGCTTCTGCATGCTAAGCAATACGTCCGATTCGGTCGTGGAATAGCGCTGGTGATTGGTATTCAACCGCCCTGCCAGTGACCCGGGCGTCGTACGCGGCGTATACTTCTCGAAATCGAGGAACGTGAGATCGGTGGCCAACCGACCCTGCACATTCATCCAGTCGGTGATGGTGTAGTTCAGTTGGAGCGCTCCCATCAATCGGTCCTTGGTGGTCTCGTTGCTCATCTCGTTGATGATCCAATAGGGATTCAAGCGGTACTGGCCCCCACCCCAATCGACGTACGTGCCTTGGGCGTCTTTATAGTAGTCTTTGAAGTACGCCTGATCCACGTTGTTGGCCAGCCCGACGAAATTATTGCCGATATTGCCGGGGTCATCAGCCAAAGCCGGGCGATTGGTGACCTCCTCGTTGAGGTAATATGCCCGCGCCTCCATCGTCAGCTTATCGCCGAATTTGGAATTGCCGTTGAATGTAAACGAATTACGGCGCAGTCCGCTCTGGGGTACGATATCCTGGTTGCGCATATCCGAGACCGCCAAACGGAACGAGGACCGTTCGGTAGCGTTGGTCAGTGCCAGGCTATTGGTATACGTCGCACCCGTACGGAAAAACCCGCTGATGTTATCTTTTGCCAGGGCATAGGGTCTAAGCTGCCCATCAAAATACGGAATGGTCAGGTTGGGATCCAAGCGCGGACCGAAATTGGAGAACAACGATGTCCGTGCCTGGTTGGCATCCAACACTAAGTTCTGGTTGCGCCCTTGCCCATACAGCGTTTGATAACCGTCGAATGTCGTCAATTGGTTTTCAAAGGTCATCGTGCTGTTGAGTTCGATGCCCAATTCTTTGCTGGCACTGCCCTTTTTGGTAGTAATCAAAATGACGCCGTTGGCCGCCCTACTGCCGTAAAGTGCGGCGGCGGAAGGCCCTTTCAGTACGCTGACTTTGGCGATGTCATCCGGATTGAGCGCCGAAATAGCGTCGCCGAGGTCGTACCCCGCCGCAAACTTTCCACCGTCTACCTGGCCGTAGTTGGAATTGTCCATCGGAATGCCGTCCACGACATAGAGCGGCTGGTTGTTGCCCGTGATGGTGGTAGCTCCTCGGATGATTACACGCGACGAACCCGAGGGCCCACCGGCCGTGAAATTGATAACCAACCCCGCGCCCCTCCCCGCCAGTGAATTGATTACATTGGGTTCGCGTACCTTCTTCAACTCGTTGCCTTCCACTTCAGCTACCGAATACCCCA
>Ga0182792_1000895_pt1 | contig 26113 bp, 23 predicted proteins | sample Passage237B_FD_130497 | JGI IMG/M metagenome (GOLD analysis project Ga0182792, IMG submission 130497) | Cellulose adapted compost microbial communities from Newby Island Compost Facility, Milpitas, CA, USA - Passage2 37B (version 2) (version 2) ...
CCCGCCTGCACGTGCTGCACATCTCCACCGCCGACGAGCTGGCCCTGTTCGAGCGCGGCCCGCTGGTCGGGGCCGACGGCAAGGTGCGCAAGAAGATCACCGCCGAGACCTGCATCCACTTCCTGCGCTTCGACCGCGCCGACTACGCGCGGCTGGGCAACCTCATCAAGTGCAACCCGGCGATCAAGGACGCCTCCGACCGCCAGGCCCTGGTCCAGGCCCTGGTCGACGACGTGGTCGACGTGCTGGCCACCGACCACGCCCCGCACACCCTGGAGGAGAAGCAGAAGCCCTACCTGCAGGCGCCGTCGGGCCTGCCGCTGGTGCAGTACGCGCTGCTGGCGGCGATCGAGCTGGTGCACGAGGGCAAGCTGGACATCACCCGGGTGGTGGATAAGGCCAGCCATGCCCCGGCGCGGCTGTTCGACGTGGCCGGACGCGGCTTCCTGCGAGAGGGCTACTGGGCCGACCTGGTGCTGGTCGAGGACAGCCCGCTGACCGTGCGCCGCGAGGACGTGCTGTCCAAGTGCGGCTGGTCGCCGTTCGAGGGCACCACCTTCCGCTCGCGCATCGCCTCGACCTGGGTCAACGGCCAGCTGGTGTGGAACGGCCGCGAGCTGGTCGGTGCCCCCGCCGGCCGCCGCCTGGAGTTCGATCGCTGATGCGGGCGGTCCTGGGCGCCGCCCGCCAGGCCCTGCTGGCCGCGCTGCTGGCCTTTGCCCTGCCAGGCGCCGCGCAGGACGATACCCGGGTGGTGTTCCCGGCCAGCGTGCCGCAGGGTGCGATGGTGATCGGCAAGGTGCCGCCAGGCAGCCGGGTGGAATATGCAGGTCGGGTCCTGCGCACCACCGGCTACGGCACCGTGGTTTTCGGCGTCGGCCGCGACCAGGCCGCACCGGTGGAGGTCAACGTGGTCCGGCCCGATGGCGTGCGCAGCACCGAGCGCATCGCGGTGACCCCGCGGGACTGGCCGGTGCAGCGGGTGGACGGGGGGCCGCCGAAGACGGTGGACCCGCCGCCGGCCATCGCCGAACGCATCGCCCGCGAACAGGCCCAGGTCACCGCGGCGCGCGCCCGCGACGACGACCGCGCCGATTTCGCCCAGCGCTTCATCTGGCCGGTGCAGGGCCGCATCAGCGGCCGCTTCGGCAACCAGCGCGTGTATAACGGCAAGCCCGGTTCGCCGCATTCGGGCATGGACATCGCCGCGCCCACCGGTACCCCGGTCAAGGCCCCGGCCGCCGGCGTGGTGACCTTCGCCAACCCGGACCTGTACCTGACCGGCGGCACCCTGCTGCTGGACCACGGCTTCGGCATCAGCTCCAACTTCCTGCACCTGTCGCGGATCGACGTGAAGGCCGGCGAGCGGGTGGAACAGGGCCAGGTGATTGGTGCGGTGGGCGCGACGGGCCGGGCGACAGGGCCGCACCTGCATTGGGGGATGAACTGGTTCGATGTCCGCATCGACCCCTTGCTGGTGCTGGAGCGCCCGTAACACGGGCGGTTCACCCGCCTCGCGCGCGGCGGCGCGTTTTTCCGGCCCGCGGCCCGGAGCATATCGGGGCGCGGTTCGATGTCCGCGTCGACCCGCTGCTGGTGCTGGACCGGCCCTAACGCGGGCGGTTCACCCGCCTCGCGCGCGGCGGCGCGTTTTTCCGGCCCGCGGCCCGGAGCGCATCGGGGCGCGGTTCGGATGTCCGCATCGCCCCCTTTCTGATGCTGGAACGCCCGTAACACGGGCGGTTCACCCGCCTCGCGCGCGGCGGCGCGTTTTTCCGGCCCGCGGCCCGGAGCGCATCGGGGCATGCACCGGCTTCATCCGCCGCGCCCATCCGGCGCGCTAGCATTCAGCCCCCGGCAGCCCCGTACACATGACGATGGATGACCTGTTTGCCCAACCTGCCCGGCCGCGCGGCGATGGCGGCAGCATCCATGTCGGCATTGGCGGCTGGACCTATGCTCCCTGGCGCGGCGGGGTGTTCTACCCGGAAAAGCTGGTCCAGCGGCGCGAGCTGGAGTACGCCAGCCGCCAGCTGACCGCGATCGAGATCAACGGCACCTACTACGGCGCGCAGAAGCCGGAAACCTATGCGAGGTGGCGCGACCAGACCCCGGAAGGCTTCCTGTTCACCGCCAAGGCCCCGCGCCGGATCATGGAAAGCCGCCGGCTCGCCGCCACCGGCGCCCAGGTCGAGGACTTCATCGGCGGCATCGCCGCCCTGGGCGAGCGCCTGGGCGCGTTGCTGTGGCAGTTCGACCGCGGCCAGTCGCCGGCGCCGGCCGAGCTGCTTGCCTTCCTCGACCTGTTGCCGGCCGCCACCCCGGACGGGCGCCGCCTGCGCCACGCCCTGGAATTGCGCGACCGCGCCCTGTTCACCCCGGACCTGGTCACCCAGCTGCGCGCGCGCAATATCGCCCTGGTCCACGCAGGCTCGGACGAGCACCCCTCCTTTGCCGACCTGACCGCCGACTTCTGCTACGCCCGGCTGATGCAGGCCCGCGACGAGCTGCCCTGCGGCTACACCGATGCCGAGCTGGACGCCTGGGCCGGGCGCGCCCGCGCCTGGGCCGCCGGCCAGGACCCGCAGGACCTGCCGCAGCTGCGGTCCGCGCCGCCGCCTGGGGTGCCGCGCCAGGTCTTCGTGTTCTTCATCGCCGCAGCCAAGCACCGCAATCCGGCCGCCGCCCAGGCCCTGCTGGCGCGGCTGTGAGCCCGTGGCGGGGCGCGAGCATGGCATGCGACCATCCGCGCCATGACCGCCGCCACCCCGCGCCAGCCTGCCAGTGCCCGCTTCGCCCTGGCCCTGCTCGCACTGTTTACCGCCATCTGGCTGGCCCTGGGCATCTGCCCGCGTTACCGCGAGGACTGGATGCTGGAAAACATCCTGGTGGTGGTCGCGGTGCCGGTGCTGGCCATCGGCTGGCGGCGCCTGCCGATGACCCGGCTCAGCTACGCCTGTCTGTTCGCCTTTGCCGTGCTGCACGAGGTCGGCGCCCACTACACCTATGCGGACGTGCCGTATGACGCCTTCTGCCGGCAATACCTAGGCTTTTCCCTGGACGCGGCACTGGGCCTGGGGCGCAATTCCTTCGACCGCCTGGTCCATTTCCTGTACGGGCTGCTGGTGACCCCGGCCTGCGTCGAGCTGCTGGACCGGGTCGCGCCGCCACGCGGGATCTGGCGCTACCTGATGCCGGTGTCCTTCATCATGGCCCACTCCATGCTGTTCGAACTGTTCGAGTGGCTGGCCGCCAGCGTATTCGGCGGCGACCTGGGCCAGGCCTACCTGGGCACCCAGGGCGATGTGTGGGACGCGCACTGGGACATGGCCCTGGCCATGCTCGGCGCCATCGCCACCGTCGCGGTCCTGGGCCTGCGCGGCTGGCTGGCGGAAAACCGCTGAATTCCTGCCGGAAAGCGCACAGCAAGGGCCGCCGGCAGCAGCGATAATGCGCCATGGCCAATCCCGATGTCCGCCGCGCCCAACTGCAGATCCACTTCTGCGTCCTGCTGTGGGGCTGCACCGCCATCCTCGGCAAGCTGATCACCCTGCCCGCCCTGCCCCTGGTCTGGTGGCGGATGCTGCTGGTGGTGGCCATGCTCCTGCTGCTGCCCGGGGTGTGGCGCGGGCTGGCACGGATGGCGCCGCGGGTGCTGCTGGCCTATGCCGGGATCGGCGCGGTGGTGGCCCTGCACTGGCTGACCTTCTACGGGGCGATCAAGCTGGCCAATGCCTCGGTGGCGGCCACCTGCATTGCCCTGGCCCCGGTGTTCACCGCGGTGATCGAACCCTGGGTGGCGCACCGCCCCTTCCGCCTGCGCGAACTGGTGCTGGGGGTGGCGGTGCTGCCGGGCGTGGCCCTGGTGGTGGGCGGCGTGCCCGACGGGATGCGCGCCGGGGTGGCGGTGGGTGCGCTGTCGGCGCTGCTGGTGGCGGTATTCGGCTCGCTCAACAAGCGCATGGTCGCCCACGGCGACCCACTGACCGTCACCGCGCTGGAACTGGGTGCCGGGGCGCTGGTGCTGGGCCTGCTGGCCCCGGTCCTGCCGGTGTTGCTGCCGGGCCTGGCCGGGCCGCTGCTGCCGCCCCCCGGCCTGCGCGACAGCGCCCTGCTGCTGGTCCTGGCCGGCGCCTGCACCCTGCTGCCCTTCGCCCTGTCGCTCGCGGCCTTGCGCCATGTCAGCGCCTACAGCGTGCAGCTGGCGACCAACCTGGAGCCGGTGTACGCCATCACCCTGGCCATCGCCCTGCTGGGCGAGCAGCGCGAACTGAGCCCGCAGTTCTACCTGGGCGTGTTCCTGATCCTGGCCGCGGTCTTCCTCGAACCGATGCTGGCGCGGCGGCGGCAGCCGGCGCCGGCCGCCTGAGCGGCCGGCTCAGGCCTGTTCCACTTCCACCTGGTCGCGGCCGCCGCCCTTGGCCCGGTACAGGGCCTGGTCGGCGCGCTCCATGGTGGCCCGGGGATCCTCGCCCGGGCGCCACTGCGCCACTCCGATGCTGGCGGTCACCACCAGCCCGCCGGCCACGGTCTGCAGGGCCTGGCGAAGGAACTCGCACTGCAGCCGCGCCTCGTCCAGGGTGGCGCCGGGCAGCAGCATGGCGAACTCCTCGCCACCCCAGCGCGCGACCATGCCGGCGGCGGCGAACTGGGCCTTGAGCAGGGCCCCGACCCCGGACAGCACCCGGTCGCCCTCGGCGTGGCCATGCAGGTCGTTGATGGCCTTGAAGTGGTCCAGGTCCATGAGCGACAGCGACAGCGGCGCACCGTCGCGACCGGCACGCTCGCAGGCCATGGCCACGGCCGCGGCAAAGGCGCGGCGGTTGCCCAGACCGGTGAGCGGATCGGTGCGGGTCTGCTCGACCAGGTCCTCGTTCTGCTCGGCCAGCTGCCGCGAATACTCGGCCAGGCGCTCCTCGTACCACTGCCGCTCGCGCAGGTGCAGGTCCATCAGCCGGCTGTACTCGCGCATCTGCAGCAACAGCGAGAACTGCCGGCCCAGGGCCTGCAGCGCCCGCACCTGGTCGGGCGACAGGCGCCCGGGCTGGCTGTCGAAGGCGCACAACGTGCCCAGCGGCATGCCACCGGCGTCGCACAGCGGCACCCCGGCGTAGAAGCGGATGCCCTCCTCGCCGGCCACCGCCGGATTGTCGCGGAAGCGCGGGTCCTGGCAGGCATCCTCCACGGTCATGACCTGGTCGGGCTGGAGGATGGCGTGGGCGCAGAAGGAGCGGTCCAGCGGGGTCTGGCTCAGCTCGAAGCCGCGCCGGGCCTTGAACCAGTGCCGGTCCTGGTCGACCAGGGAAATGGCCGCCAGCCGGGTCCCGCAGATCACCCGCGCCACCTCGGCCAGGTCGTCGAAGGCCTGTTCGGGCGGGGTGTCCAGCAGCCCGGTGGCGCGCAGCGCCGCCAGGCGTTGTGGTTCGTTGACCGGTTTCGGCGGCAGCGGCATCCCCTGGCTCCTGTTGGCGGCGCTACCAGTCCGTATGCCCGGGCAGCAGCCCGTGCAGTTCGGCATCGGTGAGGTTGCGCCATTGCCCGGGCTTGAGCACACCGAGCTTGATGTTGTCGATGCGGACCCGGCGCAGCTGGGTGACGCGGTAGCCGAAGGCCGCCGACATCAGCCGGATCTGCCGGTTCAGGCCCTGCTCGAGCACGATCCGGAAGCCGAACTTGGCGATCCGGCTGGTCCGGCACGGCAGGGTCATCTGGTTGTGGATGCGGACCCCGCGGGCCATGCCGCGCAGGAATTCGTCGGTCACCGGCTTGTTCACCGCCACCAGGTATTCCTTCTGGTGGCGGTTCTCCGCGCGCAGGATCTGGTTGACGATGTCGCCGTTGCTGGTCAGCAGGATCAGGCCCTCGGAATCCTTGTCCAGGCGGCCGATCGGGAAGATCCGCTGCTCGTGGCCGACAAAGTCCACGATGTTGCCCTTGACCGAACTCTCGGTGGTGCAGGTGATGCCCACCGGCTTGTTCAGGGCGATGTAGACGTGGCGGCGCCCGGCCCTGGCGCTGCGCGGGCGCAACGGCTGCCCATCCACCAGCACGGTGTCGCCCTCGGCCACCATCGTGCCGATGCCGGCGCGCTCGCCGTTGACGCTGACCCGGCCGGCCGCCACCAGACGGTCGGCCTCGCGGCGGGAGCAGTAGCCGGTCTCGGCAATGAACTTGTTTACGCGGACTGTCATCGACGCATTATCCCCGAGCCGGGGCCAGCCCGCTGGCCTTGGCCGGACGGCCGCCGCCCGGGTCCAGCCGCCGGTGCGCTTCAGGCCCGGGCCGGCACGGCCAGCGGCGGCGGATCCACCACCACCTGGTCGCGCCCACTGCGCTTGGCCCGGTACATGGCGCCATCGGCACGGCGCAGCAGGCCGGCCGCGTCGCGATCGTCCACGCCCAGCGCGGTCAGTCCGATGCTGGCGGTGACCTTCAGCCCGGGCACGCCGATCCGCGAAGCCACCTGCGCCACCTCGACGCGGATGGCCTCCATCCGCTGCGCCGCCGAGGCCAGCTCCACCCCGGGCAGCATCAACAGGAACTCCTCGCCGCCCATCCGCACCACCTCGCTGCGGTTGCGCAGCGAGCCCAGCAGGACCCTGGCCACCTCCACCAGCACCCGGTCGCCGACCTCGTGCCCATGCTCATCGTTGATCTGCTTGAACAGGTCGATGTCGAGGAAGGCCACGGCCAGCGCCCCGGAATCGTCCGCCACGCGTGCTTGCGCCACCAGGCTCTCCAGGGTGCGCAGCCCGGCACGGCGGTTGGACACCCCGGTCAGGGCGTCGGTATCGGCCAGCACCTGCATCTCGTCACGCTGCCGGCGCAGCCGCCCCAGGCGCTGGTTTAGCACGTAGGCGCCCACGGTCAGGAACCAGGTGATGCAGAACTGCAGGCCCTCCATCCGGTACTCGGCCAGCCACTGGCTGCCGGAAACCTCGAGCAGGCCCATCACCATGAACGGCAGCATCGCCAACGGACCGACCACGGCCTCGCCCTGGCGCCGGGCGCGGGCGCCACGGCGGCCACGCACCACCGCCACGTACACCGCGACCACGAACACCAGGGCAATGCCGATGCTGGAGGCCACGTCGATCACACGCGTCAGCGGGGCCAGCGCCGGCTCCGGCAGCAACACGCCCAGGACCAGGGCGCCAGCGCAGAACACCACGCAAAGCAGCCGTGCCGGGCGCGCCGCGCGTGCCCAGACCCAGGGGCCACCGGCCAGGGTCCACATCGCGAACAGCAGGGCGCCCATGCCCACGCCGGAGGCGGCCAGCAGCCAGCGCGACTCGTTGTCGTCCACCGGAACCCAGGGCTGCGGATAGCCGGTCAGGCCGCTCATCACCGCCTGCCACATCACCATCAGCAGGCACAGCAGGGTAAAGCCCAGGAACAGCGGGTCGCGGCTGCCGACGAAGCCCAGCAGCGCGGTGAAGCCCATGGCGATGGCCACGGCCAGGGTGGCGGCGCGGATCACCAGGCGCAGGGTGTCGTTCTGCTGGATCTGGCTGGGCGCGCCGATGCGGATGGTGGGTACCCATTCGCGCTTGACCGGGCTGCTCCAGGCCACCCTGATCGGTTCGGTGGAACCGGCATAGGGCACCAGCACCATGCCCACGCCGGCGATGAAGCGCGAGTCGCGGCTGGCCGCGTCATGCATGCGCCCGCACACGGTGCGCTCGCCCTGGGAAATCATCACCTCGCCGGAGAGCACGTTGAACACGTTCACCGCCTGCGGCACCCCGGGCCAGCCGCCCGGCGGCGGCGGGATCTCCAGCCGCTGGTCCAGGCCGGCGATGATCTCCGGCGTACAGGGGCGTTGCGGCGCCGGCTCCCAGGCCACTTCGCCGGTGAGCAGGTGGCCGCGCTCCCACAGCGGCTGCACCCCGCGGGTGAACTGCCACACCAGCAGCAGCAGGCCGAACAGGAACAGGCCGGCCAGCAACAGGGGACGGCCGGGCCTCGCACCCGGTTTCGTGCTGCCCCTGCCCCTGGTCAACTGCGCTCGCTGTCCTGGGTCCATCCTGCTCCTTCGGCCCCCGCCAGGTCCCGGCGCCAGGCTCCGCCCGCGTCCGGCGAAGCCTGCCTTGCCGCCACTTTACCCCTTGTCACCAACCCGGCCACAAGCCCGGTCCGCGACGTGAATCACACTCTGCACACCCACCCTGGCCTGCTCAGGCGCGCGGGCGTGGCGGCCCCTTGCGGTGCGGCTTGCCCGGGCGCGGCCCCGGTCGCACCCCCGTGGGGCGGAAGCGGGCGCCCGGACGGGGGCCGGCATTGGCATGCGGACCCGGGGCATGGCTGCCATCCCAGCGGCTGATCAGCAGCTGCTGGCCGACCACCCAGGCCTTCTGCAGGTGATTCATCACCTCCGGCGGCATGCCCTCGGGCAGGTCGAGGATGGAATGGTCCTCGTGGATGTCGATGCGGCCGATGTAGCGCGCCTCCAGCCCGGCCTCGTTGGCGATCGCGCCGACGATGTTGCCCGGCTTGACCCCGTGCACGTGGCCGACCTCGACCCGGTAGGTCTCCATGCCCGGCTGCGGTGCTTCGCGCGGCGGCTTGGGCGCGCGCGGCGGACGCGCGGCATAGGCCTCCTCGCCCGGGCCGCGCGGGGCGCGCGCCTGGCGCGGCTCGCGTTCCGGGCGCGGCGGCGGGTCGTTGACTTCCAGCAACAGCGGGGTTTTGCCCTGGGCCAGCCTGGCCAGGGCCGCGGCCACTTCCACCGCGGTGATGCCGCGCTCGTCGGCATAGCGCTCGACCAGCTCGCGGTACGGCTCCAGCCCGCCCTCCTCCAGCACCCCGGAGATCTTGCCGAAGAAGCGCTCGACCCGGCGGTTGTTCACCGCTTCCACGGTCGGCAGGCGCATTTCCTCGATCGGCTGCCGGGTGGCGCGCTCGATCGCGCGCAGCATGCCCTTCTCGCGCGGAGTGACGAACAGGATCGCCTCGCCGCTGCGCCCGGCGCGGCCGGTGCGGCCGATGCGGTGGACGTAACTCTCGGTGTCGTAGGGGATGTCGTAGTTGAGGACGTGGCTGATCCGGTCCACGTCCAGGCCGCGCGCGGCCACGTCGGTGGCGACCAGGATGTCGAGCTTGCCGTCCTTGAGCTGCTGGATGATGCGTTCGCGCTGCTGCTGCTGCAGGTCGCCGTTGATTGCCGCGGCGGTCTGCCCGCGCGCCTGCAGCTTCTCGGCCAGTTCCTCGGTGCCGGCCTTGGTGCGTGCGAACACGATCATCGCGTCGAACGGCTCGGCCTCGATGATCCGGGTCAGCGCGTCGAGCTTGTGCATGCCGCTGACGAACCAGTAGCGCTGGCGGATGTTGGCCGAGGTGGTGGTCTTGGCCGCGATCGTGACCTCGGCCGGGTCCTTCAGGTAGGTCTGGGCGATGCGCCGGATCGGGGCCGGCATGGTCGCCGAGAACAGCGCCACCTGGCGCTGCGGCGGGGTCTTCTGCAGCACGGCCTCGACGTCGTCGATGAAGCCCATGCGCAGCATCTCGTCGGCCTCGTCCAGGACCAGGCACTTGAGCTCGGACAGGTCCAGGGTGCCGCGGTTGAGGTGGTCGATCACCCGGCCCGGGGTGCCCACGACCACGTGCACGCCGCGGCGCAGGGCCGCCAGCTGCGGGCCGTAGCCCTGGCCGCCGTAGATCGGCAGGACCTGGAAGCCGGGGATGCGGGTGGCGTAGCGCTGGAAGGCCTCGGCCACCTGGATGGCCAGCTCGCGGGTCGGGGCCAGGACCAGGACCTGCGGCTTGCCGCGGGCCGGATCCAGGTTGGCCAGCGTCGGCAGGGCGAAGGCCGCGGTCTTGCCGGTGCCGGTCTGGGCGGTGCCCAGCACGTCGCGGCCGGCCAGCAGCGCGGGGATGGTGGCGGCCTGGATCGGCGAAGGCGATTCATAGCCGACATCGGCCAGGGCGGCGAGCAACGGCTCGGGGAGGCCGAGATCGCCGAAGCGCGGCGCGGCAGGGGATTCTTGTTGGGGGGCGGACATCCGGGACTCCGGCGGCGCGCGCCGGGGATGGCGCGGCGGGGGACTGAAACAGGACGACATTGTGCGCCCTGCCGGGGTGAAAGTCCCGCCGCGCCTGAACGGAGCGGCTCCAGCCGTTCAGACGCCGCCGGGTTTCAGCCCGGGTGGCCGGCCGCCGCGCCAGGCTCCGGATGGCGGACGCTGGCAGCGGTCGGCGCAGTCTCGGCATGGCCGGCATCGGCCTCCTCGACCTGCACCGGTGCCTCCTCCCCGCCTGCCTCGCCCAGGGCGTTGAACTCGGCCAGCGGGCTCTCGGCCGGGCAGTTGCCGTCGGGGAAGCCGAAGTCGCGGCGCAGCAGCAGTCCGCAGGCATTGAGCGCCAGCACGGTATGCGCGTCGCGGCAGCGCTGGTCGAAGGCGCGCACCCAGGCGTCGCGGCGGCGCATGAAATCGTCGCCGCACTTCTCCAGCAGGCGGATCCGGTCCAGGTCGTCCTGGGCGGCGTTGTTGCCGGCCAGGCCATAGCCCTGCAGCTCGTCCACGGTCAGCAGGCGCAGGCTGCGGTTGGGCACGGTCTTCATCACGTCGGCCAGCAGGGGCGAGGCCCCATTGCGCTCCAGGTAGGCGCGCACCGTGGCGTACACCGCCTGCAGCTCGGTATTGAGCTCCTCGCGGGTGGTGGCGGTGGAGCTGAGCCGGATGATGCGGTGGATGCCCACCCGTCCGGCCAGGACCCGGCTGTCGCCGCCGGCCAGCACGAACACGCAGGCGCTGTGGCAGACCGAGTCCTCGCGCACCCACAGGGTCCAGTGGTTGTTGCCGATCCAGTCGCCGGCGCGGATCGCGTCCTCGACCTGGCCGCCGGTGGAATCCAGGTCCAGGATCCGGTTGCCGATGCCCAGCGCGTCGGCCACCCGGGTCACGCGCTCGACCAGGGCGGTGAAGTCGCTGGCGATCTTGCCCTGGTAGCGCAGGCGCAGCACATCGCCCTCCACGCAGGCGCCGGCCTGGGCGGACAGGCTTTCGCGGGACAGGCTGGCCACCGCCTCGCCATCGCCTTGGCTGTAATCCAGGCCGCAGCTGATCCAGGCCTGGCCCGAGGCCAGCTCCAACGGCGACCAGTCGGGCGCCTTGGGCCTGGCCGGGGGGCGTTCGGGCTTGGCCGCCGGCGCCTGCGGCAGCACCGGCGCGCGGCTGACCGCGCCGCCCTCCTCGGGCGAGGCCACGGTCTGGGTCTGGGCCGGGGCCTGCACCGGCGCCGGGGCTGGCTGTTTGCACCCGGCCACGGCCAGGGCCGCCAGCAGCAACAGGGGTCGGAACCGGAACGACGTGGCGGCAAAGGTCACGGGCAGGCGCGGTGCAGCGGAAGTCCCGTCCAGTCTAGGCGTTGCCCGCGGCGGCAACGCAACCGGCGCTAAACGCGCGCCTTCAGCCGGCCAGCAGCGGCCACAGCACCAGCAGCAGGCCGGCCATCGACACCACCCAGGCCAGCGAGCGCAGGTAGCGGATGCCGGCCACGTAGAACCCGGCATGCGCGACCCGCCCCCAGAAGTACAGCTGCATGCCAAGCGCGGTGCCTTCGCCGGTGCGCCCGGCCACGACCACCGCCACGGCCGCGGCGGCCAGCAGCGGGAAGGTCTCGAGGAAATTGCGGAAGGCCCGGTCCGCACGCCCGGCCATGCCCGCGGGCGGCGCCAGCGGCTCCTCGCGGTTGCCGGCGTTCCAGGCCACGCCGCGCTGGCGGGTGACCAGCGCGGCGGCCCACAGGAGCAACGCCAGTCCAAGCACCACCGACCACGCCAGGTATTGCAGCTCCACCGCCATCGACCTGTCTCCCTGCCACTGCCACGCAGTGTAGCAACGGCCGCTACCATGGCCACGATGAGCGCCCATCCCCCGGCTCCCACGCCGCCTCCCCGCCCCACCGCGACCGGCCTGCTGCGTGAACTGCGCCAGCTGCGCCCGGCCCCGCCGCGGCGCTGGGCCTTTTCCCTGCGCGCCGCGCTGGCCATGGGCCTGCCGGTGCTGGCCGGCTGGTGGGGCGGCGACCTGGCCGCGGGAATGATGGCCACCATCGGCGGCTTCACCTCGCTCTACTGCAGTACCCGGCCCTATGCCGCGCGCGCCATCGGTCTGGCCGCCACCGCCCTGGCCTTCGCCCTGGCGGTGATGTTCGGCCTGTGGCTGGAGCATTACCCGGTGCTGGTGGTGCCGGCCCTGGCGCTGGTGGCGATGCTGGCCACCTGGACCGCCAACGCGCTGCGCCTGGGCCCGCCCGGGGCCTACCTGTTCGTGCTGGCCTGCGCCGCCGGCACCGCCCTGCCAGCCAGCCACATCCAGCCCTGGCAGGCCGGCGTGCTGGTGCTGTGCGGCGGCGCCGGGGCCTGGCTGCTGCACATGCTGGGCGCGCTGCTGCATCCGCGCGGCCCCGAGCGCCAGGCCGTGGCCATGGCCGCCCGCGCGGTGGCCGCGCACGTGGCTGCCGGTGGCCACGCCCCGGCGCCACGCCGGCACGCGGCCCAGGCCCTGCACGAAAGCTGGCAGACCCTGGTCGGCTTCCAGCCCTTCCCGGCGCGCCGTGGCGGCGAGCTGGAACGGCTGCGCGCGCTCAATCGCCAGCTGCACCTGGTCTTCGCCCAGGCCATGGACGAAACCCTGGGCCCGGAACAGCGCGCGCAGCTGCAGGGCCAGGCCAACGAACTGGCGGCCCAGGCCCAGGCCGCGGCCATCCGCCGCCCCGCGCAGCTGCCGCCGGGTCCGGTGCCGCACGGCTACCCGCGCTCCTGGACCCTGCTGCGCGAGGGCATCGCCCCAGGCTCCAACAACCTGCGCACCCTGCTGCGGGTCGGCCTGGCCACCGCCATGGCCGGGCTGGTGGCCGGCGCGCTGGAGCTGGAACGGGCCTACTGGGCCATCGCTGCGGCCCTGCTGATGCTGCACATGGGCCTGGACTGGCCGCGCACGGTGGTCCGCGCGGCCGAGCGCACCGTGGGCACCTGGTGCGGCCTGCTGCTGGCCGGCGCGGTCCTGGCCTGGCATCCGGCCGGACCGTGGCTGGCACTGGCCATCGCCGTGCTCCAGTTCACCATCGAGATGACCGTGGTCCGCAACTACGCCCTGGCGGTGGTGTTCATCACCGCCGCGGCGCTGACCATCGCCAGCGGCGGCCAGCCGGTGGCCGACATTGGCGGCATGCTCCTGGCCCGTGGCCTGGACACCCTGCTTGGCTGCGCCTGCGCCCTGCTCGCCTACCGCCTGCTGCCGCCCCGCGCCGACGCGCGCACCCTGGCCCAGGGCATGGCCCAGTGCCTGCTGGCCCTGCGCACGCCCTGCCAGGGCCTGGCCCGCGGCGAGGTCACCTCGGCCACGGCCCGCGCCGCGCGCCGCGACCTGCAGCACGCCGGTTTCCTGCTCGAACAGCGGGTGGACGAGGCCATCGCCGGCAGCCGACCGGCGCGCCTGGCCGCCGAACGCTGGTGGCCGGGGGTGTCGATCTGCCAGCGCCTGGTCTACCGGGTGCTGGCCGCCTGCTGGGACCTGGAGCGCGAGCCGGGCCCGGCCGCCCATCCCGCTTTCACCGCGGAGGAAGCCGCGGCCCTGCTGCAGGCGCTGCAGGCCCAGGCGGACGCGCTCCTGGCACTGCGCCTGCCGCCGCCACTGCCGGGGGCATTGCCAGCGCTGCTGCAGGGCGACCTGCGCGACCTGGACCGGTTCCTGCGCGCGGCGCTGGCGCACGCGGACTGAGCCGGGTTCCGGGCGCGCCCCGGCCGCCGCATCCGCCGCCTCCGGATGCCCGCCTCAGCCGGCCTTGTATTCCTTTTCCTCGATGAACATCGAGCCGGCCATGCGGTTGATGTCGTTCTTCAGCCCGACCCGCTCGCCATTGGTACGCCCCACCGCGCGCGCCAGCTCGATGAAGCCGACATCGAAGTCCTGCGCCGCCTCCTTGGCCCGCAGCGCGTCCTGGATGTCCCACATGGCCTCGTTGACCTGGCGCAGGCGCTCGCGCACCGGGGCCACCTCCGGGTGCCGCTCCTCGATCCCCTGCCAGACCTGGAGCAGGCCATCCAGCTCGACCTGCACATTGGCCCGCTTGGCCGGGTCCTCGATGCGCTCGGCCTTGATCTGCAGGATGGTGATCTTGTCGACCAGTTCGCCAATGGAAACCGGTACCTGGACGGTGTTCATGGGTGGGGGACTCCTGTGTGCAGCCGCCAATGATGGACCAAGCCCGGCGCCGGTGGCAGCCGCCCGCCCCCCCGACCGCTCACCAGGGCCGGGATTCGAGCAGCGCCCGCTGCTGCTCCAGCTCCTCGCGCCGGCGTTCGTAGGCCTGCCGGCGCTGCTCGAACTCCAGGCGCAGGCGCTCGGCCTGTGCACCATCGGCCCGCTGGCGCAGGCGATCGGTGCGGCCACGGTCGGCCTCCATCCGCCGCTGGTTGTCCTCGATCTCGAAGCGCAGGCGGTCGCGCTCGGCCTGGCGGAAGCTTTCCTGCTGCTGGCGCCGCCACTGCGGATCGGCCTGTTGCGGCTCGCCCAGGCGGGCACGCTGGCGCAACTGGCGCTGGCGCTCCGCGGCCAGGCGCTGGCGTTCGCCAGCCTGCCGCTGCAGCGCCTCCTGCAGCGCCCGGTCCTGGTCCTGGCGGCGGCGGGCCGCATCCTGGCGCTGCTGTTCGGCCTGGCGGTAAGCCTCCAGTCCCCGCACATCCTGGCCGGCCGCCGCCCCGCCTGACCCGACCAGCAGGGCCAGCGCCAGCACCACCCCAGGCCGGCGGCGGCCGCGGCCGCAGGGAATGCACCGGTCCATTGCCACCTCCACGTCTGCCCGGTTCACTTATAGCCGCGTCCCGGCCCTGACCGGAGCCAGGCGGCTCTGCCGCTTCAGCGACGCCTCAGGCCGCTGGCGCGGACCTGAACGGTCTGCGAAGCTTTGGCTTCCGCAGTACTTCCCTCCCCCGATGTCGCTTTCCCCGTTGTTCCGCCATGCGCTGCTGGCGCTGGCCAGCCTGCTGCTTGGCGCCTGCGCCAGCGCTCCGCGACCATCCTCCCACCCCGGCCCCACGCCGGCCCTGCTCCTGATCTCGGTCGACGGCCTGCGTGCGGACGCGCTGGGCAAGGGCGACACCCCGGTGCTGGACCGTCTGGCCGCCGAAGGCGTGCGGGCCGCGGCCATGCGTCCGTCCTACCCGGTGCTGACCTTCCCCAACCACTACACCCTGGTCACCGGCCTGCGCCCGGACCGCCACGGCGTGGTCCACAACATCATGGAAGACCCCGGACTGGGCCGCTTCCTGGTGGCCGACGCCGCGGCCGGCCGGCATCCGGGCTGGTGGCAGGCCGAGCCGCTGTGGACCAGCGCCGAGCGTGCCGGCCTGGCCACGGCGGTCTGGGCCTGGCCCGGGTCCACCGCCCCGCGCGATGGCCTGCTCCCACGCTACCTGCAGCCTTTCGACCGCTCGCCGCCGTTGCCCGAGCGGATGGAGCGCGTCGCCGCCTGGCTGGCCGGGCGCGAAGGCCCCCCGGCGCGGCTGGCCGCGGTCTACATCGAGACCGTGGACGGGGCGGGCCACAGCCACGGCCCGCACGCGGCGGCCACCGTGGAGGCGATCCGCGAGATGGACGCGGCCGTGGGCCTGCTGCTGGAGCAGCTGGAGGCGGCCGGCCTGCGCCAGAACACCAATATCGTGGTGGTCTCCGACCACGGCATGGCCGACGTGGCCCCGGACCACTACATCGCCGTGGAGGACCTGGCCTCGCCGGAGGAAGCGCGCGTGGTCAGCATCGGCCAGGTGATCGGCCTGGCCCCCAACCCCGGCTACGAGGCCCAGGTGGAGGCACGCCTGCTGGGCCGCCATCCGCCTTACGAGTGCTGGCGCAAGCAGGACCTGCCGCCTCGCTGGGACTACGGCCGCCACCCCCGCGTGCCGCCGCTGCTGTGCCAGCTGGACGAGGGCTGGACCGCCCTGCCTGCGGCGACCAAGGCCCGCCGTGACGCCAGCGGCCGCCACGACCGCGGCGCCCACGGCTACGAGCCGGATTCACCCACCATGCAGGCCGTGTTCCTGGCCCATGGCCCGTCCTTTGCCCGCGGCCGCCAGCTGCCAGCCTTCGACAACGTGGACCTGTACCCGCTGCTGGCCCGCCTGCTGGGCCTGCAGCCGCAGCCCAACGACGGCGACCCCACGACCCTGCTGCCAGCCCTGCGCACGCCTGATAGCGCTAATCCTTGACCGGAACATGCAAGACCCGGCCGGGTTGGTGCTAGCCTGCACCCATGCCCGGCCGTGGCCGGCGCACCCCACACACTGGAGGCCGGCTGATGGATATCTGCTACCAGCGCATCGACAGTCCAGTCGGCTTGCTGACCGTGGCCGCCCACGATGTCGGACTGCACGCCATCGAGTTCCCGCATGAACGCCAGCCACGCCTACATGCAGGCTGGCGTGAAAGTCCGCATCCGCTGATCGACCTGGCCGCACGCCAGCTGCAGGAATACTTCGCCGGCACCCGCCACGGCTTCGAACTGCCGCTGGCCCCGCGCGGCACGCCGTTCCAGCTGGCGGTATGGCTGGCCCTGGCCAATATCCCCTACGGCCGCACCACCAGCTATGCCGGCCTTGCCGCCCAGCTCGACCGTCCCGGCGCCAGCCGCGCGGTCGGCGCTGCCAACGGCCGCAACCCCCTGCCCATCGTCCTGCCCTGCCACCGCGTGATTGGTGCCGATGGCTCGCTCACCGGTTTTGCCGGCGGCCTGGCGGTCAAGCGCTTCCTGCTGGAACTGGAAGGCGCGATCCTGCCACGCGACCTGGCCGAAAACCTGTTTGCCGCGCCCGCGCAAGCCGAGCTGGCCTGAGCCAGCCGCAGGCTTCAATCCGCATCGATGGCCTGGCGCAACGGCGCGAGGAAAGCACGCGCACGCGCGGCCGCTTCCTCGGCGCCGGTCGCATCGGCCATCACCGAAACCAGCGCGCTGCCGACCACCACGCCATCGGCATCGGCCGCCATCGCCCGGGCGCTGGCCGCGTCCTTGATGCCGAAGCCGGCCACCACCGGCACCCTTGCCGAGGCGCGCAGCTGGGCCAGGCGCTTGCTGGCCGCACCGGTATCCAGGCGGTCGGCGCCGGTTACGCCGGCGTAGCTGACGTAGTAGAGATAGCCCTGCGCATGCTCGCTGAGCATGGCCGCGCGCGCATCGGAGGTGGTCGGGCTGGCCAGCATCACCAGGGCCAGACCGGCCTCGTTGAACGGCCCCTTGAAGTCCTGCGCCTCTTCCGGCGGCAGGTCCACCAGCAGCACCCCGTCCACGCCCGCGGCCACGGCCTCCTCGGCAAAGCGTTTCGCGCCGCGGATCTCCACCGGATTGAGGTAGCCCATCAGCACCACCGGCGTATCCGGATCGCGCTGGCGGAACTGGCGCACGCATTCGAACACGTAGGCGATGCCGGCACCGCGGGCCAGCGCCCGCTCGGAGCTGCGCTGGATCACCGGGCCATCGGCCATCGGATCGGAAAAGGCCAGGCCCAGCTCGATCGCATCGGCCCCGGCCTCGACCAGGGCATGCATCACCGGGACCGTGGCCTCCAGCGAGGGATCGCCGGCGGTGACGAAGGGGATCAGCGCCTTGCGGCCACGGGCGGCAAGGCGGGAGAACTGGCGCTGGAAACGGCTCATCGGAAGACTCTTGGCAGGCGTGGTGGCGGTGGCGGGGTTCAGAGCGAGATGCCTTCGCGCGCGGCGATGGTGTGCACGTCCTTGTCGCCACGGCCGGACAGGTTGCACAGCACCAGCGCGTCCTTCGGCAGCTCACGCGCCAGCTTGATTGCCTGCGCCACCGCGTGGCTGGACTCCAGCGCCGGCAGGATGCCCTCGGTGCGGGTCAGGCGGTGGAAGGCTTCCAGCGCCTCCTCGTCGGTCACGCCCACGTACTCGGCGCGGCCGGTGTCCTTGAGGAAGGCGTGCTCCGGGCCCACGCCCGGATAGTCCAGGCCGGCGGAGATGGAATGGGTCTCGATGATCTGGCCATCGTCATCGCACAGCACGTAGGTGCGGTTGCCGTGCAGCACACCGACCCGGCCGGCCGACAGCGAGGCCGCGTGGCGCCCGGTGTGCACGCCGTCGCCGGCGGCCTCGGCGCCGACGATGCGCACGTCCCTGTCATTGAGGAAGGCGTGGAACAGGCCGATGGCATTGCTGCCGCCGCCGACGCAGGCGGTGATCACGTCCGGCAGACGGCCGTAGTCGGTGAGCATCTGCGCGCGCGCCTCGCGCCCGACCACGGCGTTGAAGTCACGCACCATGCGCGGATACGGGTCCGGGCCGGCGACGGTGCCGATGATGTAGAAGGTGTCCTGCACGTTGGTCACCCAGTCGCGCATGGCCTCGTTGAGCGCGTCCTTGAGCGTGGCCGAGCCGGAGGTGACCGGGACCACAGTGGCGCCCAGCAGCTTCATCCGGTAGACGTTGATCTTCTGCCGCTCGATGTCGGTGGCGCCCATGTAGACCACGCATTCCAGGCCCAGGCGGGTGGCCACGGTGGCGCTGGCCACGCCGTGCTGGCCGGCACCGGTCTCGGCGATGATCCGCTTCTTGCCCATGCGCGCGGCCAGCAGGGCCTGGCCGATGGTGTTGTTGATCTTGTGCGCGCCGGTGTGGTTGAGGTCCTCGCGCTTGAGCAGGATCTGCGCCCCGCCCACCTCCCGGCTCAGGCGCTCGGCGTGATAGATCGGGCTGGGCCGGCCGACGTAGTGCTTCAGGTCCTTCTCGAAGGCGGCCTGGAAGGCCGGGTCGGCCCTGGCCTCGTCATAGGCGGCGGCCAGTTCCTGCAGCGGGCCGATCAGGGTCTCGGCGACGAAACTGCCGCCATGGCGGCCGAAGTGGCCCTGGGCATCGGGAAAGGCGTGGAAGTCGGCGGGCGGGGCGATCGCGCTCATGGATGGAACCGGCAAGGTGCGGAAAGGCTGTCAGCTTAACGCACAGGTTCCGACCCCACATCCGAAATTATCTGGCACATATGTGATAAAAAATCACAATGTTCCGGGACCTGCCCCCGCTCAATGCCCTGCGCGCCTTCGAGGCCGCCGCCCGCCTGGGCAGCCTCAGCCGCGCTGCCGCCGAACTGCATGTTACCCACGGCGCGATCAGCCGCCATGTACGCACCCTGGAACAGGCCCTGGGCCAGCCGCTGTTCCAGCGCGAGGGCCGCGGCCTGGTCCTGACCAGCGCCGGCCTGCGCCTGCGCGAGACCGCGCAGGAGTGCTTCGCCGGCCTGCAGGCCGGCTGGACCCGCCTGCAGCGGCGCCCGCGAGATACCGCCCTGGTCCTGGGCTGCCCGGGCAGCCTGCTGGCGCGCTGGGTGATCCCGCGCCTGGAACGCCTGTACCAGGACCTGCCCGGCCTGCGCCTGCATCTGTCGGCGCAGGAGTCGGGCTTCGACCCGGCGCTGTCCGGGCTGGATGCGGCGCTGCTGCTGGGCCAGGCGCCGTGGCCGTCGGAGTGGACGGTGCGGCCGCTGGCCCCGGAGCGCATCGGTCCGGTGCTCAGCCCCGGCCATGAGGCCTTTGCCCGGCTGCGCGACGCGGGCCCGGAGGCCCTGCTGGCGGTGCCGGTGCTGCATACCACATCGCGCCCGCAGGCCTGGGACAGCTGGCTGCGCGCCCAGGGCCTGGACCCGGCGCGGCTGCGCCTGGGCACCGGCTTCGACCACCTGACCTATCTGCTGGAAGCGGCCGCGGCCGGGCTGGGCGTGGCCATCGCCCCCCAGGAACTGGTCCAGGCCGACCTGGACAGCGGCCGTCTGGTCGCGCCCTGGGGCTTTGCCTCCACCGGCGGCCAATGGGCGCTGTGCAGCCTGGCCGGCAACTGCGATCCGCGCCTCGACGCCCTCGCCGCCTGGCTGCAGGCTGCGCTGCGCGCGCCCTGAAGCCGGCGCGGCAAGGCAGGCCCGCACTTTCTAGCTGGCAAGCGCCGGCCCGGCGGGCACGCTTTGCGCCGGGCGGCGGATGTCCTGCACCACCCTGCCCCGTTCCAGCACCAGCACCCGGTCGGCACTGGCGATGGTTTCCGGGCGGTGGGCCACGATCACCCGGCCCAGCTGCAGCTGCCGCACCGCGTCGTTGACCCGGCGTTCGTTGACCACGTCCAGGTGGCTGGTGGCCTCGTCCAGGAACAGCAGCCGCGGCTGCCGGTACAGCGCCCGGGCCAGGATCAGGCGCTGCTTCTGCCCGCCGGACAGGCTGCTGCCCATGTCGCCGATCAGGCCGTGGTAGCCCATGGGCATGGCCATGATCTCCTCGTGGATCGCGGCCAGGCGCGCGGCCTGCTCGACCCGTTCCTGGTCGCACTCCGGGTCGAAGAAGCTGATGTTGTCGGCGATGCTGCCGGCAAACAGCTGGTCGTCCTGCATCACCGCGCCCATCAGCGCGCGCAGGTGGCGGGCACCGCTGCGGTGCAGGTCCTGGCCGCCAATCAGGACCCGGCCCGCGCAGGGCCGCAACAGCCCCAGCATCAGCTTGACCAGGGTGGTCTTGCCGCTGCCCGAGGCGCCGACGATGGCCACCGACTCGCCCGGCTCGATCACGAAGCTGCAATCCTCCAGGATCCAGGGCTCGCCCTCGGCGTAGCGGAAGGACAGGCCCTCGACCTGGATCCGCATCTGTGCCGGAGGTGGCGGCGCCGGCAGCGCCGGATCGTCCTCCGCTGGCGCCAGCACGATGTCGGCCAGGCGCTCGCCATGCAGGCGCAGCATGCGCAACTCCACCCACCTGTCCACCAGCGCGGCCATGCGCGTGGCGAACTGGTCCTTGTAGGCCAGGTAGGCGATCAGCATGCCCACCGAGAACAGGTTCTGCAGTGCCAGCCCGGCGCCGACCCACACCACCACCACCCGTTCCATACCGAATACCAGCTGGCTGGCGGCATTGAAGCCCAGGCCCATGCGCCCGATCCGCACCTCCTGGTTGACCGTCTCCACCATCAGGTTGGCGTAGCCGGCACGGCGCTGGGCTTCTTCGCCGGCCACCTTCAGGCTTTGGATCCCGCGCAGTGATTCCAGCAGGTGGGTCTGCTGCCGCGCCGCGGCCACCAGGCGGCGTTCGTGGCCGTCGCGGATGGGCCGGTAGGCCAGCGCGCGCAGGCCGAAGTACAGGGCCACCGCCAGCAGGGTCAGCAGGGCCAGCTTCCAGCTGTACAGCAGCATCAGCAGCAAGGTGGCCACGGCCATGCAGCCGTCGATCACCGCCTCGACGAAGCTGGTGGTCAGGGTCTGCTGGATGGCCTGCACCGAGGCCATGCGCGAGGTCACGTCGCCCAGGTGGCGTTTCTCGAAGAACTCCAGCGGCAGGCGCAGGGCGTGGGCGAACACGTTGCCGGTCCACTGCAGGCCCAGCTGCGAGGACAGGTGCAGCAGGGTCCAGCCGCGCAGCAGGCCGATGCCCACCTGCAGCAGCAGGGCCAGGCCAAAGCCCAGTGCCAGCACGTGCAGCAGGTCGCGGTCGGCCGACACCAGCACCTGGTCCACCACCCACTGCATGTAGAACGGGGCCAGGACCACGAACACCTGCAGGGCCAGGGACAGGGCCAGGACCTGCCCCAGCGCCGGCAGCAGGCCCTGCACCGGGCCGACCAGCTGCCGCAGCGACACCGCCGCGACCGGCGGGCGGGGCTTGAACTCCACCCCGGGCACCAGCTCCAGCGCGATCCCGGTGAAATGCGCCGACACTTCCTCCATGCGGCAGCGGCGCTCGCCCAGCGCCGGGTCGAGGATCCGCAGCCGGCCACCGGCCACCGAGGCCAGCACCACGAAGTGGTTGAGGTCCCAGTGGAGGATGCAGGGCAGACGCAGGCGCGGCAGGTGTTCCAGCTCCAGCCGCAGGGGCCGTGCGGCCAGCCCCAGCTGCTGCGCGATCTGGATCAGCTGGCCCAGGCGCGCGCCCCGCAGCGAAGAGGAAAACCGGCGGCGCAGCTCGGGCAGGCCCAGGTGCAGGCCGTGCGCGGAGGCGACCATGGCCAGGCAGGCCAGGCCGCATTCGGCCGCCTCGGCCTGCAGCACCACCCGGGTCATGGCCGCGTCCCGCCGCCGGCGCGGCCGCCCCTGCCGCCAGTGGTCGGCTCAGTGTTCACGCAACCGTCCCCGCAGCGAATACAGGGGCTCGAACACCCATTCGATCAGCCGCCGCCTCTCGCCCAGGATGTCCGCTTCCAGGACCATGCCCGGCTTCAACGGTTGGGGCGTGCCATAGGCCAGCACCTCCTGCCGCTCCAGGCCCACGCTGACCCGGTAATAGGGTTCGCTGCGCGCCGCGCCCGCGGCGACGGCGCCGGCACCGGCGCTGTTGAGCGCATCGCGGCTGACGCTGAGCACCCGCCCCAGCTGGTGGCCGAACTTCTGGTAGGGAAAGGCCTGGTAGCGCAGCAGCACCCGGTCGCCGGGCGCGACGAAGCCGATGGCCACGCTGGGCACCAGCAGCTCGGCCTCCAGGCGGCCGTCGCCGGGCAGCAGGGTGAACATCGGCTGCCCGGCCTGCACCGCCTGGCCAGGCTTGAACAGCTGGGTGGCGACCACGCCGTCCACCGGCGCGCGCACCACCAGTTCACCGCGCGCGCTGTTCTCCACGCCCTCCTGCTCCAGCACCGCGCGTTCGCGCAGCCAGCTCGCATGCGCCGCCTGGCGCTGCGCCGGAACCTCCTGCAGGGCCTGCCGCAGCTGCAGGATCTGCCGCCGCGCGGCCAGCGCCTGGCGTTGCAGCACCTGCACCTCGGCCTGCTGGGCCAGGGCGCTGGCCCGCTGCTGGCGCAGCTGCAGCTCACTGACATAGCCGTCCTCGCGCAGCCGCGCCAGGCGTTGCAGCAGGTCCTCGGCCAGCAGCGCCTGCTCGCGGCGGGTGCCGATCTCGCGCTCGATCTGGGCCAGCTCCGCGTGCGCGACCCGCAGCTGCCGCGCCAGCCCGGCCTCCTGCGCCTCCAGCGCCCGCTGCTGGGCGGAATGGCCTTCCTCCAGGCCCCGCACCCGGCGCTGCCGCTGCGTCTCCAGGGCCTGGGCGGTCTCGCCCGCGGCCAGGGTGGCGTGGGGAATCCGCACCACCGCCAGCACCTGGCCGGCGCGGACCCGCTCGCCCTCGCCCGCTTCCACCCGCGCAACCACGGCCGCGGCCGGGGCCAGCACGGTGGCACTGCCCTGCACCGCTACCAGCTGGCCGCTGACGTGCGAGCGCCGGGTATAGCTGCCATTGAGCAGCAGCAACAGGACCAGGAGCGCTGCGGCGAGCATCAGCACCGCCAGCAGGCGTGCACGCAGCGGCTGGCTGATGACGATGCCGCCGACGCCGGCGCCGCGCCGCGCTTCCAGCACCTCGGGACGGAACAGGCCCTCAGCCATGCCGTCCCCTCCGCCGCCGCAGTGCCGGCGCCGCCCTGCCCTGGCCCATGCAGCGCCCGCCGGCCGCCCCGGCGTACCGGCGGGCGAAGGCTGCATGGATGCGAAGTCCGGTGGACGGTCCCATGGCCGCGATCCTCGGCCAGCGGATGCCACACCGGCTGTAGGGCCAGGCTGGGGCGGGCTGTCAGAAATCCATGGCCGCGGACGTAGCCCCTTACCGCTGGCGCGGCTCCTCCAGCGCCGGCAGCGCCGGCGGCGGTTCGCGCTGGGCCATCTCTTCCTGGGGATCGACCACCGAGACCTCGCCCACCGCCACGTCCTGGTCGACGCAGACCACCTCGGTGGCCCGCCCGTACACGGACTGGTTGGTGCGCGGATGGCGCACGAAGGCGCGGGAAATGATCACCTCGCCCGGCGAGGCCGGGAAACGCGCCACGTAGGCACCGTCCTTGCGGGTGGTCACGCGCATGAACGGACGCCTGGGATTCTCCTGGCGGTACAGGGCCACGCCGCCGCCGGCGCCCACCAGCCTGCCGTGGGGGTCGGTCACCGCCGAAACCCGCTCGCAGGTCACCGCGTCCACCATCCAGGCGCGGGGCTCCTGGTGCAGGGCCAGGGCTTGCTCCACCGACAGCTCCGGCATCTCGTCCTCGTCCGCGTGATCCTGGGCCTGGGCCGGCGCCATCAGCCCCAGCAGCATCGCCGCCACCAGGCCGGCCCCCCTCCCCGCTCTTCCCGGCACATCCGGCCAGGCTACCGCCTTGATCGCCATCGACTCCCTCCGTGACGCTGCGGCGGCCCTCCGCCACCGCTGGAACCTCGTTGCCCGGCGCGCTCCGTCGCCGGGAGACCGCTCAGCCCAGGGCGGCGTCGGCGCGCCGCACCTCGCTGACGAACCGGCGCATCATGTCGCCGTCCTTGATCCCGGGCGAGACCTCGATCCCACTGGCCACGTCCACCGCCCAAGGCTGGGTGCGGACGATGGCGTCATAGACGTTGCCGGGGTGGATCCCGCCAGCCAGCACGAAGGGCCGCTGCAGGTCCCGGGGCAGCCGGCTCCAGTCGAAGGCCTGGCCGGTGCCGCCGGGACCGCCGGCGCCATGACTGTCGAACAGGATCGCCGAGGCGTGCGGCCAGCGCTGGTGCAGGGTGCGGATGTCCCAGGCCTGGCCGCCGCCCATCGGCACGGCCTTCATGTACGGCAGGCGGAAGCCGCGGCAGAACGCGTCTTCCTCCTCGCCGTGGAACTGCAGCAGGGCCGGGCGCAGCTGGCGCACGACCTCGCGCACTTCCTCGGCGGGGTTGTCGCGGAACAGGGCCACCACGCTGACCATCGGCGCCAGCGCCAGGCGCAACTGGCGGGCCTCGGCGGCAGTCACGTAGCGCTTGCTGCCATGGGCGAAGACGAAGCCGACGGCATCCACGCCCAGCTCCCCGGCCAGGCGCACGTCGCCCGGACGGGTCATCCCGCAGAACTTGATGCGGGTACGGAAGGCTGCGCGGCTCACAGGCATACCTCCTGGGGAAGCCCCCACTCGGACGGGTAGAGCGGACGCAGGAATACCAGGCCCTGGGGCGGTGCCGTGGGCCCGGCCAGGGTACGGTCGCGCCCTGCCAGGAGGCGGGCGATCCATGCCTCGTCCTGCGCGCCCGATCCTACCTCAAGCAGGGAGCCGACGATATTGCGGACCATGTGATGGAGGAAGGCATTGGCCTGGACCTCGATTTCCACGATCTCGCCTTCACGCCGCACCAGGATCTCGTGCAGGTTGCGGCGCGCATGCGGGGCCTGGCAGTGCACGGTGCGGAAAGCGCTGAAGTCGTTCTCGCCGACCAGCGCCTGGGCGGCGCGGTGCATGGCCTCCACGTCCAGCGGACGCCGCTCCCAGGCCATCAGGTTGCGGTACAGCGCCGGCCGCACCTGGCGGTTGACCAGGCGGTAGCGGTAGCGTCGGGCGCGTGCGGAGAAGCGGGCGTGGAAGTCGCCGGACACCGGCACGCACCAGCGCACGCACACCGTTGGCGGCAGGCGCCCGGTCACGCCCAGGGTCCAGGCCCGCGGGTCGCGCTCGGCAGTGCTGTCGAAGTGCACCACCTGGCACTCGGCGTGCACCCCCGCGTCGGTGCGCCCGGCGCAGCTGACGGTGATGGTCTGGTCGGCCACCGAGCTCAGGGCCTGTTCCAGCGCCGCCTGCACGGTGGGGGAGCCGGAGGGCCCCAGGCCCTGCCAACCCTGGAAGCCGCCGCCGTCGTACTCGACGCCGAGCGCGTAACGCATGTCTTGCCGCCTTTCAGGAATCAGTGGCCGCGCTCAACCGATCTCGCGCAGCAGTTGCATGGCCTCGTCGCGCGCGGCCGGGTCCAGCCCGGAGGCGACTTCCTGGAGCAGGGTGCGCGCGGTTTCCACGTCGCCCAGGTCCAGGTAGGCAATGGCCAGTTCCAGCCGTTCGCGGCCGGCTGGCGCGGGGTTCAACGGGCCCAGGCCGGGGGCCGGCGGCTCTTCGTCCACGTGCCAGGCGGGCACGCCCGCCGCGGCCGCCGCGGCCGCCGGCGCCGGCTCCACCACCTGGTAGCCGACAGTCTGCCCCGCCCCGGCCTCGTCGGCCTGCTGCACGGGCGGTTCGGCCGCCGGCGCCGCGGCAGGCACCGCCGCGGCCCGGGAGGCCGGATCCCAGCCCCCGCCGGCGCGGGCCGGGGCCACCGGGATCGGCAGCGGCTTGGGCCGCCGCGCCAGCCAGAACACCAGCGCCGCCAGCACCAG